>OBEQ011572368.1_pt1 | contig 14719 bp, 11 predicted proteins | sample 1670901 | NCBI WGS metagenome assembly OBEQ01 (sample SAMEA104232315, study PRJEB22302) | groundwater metagenome | biome: forest; feature: aquifer; material: groundwater | place: USA | collected 2011-08-07 | depth 5.4 m
ACCGCGGGATTCGTCCGGCTATCAACGTCGGCATCTCCGTCTCTCGTGTGGGAGGTTCGGCACAGACCAAGATCATGAAAAAAACCTCCGGATCGGTGAAGCTTGAGCTCTCCCAATACTACGAGCTGGAAGCCTTCTCTCAATTCGCGAGTGACCTCGATGAAGCCACGAAGAAGATCCTGACCCGTGGCCGACGTATCGTGGAAGGCCTAAAACAAAAGCAAAACTCTCCCTACGAACTCTGGCAAGAAATCATGGTGCTTTCCTCGGCCACCGGAGGCTACCTCGATCCCATTGCCATTGAAGAGGTGGAAATAAAGCTGAAGCAGCTCTTTGCCTTCATGGAGGTCGAGAAAAAGGATGTGATTGCCAGCATCATGGATAAAAAAGAGCTCACCGATGAGATTAAAAAAGAGATTAAATCCACCCTCGAATCTTTTTTCAAATCCTAACCAGCAACCAGAAACCAGTGACCAGCTAACCAGTCCCCATGGCTTCCCTCCTCGAGACCAGAAAAAAAATTCGCTCCGTCAAGCAGACGGCCAAAATCACGAAGGCCATGCAGCTGGTTTCGGCGAGCAAGATGAAGGTCTTTCAAAAAAAAGCGGTTTCTCTACGGCACTACGCCTGGGATTTGCTCTCCTTCATGAAGGATTATTTGAAAAGCAAAGACCAGAGCATCTTCGCGCAGCAGAGAAAAACAGGAAAAACACTCTTCATTCTCTACTCTTCGGACAAAGGTCTCTGTGGACCGCTCAATACGAAGCTTCAGAAAGCCCTCTTCGGCTCCAACGAGTGGCAGCAACGGAAGCCTCAGGAAAGACTCCTCATGACGATCGGAAAAAAAGCTGCGGACTATGCTCAGTACAATGAAATTCCTGTGGAAAAAGCCTTCAAAGGTGTCAAAGAACAGCTTTCTCTCCTCGACTCCCTTGAGCTTCTGAAGCCCATGCTGGACTTCTGGACCACGAAGAAAGTGAAAAAGATTTTCATGGTCGCGCCACACTACAAGAGCGCGCTTGTTTTCTATCCCCTTGTGAAGCCCTTCCTCCCGCTCACGCCGAAAATGCTTGAAGAACATTTGAAGGCAGAAGGCAGGCGAGAGCCGCTCGTGAAATTTAAAAAAGATGAAAAGATCATCTCCGAACCGAGCAAGAAGAAAATCCGCGAAGTCATGGTCGAGCAGATTATCCAGCTGCTTTTCGTGCAGGCGTTTTTTGAACTCAAGGCCAGCGAATATTCAAGCCGCATGATCGCCATGCAAAATGCCACGGACAATGCGCTCGAGATCATCGATGATCTCACCCTGCTCTACAACAAAGGCCGCCAGGCCAAGATCACGCAAGAGCTCGCAGAGATTTCCGGTGCGATTAGTGCCCTATAACTTCCTACGTCCTCCACCCTATTTCCTAACTCCTCCCTCCATGCCCACAGCTCCTGCAGCCCACCATCCGAAGACCGCCAAGACCAACCCTATCGGCAAGATCGTCCGTATCATCGGTGTTGTGGCGGATGTCTACTTCCTCGACCATATCCCCGAGACCTACAACGCTCTCACGTTGAAAAAGGAGGACGGAACTCTCCTCACCCTGGAGGTGCAGAGCCATCTGGGTGCCGGCGTCGTGCGAACGGTCGCCATGTCGACGACCGACGGCCTCTCCTGTGGCCAGGAAGTCATGGACACGCTTTCTCCCATTACGACGCCCGTTGGGGAAAAAACCCTCGGACGTGTGTTCAATGTGACGGGAGATCCGATTGACGGCAAACCGGCCCCTGAGAATGTCGAGCGACGTCCCATTCACGCGCTCCCTCCCTCCTTCACGGAGCAAAGTGGAAAAGTGGAAGTTTTTGAAACCGGGATTAAAGTCATCGACTTGCTCTGCCCCTTCATCAAGGGTGGTAAGGTTGCGCTCTTCGGAGGCGCGGGTGTGGGCAAGACGGTGATGATGCAAGAGCTGATCAACAACGTGGCCAAGGCTCACGGAGGCTACTCGGTCTTCGCGGGAGTGGGGGAGAGATCTCGTGAGGGCAATGATCTCATCAAAGAAATGGAGGAATCCGGAGTCATCGACAAGCTCGCGATGGTCTTCGGTCAGATGAATGAACCCCCCGGCGCAAGAATGCGCGTGGGCCTGACGGGCCTCACCATTGCGGAGAAATTCCGCGATGAAGGTCGCGACATCCTGATGTTTATCGATAATATCTTCCGCTTCACTCAGGCCGGCTCTGAAGTCTCGGTGCTCCTGGGTCGTCTCCCCTCGGCCGTGGGTTACCAGCCAACGCTGGCAACGGACATGGCCGCTCTTCAAGAGCGTATCACCTCAACGAAGAAAGGCTCCATCACCTCCGTGCAGGCGGTCTACGTCCCTGCCGACGACATCACGGATCCGGCTCCCGCTACGACCTTTGCCCACTTGGACGCTACGGTCGTACTTTCTCGTACACTGGCTTCGCTCGGAATCTACCCTGCCGTCGATCCGCTGGACTCCAACTCCGTCGCTCTGAAATCCGAAATCGTCGGAACGGAGCATTATCGCATTGCCAATGAGGTACGAAAGATTCTCCAGCGCTACAAGGAGCTTCAAGACGTGATCGCCATCCTGGGCCTGGATGAGCTTTCGGAAGAAGACAAATCCATCGTGAACCGCGCGAGGAAGGTTCAGAAATTTCTTTCGCAAAACTTCCACGTGGCTGAGCAATTCACCGGCGTCAAAGGGCAATTCATCAAGCGTGAAGATACCATCCGTAGCTTTGGCGAAATCCTCTCCGGCAAGCACGATGCCATTTCCGAGCAGCACTTTTACCTCGCTGGCACGATTGATGAAGTGGTAGAGAGGAGCCGAAAGGGCTGATTTTTGAATCCTCTCTCCTTTAGGAGAGAGTCCCGACGAAGTCGGGGAGAGAGGTGCTTAAAATATCCTCACCATAACCCTCTCCTGAAGGAGAGGGGATCATAAACATTTATTTCATGAAATCCTTCCACCTTACCGTCCGCACTCCCGAATCCGAAGTCATCTCAGCAGAGGTCAATTCCATCAAAGTCGCGACTGAGATGGGCATGATGGTGGTGTATCCACATCATGGATCTCTCACCGGATCCATTCCGTTCAGTCGATTTTTCGTGAGGAAAGATAATGCCACGACCGAGATTGAGTACCTGATGCAAAAAGGACTCATCTTTATCTCGGTCGAAACCAATTCCGTGCAGATCCTCTGCTACTCCTGCAAAGAGCTTCAAGACATCGAAATACGCACCGCCAAAGAGTACCTTGTGATGATTGAAGCAAGGCTTAAGGAAGGTAAGAATCTCAATGACTATCAGCTCAAGTTTCTCAAAAATGAGAAAATAGCCATGGTGGAACAGGTCAATGTTCTTAAGCAGAAGCAGGGGAAATAGCAGATGAACTACCTTCCGTTTTGGCATTCCGACCGAGTCCGCCTCAGGCGGACGAGCGGAGGAATCGCTTGGAGGGGTTCTTTGGAGGAGCCACGCCATAATCCATCCAAGGGATCCCTCCATGCGTTCGCCTTCGGCTCACTTAGTCGGGATGCCAAAAAAATACATCACTCCCTAAGAAGTGGTAAATTCACCCCCGGTACCAGCTTCACTTTGACCCCCCTAATAAGAGCCTCCTGGTTTTGAGCGAGCGCATCGATGAGGACATTCAAACTCGCTGCAGTAGGAGCAAGTTTTCCCAGCACCTGCTGACTCGTGAGGACCATGAGTTTTGCAGCTTCGGCTTTTTTCCTGGCCTCAAGGGAAAGATTGAGATTGCGATCCACATTGGAAATATTGAGCCCGGCGGCATCGGTACTCAGCGCATCGGAAAGATCATTGGCGATTTTTTGATTATCATCGAGCATGCTCGTTTGCTCGCTCACCACACGGGCAAGATTGGCAACCTCGATACTCGCCTGGGCACTGAGGTTTCGAAGGCCGGCAAGGAAATTGATCAGCGTCGATTCCCGATGGGTAGTATTCGCGCTCAGAAGATCGTCGACATTGACGAGAAGAGCATTTTGAATCGCCTGCGTGAGAGCAACCTGCAGCTGGAGCGTGCCCTGGGCGGGGTTTTGCTTGCTCATGTACTCGGCAGTTTGAATGCCGACGCCAATGCCGCGAATCCGAAAGAGTTGTCGATCGAGATCGTACCAATTCTTTCCCGTCAGGACAGCTGCGGTGATGCCTTTTTCGTAGCCTTTGACCTGATTCACATTGAGGAGGGTCGTATCGGGAAAAGCAGAGCGCTGACTACTCTCGATCCCCAAGACAATGCCACGAATGAAGGGGGCGAGATCCGCCACGATCGTTTGGATGTTTTCGGGCTTTTTCGGCGCAAAGACCGTGCGAACAAAGCTCGGATAAAGCAAAGTAAAGAGGAAAAAGAGCCCCGTCATGATGAGGGTAAAAACCATCACGGACAGAAGATTGGGGAAAAATCCGTTGTGATTCAGTTCCTTGTTCATCCGGAGAAGATGGTGAGGAGGAGGTAGACGATGGCGTAGGCAAACATCATGAGCACGAGACCAAGCGCCACATAATACGCTGATTTCGCCGCATGCGAGACTTTTTCCGCGTCACCTCCGGCCGTCAGGAATTCATAGCCGGAGTAGAAGAGCGAAAGCACGGCCAGAGCGCCGAGAAAGCTCGTGATCCAGGTGGCGACACTCGGAATCAAAGAATTGGCCACGTTGTTGATGCTGTATTTCTGAGGCCCGGTTGGATTTCCACTCTTATCTTTATTGCTGAACGTGCCGGAGTAGAAATTGAGGGTAGATTTCACGCTGGCATCATCAGCTGTTGCTTTTTCGGCTGCTGCCTTATCAGCATCTTTTGCCATCTTGGCAGGTACCGGAGTTGGAGCATTTGGCCGAGCAGCAAAAACAGGATTCAAAAAAAGAACCATATTTGGAGCCTTTTGTGGTTCAAGACAGAGCCTTGAACCAACAATCAAAAGAATTGCAGCAAGTATTGAAATAAACTTTTTTTTCATGTTATTGGTAGAAAATCGGATTAATGGTGTACAAAATGAATGCCGAGAGAAAAAGCACGACCAGCCCCATGAGCGAGCGACCAATCCTGTCCTTGGCCTGGCTGACTTCCTCCTGACTCAGACCTCCCATGGAAACCTGAATACCACTCACGATGATAATGAGAATACAGACCGCACCTACAATACTCACGATCCATTTGTAAACCATGGTGGTGTATTTCATGAGCAAATCAAGCCCATCCGTGCCCTCGATAATACAGTCCGAATAGTGATCACGAAGGGTATAAATAACCAAAGGCTCAATCTCCAAAGCTCTTTTCATTTTCCTATCCTTGGTGACGGCGGCTGGGTTTGTCCGAAGGCAATAAATAATCTTGCTACAGCTCAGCCCATAGTCCTTGCCCATACTCTCGGAGAGGTACACGCTCACCTTATCGCGATAGGTTTCCTGTGCTGCCGTACCGTGGATATCCATATTTGCCTGCATAACCGCCCGGAAAGGGGCGCATTCTTCAGCAAGACTTTTGGTTTCTGAGACTGGTATTGAAACAGGAGCTGGTGGAGCAACTGTGCCACTGGCAGCACCCTGGCCTCCTGCAGGGTTGACTGCTGGCGCTGCCGGTGTTGCAGGAGCTTCTGCTGCTGGAGCAGCGACAGGTGCTGGGGCAGGCGCAATTGGGGTAGCGGGAGCTGGCGGAGGTTCAGCGGGTTTTGGAGCATCAGCTGGAGGAAGAGTAGCTTCTCCTTCTCCAGCAGCAACAGGGGGCAGCGAAAAAGAGCAGAATGTTCCAACAAGAACGAGGAGGATGAGAATCGTCAATTTTTTCATAGACATTTCCTTTTCCCGTATTCTAGAAGAGAAAAGCCATAATCTCTAACGATTGCTTTTGAATTTCAAGAAACTCATGCTAAACTATCCTTTGCTCACAATTGCTGTTCTGTGCCCTAAGCTAATCAGCTAACAAGCTAAGAAGCTAACAAGCTCGCTTATGAGTGCCAATACCATCAGTGTCCGAGGTGCCAGAGTTCACAATCTCAAGAATGTTTCTGTGGAAATTCCACGGGATCAGCTCACGGTGATCACGGGGCTTTCTGGCTCCGGCAAGTCTTCCCTGGCCTTCGACACCATCTTCGCGGAAGGCCAACGCCGGTATGTGGAAAGCCTTTCGACCTACGCTCGACAATTTTTGAATCTGATGGAAAAGCCCGATGTGGACGAAATCAAAGGTCTTTCCCCGGCGATCGCCATCGACCAGAAAACGACCTCAAGGAATCCCAGATCCACGGTTGGCACGGTCACCGAAATCTACGATTATCTGCGTCTGCTCTTTGCCAAGATCGGTATCGCCCACTGTCCCAAGTGCGGGAAGATCATCGATCGTCAATCGATCAGTCAGGTCATCGAGAAAATTGAAGCCATGCCGATGGGCAATAAATTCATGATCCTGGCGCCGGTCATCCGAGGAAAAAAGGGAGAACATCAGGCTATTTTCCAACAAATTAAGAAAGATGGTTTTGTCCGCTACCGTCTCGACAAGAAGCTTTACTCCGTGCTCGATGAAATCACGCTCGACCCGAAGAAGAAGCACGATATCGAGATCGTTATTGATCGTCTGGTGGTGAAGGATTTTAAGCCCAAGATCACGACGCTGAAGTCCGGGCAAGCGATCGAAGAAGCGAATGCGGACCGAACACGTCTCGCCGATTCCCTGGAGCTGGCGCTGAAACATGGGCAAGGACTCTTAATTGTTTACCAGCCGGAAACCGAAAAAGAACAGATCTTTTCCGAGCGATATTCCTGCCCGAAGTGCGACATTAATATTCCGGAGATTCATCCGCGCATCTTCTCGTTCAACTCACCTCACGGCGCCTGTGAAGAGTGTCATGGACTTGGTACCAAGCTAAAGATCGACAAGGGTATGGTCATTCCGAATGAACGCCTCTCCATTGCGGAGGGCGCGATCTTGCCGTGGAGCTCGACGAATTCGAAGCTCTCCTGGTACACGAAGATCCTCGAGCAAGTGGGGAAAAAACACGGATTCTCGCTCAAAACGCCGGTGAAGGAGCTCACGGACGAGCATGTCCAGATCATTCTCTTCGGGGATCCGGATATGATCTACACCATGAGCATGAGCTCCTCGCGCTTCGATGGCGAATTCAAAACCAGCTACGAAGGTGTCATTCCCAATCTCGAACGGAGGTATCTCGAAACCGATTCCAACTACATTCATAAAAAAATCGAGGAATTTATGAGCATCATGGACTGTCCGAAGTGCAAGAAGAAGCGACTGAAAAAAGAATCGCTCGCGGTACTCGTCGGAGAAAAAGACATCATCGCCGTCACGGATCAGTCGGTCAAGGCCGTGAAGGAATTCTTGGGTGGTCTGAAGCTCAGCATCACCGAGCAAAAAATATCGGACAGTATTTTGAAAGAAATCCGTGATCGCCTTCAATTTTTGATCGACGTCGGCCTTGACTACCTCACCCTCAGCCGAGCCGCCAACTCTCTCTCCGGTGGCGAAGCCCAGCGTATTCGCCTGGCCACGCAGATCGGATCTCAACTCCAGGGCGTGCTGTACGTGCTCGATGAGCCAAGTATTGGCCTTCATCAGCGTGATAACGACCGCCTCATCACCACGCTCATGAAACTGAAAAATCTCGGCAACACGGTCCTCGTCGTGGAGCATGATGAAGAAATCATCGAGCATGCGGATTACCTTCTCGACATTGGCCCGGGAGCCGGCAAATACGGCGGGACCGTCATTGCTTCGGGAACTCCAAGCGAGATCAAGAAAGACAAAAATTCCCTCACCGGAGCCTTCCTGAGCGGAAAGAAGAAAATTGAAATTCCGAAAGAAAGGAGAAAGGGGAGTGGAGAATTCCTGACGATCACCGAAGCAACGGAGCACAATCTGAAAAATATCACCGTGAAGATTCCCCTCGGCTGCCTCGTGTGTGTGACGGGCGTCTCAGGTTCTGGAAAATCTTCGCTCATCAACCACATTGTGGTGAAGAAACTTCAGCAGGTCCTTTCCAAGTCAAAGACAGTTGTAGGAAAACATGCGGATATTCTTGGTATTGAGCATCTGGACAAAATCATCGATATTGATCAGTCGCCGATTGGCAGGACACCGAGATCCAATGCCGCCACCTACACGGGTGTCTTTACCTTCATCCGTGATCTGTACGCCGGCACACCAGAAGCCAAGCTTCGGGGTTACAAATCAGGTCGCTTTAGCTTCAATGTGAAGGGAGGGCGCTGCGAAGATTGCCGTGGCGATGGACTCAAGAAGATTGAAATGCACTTCCTACCGGATATCTACGTCAGCTGCGAAATGTGCTCCGGCAAGCGCTACAACCGCGAAGCGCTCGAAATCACCTGGAGGGGGAAAAATATCTCGGATGTGCTCGGGATGTCCGTCCTGGAAGCTCGGGAATTTTTTGCGCACATCCCAGAGATCAAGAGAAAACTCGACACTCTCGCAGATGTGGGGCTGGACTACATTCAGCTTGGCCAACCCGCCACCACGCTTTCCGGAGGCGAAGCCCAACGTATCAAGCTGGCCAATGAACTTTCCAAACGCTCAACGGGAAAAACATTTTACGTCCTGGATGAGCCCACCACCGGCCTGCACTTCGACGATGTGAGCAAACTCCTGAAAGTGCTGCAAACTCTGGTGGATAACGGCAATAGCATGGTCGTGATCGAGCACAATCTCGATGTCATCAAATGCGCCGACTGGATTATCGACCTCGGCCCCGAGGGAGGCGATCATGGGGGATATATTGTCGCTGAGGGAACGCCGGAGCAAATCGCCAAAAGCACGAAAAGCTACACAGGGAAATACGTTAAGAAAATTTTGCAGAAATAATTTTCTCATCCCAAACCTCCACTCCCAGCTCCTGCGCTTTTTTCAACTTTGATCCCGGACTCTCACCACAGAGCAGGGCATACGTCTTTGAGCTGACCGAATCGCTCACCTTTCCACCTTTCCGAAGGATTCGGCTCTTCAATTCTTCTCGAGAAAAGTGTTCAAACGTTCCCGTGATGACAAAGGTTTTGCCGCTGATGGCAGAGTCGAATTCCGTGCTTGATACTTCCTTCACGATTTTGACGTCATGCTCACTCAGCTTCAACAGGAGCTGACGATGGGTCTTTTCGGCAAGCCACTCACTCAAGGATTCTATGGCTTTCGGTCCAATGCCTTCGACGGTTGCCAAATCTTCCTTCAGGACAGAATCATGGTGCAAAGTTTCCAAGAATTCTTTCGGGGTGGTGTATTCGAAAGTTCCCTTGTGCTGGTCGAGAAAAAAGAGCGACCCCTGATCTTGCTGCTTTGAAAGAACATCCTGGTGGAAGTGAATCTTTCTTTGAAGCTCGGCAGCGATATCCTTGGCGGTCTTTTCGCCAATATGGCGAATACCCAGAGCGAAGAGAAACTTGGAGAACGGGACAAGTCGTGCATGATCGATAGATCGAAGAAGATTTTCAGTTCGCTTCTGCTCAAAAAGATCGAGGGAGTAGATTTCCTCGAAGGTAAGTTTGAAAATATCCGCCGGTGAGGAAATGAGACTTCGGTCAATCAGCTGATCCACAATCTTTTCTCCAAGGGCTTCAATGTCAAAACCTTTCTTCCCGACGAAATGATACAGGCTCTCTCGGCGTTTGCCTGGGCAATGGACATTCGGGCAGCGAGCGATCACTTCACCTTCTGGCTTGCTGAGAAGTGTTTCACAGACTGGACATTTTCTCGGAAATGAGAATACTTTTTCCTTTCCGGCTCGAAGGCTTGTCACCACCTCGACGACTTCGGGAATCACGTCGCCTGCTTTTTGAATGATTACGGTATCACCAATACGCACATCCTTGCGGATCATTTCTTCTTCATTGTGAAGCGTGGCACGAGAGATCGTGGAACCATCGAGAAGCGTTGGTCGAAGCTTTGCCACCGGCGTGATCGCGCCCGTGCGACCCACCTGGCAGACAATATCTTCGACGATCGTGGTTGACTGGGTGGCGGGGAATTTGTAGGCTGCAGCGAAACGCGGCGTCCTGGCGGTGGACCCCAGACGCTCTTGCTGAGCTCGATCATTGATCTTGATCACAATCCCATCGATACCATAGTCGAGTCCCTCGCGCCGCGGGGTCCAATGCTGGATGAAGGACTCAACACCGGCAAGATCCGCATGCTTCTTCCAGTGAGGTTCAGTCGGCAGGTGCCAAGCCTTCAATGTTTTCAAGACATCGTCTTGATTCAGCTGCTCTTCGTTTTTTAAGGTGTAAAAAAATGCGGAAAGTTTACGACTCGCCGCAATCTCCGGATCAAGCTGACGGATACTTCCGGCGGCAACATTTCTCGTATTGGCAAAATTTTCCTTTTCTTTTAGCTGTTCGAAAACGGATTTTCGCAGGTAGACCTCTCCGGAAATCTCTGCATTCTCGGGTTCCGGAAGACGAAGGGGGATTTCTTCAATGGTACGAATACTGTGCGTCACATCTTCACCAAAACTTCCATCTCCGCGCGTGAGAGCTTTCACCAAAAGACCTTGTTCGTACCAGAGCGTGATATTGAGCCCATCGATTTTGAGCTCCGTGACGTATTCGAACTGCTCTCGGGGCAAAATCCGCTGAACTCTCTTTTGCCATTCTTCGATTTCACCAAGGCCAAAAACATCCTCCAGACTTTGCTTCTTGGTCTTGTGACGGACTTTGTTGAGCCGTCCGTCCAATGGCGCGCCAATACGTTGGGTAGGGGAATCCGGCGTAATGAATTCGGGGTACGCTTCTTCGAGATCCTGTAATTCCCGCTTCATCTGGTCCCTGGCCGACTCCGAAATCGTTGCCTTATTCTCGATAAAATAATCATAATTCCATTGTGTAAGGAACTCTCGAAGCTTCTTACTACGTTTCTCTGCATCTTCTTTTGACATTTTGGCTCAAGCTAACTACGATATCCAAGCTTCATAGTAACGAGAGCAAAATCAACGAGCAACTGGTAAACAGCAAATGAGAGATTAACAATTAACAGTTAGCTATTAACAATTAACTCGTATGTCCAATCGTGGTGGAAAAGAACATCAGCATGGCCTCGTCGGAATGGTTTTCCCGACGTCTTCTCAGCACAAGCGCCGAAACAAGGCCAAGGCAAGAGCTAGGAAAGTCAATGCTGTGAAAAAAATGCAGGGTTACTTGAAGGGGGCGAGACACAGCATATGAAATTGATAATTTCTTGAACTTGCTTGTCCGTCATCTGGATATGCGTCGGTAAATTCACCGATTCCGTGGCTGCTTTTTCCGCCCTTGGACAGGAACCTTTTTCATAGCCAAAGAGAGATTCATCCACAGGAGGCGCCAACACCGTACGATACCAATCACCCAAAAAGATGCCCTTATTCTTCGCGGCTTCAAGAATTTTCGCGGCTTGTGACGATCGAATCGTGAATCGAAGCCAAGCGGGGTCGTCATCGGGATGAGGTGAAGGAAGTTCCAGACCTGAAAATCCTTTCAGCCCTTCGGAATACAGCTTGGCGATCGTTTTTCGGTGCCCATGAAATCGATCAAGTTTGTGAAGTTGATGAAGGGAAAGTTTGGCAAGCACGGCTGGCATTTTTTGCGGCATGAAGTCGGGTTTTCTACCCTGTTTTTCTTCTGAAAAAATCACCAGGGGAAGAAGACGAATCTTCTGGAATGCCTTGACCAAACCTCGCCCGACTCGAAAGCGATAGATCGGTTTGATCAGAGCGAAGAGGAGGGGATGAAGGAGTGCCTGTACAATCTGAAATGAGGATGGCAGGGGAAGCTGGTTCTGAACTTCACGCAGTTTGCCGGCAAGGGTAGGGTCATTCGTCGCTACCATCCCCCCCCACACACTGGAGATGGTCTTGTCTCGGCCAAAGCTAAAGATGGAAGCATGTCCGAATGTTCCAAGCTTGCTGCCTTTGAAACTCGCAGAAAGCGCATGCGCACAATCTTCGATCAGGATCAGATTATGCTTTTTGCACAGCGCTTGAATCACCGGAAGATCTACCGGCACGCCAAAGGTATGCTGCACGATCACCGCCTTGGTTCGCTTGCTCATAAGCTTTTCAATACCCAGGGGATCGATATTGAAGCCAATGTTCTCCAGATCAGCGTAGACTGGTTTGGCACCAGCGTAGGAAATGGCATTCGGAACAACAATGCAGGTGTAGGCTTGAAGGATAACTTCGTCGTCATGGCCAATGCCCAGTGCCTGAAGCAGGACCAAAAGAGCGTCTCTGCCACGCTGAAAAGAAATGGCATGCGCACTCCCCAGGTAGGTCTGAAAAACCTCTTCCAGATGCGCTACTTCTTCGCCCTGCTTCCACGACCATGGCGAAAGCAAACTCTTCAGAGCAAGCCACAAATCATCCGCTTCAGTATTCGGTGATAATGACGTATGGATCATAAATATCGGAACAAGAAAGCCCTGACATCTCTGGCGAACTCGTGTGGCTTTTCGTAGGGAAGCGCATGCCCAACTTTCGCAAAAATCTTCAGATAACTTCCGGGGATCACTTCCAGAAGCTTTTCACCGTCCATGACCGGAGTCAGGCGATCTCGGATGCCCCACAGGAGAAGCGTTGGCAAGGTGATCTTTTTGGCGCAGGGTGTCAGATCTTCACCAATGACCTTAAGAAACGTCTCTTTCATGACACCCTCCAGCTTTCCCAAGTCCCGCTTCTCATAAAAACGCTTGCGCAGAGCTCCCACCTGGGCAATACCAGAAAAAGGTTTGAGAACTTTGGCAGCGATCCAAACCAGGCTCCTCTTCAAACTTCGCTTCAGAGAAAATCGTTCAACGCCTGGCACACCCGTCAGAATAAGGGAGGGGAAAAGGGAAGGATGTTCACTGACTAACTTCAGCGCAATTCTTCCTCCAAAAGAATGACCGAGAAGAAAAACCTTCTTCAGGCCCTGCTCACGAAGAAACTGCTCAATTGCCTTCGCGTAATCCGAAACGCTGAAAGCGAAGCTTGGAACAGGGGATTTCCCAAACCCCGGCAAATCCGGAATAATCACAAAAAAATCTTTGGACAGGATTCTGCCGAGTTCAGCATATTTTTCTCCGGAGACTCCCCAGCCATGAAGGAGAAGAAATGGCTTCTTTTCTTGGTTTCCAAACGTCATGAAGGACATCGTGGCCATACCGGAGAGCAGTATAGCATAAGACAGCAAAAACGCTGCTTTTCAATCTTGACCAATGTTACGTTTTCAGGAAATGTTCGTATCAGTCACCAGCAAAATCTTTTTATTTTTAATTATGGAACATTCGAAAAAATCTCTGGCGATCGTAGCGGCGGTCGCTCTTGTTTCTGGTCTCTTCGGAGGGATCATCGGAAGCCAAATCTCAAACCCCAGAATTGCCTTGGAGCAAGGCATTGTGCAGCCGGTCGAAATGAAGCTCGTGGATGAGAAGTCGCAAACCATTGATGCCATCGAAAAAGTCTCGCCCTCGGTCGTGAGCATTGTCATCTCTGAAAATTTGAAAACGATACGTCAGCAAGGCGTGAGTCCGTTTGATCTTTTTCAAGGTGATCCATTTTTCAAAAATTTCTTCCAACCCTTCGACAACCAGCCCCAAGAACCACAGCAAAATAATGATGGAGAGAAGCAGCAAAAGCAGAAAGTCGGCGGTGGCTCTGGCTTCATCATGAGCAAGGAAGGCCTCATCCTGACCAATCGTCATGTCGTTGCGAATGAAGACGCCGACTACACCGTGCTCCTCCACGATGGGAGTGAATTCCCAGCCGAAGTGGTGAGCCGCGATGCCCTGAATGATATTGCCGTAATTCGTTTGAAGCCCGATGCAGGAAAAAAACTTCCGGCCCTGAAGCCCGTCACGTTTGGAGAATCCGGCAAGCTCAAGATCGGCCAAAGCGTGATCGCCATCGGCAATGCGCTCGCAGAGTTTCAAAATTCGGCCACCCAAGGCATTGTCTCCGCCATCGGCCGCCAGATCGTCGCTTCGGACGGCATGGGGCGTGGTGAGAATCTTTCCGGGCTTATCCAAACCGACGCCGCCATCAATCCCGGCAATTCCGGAGGTCCGCTGATCAATCTCGCGGGTGAAGTCGTCGGCATCAACACGGCCATTGCCTCAGGGGCGACAGGAATTGGCTTCGCGATCCCCATCGATGACGTGAAGCCGGCCGTGAAGAGTGTCACGGAGAAGGGGAGGATTATCCGACCCATTCTCGGGGTTATGTTTAGTATGCTCACCCCTGAAGTGAGCAAAGAAATGGGCCTCAAAGAAGGCCAGGAGGGCGCCCTGCTGAAGGGTGACGGTAAGACCTTCGCCGTGCTTCCAGGAAAACCCGCGGAAAAAGCAGGCTTACTTGAAAAAGACGTCATCACCGAAGTGAATGGCATCAAGGTGACCCAAAAGAATCCCCTCCAGCACGAGATTATGAAGTACGTTCCCGGTGACAAGCTGAAGATCACTTACCTACGCCAAGGCAAAGTTCACGAAGTCACGGTGACCCTGGACGAAGCCAAGCAGCTGGAGGAGAAGAAGAAGGAGAAGGAGAAATAATTTCTCCTGATGAAAAATCTCAAGAATTTTATCGGCAAGATATTCTAGGGCTCACTGAAAAAGTCCTTCATATTGTGGCACAAGAAAGCCAATGATCAAATGAAAAACCGTGCGAAGTGCACGGTTTTTTGGGAAAATGTGAGTGTACTGCAACACATAACCCCATTCACA
>OBEQ010081636.1_pt1 | contig 14718 bp, 10 predicted proteins | sample 1670901 | NCBI WGS metagenome assembly OBEQ01 (sample SAMEA104232315, study PRJEB22302) | groundwater metagenome | biome: forest; feature: aquifer; material: groundwater | place: USA | collected 2011-08-07 | depth 5.4 m
CGCCGTCGCTCGAGCCGTTTTACGGCGGGACCTACTTTCCTCCCGCGTCGAAGTGGGGCAGGCCTGGTTTCGCCGACATCCTCGGCGAAATCACGCGCGCCTGGCGCGAGGAGCGCGGCAAGGTCGAGACGTCCGCGGGGGCTATCGTCGAGCGTCTCCGCGCGCTCGGCGTCGATAGTTCCGGCGGTAGCGCTCCCGGCCCTGAAGCGTTGGATGCCGCGGTCCGTCAGTTTGCCGCGGCATTCGATGCCCGGCGTGGAGGGTTTGGCGACGCGCCGAAGTTCCCGAGACCGAGCGAGCTGCTGTTCCTGCTGCGCGAGCACGCGCGAACGGGTTCGCCTGAAGCGCGTGACATGGTGCTGGTCACGCTGCGGGCGATGGCACTTGGTGGCATGCGCGATCACCTGGGCGGAGGCTTTCATCGCTACTCGGTGGATGGCGACTGGCGGGTCCCGCACTTCGAGAAGATGCTGTACGACCAGGCGCAGCTGGTGCTCGCGTATCTGGAAGCGGCGCAAGTGTCGGGCGACCACTTCTATGCGGACGTCGCGGCCGACACGCTTGCGTACGTCGCGCGCGACCTGACCGACGAGCACGGCGGGTTTTATTCGGCGGAAGACGCCGACAGCCTGCCCCCCGAAGAAGCGAATACGCCGGCGGCGCACAAGATGGAAGGCGCCTTCTACATCTGGCGCGACGATGAAATCATCGCGGCGCTCGGCAACGACGCGGATGTCTTCCGAATCCGCTTTGGCGTGCTGCCTGACGGCAACGCTCCGTTCGATCCGCAGAACGAGTTCGTCCACAAGAACCTGCTCTACACCGCGCGGAGTCTCGATGAGATCGTGTCGGCGACCGCCAAGCCGCGCGACGAGGTCGAGGCCGCGCTGGCGCGTGCGCGCGGCACGTTGCTCGAGCGACGCTCGAAGCGTCCGCGACCGCACCTGGACGACAAGGTCCTGACTGCCTGGAACGGGTTGATGATTGCCGCCTTCGCGCGAGCTGCACGCGTCCTCCACAACGTAGAGGCCGACCTTCAGGTCGGCCTTGGAACGGAGCCGTATCTCGCCGCGGCGCGTCGCGCGGCGCTCTTCATCTGGACGCATCTCTGGAACGCCGAGACGAAGACGTTGTTGCGCCGGTATCGTCGCGGCGATGCGGCAGTCGACGGCTATGCCGAGGACTACGCCTACCTCATCTTCGGGCTGCTGGAGCTGTTTCAGGCTGACGGTGATGCGATCTGGCTGGAATGGGCGCTGACGCTGCAGCGGCGACAGGACGAATTGTTCATGGACCCTGTTGATGGAGGCTGGTTCAGCACGACCGGTCGAGATAAGTCGGTGCTCCTTCGATTGAAGGAAGACTACGACGGCGCGGAGCCCGCGGCGAGCTCGGTGTCGGTGCTCAACCTGCTGACCTTGTCGCATCTTACAAACGATGAGATGTCCGAGCAGTCGATTCATCGAGCGCTTGGGATGTTCGCACCGCGTATTACGCAGAGCGGGCGGACGGTTCCCATGATGATGGCGGCGCTGTCCACATATCACGCGGGGATGTCGCAGATTGTCATCGCCGGGGATCGCGCGTCGACTGGCACGCGGGCGTTGACGGATGTTGTGCGCCGGCGCTACCTGCCGTTTGCGGTCATCGTGCCGCTCTTCACGCGGGATCCGGGATCCGGGATCCGAGATCCGTTGACACTCCTCCTTCCGTGGACAGAGGCGATGGCGCGGCGCGTGGACCCGTCGACCGCGTATGTCTGTCGCGACTTCGCGTGCCTGACGCCCGCCACGTCCGCAGACGAACTCGCCGCGCAGTTGCGCTAGGCGGATCTGAAGGTCCGCCTCCACGATCCGACGCTCACAGAGGTCGTAGAGGCCGACCCTGTCGTAGAGGCCGACCTTTAGGTCGGCCTACCACTAGGCCTACCACTAGAAACGAAACCGCAGCCCCGCGTTCAGCGTCCGCCCGTCCAGCGGGGCCCACGCATCGGTAGACCATCGTCCATCTCGCAACGGGGCTGGGCGGAGCAGCCGCTCGTACTTCGTCTGCCGCACGTCGGCCAGGTCCTCAGTGTTCACGTACAGCAGCGACCGCCCGACGGGGTGCGTGTACAGAAGACCCCAAAGGACGTATGGACGGCTCCGCGTTCGATACGGATCGTCATCCAGTGCCTGCCTGCCTGTATAAAACACTTCGAAGCCGAGATTCCCCACGCCCGTCTCCAACAAGAGGTCGAATGTCGCGCTCTGGCGCGGATTCAATGGCACCTCCCGCCGGCCGGTTCCGTCCGCGCCGACCTCGGTAGACCAGAGGTACATATGTGTCACGACGACGTCGACGTCTTCCGTGTGGTACCGCGCGATGAACTCCGTGCCGCTCGTGCGCGTGGGCGTTTCCGCATTGAAGATGCGCGCGGCGTACGGGCCTTGCGGCAGCTCACGGAATACCTGCGCTCCGGCGATCCGCGAATGAAAGAGCGTGGTCGTGATCTCGAATGGGACCTTGCGCCATGGGACGTCGGTTGAGATGCTGTCCGCTCCCTCCGGCTCGATGCCGGCGAGTGGCGCCAGCGGGGCCAGTCCCGTGGCGTCGGTCTCCTCGGTAAACGGAGACGGCGCGAAATGACCGCGGCCACCGGAGATCCTCGCGGTCCACTGACGCGTCGGACGGAAGAGCAGAGTCAGCCTCGGGCTGAAGAAGGCGCCGAACTCGTTGTGGATGTCTACGCGCGCGCTCGCGGACGCGGTGAGCCAGCGGGCGACGGCGTAATCGTCCTGCCCGAAGACGCCGGGTATCGTGTAGGTGTAGTCGAAGCGAGGCACATCGATCGATCGGAATGTGTCGCGCTGCAGCGCGGCGCCGGCGACCCAGGTGTTGGTCCCCGTCGTCCCCGTTAGCGAGGCTTCGCCAAAGAGCGTTCGTGAGCGGTCGCGCTCGATCACGCTGCCATAGGTGTGATCGTGTTGCTGCGAGACTCCGCTGCCGCGGATCGCGAAGACGTGGTTTTTCGACGTCAGCATTCGTCCAACGAAGCCGCCGTCGAATTCCCGGGTATTCAGGTTTTCGGGGTGCGAAAGCCCGTCGGGTGTTGTCGCGCCAGGGACCGTGCCGCCGCGGCGTGCCTCCGTCATCGCGCCAAATGTTCCGAAGAAGGATCGTCCGCCTCGGTTGTCCCATGAGACGCGCGGCCGCACCTGGGTGCGCCGGAACATCGGAAGGTCCGTCCAGCCGTCACCGTCGAGATCGGATCGCGCCTGCCAGTGCTGGCCCGCAAGCACGCTGTAACCCCAGCGGTCGCTGACTGGCTGCGCAAGCCAGAGCGCAGCGTCGGAGCCTTTATGGGTCGTCCGGTTCAGCAGCACTTCGTGTTCGGGCGAGCCGGCCTTCGTGCGCTTCGATACGAGGTTCACCACGCCGCCGATGGCCGACATCCCATAGAGGGCAGAGGCCACGCCTTTGATCACCTCGACCTGCCCGAGATCCATCGGAGGAATCTGCAGGATGCCGACCGACCCTGATTGCGCGCCGTAAAGCGGCAGCCCATCCGCGAGGACTTGCGCGTAGCGGCCGCTCAATCCCTGGATGCGGAGGCTCGCCCCGCCGAGCGAGGGCGACGTGGTCTGCACGCGCAGGCCATTCGTTTCGCCGAGCAGCATCGAGACGTCGCCGGGCGCCATCGCGACCTTCTCCTGGACGTCTTCTCCGGCAACGACTTCAACCCGCAGCGGCACGTCTTCGATGCGCTGCTCGGAGCGCGTCGCGGAGACGATCACGTTTTCTTCCAGCTCGGACTGTGGCTCCATCGCGACGTCGATCCGCGATTCCATTCCGGCACGGATCTCTACCTGCGTCGCCCCCGGATCGAATCCTATCCGCGTCACAACAACGTCGACACGGCCAGGAGGGAGCGACAGGGTGACAGTCCCGTCTGGGCCAGTCATGCGCATCACCGATCCCACCTGCACTTCGGCTTGCGCGACCGGGCCGTCCTTGCTGTGGACGGACACGATCAGCGTGCCGGCCCCCTGCGCGGCCGCCGGCCCTGCATTACCCCCGGCGACCGCCAGGAAAACCCACAGTGCTGCGCGAACGTTTGCGTTCATGAAGAGAATCAGATTACATTCCTTTGTCGATCATGCCGCGCCTGAGGACCGTCGGTGCTTTGCTCGTTGTGGCGCTCTTCTTTCTGCTGCCCCTGTACGAGCTTGCGGACATCGGAGAGCAGTGGCCGCACGACGGTGACGTGGTGCTGGTACTGCTGTTCGTACTATTCCTGGTTGCCCTCTCGATCATCTGCCGGGGCGTGGCCTGCATGTGCGTCGCGCTCCTCAAGCGGGTCTGGCGGCAATTCGCCCCGCAGTTCTCTGCCGTCCGCGTCCGTCCGTCTTCGATTCGCTGCCTCGATTTTCGGCTCTTCCTGATCTTCTGCGACCTGCGCGTCTAGCGCTTCCTTCCCGACGTCGATCGACAGCCGCGCTCCGGTCTGCGGACCGAAGACGTGGATGCCGCACGTTCATATTTCAGGTGGGGCGTTATGCGCAAATTCCGCTTGTTCGTTGTCATTCTTGCGTGTTGCTGGTCTGCGGCGTGCAAGTCAGAAGAAAAGGCCGCCGGCGGCGGGGCAACCGGGGGAACGCTTCCCGTGACCATCGCGTCGGACGGCTCAATTCACCTGACGGCTGCCGCCGTGCAAACGACCGGAATCGTAGCGACTCCGGTTGTCGAACGCGACGTGGCGCAGACGCTCGTCGCCATCGCGCGGGTGAAACCGCGTGCGGGTGCGGAGGCGGAAGTCTCTGCGCCGTTTGCCGGAACGGTCGTCGCCCAATCGGCGCTCCCGAAGATTGGCGACCTGGTGCGAAGGGGTCAGCATCTTGCCGACATCGAACAGCAGTTCACGGCGTCGGAACGGCTGCAGGTCGAGAGCACGGCCGTTCAGCTCGCCGCAAGCGCCGAGGAGGCGCAGCAAGGAGTCAATCTGAAACGCACCGAGCTCGATCGTGCACAACAGCTGTACGACGGCGGCGCGATCGCACTGAAACAGTTACAGGCGGCGAAGGTCGATCTCGCGCAGGCGGAAACGCGGCTCGAAGGCGTCCGGAAGGCGAGAGATCAGTACGACGCCGCGGGATCGACAGTGAATGGAGGGCCACGCCGCGTCGCGCTGATCGCGCCGATTGCCGGCACGGTCATCGCCTCTGACGTGTCCATCGGCCAGCAGGTCGAGCCATCCAATATTCTCTTCACCATCACCGACCTGGATGTCATCTGGGTCGAAGCGTCGATCCACGAGCAGGACCTGCCGCGCCTGCGGGGCATGAGAGAGGCCGAAATCGTCATACCCAGTTCTCCGGATCAGTCATTTACCGGGTCCATCGTGACCATTGGTAACGCCATCGATCCGCAGAACCGGACTGCACCGGCGATTTTCGCCGTGCGGAACCGCGGCGGCAGTCTCAAGCTCGACATGTTCGTCGAAGCGCATATCCCCCTGGCGTCCCGCGCGACTGCTTTGATGGTGCCGGCATCGGCAGTGCTGAACGACGCCGGGATGTCCTCCGTGTATATCCAGAGTCAGCCGGGCGTCTATCGCCGCCAGACGATCACCATGGGCCAGCACTACGGCGACATGGTCGTGGTTGCATCCGGAGTGGCGAAGGGGCAGAACGTGGTGTCCGTTGGGGCCCAGGCCTTGAGAGGCGAATCGATGAAGAGCGAGATTCCAGTGGACGAGGACGACAAACCGAAGGAGAAGTAATGCTGAACGGGATCATCCTCTGGTCGCTCCATAACCGCCTCGTCGTCGTCGCCCTCGCCGTACTCCTGATTGTCTTCGGCGTCCGTGCGGTGCGAGAGAGCCCGCTCGACGTGTTTCCTGATTTTGCGCCGCCGCAGGTCGTCATTCAGACCGAGGCGCAGGGTCTGTCGCCCGAAGAAGTGGAGCAGCTCGTCTCGCTTCCGCTCGAGAACGCGCTCAACGGCACGAGCAATCTCGAAACCGTTCGCTCCTCATCTGCCGCGGGATTGTCGGTGATCACCTGCATCTTCGAATCGGAGACCGACATCTTTCGCGCGCGTCAGCTCGTCGGCGAGAAGCTTCAGCTCGCGCTACCAAGGCTGCCGGCCGGCGTCGGCGAACCGCAGATGATGCCGATCAGCCCCCCCGTCGGAATCCTCGTCAAGGTAAGTCTCACGGCGCTGCAGACGTCGATGATGAATCTCCGCACGCTCGCGGATTGGACCATCCGTCCCCGACTACTCGGTGTGCCTGGTGTCGCGCAGGTCACGATTTTCGGGGGAGAGGTCAAGCAGTATCAGGTGGTCGTCGACCCAGCACGGTTGCAGGACTACGACGTTTCGCTGTCGAAGGTAATGGCTGCCGCCAGGAACGCGAACGTGAGCGCGGGCGCCGGATTCATGGAATCGCCGAGCCAGAGCCTCGTGATCCAGGGCCTCGGACGTGTCACGTCGCTGCAGGATCTGCAGGACGCGGTGATCGACGTGAAGAACGGGCAGCCGATTCAGATTGGTCAAGTGGCCTCGGTCCGCATCGGTCCCGAATACAAGGTCGGTGACGCGTCGACGTTCGGCAAACCGAGCGTGATCGTCATCGTGACCAAGCAGCCGGGGGCAAACACGCTTGCGACGACTGCCGCACTCGATCGGGCGTTCGAAGACATGCGGCACGCGTTTCCGCCGGACGTGGTCATGGACACGGAAATCTTCCGCCAGTCCGACTTCATCGAGCGCGCCGTGGCGAACATCAATTCCGCCATGCTCGAAGGCGGCCTGCTCGTCGTGGTCGTGCTGCTGCTGTTCCTGACGACATGGCGCGCAGGTTTCATCAGCCTGACGGCCATTCCACTCTCGTTGCTGGTCGCCATCGTTGTGCTGCGGATGCTCGGCGGCACCATCAATTCGATGACGCTCGGCGGGCTCGCGATTGCCATCGGCGCCGTCGTCGACGACGCGATCATCGATGTGGAGAACGTGTTCAGGCGGCTTCGTGAGAATCGCTCGAAGTCGAAGCCGGAGACCGCGTTGTCGGTCATCTATCACGCCTCGAGCGAAGTGCGCGGGTCGATCGTCTATGCCACGGTGATCATCGTCCTCGTCTTTCTGCCGATCTTTTCGCTGTCAGGACTCGCCGGCCGCATCTTCGCGCCACTCGGATACGCATACATCATCGCGATCATCGCATCGCTCGTCGTGGCGCTGACGGTGACGCCGGCGCTGTGTTACTTCCTCCTGCCGGCTGTAGCCGATCGCGCCGAAGACAGCGCGTTCGTCGTGTGGTTGAAGCGCGTCTATGCGCGGATGCTGGCGCCCGCACTCGATCACCCGGCAACGGTGATTGCCGTGTCGGTGGTCCTGCTGGCGGCGGCGCTCGCCACGGTGCCCTTTCTTGGCGGTGAATTCCTGCCGGAATTCAACGAAGGCAACCTGATTCTGCACATGACAGGACTGCCCGGGACTTCGATGCAGGAATCGATGCGGGTCGGTGCAATCGTCCAGGCACGGTTGGCCCAGATTCCCGAGACCGTGAAGACGGCGCAGCAGACCGGACGCGCCGAGCTTGGTGAAGACACGCTCGGCCCCTATTTCACTGAGCTCGTGGTGAAGCTGAAGGAAAGCAACCGACCGCGGGATGCAGTGATGGCCAATGTGCGAGCGGAGCTCCAGGACATCGCGGGATTCAGCTTCGGGATCAAGCAGTTCATTTCGGAGCGCATCGAGGAAGTGCTGTCCGGAACAACCGCAACGATTGCCGTGAAGGTATTCGGTGCTGACCTCGACGTCCTGCACCAGACGGCGGAGCAGGTCCGCGCGGTGATGGCCGGCGTGCCCGGCGTGGTTGACCTTGCCGTCGAGCATCAGACGGGCGTCCCCAAGGTCGTTGTGCGATTCAACCGCCAGGCGCTCGCGGCGCATGGCCTCACCAGCGCCGACGTTGCGGAAACGATTCAGACGGCGTTCTTCGGTACGAAGGTATCGGATGTTCTCGAAGATCAGAGGACCTTCGACCTGATCGTCCGATATGACCCAGCCGTCGCAGCCGATGTCGATGCGATGCGGAGGACGCTCGTCGACACCCAGGCAGGCGGCAAGGTTCCGCTCGAAGCTGTCGCAGATGTCGACGTCGTTAACGGCCCGAACACGATCGAGCGCGAGAACGCGCAGCGCCGCACCGTGATCTCATGCAACGTCGCGTCAGGAAACCTGATCGGCATCGTCGAAGAGATCAAGCGCCGCGTGGACAGTACCGTAAAGCTGCCGACGGGCTACTACGTCGTGTACGGCGGGCAATACGAAGCGCAGACAGAGGCGGTCAGTCAGATGACCGTCCGCGGGATCGCGGCGGTCGCCGGAATCTTCATGCTGCTGTTTCTGGCGCTGCGCAGCATCCGGCACGCGCTGCTGGTGATGGCGAATCTGCCGTTGGCACTCATCGGCGGAATCGCGGCGGTCCTTCTCGCGAGTGAAGGCGAGACATCCATTGCGTCGCTCGTGGGCTTCGTGACGTTGTTCGGGATCGCCACTCGCAACGGGATCATGCTGCTCACGCACTACAACCATCTCCTCGCCGACGGGGGCATGATCTTTGGGCGCGAGCTTGTCGTCCGTGGTGCCATGGAACGGCTGTCGCCGATCCTGATGACAGCGCTGACCGCCGGCCTGGGGCTGCTCCCGCTCGCGCTCAGCGTCGGCACTCCCGGCCGCGAGCTCGAGCAGCCGATGGCGGTTGTGATTCTCGGCGGGCTGATTACCTCGACGCTGCTGAACATGCTGGTGTTGCCGGCGCTGTACTTGAAATTCGGCCGCGTTGAATCGCAGCTTGTTGCCGATTCTCTCCAAGGAATGACCCATGTCTAGAACGATCGCGTACCTGGCGCTATGGCTTCTCCTGTCATCGATCGCATCTGCGCAGTCGGGCACGACACCCGTGATGAGCGATACGCAGGGTATGTCGTTGGCCGATCTCGGCCGTCTCGCGCTAGTCCGCAACAAAGGACTCGAAGCGGCGCGTACGTCTCTGGAGCAAGCGCAGGCACGCCTGACGCAAGCGCGCCTCGTTCCGAATCCGACGATCGACGTTTCGCGCTCGACCGATGCAGTATTCGCGAACGAGGGCGACAACGGCTATAGCGTGACGCTGTCACAACCGCTCGAGCTCGGGGGGAAGCGCGTCAAGCGCATGCGGGTGGCGGAAGCGTCGATCGAAGTCACCAAGGCGGAGATCGCCGATGCGGAGCGGCAGATGATTGCCCGCCTGCGCAGGCTGTACGTCGATGCGACCGCGGCCGCAGCGCGGGTGGATCTGCTTCAGCGAGTGACCGGGCTCAATCAGCAGACGATGGGTGTGATGAATGTGCGCCTTCGCGCGGGTGATGCCTCTCAGCTTGATGCGAAGCTGCTGGCCGCGGAGAACAACCAAGTCGAAGCGCGGCGCGCCGTTGCCGAGAACGATCTGGCGGCGGCCATCGTCCAGATTCGGACGCTCTCTGGGATAGCGCCCGGCGAGCCACTCGTGCTCCGGCGGCCTGCGCCGCTGTCGGCCGTCGTTCCAGACTCGGAGGCCATCCTGGCGCGCGCGCTCGACGCGCGTCCGGATCTCAGGGCGGCCCGGCTGCGCGAAGCACTGGCGGAGGCCGGCATCAGGCTCGCGAGGTCCCAGGGAGTTCCTGACACGAGCGCGTTTGTCCGGTACGGAAACGACAGTGTGGTCGCGCAGTTGCCTGGAGCAGGTCAAAAGAGATCATTCGAGCGGGAGAAAGTGCTTGAAGTCGGGATCTCGATTCCAATTCCCTTGTTCAATCGACACCAGGGAGACATCTCGGAAGCTGCATCTCTGCGCACTCAATCCCGTGCGCAGCGCGAGGAATTGGAGCAGGTCGTGCGGCAGGAGGTGCTGCTTGCCTATGCCCGGTATCAGACGGCGCAGCGGACCGTCGCGGTCCTTCAGAGCGGCGTGGTCGAGCAGAACCAGGACAGCTTCCGAATCATTCAGCTTGGCTACAATCTCGGCGAGATGCGGCTGCTCGACGTGGTCAATCAGCAGCGGGTGCTGATTGACGCGCAGACCAGCTTCGTCGATGCGCAAGCGGAGTTGAACACAGCCGTGGTCGATCTCGACATCGCCTCCGGAGTGCTTCTGCCGTGATGGCGGAGAAGCTCGATCGCTGCTCGTTAGAACGTCGCCCTGACGGCGAGCTGCATGATTCGCCCGTTGGCCTGACCTGTCCTGCGGCCAAAGAGGGGGTTGCGCTGCAATCCGCTTCCGCTCACCACGTAGAGCGTGTCATCGACCGCTGTGTAGTTCGGGCGGTTCGTCACGTTGAACGCTTCCCACACCAGCGATAACTCGCGCGCCGGACCGATACGAAACTGTCGCGAGATTCGAGGGTCCAACGAGCCTTGCGCCGGCAGGCGGTAGCGATTCCGTGCCGTGCCAGGCGCGAGATCGTTGAAGGCGTTGTGATCGCCGTTGATGTCGCCGTTCGTGTAGGCACTATACGGCTCACCGCTCTGAAGCGTATAGACCGCGCTGAGTTCCCAACGGCCGAGTAACGTCTTCGCAATGCCGTGCCGTTCGGACGCGAGGAGCGTGGTGTCGTACATCGCCGAGGCGGCAAGATGGTACCGCTGATCGTTGTTGCCGGGCGCACGCGCGTTGAGCTCGGATCCGGCGCCACCGAGAACGTTGCGCTCGTTGAGACCACCAAAGATCATCGCGATTGGCGCCTGTGGCGTTTCGTCCGCTCTCGAAACTGTGTAGGCAACGGTGTAGAACAGCTGCTGGAAGAGCCGCGCCCGGGTGTGAAACGCCACCGCGTGGTAAGTCGATTCACCGCTGCTCTGAAATCCCACGACGCGATCGAGATTCGGGAACCGTCCAGCGACGTTGATCTCCACCGGTCGCGGGAGACGCTCTCCCCGGGCGAACAGGTACTGAATGCCGAGGGTTCCGACTCGGTACTTTTCCGTTTCCCAACCAGCGCTTCCATGGTGTACGCGCCCCGTCCTGAAACCAGGGTCCACCACTGCAACCGATGGATGCGTTCCCGTCGGAATCGAGGCGAATTGACCTGGATACGCGGGGAGAGACGTGCCGCCGCCGGAGCGTGTCGTTATCGCCTGCCCGTTGATGCCGTCGTATGTTTGCGCCAGCGCTGAGATCATCGCGGGCGTCGCGCCGTAGAAAAGCCCATACGCGGCGCGGAAGACGTGCCTCCGTTCACCCGGCGCCCATGCCAGCCCTGCCCGCGGGGCCCAGTTGGTGCGATCGGGAGCGATCGCGCTCCCAAATCCCGCAGCCGCCAGCTGCGAATCGGGCGAAGGCCCGCCGCGCGCAAATAATTGGAGGTCGTACCGGGCCCCCACATCGACGGTGAGCGATCGGCTCGCGCGCCATGTGTCCTGCAGATACGCCGAATAATGATCGACGTCGGCGTTGACGCCGGCGTCCCGTGCGTCAAAGGTCTGCGTCAGCCACTCCCCGTCACCGCGCGGCACGCCGCTCGCGAACCCGTCGATCGTTTGGAACCCGTAGGTACTCATCCCTCGAAACTGAATGCCGTTCCGGTCGCGCAAGACATCGGCGCCTGCTTTCATCGAATGACCACGGCCCACAACAGACACCGAATCACCCATCTGGAGCCGCTTGGTCGCAAAGGCATGCGGTCCGAACAGGCTGGTGCCCGTCTGTGCGACAAAGCTGCCATCCTGCCAGACGACCACTCCGGGCATGGTGGGTGGATTTTCGGCGTCATGACTATCGGCGTATTGGACACGCGCTTCGTTGACGAGGGTCGACCGGAGGACTGTCGCCAGCGATCCCGCTCCGGACCGGGTCCGCACGTACGAGGTGCCGTTGCTGGAGATCGCCGGCTGGATTCGAGCGGCGTCGATCGCCTGGCCGGCAAACTGTTGATCGACATACCGAAGCGTCAGGTGTTGCCCGAAGTACTGATGATCCGTGCGCGCGAGCACGAGATCCTGATCCTGATCCCGGGCTGTTCTCGCGACAGTCGCGTTCAGCACCGGTGAATTCCCGCCGGAAAACAGCGCGGTGTTCGGGGATGCGGACACAGAATCGATGCGCTGCAGACCGTCGTAGCTCACGAGGAAGAAGTTGTGGTCTTTGAGGATCGGTCCCCCGACGACCGCCCCGAACTGGTTGCTCCGATAGGCAGGGTTGTCGAGGCCGGCCTGTTCGTCCAGCACCTTGTGACCGACGAGCGCGCGATTGCCGAAGAATTCGTATCCCGAGGCGCGCAACCGGTTGGCGCCGGACTGGGTGACGACATCAATGACGGCGGCGCCTGCCCGCCCGATCTCGGCCGGCGCGGCGCTGATGTTGACTCGGAACGCGCTCACGGCCCATTGACTGAGCTGATAGGGCACTCGTGCCGGTCCTTCGCCTCCGACCGGCTCGCCGGTAATGCTGCTCGTGTGATCGAACCCGTCAATGACCACGCGGTTCTGCGTGCTGGGCAGCGCCATTACGCTGACTCCGCCCGTCGCCGCGTCACGGGTGACGGCAGGCAGCAGCTCGGCGAGGCGCAGGTAACGCCGGCCTGCAATCGTAGCTCGTGGATCTCCGTATCGACCACGAACGCGCTCGCGTGCGTGCGCGCTGATTCCAGAAGCGGCGGGGACGGATTCAACGCGATCGTTTCCGGAAGCGCCGCGCGACGAAGCTGCATCTCGATCGAGAGCCGTTGGCCCGGCCGGAGCACGATGTCGTCCTGCCGACGGCCCGCGTATCCTTCCCGTTCGACGGTCACCTGGTATCGGCCGACCGGCAGAGCCGGTGCGCCAAATCGGCCCGCGTCATCGGTGGAGATGTGGCGGTTCGCGCCTGTGTCGACGTTCGTGACTGTCACGGCCCCCTCCACGACGGGCCGCCCCATCGGATCCGCTACGCGTCCCAGGATTTCCCCGGTTCCGCTCTGCGCGTACGCACCTGGCCGGCTGAACAATGAAAGCAGAACGAAGAAAACTGCGGTGTGTGCGCGGAAGCTCTGCTTTGTAGTCACGGCTCGTACTCGTGCGTCATCAATACACATGCCACTTCAAAGTGCCGACACCCAGCGGCACGCTCGATGCGTACGCTCGGTAACCCGTCAGAATGGCGGAGGAAGGTAATGCGTATGCGCACTCGCATCTCGATGCTCGTGGCGGCGGTTGTCCTCGTGCTTCCGGTCCTCACGACCGCACAGGAGGCCCCGGCGCTCTCGAATGATTCCGGAACAGCTTTGCTTCAAGACCAGACGCCGTCGACGGGAAACGGCACGGACAAAGCGCAGCAGCCGCCTGCGGCGGTCGGCGAAGAAGGCAAGAAGCCCACGCGCGGCTTCTTCTCCGCGCTCGGCTACAACCTGGCCGACGATGTGAAGCACATCCCACGACGGAACAGCGCGTATTGGCTCGCCGGCGGCGTGGCACTGGCGCTCGCCGTCCATCCCGAAGACAAGAAGATCAACTCGCATCTGATCGGGCATACCAACCCCTTCAAGGCCGGGGAGTTCATCGGCGAAACGGGAACGCTGCTGGGGCTGCCGCGGGAACCTATTTGATCGGGCGCTTCACCGACTCACGTCGCGCGCAACATCTCGGCATGGACGAAATTGAGGCGCTGCTGCTCGCAGAGGGCATCGTCCAGGGCGCCAGGCAGATCATCCGGCGCGATCGTCCTCTCATGCCCGATGGTACGTCCCAAAAAGGCTTTTCGATGCCGTCCGGCCACGCCACCATCACATTTGCGGCGGCGACGGTCCTTCAGCAGCACCTCGGCTACCGCGCAGCCATCCCGACCTACCTCGTCGCCACGTACGTCGCCATGTCGCGGCTCCACGACAATCGTCACTTTGCAAGCGATGTCGTGATGGGAGCGGCAACGGGCGTCATCATCGGCCGTTCCGTGACCTGGCATGGGCGAAACTTCTATGGGTCGCCGGCGCTGGTCCCTGGCGGTGGCGCCATCCTGATCGCGGCGAGGTAATGCACGGAGGATAACGATCCCGCGGACGACTTGCGATTAAACTTGAAACGTGGAATTTCAAGTCGATATCTGGCTGCGCGGCGAGAATCACGCCACGACGCAGACGATTTCGCCGGTCGCGCGCGAGCCGCGTGCCTGGACCGAAGGAGACGTGGCCGGTGTGCTGATCGGGATGCTGCGTGCCATCGATCGCGCGAGGCACCCGGACGGTCCGGACGATCGGCCGGTGGGCCTCCGCGGTTTCAGCTGGATCGTGAACCCGTTCGAATCGGGCGGCGTGGTGATTGCCCTCGAGATGACGCTCGGCGCCGTCATCGGCGGGCCGTTCGATGTTCCCGAGAGCCAGTTGACCGGGATGATTCAGCGCGTCATGGACGCCGAGCGCGCCGCCGTCACGACCGTCCATTGACTGGCCTTAACCACGAAGAGGGTTTCAACCACGAAGGCGCGAAGGTCACGAAGGATCAAAACTATTACTTCGTGGTTGAAACGGCCGACAGCCGGCGGCGTGAAGCCGCCGGCCGGGCCGGCCAGGTGAAGGCTGACACGGTATGAGGGTGTGTGGCCCGAGGAGAAGGCGTTGGCGCGCCTGACTCTTTCACCTGGCAAGCTGATGTCCCGCTGGTTCGCCCTTCGACGAGCACAGGGCAGCGAGGCTCCCTGAAGCGTACCGGGTCCGGGTCAGGCCGACAAATCTGAGCGTATGACGC
>OBEQ011047174.1_pt1 | contig 14717 bp, 12 predicted proteins | sample 1670901 | NCBI WGS metagenome assembly OBEQ01 (sample SAMEA104232315, study PRJEB22302) | groundwater metagenome | biome: forest; feature: aquifer; material: groundwater | place: USA | collected 2011-08-07 | depth 5.4 m
CTCGAAAATCGTTTACACGCTGTTTTTCGACAACTCGATGCTCCCGAACGACGCCGCTCGCGCAGCGGACAGGGCGAGAAGGACCCAGAGGTGGCGCGAAGCCGATGACCAGCTTTGGCATGAGGGCCTGCCTCCCTTGAGGAACAGCTCCTTACGGAATGTAATAGAGGCCATCGGGCAACGGAAGCTTGATGGGAGATTCAAAGTACCGGACCGGCTGGGGCTGACTGATGAGGCTGCCGTCGGACGTCAAGAACGTGGCGACCTGTTCAGGGTTCAATCATCCGCCATCAGACCCGATGCCCCCGATTTAGATTGATATGCCACGAAGCGCACCGGCCCCCATGGCAACGTTGGTCATGGTGAGTACAAGAGGGTCGTCAGGAGGTTTTGAAACGCGCTCTTAAGAAGTACGACGGCAAAGACGGCCACGGTCGCCCGAGCATCACGCCGAACCTCGCCGCACTCCGTGCGCGTGGCCGTGCTGAACGACACGCTCGAGCAGGCGTTCCGGTCCTGGCACACCGGGCTTCAGGCCACTCGAGAGTCCAGCCGCGTCCTGCGCGGCGTGAGCACGCCACTCGATTGCATGCTCTCACTGCCCGGCGCCAGTAACTGCAACGGCGCCAGCACGTACGCCGTTTTCAGTAGCGACAAGCTCATTGACGGCGGAAAACCCGTGGTGATAGGGTTCGTGGCAGTCAGACTGGTCTGCAGTGAAGTTCAAGGCTGAATACGATTGGCAGCAGAGGCCTGGAGGAGTTTCATGGCAAACAGGCTCAGCATCGTAGGTTTCTTGGTTGGTGTCGTCGCGTTCTCCGCTCCGTTGTTCGCCCACCACGGGGCCGCCTCCTTTGACTCAGGGAAGACGGTGACCGTGAAGGGAACGGTGACGGAATATGTGTGGTCGAATCCTCACGTCTTGGTGAAGGTGGATGCCAAGGACGACAGTGGCAACGTCGCGCACTGGGTTCTCGAAGCATGGAATCCTGTCACCCAGAGCAGCAGAGGCTGGACCAAGAATACGTTCAAGGCCGGCGATGAAGTGAGCCTGGACATCTGGCCGGCGAAGAACAACCGGCCGGTTGGAGAGATCAGAGGCCGCATCGTGCTCAACGGCAAGGAATTCAAGGAGTCGCAGTAAGGAATGGCCAAGACGGATTTGCAGAAGGCCTGAGGTTCAAGAAGCCCGAGGAGGTTTCGGCGATGTCCAAGCGCTTGGTCGTTTCGATCGTGGCCGTTCTGGCAGCAGGGATGTTCTCTCCGCTTCTGCGCGCACAGGACGAGAAATGGAACAAGATCCCGCCGAAGCGGGCCGCCTACAACGGGAAAAAGCCCAGCGGTCCAGCCCCGCGCCGTGATCTGACGGGTATCTGGGATGCCGCACAAACACTGGGGGTCAGTGGTGCCACTGAACACCCGGCGCTGTTTCCCGGAGGACGCGGGCAAGAAGGCGGGCGAGAGGACGAGACGGGGGTCGCCAAGCCGCTGCCGTACACGGCGGCAGGGCTCGAAGCGCTCAAGAAAAACAAGCCCTCGGGCCCAGGCGTGCGGCAAGTGGACTCCGTGCTGACCAATGACCCGGCAGGCAAGTGTGATCCGCTGGGATTCCCCTACATGTTTCTCTGGGAACTCCGGACCCTCAACGTGGTGCAGACCCCCAAGCAAGTGATCATCCTGAGTCCGTTTTACGGCAATTACCGGGTCATCTGGACCGATCGACGGAAACCGCCCGCCGATCCCGATCCGCGCTACAACGGCTACTCGGTAGGCCGATGGGTGGATGACTATACCTTCGAGGTGCAAACTACGGGGATGCTCCCCAAGACCTGGCTCGATCATGCGGGCCGTGCCCATAGTGATCAGTTGGTGGTGGACGAGACCTACCATCGCATCGCTGGCGACACCATCGAATACACGATGAAGATTACCGACCCGAAGATGTACACCGAACCGTGGCTGGCGCTGAACACGCTGCCGCTGCACTTGATGCCGGACGATTTCGACATTCCGGAGCTGCTCTGCTCTCCGAGCGAGTTCGCGGAATACAACAACCAGGTCGCGACCCCTGTCCTGCGTGACCCTTCGAAGAAATAGCTGAAACGGCTGGTCGCCAATCGGAATCAGGCCCTGTCTGTGCTTGCCGAACAACTTCGGCCATGGACGTGGATTGGGTTTGGGGCCGTCGCAGTCTCTGGTTTTTTGCTGTTCGCCGTGGAAGCTGGGGATTTTGCGGCGGTGACCCCTTTTCGTCTCAAGATGCTCGTCATTGTGCCGGCCGTCGTTTCTGCGCTAGCCATTGAATGGAGCCTGCCGAAGTGGGATCGGGCGCCTGCTATGCCGGTGACGGCAAGGGTCGTCGCCCTGATTTCCATACTGCTTTGGCTGGGCGCGATCCTTGTGAGCGTGGAAATTCCCGCGCTGACCGGCCTGGGATCGCTTCGACCCTTCCCCAAGATCGCGGTCATCATGAGTGACCCCGAAGGCGACAAGCCATGTATGACGCAGTCCTAGCCTGCTGCAGGTGGCTGGAGAACACGCCCTGGGGCGTCACGGTTCGGGACTCGTCATGGATGTATCCCGTCGTGCTGTGGGTCCATTTCATTGGCCTATCCATGTGGTTGGGGACCAGCCTTGCCGTGGATTTGCGTCTCATGGGCGCGGCTTTTTCGTTCGTCGAATGTCGCCAGCGCTTCCAGCCCGTCGTCGAGCGCCACAAAGTCCTCGCGCGGCTCGTTGGTGACGACGAGCGCTTCGTTGAAAGTCACCCTCGTCGCGGGGCCGCCGCGCTTCTGAGCGCGAGGCGCGCGCGCGTGATCCACAAGGATGCGGGTAGCGCTCTCGACTTGCTGTTCGTGCGGCGCGACATGATCGTGAAAGCCTTCGAAAAGGTGGCGGCGCAGAAAGGCGCGCATCTGGTCTTCGTTCCCTGATCGCTGTGATCAATCTCGCGCGGTGCTCTCAGGCTGGCGGTGTCCTAAAGAAACTGTCTTTTAGAATTATTCGAGCCCGCTAGCGCGCGCATAATCAGGAGCAGTGGCGTTTCGTCGAGACCTGCTGAAGCTGCTGACCGTTCAACCACGTTCCGTGTCGTCGCTCGCGCGCGACCTGGGGCTGAGACGCGGAGACGTGGAGGAGGACCTCCGTCACGTGATCCGCTCTGCGCGCGCGGCGGGTCATCGGATCATCGTGGAGCCCGCCCGCTGCCGCGCCTGCGGGTTCACCTTCGGCGAAGAAAAGATGTCGAAGCCGGGGAAATGTCCCGCGTGCCGAAGTACCCGGTTGTACGAGGCGCAGGTTCGGATTGAGCCCGCTAGCGGATAGAGCGTTTCACGATTGGTACGCCTCGCCGACCACCGGCGTGTACACGATCGCGTAGTGTCCGACGACGGTGCCGAAAACAGTTGGGCATGGATCCTCGCAACACCGCTGCCGCATTCCATATGCTAGTATGCGGCGATATGCTGAACACATCGGATGGAGCCCGTTCGCTATGACCGGTCGTTCGGCTACGCGGTCCTGCACGCTCGACTGGCGCTCGGCGAAACGGTCGGTGGATTCGGTTTTGAGACCGGCAGCGGGAGCCGTTGCGATGTGCGCCGTCGTCGCATTCGTGGCGGCCACCGTGACACACGCCGAAGACTGGCCGGAGTTTCGCGGCAAAGGTCGCGTCGGCGTGTGGACCGAAATCGGAATCCTCGACACGTTTCCTAAACAGGGACTGAAGGTCCTTTGGCGCACGCCCGTTCGCGGCGGTTACGCCGGGCCGGCGGTTGCCGATGGACGGGTGTTCGTCGTTGACTACATCGAAACCAAGCGTCCGAAGGGTACCGAGCGAGCCCTCGCACTGGACGAGAAGACCGGAAGGATTCTGTGGGCCCGGGAGTGGGAGGTTAATTACAGCGGGATCCAATACGCCTACGGACCTCGTGCGACCCCCACCGTTGACGGCGATCGTGTGTACGCGGCTGGCGCGGACGGCAAGCTGTTCTGCCTCGACGTCAAGACCGGCGCGATCATTTGGAAGAAGGACTACGTGGCGGATCTCGGCGCGGAGCCGGCGTCGTGGGGGTTTCATTGGGGCTTCGCCAGTGCACCAATCGTCGACGGAGCCCGCCTCATTGGCCTGGTTGGAGGCAAACCGAACGCAGCCGTGGTCGCGTTTGACAAGATGACCGGGAAAGAGATCTGGCGGGCTCTCTCCCTTAAAGGCGATCTTGGCGTCGCGCAGCCGATTATCATCACCGCCGGGGGTACGCGGCAGCTCATCATCTGGCTTCCAACCTCCCTGGTCTCGCTGGACCCGGCGACCGGAAAAACTTACTGGGAGCAAGCCACCAAAGTGGGAGCGTCGATGACCGTCGCAACACCGGTGCAGAGCGGCTCGCTCCTGTTCGTCTCCAGCTTTTACAACGGAGGGTTGATGATGGCCCTCGATGACAAGAAGCCAGCCGCGACCATGCTGTGGCAGGGAAGGAGCGACAGCGAGATCCAGACCGACACGCTTCATGCCGTCACCGCGACGCCGGCCGTTATCGGCGATCACATCTACGGCATCTGTAGCTACGGTCAATTCCGCTGCCTGCTGGCGAAGACGGGCGAGCGTCTCTGGGAGTCACAGGCGGTGACGCAAGAACACGCCCGTTGGGCTGCGGGGCAGATAGTGCGGCATGGCGAGCGACTGTTCATCAACAACGACCGCGGCGAGCTCCTGATCGTGAAGCCAAGTCCCCAGAGGTACCAGGAGATCAGCCGAACGCACTTGATCAAACCCACGACCAATCCCAGCAACCGCCGTGCGCTGGTGAACGTCAATTGGTCGCATCCCGCATACGCGAACAGACGTATTTACGCGCGCAACGACGAAGAGATCATCTCTGCGTCGCTCTCTGCGGACGGCACGTGACGGCGAGCGTTGTCATGCGACGCATTCGGCATGTTCTCCGGACGACGCCCTTCGGTGATGGTATCCAACGTCTCCTGCTTAACACCAGTTTTCCGCGTCTTCACCGATTTGAGTGCAGCGCCTGGTGCTCACCACAGGATCGCGACTCGGCCCGTACGAAATCGTTGCCCTCATTGGCTTCTAGGCTTTTGTTCGAACCACAGGTGACCTCGAAGAGGCACTGTCAAGTTGACGAGGATCGCGCGTGACGACCCCTTCGATGTCGGGCTCCCATTACTCTTCAGCACGCGCACGTCACTTCGTTCCACACAAGGAAGGAGCGGGTCCTCAACACACGGTGGTGAGCAGCTCGTAGCAGGTGACGCCCCACGCGAAAGAGATTCCGAACGAGTCCGTCGGGGGCAGTGACTGACGCGGGGCTCAGCTCGACCGTATGAAGCCATCGCAGAATATCAGCCTTGGCCTCGTGATCGCAATCGTGATCGCCTTCACGCTGGCGGTCCCGCGCATCGGCACCGTCAGCACGTGGAAGATCGTCCTGGGAGCGATCGGGTTGGCGATCTTAGTTCTGGCAGGTCGACACGGACCACGATCGGCCTGAAAGCTACTGTGCCAAACCCGTTTTCACTCCTCGCACCGGTTCGTGCTCCATGACCGGGATGGGATCTATGCGGCAGGTGTTGACCGAGCGATCGCGTCGATGGGACGGCGGGTGTTCAAAACCGTAATGTCCCATCGTTGAGCCGAGCCATCGAATCGATCCTCGCGTCTCATCACGCCGCGCGGCAGTAATAGTAATTGACAAGCCCGCCGAGACGCGGACGACACCGAATGCGACCGACACGCGCCACCGCGGGTGCGCCCTCAATCAGTTCGTTCGCAAGGCCTTGGTGATTCCGCTCACGATGGTAATGCTCGACGTACTCGGCGATCGTCCGGCGGAGATGACGTTCACCGAACGGGATCACCCGGTTGAGGCACTCGTGCTTGATCGAGCGCACGAACCGTTCGGCATAGGCATTCGCATTCGGCGCCTGATACAGCGTTTGCACCACGCGGATCCCAGCCTCGTCCAGCCGCGTGCGCACGGGTGCACTCCATTTGGCATCCCGGTCACAGATCAGCACGCGATGGCCGACCAGCACGCCCTCATCCGCGGCGGTGAGCATGCGGCCCACTTGGCACATGAACAGGTCGTTGGGAAAGGGCGTCGAGCCGACGATCTGCACGCGTCGCGAGGCCAAGTCGATCACGAAGACGGTGTAGTACGTCACCAAGCCCCGCCAGGTCCACACTTCCGTCGTGAAGAAATCCGCCCCGGCGATCGCGCCCCAATGCGCGCGCAGAAACGTCTGCCACGACGTTGGCCGCTCGGGCACCGGCGGAATCTCTTGCGCTTTCAGGATCCGAGCGATCGTCGATCGGCCGACCCGATGCCCCACGTTCTTCAGTGCGCCACGGATCCGCGTGTACCCCCACGTGGGATTCTCCTCGGCCATGCGCACGACGAGCCGCCGGATCTCGGCGAGCACACCCAGACGACTGGACCGACCTTTCGCGGACGTCCATTTGCGCGCGATGAGCTGCCGATGCCACCGGAGAATCGTGTCGGGCGTGACGATCGTGGCGACCTGACGCAGCCCGCGACGGCCCAATCGGTGCCCGCGTACGGCCAACCGACGTCGGTCGTCATCGCTCAGCTGCAGACGCCGGCCCCGGAGCTGCCCTCGAAGGATGTGATTCTCTTCGATCAGATACTCCAAGGCCTCTTGTTGCCGTCGATCCAGCCAGCTGACCAGCGCGGCGAGCAGCACCCGCAGGAAGAGCACGTCAACCACGGCGAAAGAGTCTATCTCACCGACCGAAATTCAGTCTCCCGAAGCTGGTGGGCTGGCTTATGGGACATTACGGGCCAAGAGTTGTCCGCTGCGAGACCCGGTGGCCACGGCTCGGAAGTTGTCCCGTTGAATCGGGCTTAAACAGTTTCAAATGACCGTTTTCTGTGGTAGAACATTGCGTCTGAAAACAGACGTAACTGTCCGCAGGTTCTGCATGAAGAGACGGCGCCCACCTGTGATCCCAGGCGTAGGACTGGCCGCGGTGTTGCTGTGCGTGTTCGCCGGCGCAACGATGCGCGCGGAAGATTGGCCGAGACATCGTGGCAAAGGCGATCTTGGTGTCTGGACGGAAACCGGCATCGTTGAGACGCTCCCCGCTGGAGGCTTGCCGGTCCGCTGGCGAGTGCCCATCAACGGCGGCTACTCCGCGCCGGCGGTGGTCGACGGCCGCGTGTTCATCAGCGACTTCATCCCCGCCAAGGGCGCCGCGCCTGCCAAGGGCGCCGGGGCCGGGGGCACCGTCGCCAACCCGAGAATCGGCATCGAGCGCGCTCTCGCGCTCGACGAGAAGACCGGAAAAACCCTCTGGACCGCCGAGTGGCCCACCAATTACACCGGCATCGGACAGTCACGCGGCCCGAAAGCGACCCCGACGGTCGACGGCGATCGCGTCTACGTGCTGGGCAGCGCCGGTGACATGGTCGCTCTCTCGGTCAAGACCGGCGAGATCCTGTGGAAGTACAATTTCGTGAAAGACTTCCACGTGCCGATGGAGCACTGGTCGGGCAACTGGGGGTGGGCCGCTGCTCCGTTGATCGACGGCAACAAGGTCATCTGCCTCGTCGGCGGCGAACCGGATGCGATGGTCGTCGCGTTCGACAAAATCACGGGCAAGGAGATCTGGCGCGCGCTCCCCGCGCTCAAGGGCGAGGTGGCACCGAGCTTCAGTTCCCCCCTCATCATCAATGCCGGTGGCACGCGTCAGCTCATCACCTGGGACACGGGGCAAATCAGCTCGCTGAACCCCGACACCGGCAAGGTGTACTGGGAATATCCGTGGGGCCAAACACAGATTGGGAACATTGCGACGCCCGTGCAGGACGGCAATCTGCTGTTCTTCTCCTCCTTCTACAACGGCGCGGTCATGTTGCAGCTCGACGACAAGAAGCCGGGCTTCTCCGTGCTCTGGAAAGGTAACAGCAACAGCGAGGTCGTGACCGATGCGGTCCACAATGGGATCAGCACGTCGCACATCGTCGGGGACTACATCTACGGAATCGATAGCTACGGCCAGCTGCGGTGCCTCAAGAAGATGACCGGTGAGCGCGTCTGGGAGACACAAGAGGTCACAAACGTGAGGGGTCAGTTCGTCAGCGCGCAGCTGATTCGGAACGGCGATCGATTCTTCATCAACAACGACAGCGGTGACCTCATCATCGCCAAGTTTGCGCCAACCGGGTACACGGAGATCAGCCGGCTGAAGAAGGTGATCGAGCCGACGACCCCGAACGGCCGGCGGATGATCAACTGGGGATACCCAGCATATGCGAACAAGCACATGATCATCCGCAACGATAAAGAGATCATCTCGTACAACTTGGCCGTGGGCGGGGCCGCCGGAGAATAGCCGACGTTAGTTGCGTTCTGGAGGTTGGGCCATGGAACGAAAGACTGATCGCCGGCGCTTTCTCACGGGCGCAGGAAAATACGGCGCCTGGCTGATGGGTGCGGCCTGCGTGATCGACGGGGCAGATCCGGCAGGACTGGCGGCGAGTCAGCGACGTAACTCGGCGGTCGGCGACACGCCTCCGTCCGAAGATGGCATGATGCCCGTCGCGGAAAAAGACATGATGCGGGTGTTGGGCATCTCGAATCGCCGGCCGGGCCTCACGAGGCAGGAGTCGTACGGCGCGGACACGCCGCACATCGTCCCGTCCTACTATGCGTCGGCGTACACAAAATTGACCAAGGTGGTGCCCGGCAGAAACGCGCGGTGTGTCATCAATACGGTGACCGACTCTGCGTTTGGCGGGGACCGCAGGCCGCCCTTTGGACCGGAACACTTGCATATCGACGTACCGGCCGACGAGATGGACGCCACATCGTTGACGAATGTGGACGTCGTCAGTGAGGTGTCTTACGAGATGCCAGGCAATGGCGTGGGCGGGACAGGTTGGGCGAAGAATTTACCGCGATGGGTGGAAAACGGCACCGAGATGGTCATGGGCGTCAAGCAAATCTTCGCATTCGGAACCCGACCGGATCCGATTGCCGGCGACGCCAAAGCCATGTTTTTCCTGAAGCTCGCCCCTTCAGTCGCGCCCGCGGATCGCGTGAAGACCTGGCAGACACTGCACGACCGAGTGCTTAAAGAGAACCTGCCGATGGCGGATGGGTTACACGGCTACGAGATCCTGGAGAGGCTGCCCGAGATGCCGGCCAAGCAGCCGAACAAGTACACCAAGGAGATGACAGTGCCCGATCTCGTGGTTGTCTACTGGCGCAAAGACGGCCTGAGACCATTTCCGGGTTACGCGCGCTCGTTCCGCCGACTGGACACGGAAAACTGGCTCGACTTGCCGAACTCCTTCTTTCTGCTCGTGAATGAATTTGAATACGACTAACCCGGACGGGCTGACGAAAGCTTCGCCATCTGGCCGTCCACCAACTTGTTCAAATCAGCTTGGCTGGCAGGCGCGACCCAGGCGGAGATATTGGTGGCCAGGTCCTTGAGCGCTTTCTTAGCGTCGTCGTAGGCGCCGACTTCAACCTTTCTGAACGTGGCGATGTACTGATTGACGAGGTCTCGCCGCTGTGTCGCCGCTTTTGACTGAGCAACAAAGCCGGAGTCCGGGACCTTGTTCAAAGCGGATTCGAGATTGCCCCATCCGAAGTCGATGACAATCGGCTTGACCAGCATCAAGTCGCCCGTCAGCTGAGACAAACCGGCAACCTGTTGCAGGAAGTAGTTCCTGTCGAAGCCGGTCGGCCCCGCTTCCGTGTCGAGTTGTGCGTACGCCTGGGTCCAGCCGCCGGGCCAGTCTCCAGCCAGCCCCATGCCGGGGATCCCGTACTCCCGGCCCTTGTTGACCGCGCTCTTGACGCTGCCCTGAAACCCGCCGTTGACGCCCACCTCCGTGCCGCGGGCTTTGACGTCCACTCTGGGCCACTTGTTGTCGGTGGCAGCTTTTGCGACGGCATCGATCATCCAGATGTTGTTGTTATTGACGTTCATCAAGCTGGTGATGACGCCGCCGTTTTCCGGAAGCTCGCTGGAATACGTGTACTCGTTCCCGCCGGGCCCGACTTCGATCGTCTGTCGGCCTCCCATGTGCTCCATCCCGAGTGTGGCGATGATCGGTTTCAACCGGTCCTCGTGGAGGTGGTAGTAATCGTATTGCGGCCAGGCGTCTTCGCCGCCCGGCATGAAGTGCCGGCAATCGAAGTAGAAGATGATCGTTCGCACCCGTGCCGATCGCGGAAGCTGATTGAAATAGGACATGATGCCAATCATGCCCAAGCCACCGTTCTCCTGGACCAGGGACATCGCGTCGGTATGGGTCGCGAGCAGGATCTGCTCGTCGCGCGGCGTGCCATAGTCCTTGCCCGGTAAGAAGCCGATGATGGATTTACCAGTGTCCCGCTGGAAGCGGGCCTTCAACGTCAGAGCAGCCGTCTTACCTGCCTTCGCGTCCGCGAGCACCTTCGCTCCGTTCACCCGATCGAGCGTGAGCGTGGGACAGTTCGGGGTGCCATTTGCCTGGCGAACGCCACTGGTACTCGTTGAACGTGTAGTTATCCAGGAACGCGTTGGCGTACGGCGGATCCGGGTACTCCGTTGTCTGGAAGACGAGTATTTTCCCGGCAATTTGCGCGTCGGCCGGCGGATGCGCCGGGTCGTAGTACAGCATCGGCGCGGTGATCCCTTCGGGAGGCGTCGAGCCCGACGTCATGCCGTACGAGGCCACGACCGGCACCGGCGTCCCGTCGGTGACGAGCTTTTCCACCGCCATGCCGGAGTCATGAATGTGGCTCCGCCGATCCTGCCAATCGTCGACGATGTAATGGTCGTAGGGGATGTCGAGATAGTCCAGGTCGACAGCGCCGAACGCTTGCATTTTCGAGATGAGGAAATCCGTGTATCGCTTCCAGCCCGCGCTGCCGGCGTACGTGGGGCCTCCCTGGGCCTTGAACGAGGCCCACTCCCAGGCGTGATCGGGCGTGATCATGAGCTTCTGGTTGATGGGTGGAACAGGATGAGTGCGGTTTGAGGGGATTGCGTATCGGCCTTGGGCCCCCAGCAGCGTTCGAGTGAACGCCGCACTGGCTGCAGCGCCAGCCGCGGTTTTCAGGAAGTCCCGTCGGGACGAGTGTGTTCGACCCTTTGCGCTGATGGATGAAGACTCTCGCCGCTTCCTGAATTTACTCATCGCGCTCTCCGTTTCTCGGTGCAGGATACTCCAAGGTTCGGGCGAAAGTGTTACCCATGTCTCCAGAATGGACCGAATTCAGAACCACAGAGCCACAAAGGCATTCGATTCACGAGAGACACTCCACTGGCTAGTAGTAGCGCAGGACTTCAGTCCTGCGGGTCTAACCGCTTTCGCTGAAGCCACGGCGTTCGGCCGAAGCCTCGGCGGAGGCGGAAGACCTGCGCGACACCCAACCGAAAACACGCTAGAAATCGACTTGCGCGGCGAACCTGAAATACCGCGGGGGAATGATCCCCGTCGCATCGAGCCAGGCCGGACCGTACCGGCTGTTCTGCGACACGACCGCGTTTGAATTCAGGATGTTGAAGATATCCAGACTCACCTGCAGGTGCGTCTTCGAGATCGCGAGGGTCTTCGTGAAGCGAACGTCGAGTTTGTTCGTCCGCGGGGTGTATAGCGTCCCGGGCGGAATAATCGGCAGCGTGACGGTGGCGTTCGCGCCCGCCGAGAGATTGCGCCCGAGCGTCGGGCGGACCTCCGCATTCGTGGCGACATAGTCCGCGCTGATTTGCGGCCCTGGAATATTCAGATACGCCGCGCTCGCCTGGAGACCCCACCAGGGCAGCGGGTACACCGCGATGAACTTCACATTCGTCAGAAATGGTGGCTTGTTGTCGCAGAACAGCAACCCGCTTCCAGCCTCGGCGCCCGACGACGCCAGGTTACCACCCGAGCTCTGCGGAGAGTCGACCACATAACAGGTATTGACCTCCGAGCGGCCGGTGGACGTGCCCCCGCTCATTTGCACGCCGTTGCGGAACCGGGCGCTCACGCCGAGGTCGACGCCGTTGAAATGGTCGTACGGGTGGCCGCCAACATTTGTCGACATCGTCACCAGTTCCTGCGTCAGGCCCTGCTTGGCCGGCGTCACATCGTAATATCCGCACTGCTGGTAGCCACCGCCATTCGGCAACCGCGAATCCACCGGCAGGGTAACGCAGAAGGGGTTGAAATCCGCTGACGTCACCGCGAGGTTGTCGATCGTCGGGAAATTGCCATACCAGCGCCGGAAATACTCGGCGTTCACCGACAGGCCCTTGACCAGCTCGTGCTGGATCGCCACCGAGGCGACCCAGTTGAAGTCGCGTTTGCCCCTGCCATGGAGCCAATCGGGGTCATACACGCGCGCCCGTGTATTGTTTTGTCCAAACGCCAGATTCGAAAGCACGCCGCACTCGCCGTTCGCGGCAGGCGCGAGCAAATTGCAGTCGGGCACGAAATTGCCGTTCGTGTCGGTCCACGTCCGGGTGGCACTGACCACTGACGTGTTGACCGGGTTCGCATCCTGGGCAATCCGAATCCCCTGACCGACGACATACTTGCTGAACGTCCCTTTGAGGGCGGTCCTGCCGTTGCCAAACAGATCGTAGGCAATGCCGAACCGCGGGACGATATCCTGCCAATTCGGCACGTTCTCCACAGCATCAAAGCAGCGTTGCGGAAGGAAGCGGCCAGCCTGGACGCACTGCGCGGGGTTGTACGCGTTCAGATAATCGTACCGCACGCCATAATTGAGCGTCACGTGGCGGATCGTCCAGGAATCCTGCGCCGACAACCCGAGATCTGCCTTCAGCCTGATCACGGGACCGAAAAAGTTCGGCGAAAACATCGTCAACTGGTCGGGCACGCCGTTGCGCATCCGGTAGTTGATGTCCTGGTTCGTGTAGTTCAACGTGTGTCGCGTCCCTTGTCTGAGCTCCATCGCCGCCTTGAACGAATGCGTGCCGGTCACGTACGCCGCGGAGGCGCGCGACCGCAGGCTCTCGCTCGAACCGAAGTTGCCCAACGAGTTCGATGAACGGAAGCGGATCCCCGTCGTGGACTCAGACGCCGAAATCGCGTTCAGGTCCGGACTCACCGGGCTCGAAAAATCGGCCGATGCGCGTGTGTTCGGGTACAGTTTGAGGTCGTTGTTCTGCACCTGCGTGCCCGCCTCCAGCAGGAATCGGCTGGTGCGCGGCGATCGCCACACGATCTGTCCAAAGTACATCGGGGTGTAAGGACTCCAGGTGGAGGCTTCGGGCGACAGCGTGGCCGTGATGGTCCGGTTGAACCAGTACTTGGGCCCGTCTTCCGCGACGATGCTGATCTTGTTCCGCGGCGACAGTTGCCACGTCAGGCGCGTCGAGTAATTCCGATCCGTGACCCGGATGCTGGCATTTGGCTGGCTCAAGTCCGGCGTGTAGACCCATGCCGTGGGCGTCGCGTTGTAGCGGACGCCCGAATCGGCATCCTGGCCCGACGAGCGGTACGAAAAGAAAAACCAGAGCTTGTCTTGCCTGATCGGACCGCCGATGCCCGGATTGAAATCCCACAATTTCCTGATGCCGCTGCCCAGGTTTTTCGCCCGCTGCTCGTCCGTCAGGTTGTCTCCCACCATGCTCGCGTTGACGTAGTGAAAGTACGTGGAGCCGGAAAACCTGTTGCCGCCCTCTTTCGGAACGATGTTGGTCACGAGGCCGGCCATCTGGTACTCGGCTCCAGCGCCACCGGTTTGAACGACGACCTCTGCAGCGGTCCCAGGATTGGTGTTGTAGTAGTCGCTCGAACCGCCTGAGTTGCCCATGTTGCTCATCGAGAACCCGTCGACCGTCGTGTTGTGTTCCACGTCGCGACTACCATGGACGGACAAGGTCCGGTACGCGGGCGTATTCGCAAGGGGCGTGAGGAATGCAGACGTTGTCTGAACTCCCGGAATCATGCCCGTATAGGACATGACCAGGCGCGTGGTCGGCACGGCAGCCAGGAGCTCTTTCGAGATGACCGCCTGCGAGGATGTTCTCTGGACGTCGACCAGTGGGGCCGCTCCGGTGACCGTGAGCGACTCCTCGAGGCCGCCCACCGTCAGGTCGGCATTTACCGTCGCCGTGAACCCGCCGGGCAGATCGATACCGTCCCGCTTGAACGTGTTGAATCCGGCGAGCGTGAAGGTGACGGAATATGTGCCAGGCCGCAGGTCAATGATGCTGTATCGCCCCTGGGCGTCGGTGACCGCGGTGCGGACCTTTTCGATGAGGGTCGGACTCGCCGCCTCTACCGACACGCCGGGCAGCACGCCGCCCGACGAATCTCGCACCACGCCTGCGATGCTGCTGTTCTGGGCGAACGTAACCGCCGGTGTGAGCCAAAGAAAAACCAGCGCAAACAGCAAACAAGAAATCGTCCTTCCGCCTACGTCTCTGATCACTGGGACCTCCTACTTAGCCGCACGCATCCGTCATCATTTTATCGATGCGCTCATATATCACCGCGGAATCAACAGTGTCAACGGACCTTCTCAATCAGGGCGGGGCAACGAAGTCGGGGCGACGTCGGCGGTACCGCTGCAAGAGCTGCGGCGCAACGCTCAGCACGAACACCGGGACGGCGTACAGCGGTCTTCGCTGCAGCCGGAAGGCGTTCGACCAGGTGGCCAGCCTGCGCGTCGAAGGCGTGAGCCTTTCTGCAACAGCCCGGGTCCCGGGCCCCTCCCGCAACACC
>OBEQ010796673.1_pt1 | contig 14715 bp, 11 predicted proteins | sample 1670901 | NCBI WGS metagenome assembly OBEQ01 (sample SAMEA104232315, study PRJEB22302) | groundwater metagenome | biome: forest; feature: aquifer; material: groundwater | place: USA | collected 2011-08-07 | depth 5.4 m
ACCCACAAGATGCCAACGCGGAGTTTGACCATCCGCTGACGGTGCAGTTCATCGAGGACAGCCTTGTGGGTATGGGCCATCAGGTGGTCCGCTTGGGGAACATTCACCGGCTCTTGGGCGCGATGGACCCTATCCAGGTGGATATGGTTTTCAACATCGCCGAGGGTGCTGGAGGCCGGAATCGGGAAGCCCAAGTCCCGATGGTTTTAGAGCTCAAGAAGATTCCATTCGTCGGGTCCGACGCCCTCACGCTTGCCTTGACCCTCGACAAGTGGATGACCAAGAAGGTTCTTATGGGCGATGGGATCCCGACGCCCCGTTTCTTCGAAATCCGAAATCACTCCTATCAAATTCCAGCAGGGCTTTCGTTCCCTCTGATTGTCAAACCCCGTTTTGAAGGATCCAGCAAAGGGATCTCCGAAAAATCGGTGGTCCATTCTGCCGCAGAGTTGGAACGGCAGGCCGAGGCGATCAGGGAGACCTACCGACAGCCGGTTCTGGTCGAGGAATTCATCCGCGGGAAGGAATTTACGGTCGCGGTGATCGGCTCGCCCGCGTACAAGGTAAGGATCCAGACTTTCCACTCTTTCTGCAACGACGTGTTGCAAAGTTACCCAGAATATTTTCCTCGCATTGTCGGCTCTGAAAGTATTACCGAAGTGGAAGCAACTTCTATCATCCAGGAAATTATTAAAACCGAAAATCTTGAAGTATTGCGGCCTTGGGGCGATCCGATGCTCTATGTGCCTGATATTTTGCGCAAAATTGAGGAATTAAAACGGGAGGGACTAGATCCAGAGAAATTCAAAAAAATTCTGAAAAAAGCAAAAATGCCAGAATATTTTAAGAAAGCGGAGCAGATAAAATATTTAAGAAAATTAGAAAAGAATCAGGAGCTCGCGCTAATTTATGAGAAATATCAGGAGAAACTTTCCGAAAAAAGACTTTATGATTATAGCGATATGATACTTGAAGTATTGAATGCATTGAATGATGGAAAATTGAAAGATTTAAAATTAATCTTACAAGAAGAGCATCAATACATCCTAGTCGACGAACATCAGGATACCAATAATGCGCAAAATAAGATTTTAGAAATTCTTTCTGATTTTCATCAGAATCCGAATATCTTTGTGGTGGGCGATCACAAGCAGGCAATTTTCCGATTTCAAGGAGCAAGTCTGGAAAATTTTCTTTATTTCAAAAAACTGTATCCGAAAGCGAAATTAATAGAATTGTTTAGAAATTACAGATCAACCCAAAAAATTCTTGATTCCGCTCATTCGCTGATCGCTTCAGAAACTCCGCTAAAATCTCATGCAGAAAAAGGAGAGAAGATAAAAACAGCTAGTTTCAAAAGCGACACGCTGGAATATTGCTGGATCGCAAAGAAAATTTCCCACTTCGCTAAAGCTTCGCGGGACAAGAAAGATATCGCTATAATTTATCGGACAAATAGAAACGCATTTACTATCGCTAATGTTTTAGAAAAGGAGGGGATTTCTTACTCGATCGAGTCAGACGAAGATTTGTTCGCCGATAAGTTTGTGAAGCGGTTTGTTAGCCTTTTGTATGCAATAAATTATTATGGCGAAGATATTTACCTAGTGCCGGCGCTGCATTTGGAGGAATTGGGCCTTGATTCTCTCGAGACTTACAAATTAATTAAGAAGGCCAAAGATTCCCGCAAGTCTATTTATGAAATTTTGCCGGAAAAAGTTTTAGCAAAGCTACAGAGTTGGATTAAAAAATCTAGAGAAGAAGATCTGACACAATTTTTGGAAACAGTTTTTAGAGAATCCAGCATTTTAGACGGAATGCTGTTTTCTCGGGATGGGGAAGCTTTTCTCGGGATTGAAAGATTGCTCGATGAAGCGAGGAAGCTCTCTGCAAAAACCAAAGGTGTTGCCACTCTTGCAGAATTTGTGGAATATCTGAATGTGCTGAAAGAGCACCAGATTTTCATCCGCCGGCCAAAAGTGGAAATTAAGAGCGGCGCCGTGCGCCTCATGACAGCGCATCGGGCTAAAGGACTCGAGTTCGACACGGTTTTCATCGCCAACGCTTCCGAGAAATCCTTTGGAAGCAAGACTAATAGAGATTTATTACCTCTAATTCCCCTTGAAGATGCCCATCAAGGGGATTCTAATGATGATGAACGCCGACTATTCTATGTCGCGCTGACTAGGGCTAAAAATAATCTATTTATCACCAGACACGAAAATGATGAAAATGGCAAGGAAATTTTGGCAAGTCCATTTATTGCTGAAATCAAAGAAGAATTTAGAGAAGAAATTCCTACCCGCGAATTTGAAGAGAAAATTTTGAGCAACAAAAAAGCGCTTTTTGGAAACCCGGTTTCCAAAGTTCGAGAAATAGACAAGGAATTTGTTTCAGAGCTTTTCTATGCGCGACCTTTCTCCGTCACTGCTCTAAATAACTATCTATCTTGCCCATGGAAATACTTTTATCGCAATCTTTTGCGCATTCCGGAATTTCAAGAAAAGTATTTGATTTACGGCACGGCCATGCATTCTACAGTTGAGGATTTTTTTAAAGCTAGACTAAAAAAAGAAGTAAACAAAAAGTTTCTTCTCGATTCTTTCGCCGGTCATTTAGAATCTTCTATTCTGCGTGATTTTGAAAAAGAAGAGGCGCTGAAAAAAGGGAAAGAATCTCTTTCTCTCTGGTACGACGAACGTCATACTTCTTGGATTCTGCCAGCGCGAGTGGAATACAACATCCGCGCAGTAGATCTCGATGGCGTCTTGCTTTCTGGTAAATTGGATAAAGTAGAATTTGTGGACGAGTCAGAGGTCTTTGTCACTGATTACAAAACCGGTCAAGTGCGCAGCCGCAATTTCATAGAAGGGAAGACGAGAGAAAGTAATGGCGACATGAAGCGCCAACTAAATTTTTATAAGATTCTTTTAGATCTCTGGGATGAGGGTCGGTTTAATATGACCAAAGGTATTATTGAATTTTTGGAACCAAACGAATCTGGCAAGATAAAATGGGAAGAATTCATTATCGAAAAGTCTGAAGTTGATGAACTGAAAGTTACCATCCACAAAGTCGCAGACGAAATCACCTCTTTTGCCTTCTGGGACCGTTACTGTGACGAAAAAGATTGCAAATATTGTGGCTATCGCAAACTTTTAGAAAAGATGAATTAAAATAAGCCCAGAAATAAGGATAAAAAGGTAGTAGGTGAGGAAGAGGGGGAATTCGTAGTATGGTTTTTTGATAGAGAAGAAATACGTGAAAAAAGCGGCGAGGAGAGCGGGGAGCCAGAGGAAGTTAATCTGGATAAAGAGGGGAATCAAGAGATAAGCAAGAGCGGCGAGAAGGCCGACAAATTTTACGCCGAAAAGGTTTGCGGCGGTGATGATACCTTCTGTACGATCGCCCTCAATGTCTTTCAGATCGCGAATGTTTGACCAGAGGAAAGCGAAGAGAATAATGAGAACAATAGCTTTGGTAGGAAAAGCGGAAACTACTTTTGAATTGGAAAGAAAGAAAAATCCGGCCATTACTTCAGAAAGAACGCAGAGAGCGATGAGGAAAGAAGAAAAGAAAGGAATACGTTTGAAACGGGTGGGAGGAGCGGAATAAATAAAATAAATTGCCGTAAAAGATAGAAGCATGAAAAAGGCATAGTAGCCGGCAAAAAAGGCTCCAATAAGGGAAGCGAGAAGGAAGAGGATTGAGGCCTGACGCATATCTTCGGTAGATAATGTGTTTTTAACAAGCGGTCTGTTTTGGTTTGATACAGAATCTATTTTTCTGTCGGCTAAATCGTTGACACAGACGGCAAACATCCAGGAAAAGTAGAAAGAGAGAAACAAAGTAATGAGAGAAATGTAATCGTTCCAATTTAAAATATTTGTTGTTCTTGCAAGACCAAGGCCGAGGCAGACTGCGAGCAGGTGGAAGGCCACGCGTTCGGGACGGGAATTTTTAAATATAGCCAGAGTTTTTTCTTTTTGTGAAAGGAAGAAATAAATTATGGAAAATAGAGATGCGAGCAAGAAGAAAATTCGGCCGATCAGAAAATTAAACCCGATTTCGACTGCTCTCACTCCAGAGCCGTATTGCAAAGTGCCGTGCAGATTGTTTGCAAAGGTGGCAGATTTTGCGATTGAATTAATTATAAATTGTAGCGGTTCTCCAGAGCTCAGAGCAATAAAAGAAGGCAGAGAAAGAAAGAAGAAGATAGTAATATAAAGAATGAGACCAGAAATTAAAGCTCTTTTGAAACTGTTTTCGACTTTATAAATTATAAAAATAGAAAAGAAAAGAATAATCAAAGCTTCAAGCCGGATACCAATGGTAATGCCATTGCCTAGAGGGCTGAAGAAAGTGAGAAATTCTAAAAGCAAGCGATAGGGTGTGGAGAAAAGATAAGCCATCTTGAACCCTTTGCCGCCGCTCACCAAGAAATCAAAGATTGGTCCCAATAGAATTGTTGTAAACAGGAAAAGCACCAATTGTGGCACGAACTTCCGCCACTTCGGCAATGCAAAATGAAAGAAAACACTGGCTCCCGCCGCGAAGGCGATGAAAAAAGCAGCATAATGCAAAAGAGTCGAAACGTCGGAAGCAATTATGCCAGAAGAAGAAGGGTTCGAGAGTGCTTCCAAGAAAAATCTGACTATCATGATGCCGGAAATGCCTAGGAGCCAGGAAGCCGGAGTCAGAATTGTCCCCGTTAATAATTTTTCTAATCTCTTGATCACTCTGTTATAATAACCATATGTCAAAAAAAATTCTAGTTTTGGTTGGACATCCGGATTCGGAAAGTTTCAATAAGAGGCTGGCCGATTGTTATGCCGATGGGGCGAGGGAAAAGGGTTATGAAGTCAAAAGAGTTAACTTGGGGGACTTAAAATTTGATCCCATTTTGCACAAAGGCTACAAAGAGGTTCAGGAATTAGAGCCGTGTTTGTTGCAGTTGCAGGAAGATATCAAGTGGTGCGATCATTTTGTTATCCTCTATCCTTCTTGGTGGTCTACCATGCCGGCGCTACTAAAAGGCATGTTCGATCGCATTTGGTTGCCGGGATTTGCGTTTAAGATGAGCCACGGCGGTATTACTCGCGGCTTCGGCTGGCATGGGCTTTTGCATGGCCGGACGGCGCGAGTCTTTGTCACTTCCGATTCACCCGCATTCTTAGCTCGCCTGCTTTTTGGCGACAGTACCAATGAAATCAAAAGAGGCATTCTCCTTTTTGCTGGTTTCTGGCCTCATATCAAAAAAATCGGCAATCTAAAACACGCCTCCGACGAAAAGAAAGATAAAATCGCCGCCCAGTTTAAAATATGGGGCCGGTGGGGGTATTGATTGCGCAATAAATATATTTATTATATCCTTAAATCAGACAGGGTGAAGCTGACCCTGGATCTTTATTGAAAGGAGTTTGTATGTGCGATTATTCGCTTTACACTTTGCCAAACCGGCTAGCGGTTAAAGGTGAAGAACTTGTAGTTTATCGGTTTTCGACCGACTCGCTCGGCTTCGCTTCGCTCGCTGATATACAGGCGAATGCTGAGACTCAAAACAACTGGAAAGCATCATTCAGAAGGTTGCTCTGGGGCTCAACCGCCTGCAGTATCCCAGCGGTTTGCATTCCGCCGGGGGCTCGTCTTACTTTTTTCGAGATGCCAGCCAAATTCCGGGGAACACTGCGTCTCGAAGACGTTGAGGAGGTGAAATTTATCCACCTGAGTGTCGAAGCACACCAATATCGCGACGCGGTTGAATTCAGTACTGGTCGCCAAGTCCGACTCTGCAATTTGCCAGATGGAATTCGAGTGCGGGTAGAATCTCTTAGTGGCGAAGAAATCTCGCTACGAGAACGCTTCATCGAAGAATTGGATGAAGCGGCTCATCTCTTCCGCTAACCATCAACATTCTTTTTAGGCCCTGCCGTACTATTCAGTCAGCAGGGTCTTTCTATTTTCCAAAATTTTCATTACACTCAAGGTATTATGTCGTTATCAATCGGAATTGTTGGTCTGCCGAATGTGGGGAAGTCCACGCTGTTTAATGCACTGACGAAAAAGAGCGTGCCGGCGGAAAATTATCCGTTCTGTACGATTGATCCGAGTGTCGGAATAATTGCAGTGCCGGATGAGAGGCTCGAGAAACTAAATGAATTTAGTAAATCGAAAAAAAAGGTTCCCGCTGTCGTCGAATTTGTAGATATTGCTGGATTAGTACGCGGGGCGAGCAAGGGGGAAGGAAAGGGTAATGATTTCCTAGCCGCCATTCGCGAATGCGACGCTATTGCTGAAGTAGTGCGTATTTTTGACGATCCGGAAATTTTGCATGTCGAGGGAGGGGTTAATCCCTCCCGAGATATTGAGACAATCAATCTTGAACTTGTTCTAAAAGATTTGGAAACTGTAATAAAAAGGAGATCAAATTTAATTAAAGAGATAAAATCTGCCAAGAAAGAAGCAATAGAAGAAGATAAGGTGCTAGAAAAAGTGGAAAAGGTATTGCAAGAAAGCAGGCTTTTACACACAAGTTCTGCTATCGCCGATCTTGTGGAGCAAGAGAAGCCTTTTGTAAAAAACTTGCAACTTTTGACGATGAAGCCGGTATTATATGTCCTGAATACTTCGGAAGTAGCGGAAAACAAAAGAGAGGTAATAGAAAAAATTGCTGGCCCTTTTGTCGAGGTTGACCCAATATTCGAAAAGGGGCTTGAGACTCTGATTAAAAAAGCCTACGAAACGCTTGATTTAATTACCTTTTTTACAACTGGCGAAGACGAAACTCGTGGCTGGACGATCCGCAAAGGTAGCACTGCTCCTCAAGCCGGTGCAGCCATCCACACTGACTTCAAAGACAAATTTATCCGGGCTGAAGTGATCCAGTGGGATAAGTTGCTTGAAGGCGGTTTGACGCGCACCGAAGGCAAAGAATATATTGTCAAAGATGGAGATGTCGTAGAATTCAAGATTTAGTATTAAGGGGCGCTAGTTATGCGCCCCTTCCTATGAGATTCCTCTTGTGATCCCTATTACAAATGGAGTCATAGCTTGGTGGTTATTGAACCTCATTCTTCCAGTAGCCAAAGATGTCATTACGCGAACAGCATCGTCGGGAGAAACTAAATCCAGTTCAATTCCTTCGCGGATTTTTCTTTTCAAGAAAGCAAGCATTCTTTCCTGGGCAGGATCTAAGTGCTTGGCTTGGACAAGAGCCCAGATTCTGTTCAGGGATCTTATCTCTTCATAAGGCATGTCAGGGAACTCTCTCTCGATTGCTCTTAGGTGCGTTGTCAGCGACTCGGCTGAAAGTGTCATGTATGGAACCTCCTTCATCAAAATATCATAAAATATGCTATACTTCCGAAAGTTATCCACTTATCCACTTATTCATTTTATTTTTCGATTTATGGAACAAACAAAAACAACGGCAAAGGATTTCTTTATCAACCTAGGAGCGATCGTGGCTTTATACACGGTCGTGTTCAATTTGATCAATCTTTTGTTTACAGTCATAAGCAAAGCCTACCCGCAGATTCAGAGCTACAATTATTACAGTCCGAGCTCATCGATCAGCTTTCCGGTCGCAACGCTTATCATTTTCTTTCCCATTTTTATTTTACTGATGTGGCTTCTTGAGAAAGGCTATGTAACCGAACCATTGAAAAAGCAGATTGCGATAAGGCGCTGGCTAACATACATCACCCTCTTTATCGCTGGCCTCTCGCTTGCTGGAGATCTGGTCTCGGTACTTTATTATTTTATTGACGGCCAGGAATTGACCACAGGTTTCTTGCTGAAAGCGCTCGTGGTGCTCGTTCTCGCTGGTCTAGTTTTCTTCTATTATATTTCTGACATCCGCGAAAAATTAAACTCCAAATCCCGCAAAATGTGGGCTCTAGTTTCTGGATTGATCATTCTCGCTTCGATCATCTGGGGCTTTTCTGTCCTCGGCTCGCCGCGAACCCAGCAATTGATTAAATATGACGAACAAAGAGTAAATGATTTACAAAACGTGCAATGGCAGATTTTGAATTACTATCAGAGAACAGGCTCTGTTCCACAAAATTTGGAGCAACTTGCTGATCCTCTTTCTGGTTTTATGTTGCCGAAGGATCGTCAGACAAGCGAGAATTATGAGTACAAGAAAACCGGTAACCTAGATTTTGAGCTTTGTGCGAATTTTAATTTATCTAGAACTGGAGGCACAATGCCTTATGAACCTCTCGTATCTAAAGTCGGAGCTGATGAAAACTGGAATCATCCAGGAGCTCATCACTGCTTCAAGCGAACAATTGACCCAACTCTTTATCCTGTAGCAAAGCGAGTTATCTAATACACGCCCTCCGCCTTCGGCACCTCCCTCTTACTAAGGGGAAGGTGGCCGAAGGCGGAGGGCGTGTGTTCATATACTAATCAGATAAAAAATGTGGTAAAGTATTGTGGGAGGTAGCAAAATGAAGACACCAAGATCGGGTATAGAATTTATTGTGCTTCCGATTCTTCTTTTGGTTGGGATAGTATTTCTGCTTGCCAGTTCCAAGGTGTTTGGCTGGATGCTGATCACAGCATCTTTCATTTCTTTGCTGTTTCTTGGTTTGGCGAATATTCTAGCAAAGTCGATGGAAGACAAATTTGGCAAGGTGAAATATATTCGGGGGAAGCAACATGGAAACTGAAAAGAAAAAGGCTCTCGCGCGAATTGCCAGCACGAGGGCCTTGTTGTATTATCATTTGAATATGAAATCCTACGATCACCCCACTCCGCTAAAGCTACGCGGGGCAAGTAAGAAAATGAAAGAATATAACCATTTAAAAATTGAGAAAAAGTGGCAGGCGCAGTGGGAGAAGAAAAAAGTCTATAAGACCAAAGATTCAACCAAGGAAAAAAAGTTCTATGTTCTAGATATGTTCCCTTATCTATCTGGAGAAGGCTTGCATGTCGGGCATCCAAAGGGATATATTGCGACTGATATTGTTTCGAGAATGAAAAGAATGCAAGGATTTAATGTCTTGCACCCAATGGGTTTTGATGCCTTTGGATTACCAGCAGAAAATTATGCGATCAAAACTAAGACCAATCCTGAAATTGCGGTAAAGAAAAATGTAACAAGATTCAAAAAACAACTAGAAATCTTGGGATTTGATTATGATTGGGCTAGGGAGATAAAAACATCTGATCCAAAATTCTATAAATGGACCCAGTGGATCTTCTTGAAGCTTCTTGAGAAAGGTTTGGCTTATGAATCAAACGAGCCAGTCAATTGGTGCCCTAAAGACAAGACTGTTCTCGCAAACGAAGACGTAGAGAATGGCCGATGTGAAAGATGTGGCACTCTGGTGGAAAAAAGGCCGATGCGCCAGTGGGTTTTGAAAATTACTGATTATGCCGACCGTATGCTCAAGGATTTAAATTTACTTGACTGGCCGGAATCAATTAAAGAAAGCCAGAGAAATTGGATTGGCCGGAGCGAAGGCATGCTTTTCACCGCGCCGGTTAAAGATACAGACCTTAAAATTCAAACATTTTCGGCTCACTTCGAAGCGTTTGCCGCAGACACTTTTGTCGTTATTGCTCCAGATCATCCTTTTCTTAAGACTTTAATAAAAGGGACGCCAAAAGAAAAAGAAGTTTTGAATTTTGCAAACAACCTGGTAATAAAGAGAAATAATCAGGACTTTGGAAACAATAAAGATCCGGAAGGAATTTTTACTGGCCGATATATTATCGACCCGGTAGGCAATGGAGACTTGCCAATCTGGGTCGCAAGCTACGCTCTCGCAGAATACGGCACCGGAATCGTAAAATGCTCGGCTCACGACGAACGCGATTTTGCTTTTGCCAAAAAGTACAATATTCCGCTCAAAGAAGTTTTAATTCCGAGGATGATTGATCGGCATGATCCACCAAGACCGGATAAAAAAACAGTCTTTAGGAAAGCTATCCAGGCGATCGTAATTGATCCGAAGACTAAAAAAGTTCTTGTTTTGAAATGGAAAAAATTTCCATGGACCACCTTTATTACTGGTGGAGTTGAAGAGGGAGAAGATAAAATAGAAGCGGCAAAAAGAGAAATTTTAGAAGAATCCGGATATAAAAATGTGAAGTACGTTAAGACTCTAGGCGGGGAAGTCGAATCTCACTTTTTTGCTAATCATAAAGATGAAAACAGAAAAGCCATGTTTACGGGACTTGTTTTTGAATTGGAAAATGAAGAGAGGACTGAACCAACTGAAGAAGAAAAGACGATTCACGAAGTTGCCTGGATGAGTTGGGAAGAATTGGCGAAAGATAAAAATATTAAGTGTAGCGAATACGAACTTTGGTTAGATAGGCTTTTTAATCAGCCGCATGCCTGGACTGATATGAAAAATAGCGTATTGACTGAGCCGAAAGAATTTGCCGGCAAGGTTCCTGCGGAAAGCAGAGAAGAAATAATGCAGTATCTCGAGAAACACGAACTTGCTGAAAGAAAAGTGAGTTACCGTTTGAAAGACTGGGTTTTCTCCCGCCAGAGATATTGGGGAGAGCCTATTCCTGTTCTTAAAGACGGAGACAAAGTGATTCCAGTGCCAGAAAAAGATTTGCCAGTAAAATTGCCGAAGGTAAAAAATTATGAGCCGACGGGAACTGGAGAGTCTCCACTCGCTAATATTAAGAATTGGGTGAATATAATTTTAAAAAGGAAAGATGGAAAGATGGAAAGATTAAGGAGAGAGACGAATACTATGCCGCAATGGGCAGGATCGAGCTGGTATTACTTGCGCTATATGGACCCAAAAAATAAGAAGAAGCTTGTGGATCCTAGACTCGAAAAATATTGGAACCAAGTCGACTTTTATGTCGGCGGAGCGGAGCATGCAACGCGGCACCTGATTTACGCTCGCTTTTGGCACAAGTTTCTTTACGATATTGGTGTCGTTTCGACCAAAGAACCGTTTAAAAAACTGCAAAGTGTCGGCCTAATCATGGGCCCGGATGGCAGGAAGATGTCAAAAAGATTTGGTAACGTAATAAACCCCGATGAGATCGTAGCGATCTGGGGCGCTGATTCACTACGGCTTTACGAAATGTTCATGGGCCCATTTGCCGACGCCATTGCTTGGAACACAGACAACATGATCGGAGTGAGACGCTTTTTGGAAAAAATATGGAGAATGAAAGATCAGAAAAGGAACGATGGTGTTTCTGGTAATCTAATTCTAATACAAAAAACAATTAAAAAAGTCACCGAGGATATAGAAAATATGAAATTCAATACGGCTATATCTTCTCTAATGATTCTTGTTAACGAACGTGAGAAAAAACAAGAGGGATTTTCTAAAAAAGAATTTGAAGTATTCTTGAAACTTCTTGCGCCTTTTGCTCCGCATATAACAGAGGAATTATGGGCGAATTTGGGCAACAAGAAAAGTATACATTTATCAGACTGGCCGAAGTACGATCCTAAGGAAATTGTCGAAGAAAGCGTTAAAATCGCAGTTCAAATCAATGGCAAAATTCGCGGAATTATCGATGCAGAATCTGATACAAAAGAAGAGGATATCAAAAATATGGCTTTAAATATGGCTGAAATAACAAAATGGACAGAGGGCAAAGAAATCAAAAAGGTGATTTATGTCCAGGGCAAGGTATTGAACTTAGTCTTGACTTAAATAGATTTGCTTGATAAAAAATATGTGTGTGATATGGTATAATTATGTGTTATAATCACAACAGTTAATAATCATTAATATAAAAATGAAAAAAATACAGTCTAAATCCATAGCAATCTCCTTTAATCCGAAGCAAGCCACCAAGCGCCTACTTGCGACTCTGCCTCTCCGAGCTCAAGATATTGTGAATGGCCGTTTCGGCTTGAATGGGGATAAGAAAATGACTCTGGAAGCTATCGGTAGAAAATACAAAATCACTCGCGAACGAGTGAGGCAGATTGAAAATTATGCTATTAATCATATCAGGAAGTCTGACGCTTATGACAAGGAAATTACTTCTTTTGAAGATTTGAAAAGCATCATCAGCAAAATGGGCGGACTGATTTCCGAAGAAGATCTGCTTGGCGCTCTTGCCAAAGACAAAGCGACCCAGAACCAACTTTACTTCTTGCTCGTCATTGGCAAAGATTTTTCTAAGGAAAAGGAAGACGAAAATTTCAAGCACCGCTGGCACATCGACAAGGAGCTGGCCGATCGGATTTATGATGCTTTGCACAAGCTCTATGAAAACTTGGAAGACGACGAGATCCTGCAGGAGTCTGAAGTAGTTTCTTCATTTTTAAATCATATCAAAGAAATTTCCGACGATTACAAAAATGATGAGATTATCACCCGATGGCTCTCTGTTTCCAAAAATATCGGCAAAAATCCTCTCGGCGAATGGGGAAAGTCTAAATCTTCTAATATCAAAGCGCGGGGCATCAAAGATTATGCTTATTTGGTCATCCGCCGACACGGCAGTCCGGTGCATTTCAAGGAAGTGGCCCGCCTGATCACTGAAGTGTTTAGCAAAAAGGCGCATGTGGCTACAACTCACAATGAACTCATTAAAGATCCTCGCTTTGTCCTTGTCGGCCGCGGCCTCTACGCCTTGAAAGAATGGGGATACTCCCAGGGCATTGTCCGCGAAGTTATCCGCGATCTTTTGAAGAAAGAAGGCCCTTTGCCAAAAGAGAAGATTGTAGAAAAAGTTTTGAAGGAGCGACATGTCAAAGAGAACACAATCCTCGTCAATCTCCAGAATCCGAAATACTTTAAGAAGTCTAAAGAAGGCAACTACTCCGGAGTTTGATTTTGCTTATTCTAGTCTCTCTTGGTAAAATTGATACATGCTAAGTCAGTTTTTGGGCGGGCCGTTTTATGACAATTTAATTATTGCGATCAAGTACGCGCTATTCGTTTTGCCTTTTGCTCTGCCTCTCCTCTTGTTAAAAGTGCTTTTTGACAAATGGGTTGATTTCAGGCGTCTAGCATATTGGCAAGGTATGGGCTCAGTCCTTCTGGAAATAAAACTGCCGAGAGAAATCAGCAAATCGCCGGCGGCGATGGAGCTCGTGCTTGGCACTTTGCATCAGACAGCTGACGAAAGCTATTGGTATCAAAAATATTGGAAAGGTCAAACTCGCTCGTGGTTTTCTTTGGAAATCGTTTCTATGGGCGGGGAAGTGAGATTTTTCATCTGGTCTAGACTGAAATACAAAAGCAACATCGAAGCGCAAATATATGCGCAGTATCCAGGCGTGGAAATCCAGGTAGTGGACGATTATACTCTTCCGTATACTTACGATCAAAATAAATACAAAATCTTCGCCTGCGAGTGGGCGCTGACCCAGCCTGACCCGTACCCGATCAAGACATATGTGGATTATGGGCTTGATAAAGATCCCAAAGAGGAATTTAAGATTGACCCGATGGCCTCCATGATTGAATTTTTGGGCTCGATCCAAAAAGGACACATGGTTTGGATCCAGATGATTATCCGCGCGCACAAAAAGGAACAGCGAAAAGTGTTAACATGGAAAGAAAGATGGGAAAAATTGCAATGGTCGGAAGAAACAGACGCCTGGAAAGATGAAGCGGCAAATGAAATAAAAAAGATAGTGGAGAAATTTCGGCCAGAAGACAAAGAAAAGCAAAGCCGGCAGGCGACCGAAGGCGAAAGGGATACTATTGCGGCGCTCGAAAGAAGCATTACTAAGTTTCCATTTGATGTCGGCATTCGTTCTATTTATATTTCCGAAAAAGATCTTTTCAATGCTTCTTATATTGGCGGCATGCTTGGTATTTTCAAGCAGTTTAGCTCGCCCTCTTTGAATGGCTTCAAATCTGCCGGCTGGTCCTCGATATTTGGCGCCCCGTGGCATTCTTGGTTTATCGATAAAGAACGGCGCGATAAGTGGGTTATCGAAGAGTATAAAATGCGCCGATTTTTCTTTTCACCATATAAAGGACGGAAATTTTACAGTAAACCATTTGTCTTGAATACCGAAGAGCTTGCCACCATCTTCCACTTCCCAGGCGAAGTCTCCGCTACGCCGACCTTCGAACGTGTGCCTTCCAAAAAGTATCGAGCTCCTTCCAATTTGCCTGTATGACAAGACAAGAAATCATAGAAAAACTAAAATCCAACAAGCATCTTTTGCTTTTGCGCTGGAAACTTGCAGGCGTTCATCCGTATTTGGCGAAAAACTTTTTCCAAATAATCGGCTGGGGAGCGGCCGTTTTTTTCTCTTTTATTTTAATGTACGGGCTTTTCTGGCGCGCGCCGAGGCCTTTCCCAGAACATATTATAATAAGTGTTAAACCAGGCGAAACTCTCTGGGAAATATCAGCAGATTTCAAAAACCAGCACGTAGTTCTCTCTTCTTTCTGGTTGCGCACCTTTATATTTCTTCGAGGCGGAGAAAAGAAAGTAATCGCCGGCGATTATTATCTGCCTAAAGCAAAAAGCGTTTTTGGTGTAGCCAATATTTTGACCAACGGCGATTTTGGCCTGACCCCGATGCGTATTTTGATCCCCGCTGGATTAAGTGCCAAGGAAATAGCCGATTTGATCGCAAGTATTATTCCTCGGTTTGATAAGGAAAGTTTTATTAAAAAAGGGATGGAAAACGAAGGCTATCTTTTCCCTGATACTTACTTTTTTATGCTGAACGAAACTCCCGATCTCGCGATTTCTATCATGCGGGAGAATTTTGCAAGGAAAATAGAAACTTACCA
>OBEQ010220488.1_pt1 | contig 14713 bp, 18 predicted proteins | sample 1670901 | NCBI WGS metagenome assembly OBEQ01 (sample SAMEA104232315, study PRJEB22302) | groundwater metagenome | biome: forest; feature: aquifer; material: groundwater | place: USA | collected 2011-08-07 | depth 5.4 m
GTTAAAGTTAATGACAGTATAATTGATGGTAGTATTTATCCTTATTCTTTTCCCCCAGACGTGTCGGTACAACCAGGTATAGAACTGCATGTTCCGTTTTCTATGACTCCAGAACATACCCGCGATTACGACCCGTCAACCCCGGTAGTGCTTCCAAACAGACTGCTTCACATAGCAAACGACCTCCTTGGTGACGCAGAAAGAATACATACAAACAATCCCAGTATTGTTTCGCATATACAAGGACTTGGATCAGAAAAATTCTTTCGATTTATCTTTCCGGACCAAAAACCCGAATTTGTTATAAAAATACTTGGCCGGGAAGACAACATTGTCGTAAGTGACATAGATATTATGCTTGGAGATACAAAAGCTGCAAGTTTTAGACAACTCCGCACACGATTTGCCGAACAGGCGCATGCCGACCAAAAACAACTTGAAGCTGCACAACTTTTTCATGCTATGCAGCAAACCGCCGGTGTCATAGCTCTGGACGGACTGGAACAAGATCATAAGGTAATTTTTCAGGGAGCCAAAAATGCAGAGTTTTCTTCTAAATTTCCACTTCTTCATGGAGAAAAAATTTACATAATTGCTGTTGTTAAACGAAGGGGCGCACGCAATGAACATATAGTGGCAGACGCACATGCATTTTTATCGTATGATCCCGATCCTGTTGCGACAATCACAGGCATGAGAGGAAGGCTTATGGGCCCGCAGCAGTTTCAAGAATCTTTTGAGAGGCAAAAATTTCCTAGCTGGCAAATATAATAACTGACAAAATTCCACAAACAAAAGTTGGCTTTAAGGAAGAAATAAGTTATTCCTGAAAAGGGAAAAGAGGGATAGATCTATCCTGCTGCCTTTGCGCTTGCTGTCTTCTGCGCTCTGCATCTTCCTTGCTGACTATTGCTGCTTCGATATACCCATCGGTTAAAACATGTCCTCCTACCATTACTTGAGTATATAATCTGTTTGGGGTATCTGTTTTTACAATGCCAAAATTTGCAGTTGTTCCAGGTAAAAGTGGTCGTCTAAATACAAATCCATCTATTCCTGCAAACAAACCAGTTTGGTCAGGGGTCATTTCCCCATTTTTCATACTCCACACAATCCACGTTTGTGCTGCTGCTTCTGGATTTAACACTCCTTGAAACATGGGACTGCCTATAAGATGTCCTTTAAATCTTTCTGCAATAACTCGATAGACACCAACTGCTCTTGTATTGTCATTGGCAATATAAACTTCTTCAATCATCTGCCAGGACGGATCAAGACCAAATTCGGTTAAGAGTCTGCGTGTTTCATCTGGCAAAACAGGAGGCAAATAATCTTCTGGTGTTCCCCATTCTACTTTTTGGCTAGGTCTTCCTCTTCTTTCTGGTGTTTCATGAATTGATGCCATAGATAAAGAGGATCTATTATTTTATTCCCGGTACGGGATATTGCAAACACAGTTCTGTGACTTCTTTTTTAATTCTTTTAATTGTTTTTTTATCTGCCTTGCTTTGTGAAGCATTCACAATCCAACGGGCAATTTGTTTCATTTGCTTTTCTTTCATGCCGCGGGTTGTCATAGCCGGTGTTCCAAGTCGAAGACCGCTTGGCGAATACGGTGGTAACGTATCGTCTGGAATAGTACTTTTACTTGCCGTTATCCCGACAGTGTCTAAGAGATTTTCTATTTCTTTCCCATTTGCGCCAAAAGATGTTATGCAATCAACAACCATTAAATGATTGTCTGTGCCATTTGTCACAAGCTTACAGCCCAAATCCATAAGTTCCTGTGCCATTGCTTTTGCATTTTTTACAATTTGTTTCGCATATATTTTGAAGCTTGGCTTGCTTGCTTCCCCAAGCGCTACGGCAATTCCTGCAATAGTATTCATGTGTGGGCCACCCTGGAATCCGGGAAATACCGATCGGTCAATAAGCGTCGGTAAATTATCTATGGTTTTTTCGACCTGCTTTAATGGGTTCCCAACCGTGCCTTTTGAAAGGATCATCCCTCCTCTGGGTCCACGCAGAGTTTTGTGTGTGGTGGTTGTCATTACATTAAACCCATAATCGAATGGATTTTTTAAAATCCCCGCAGCAATTAACCCTGCAATATGAGCCATATCTGCCATTGCAATTGCCCCAACTTCTTTCGCAATCGCAGACATTTTTGCATAATCATATTCCCTGGGGTATGCCGAAAACCCGGCTAAAATAATTTTTGGTTTTTCTTTCTTGGCAACTTTGCGTATTTCGTCGTAATCGATTTCTCCGGTTTCGACATCCTTCATTTTGTACCGGACAAAGTTATACAACTTTGCCATGTACGTTACGGGGCTCCCGTGTGTTAAATGACCACCATGGGTTAGATCCATGCCAAGCACTGTGTCTCCGGGATTAAGCCAGGCAAAATACACAGCAATGTTTGCAGGTGCACCCGATAACGGCTGGACGTTTGCATGATCGCAGCGAAACAATTTTTTTGCCCGGTCAATTGCAAGGGATTCGACGGCGTCTGTATATGTTTGCCCGCCATAATACCGTTTTCCAGGAAACCCTTCTGAATATTTGTTTGTAAATACACTTCCTAATGCTTCTAAAATAGATGGAGAAACATAATTTTCCGAGGCAATCAGTTCCATACCATGCTTTTGACGATTTTCTTCTCCCTTGATAGTTGCGTAAATACTGGGATCGGTTTTTTTAAGATTCGTCATCATGGAAATGCATATTTATAATACCAGCAAAATATATTATGTCAATAGTCCTTTTTCCAAAAGACGTATGCCGTTTTTTTTGTAAGCCGTATCAAAACTAAAAATACAGTCCAGTTGTTTGACTTTTATAAAAGCAATATTTACACAATCAACAAAACTGACATTTTTAGACGTTTGCCTTTTAAAAACTGCAACTGCTTTATCTTGAATATCTTCCGAGATATGAGCAATGAAAAACATATTTTCATCTGACCGCATAGCATCTATAAACGCTACAGCAGTTTGGTGGTTTACTCTTTAAGAAAGTACCGTAATAACTTCTGAGAAAACGTAATTTGATGTAATAAACGTAACAGATTTTTTTTGGAGATGCTCAAAAATTTGCTTTGCTTTTTTATGATTGGAGTCGTCTTCTTTTGCAAGGGCAATAAACGCGTCCGAATCAACAAAAACAGCAAGAGGTTTACTCATGTCTTTTCAGAACCGCCGTATATATAATGGTCTAGATTTTTAGAAAGATCCTTTGGTCCTCCAGTGGCTTTAATAGCTAAAATCTTTTGTATTACTCCACTTCCTGTTTTGTCAAGAGATTTTTTCTTTTCTATTCCTTCTTTTAATATATCTCTTGCTACTTTTGCCATGGATTCCCTTCCCAGTTTGGCAAGAATAGTTAAATACTTATGGATATCTTCGTCAAGATACAATTGCGTTCTAATCATAATATGAATATACATTAGATGTATACATCTGTCAAGAGGTCTTTTCAAAAAAGCCGCCGGCAATGGTTAGATCGCCTTTAAGGAGTGGGTGCGGGTCATAATTTTCGAGGGTAACCAGTTCCGGGCGGAAGTCGTCGATAGTTTTTATGGATTTATCGAGTGTAACTTTTGGAAACGGTTTTGGTTTTCGTTTTAATTGTTCTTTTGCTTGCTCTACATGATTTTCGTAAATATGCGCGTCCCCAAATGTATGTATAAATTCCCCAGGTTTATACCCCAATATTTGCGCCAGAATAATTGTAAGCAATGCATAGCTTGCAATATTAAATGGTACACCCAAGAACATATCTGCACTTCGTTGATACAATTGTAAATTGAGTTTGCCATCTTTAATGCTTACCTGGTACATATTGTGGCAAATGGGAAAATACGATGTGTCTTCCCGTGTTGCCATGGTATATAAATATTCCGGGTTCCACGAAGTGACAATTGCATTCCTGGCATACGGGTCGTCTGTCAACTCATTTATTACCCACTGCAGTTGGTCGATACCCTTGCCTTTGCGGGTCGGCCAAGACCTCCACATTTCTCCATAAATCCGAGGCAAATTCCCATGTTCTTTTGCAAATTTCTCATCCGTTCTAATTTTTTCAATAAATTCTTCCTTGGTCATTTTGACTTTTGACTTTTGACTTTTGACATATATTTTATATGGATAATCATCCCAAACATGCACGTTGTTATCAACTAAATACTTAATATTTGTCTGCCCCGACATAAACCAATACAATTCGTGGAGCACTCCCTTCCAGTACACTTTTTTTGTTGTAAGTAATGGAAACCCCTGTACCAAGTCATACCGTGTTTGCCTGCCAAACACGCTATACGACACCGCTTTTGTCCCCCGATCCACGTTTTTAACACCGTTATCGAGAACATCTTGGAGAAGATTTAAGTATTGATATTCCGGATGCTTCATATTTTCTTTTTGTCATTGCGGACTCCGATCCGCAATCTCGTTCTTATGAGATCCACCGTCTTGTCGGAATGACACGAGACAATACTACCAATAACCCAATAAGCAATCAATATGTATTTTTGCGGGTAAGTTTGTTATACTCACAATATGGTCTTGTCTGACAAAGATATTAAGGCAGCGCTAAAAAGTAAACGAATTAGTATTTCCCCCGCTTTAGATCTAAAAACCCAACTTGGCCCGTGTTCTATAGATCTTCGCTTAGGCAATTCGTTTCGGGTTTTTGAACATAGCAAACGACCCTATATTGACCCTTCCAAAAAAGATTACAGCAACGAAATAACCCGGGAAGTAAAAATTCCTAATACCGAGCAACTTATTATGCAACCAGGCGATTTTGTATTAGCATCTACCCTTGAGCGTATTACGATCGCGCCAGATTTACTGGGAAGACTGGAAGGCAGGTCGTCTTTGGGACGATTGGGTATTGTTGTCCATTCCACAGCCAGCGTTTTTGAACCAGGATGGGACGGCAACGCAGTATTGGAACTTGGAAATATGGGAAGAATTGCAGTTGCGCTGTATCCAGGGATGCGGATTTGTGCCATGACGTTTGAAGAATTATCTTCCCCTGCAATAAACCCATACACAACAAAAAAAGGTGCCAAATATGTTGGGCAAATTGGGCCGGAAGAAAGCAGAATCCACGAGGAAAAATGAAATATCATCTGGATTTCGACATAGACCTAAAACGCAATCCACACCCTGGGAAATACATTGTCTTAGAAGGCGTCGATGGCAGCGGTAAAACAACACAGGTCGAAAAACTCCGCGCGCATTTTGAACACATGGGCAAAAAAGTTATTGCCGTTCGAGAACCACGAAAGGAAGGACTAATTGGCGACATTGTCCAAAAAGCACTCTATGGAAAAGTAACGCTACCCGCAGTTGCCATGCAGTATTTATTTTCTGCAGATCGGTCTATGCACCACGAAACAGTTATTGAACCAGCTCTGAAAGTTGGGACAATTGTTATTTCTGATCGGTGTTTTTGGTCAGCTGTTGTGTATGGTATTTTAGATAAAACTGGGGGAAAATATAACAAAGGAGAACAGGATTTAAATGCGTTTTTAATTGCCCAAAGCATTTTGTCTATGTATCACCAATTTATTGTGCCAGACTGCACGTTTTACCTCAAAGTAACTTTACAAACTGCGTTGTCTCGTATAGAAAAAGAAGAAAAAAAGAAAGAAATTTACGAAGAAGAAGGAAAACTGGCAAAAATTATAGAAGGGTATGATTGGCTGGTTACCAAATTTCCAACTGAGTTTGTCATTGTTAATGGAGAACGTCCTGTAAAGGAAGTTACAGAAGAAATAATTGGAGAGATTACATAAGATATGGTGTTAGGACCGAAACTATTATTGCAGTTAGTTAAAAAACAAAAACTTGTCGAAAACTTGTCAGAGCGAGAATTAACAAATCCCGAAGGAGCTGGGTTTGATTTGCGCTTGGGCGAATTCTACATAATAAAAGGCAGAGCGTTTCTTGGTATTACAGAAAGACATACGCCAGAAGTAACATTAGTTAAACAATATGAAGAGGGAAAAACTGCAAGTATCAAGATAAAACCTGGCGATTTTTATTTAGTTAAGACGGTCGAAAGTGTTAATATGCCTGACAACCTCACGGCTAGTATTACTCCCCGATCTACGACATATCGTTCGGGGTTATTTATTCGCGCAGGTAATGTACCCCCCGGGTATTGTGGTGGGCTTACGTTTGGGTTAAAAAATGAGGGTTCCGCTATAGTTGAAATAGAAATGGGTGCCCGATTTGTGCATATACAATTTTCCGAAGTAAAAGGCGGTGGGAACCTTTATAGAGGTCAATGGCAAGGTGGCCGCGTTACTGCAAAGAAAAAAGAAGTACAGGTATAAATTGTACCTCTTATCAATATTGCGCATGATAAGCACATTATGTATACTTATAGTATATGAATATGCATATAAACAGATTAGAGGTATATTTTGCAGATACTCCTGTAAATTTGGTATATCTTTTTGGTTCTCAAGCAGGTGGCAACACTAAACCGTATTCGGATATAGATATTGGCGTGGTTTTTTCTTCTACTATTTCGGCTTCGGAAAAATTTTCTTTGCGAACAAAAATTATTGCGGATATAAGTAAGCTTTTAAAAACAGATTTTGTAGACGTTGTTGATTTGTCTATGGCTTCCCCTTTTATGCGTTTTGAAGCAATAAAACATCACAAAGAAATTTTTGTGCGAAATAATAAAGAAAGAATTATCTTTGAAAGCCATGTGCTGTCGGAGTATTTTGACAGGCAATATTATTTACAAAGACATATTCGTTTAGGATTACAGTATTTAAAGGAGGATTATGGAGTTACAGCATGACGCAATAGATAAGATTTACTTGCGTATAGAAAAACTTAAAGAATACCGTACAACTCTGGAGAGCTTGCAAAACATTACACTGGTAGAATTGCAAAAAGATCCAATAAAACGAGGAGCAATAGAGCGCTATTTGCAACTTGCAATAGAAGCATGTATTGATATTGCAGAGCTTGTTATTTCTGATCAACGGTTGCCAACGCCTGCAACTGCAAAGGAAGCATTAGAAATTATTGGAAAAGAAGGAATTATCGATAACGATTTTGCAACGCGTTTTTCTAAAGCAGCAGGATTTAGAAATATTCTTATTCATGATTATGTCGAAATTGATTATGATCAGTTATTGCATAATCTAAAAGAAAATCTTTCCGATTTTCATACATTTATCAAATCCATTCTTTCGTTTCTTACGTGACCCAATCAAGAATGTCTAAATCAAGATTGTCTCTTGACACTTTCTCCCCATTTCCATTATTCTGAATATACGTCGTATTCTATGGAATATAATATAAATGGCATGGCATCGCCACAGCACCCGTTTAAACAGTTATGGAACCGCCTTGCCGTTGCCGGGTACACCCGCACTCTTGGTATTATTGCCATTTTAGTTATTGCCATTTCCGTCCCCCTTACACTTTCTGTGTTAAAAAACCAGACAAACACCCAGCAACATGCAGGTCCAAACGGAACTGTAGCATTTTCTAATAGAGCAATAGATGGTCCTATTATTACTACCACAGCAGACCCAAATATATTTTTAAATATAGGTTTTCCCGATAACTGGAATACCACTCAGGCAAGTCTTCCATTAGTAGAAAATAAAAGTATTATCCAAAAAGCCTATGCGCAGGATACATGTTCGTCAAATGGCGATTGTAATTCTTGCACAGGCGCAGCAGGTTGCTGGTGGGCAAATCCGGGAGGATGTCAATCTGGTTATGGCGGAAGTTGTAATTCAGGTGCATCATCATGGGCATATACAACATCTCAATGCAATAATCCTATATTATGTGCGCAGGCAACAGTGACTCCAATACCAACAGATATCCCTTCTGGTGGAGGAGGTGGATTAACCCCGACTGTAACACCCCAACCTCAGGCGACAACCACACCAGTACCCACGCAAACTTCTGGTGGCGGGGGTGGTGGAAGCATTACTGCTTCTGATTGCCAGATAGACTCCCGAACATTTGATGCAGGAATAAATAGTATACAAATGACTCTTACATTAACAGGCCAGGTGCCCGCTGGCTATCATACGCAGGTGTTTTTTGCAGACAACAACAATATGACCGCAAGTTCTATTACTGAAGTTCATAATTGGACACGTGTTGCCGATGCGGTAGCACCCAACAATCCTCCACCCCCAGTTAATATACAGTCAATTCCTTTATATGTTGGAGATAAAGGTTTTAATACAGGCAATCACTGGGTTCGTGTCCAGGTTATTAATACAACGGGCAATATTATTATAGACGGCCCATGTGGACAGGTTAATGTGACAGGTGGCAACGGAGCACCAACCGCTACTCCAACACAGTCACCAGCGGGAACTGGCACAGTAACACTATACCAAATTGCTATAACAAATATAGATGGTGGAAGCGGTGGGCATGTGCCAGTACGAATTACAGGGGCAACTGATTTACGAAATTTTTTGACAAACCCATCGTGGACACTAAATACTTCCGGTCCAAATCCCAAAAGAGTTCAGGTAGATTTTTATGACCAGGCCGCAGCAGCAGACTTAACGCATAACGTTGGACACTACGTTTCTGCTGTCGGAAACATTACATTAACTAGCGGAAGCCAACCTGGAAGCGGAGAAGCATGTCCTGCCGGGACGCCGCAGTATGTTACTGTTTCGGGTACGCTTAAAAGTTATGTCAGTCAAAGCGATGCACAAAATGACCGGAATGGATTTGGTGTACAAAATGCTGCGGTTTGCATAGATCCACCCCCTGGCGCTACCCAATGTCCCCCAGGACCAATAGATACAACTGTTTCAACCAGTTTAGGTACAACCGTCGGCGGTGGGGGCGAATACATCTTTCGCAACGTGCTCTCCGGAGGTAGCGGCCACACCATATTTCTTGACCCGTCAAATCCGGCAGTGGCAGGACTTACTATTCTTAACAATTCTCAAACAACAGCAAGTCAGGCCTGTGTTAATGGCACTATTAACTTTAAGCTTGTCCCATCTGCAACACTTCCAACAGCAACTCCCGGTGGACCAACTCTAACCCCAACACCAACAATTACCTGTGCAACATATAATAACAACTGTACGTCGTGTACAAGCAGCACACTAGGATGCTGGTTTGCATTCCGGGGTACACAAGCAGGCGGGGGCGAATGCAGACCGGGAACATTTGCTTGTCAAAACGGTGATGTTTCGTATGCAACACTTACCAGAGGAACAGGGAATTCATGCAGTACTCCTACTTCGTGTACTGTTCCTGGTGTCCCAACTCCTACTGCCAGACCAAGCGGCACTCCTCCCGGTGGAGCACCACCAACTGCGCCAACTACAACTCCAGTTCCCGCGCCAATATCGTCTGTTACACCCGGCGCTCCTGGGTCTGCAACGTTAACATTTAGCGTTGTGTTAAATGGTATTGGCAAAAAAGGAGCAACCGGGACATCCACGGCAATAAATAACGATAACCCAAACCAAAAAACAAAAGATGCAACAGTGTATTTGTACGATATAAATGCCGATCCAAGCAAAGACCCAACCGGTGCACAAGCACACTGCAAAAATATCCTGTCAGCACTTGTATATAACGATAGAACTGGACAATACGATACAACGGACTTTAATTTAGGAAATTGTTTTACACCAGGTACATACCAGGTATTGGTAAAATCCCCAACGTACCTTCGGAAAAAAATTGGCAATATTGCGCTTTTAAATGGCAAAAACAGCACCGCCAATATTACGTCTTTGCCTGTTGGGGACTCTAATGGGGATAATATAATTAATATTGCAGACTATCAATACTATTTAACTAGTTGCCTTAACAAACCTGTAACAGACAATTTATTAAAATGCGACTATAACAACGACGGCTTTTTAGATCATACCGATGCCTTGGGACATGCACCAAGTTTTCTTGACTTTCGATTATTCCAGGATAATTTTGCAAACCAGGCGGGAGACTAAAATAATAACCCAATAAACAAATAACCCAATAACCCAATCAATGGAAAAAATAAACAAATAACCCAATCAATTATTTAATGCAAAATGCAAATGAAGGAAAAGTTCGAGATATTCACGAAAGAATTTATCAATTTGTTATACGAGTAATAAATTTAGTTAAACAATTACCAAAGACGCCAGAAAATATTATACTTATTGGACAAATTACCAGATCTGCTACATCAATGGGGGCAAATGATCAAGAAGCAGATGGAACAGATAGCAGGAAAGATTTTATTGCAAAATACGCGATTGTTCGAAAAGAAAGTAAAGAAACAAATTATTGGTTAAGAGTAATTGCAGACACGAATAATTCGTTTAAGCCGAGAATGCAGGATTTAATGCAAGAAGGAAAAGAGATTGTAAAAATTGTAAGCACGATTATTCTTAATTCTAAAAGAAAATAGAATTCTGCATTGAAATATTTGGTATTGATTTGTTTATTGGGTTATTGGCAGTATTGATTGGGATATTTGTTTATTGGTCGTATAGGTCTATATTGAAGCTATGTCTAAAAAGACGCTTGCATTAATTATTGTTTTATTTCTTATAACGGTTGGGCTTTTGGTCTTGGCTTTTGCACCTGTCAACAAAAACGCAACCATTGCGCCTTCTATTCCTGTGCCAAACGTTTCGCAGGCTCCGCTGGTATACCCACAGGTAATGCTTCGATTATCCCCCAGTCCATTGGTTATTGCGTCGCAATCGGGAACACTTACTGTTGGGATAGATTCTGGCAGCAACAAAGTAACAGCCGTACAAATAGAATTGTCGTATGACAAAACGGTAATAACAAATATTGACGTAACACCTGGAACGTTTTTTGCTAACCCATTAACGCTTCTTAAAAACATAGACACAAATCTGGGTAGGATTTCGTATGTGTTGGCAACAACACCCGGAGGAAAAGCAGTTACAGGCAAAGGAACAGTTGCAACATTAACATTTACGACAAATCTTGTAACAGGTGGAAAAACAGCAATAACATTTACCCCAAAAACTTTGGTAACTGCCGAAGGTTTACAAACAACAGCACTGAAGACAACCGAAAATACGACAATATATTATATCCAGCAAGGCGTTGTTTCCACAGACAGCGCTAAACCGGTGCAATAAAATAATGCTTGACATACCCATGATGTTTCCTTTACTGTTTATATAATGCAAGATTTAATCAATCGGGCAAAAATGTCTTTTCTTTCTCATAGTATATCTAAAATTCTTTTGGTTGTTTTTGCACTAGCAACTATTGCAGCAATCCCCCTTACAGTAACTAGTCTTCAACACCACCAGGAAACAAAACAACATGCTTCGGAAGGTGGCACAACCCAACTAACATTTTCTCCTCAAACTGCAACGGCATCTGTTGGACAACCACTTTCGGTAAATGTGGTACTTAAAGCCGGGGCAAACGACATTACAGGCGCAGATATAACCATGCAATTTAACGCTGCAACACTTCCGATTACCCAATTTACTCCAGCAACCGGTACATTTAATTCTATATTAATTAAGAGTATTGATCCAGCTACAAATACATTCCACTTTGTCGGGACAAATACAGATCCAAATACCCATTTAACCGGGGATATTACTTTGGGAACACTAACGCTTAATCCGGTAGCAAATGGTCAGGGAGATGTTACTATTCAGGCAACCCAGATTATTGCTGCGGGTTCGACAACCACTGTTGCCGTAACCCCACAAAATGGTTTATATACCATTGCTCGCCCAACGCCAACAACTGCACCAACAAACACACCAGTCCCACCAACAGATACTCCTGTCCCCCCAACCGCAACTCCAATTCCCCCAACGCCAACAAACACGCCAGTACCCACTGCCACACCAACACCTATTCCAACCAATACCCCAATACCAACGGCAACGCCTACAACAATTCCAACAAATACACCTATCCCTCCAACACCGACTAATACACCTGTTCCACCAACATCAACAAGCATTCCTGCTACACCAATACCAACAAGAGTGGCAATTGCAGGTGATGCAAATGGAGATGGGGTTGTCGATATTCTTGACTACAACATATGGCGAGATGAATTTTTGGGAACATTAACAACCAAAACATCCGACTTTAACCACGATGGAAAAATAGACTTGCTTGACTTTAACATTTGGAGAACTGCATTGGGCTTATCATCTCTTATTCCCGTTCCTTCGAATGTGCCAACAAACACGCCTGTGCCACCTACCCCAACAAGGATACAATCTCCAACACCAACAACTATGCCTAATTTTGGGATGACAGTTAACACGCAATCTATTACAACAACAATATCCACAACGTTAAGCAACACACAAAAAATTGTATATGGAAACCAAATAATACTTACTAATAATGGGACATATGGTCCTCTTGATTGGGATATGGAAACAACACCAAACACATCCTCCCCAGCCAATGGAATAGAGGGAGGAAATAGTCAATATGGTACATTACAACAAGGCCAATCGATATCCAAAAGACTATTTTTTAACGCTACAAACTTTGGTTTATCAAGTACCTTTATTGGAGATATAACTGTATATGTTAAAAAAGCAGGAACAGCTCAATGGTTAACTTCTTGGCATATACCATATACCATCAATTTCAGCATCCACTAAGTTTTTTTAGGACTTTTCCCCTTTAGCCACGAAGCTTTTTTTAGTAATGGGGCATAGAGGTCTTCGTCCATATTTATTTTGAGAGATTTGAGTTCTTTGTCTGTTGGATTTGTATCTTTAAAATGTAAATCAGCGAGATCCGTGAGCACAGCAAGTGGCGTTTGTTCGCTACCTTCCCCCATAACAACACTTGCTGAAGCAGCCAGACCGTCTGCAATATTCATTTTTTCGTAGACCAATTTTCTGCCAAATATGTCTGGTGTACCGATATAATCCTTGAGGGGTGAAAACCCGCTGTAGGCAAGTGCGAACCCGGTAACACCCCACCGCAAAGGCGTTGTTTTGCTATCCGTGATAATCACCCCAAGGTTGTTAAGGTCGCACCTTGATATAAGGTGCGACCTTATATCATTTGCGGATTTCTGAGGATTACTTGGCCATAAAACATACGCCCCGTTCCCGTTAGACTCGTCTATACCGGCACTTGCTGCCAAAACACCATGTGCAATGGCAAAACTAACCCCGTATTTATTATCATTTCGTGGCAAATAATACTCCGACTCCTGTTCTATTAACATATCTTTCTGAGTTCTACCTTTTTCTACATTTTCTACATCCTCTACTTTTACGATTCTTCCTTCTGTTATCGAGACTATTTTAGAGGTTATTGCAACAACAGATTTTTCATGCAAAGCAAGAATATATTTATCTAAGATAGCAAATATATCTGTATCATCTTTGGTAATTTTGTGCGTTTTAATTGCGGTTACTGTCATTTGTTTTTTGGGTACGTAAGCAACAGAAGATACGGCAAAATGCCAATCGTATTAATTGCTCCGGCCAGCAAAAACAAAAACGAAAATCCATATTGGGACGCAATAAATCCTCCAAGCGCTGTTGTTAAGGCCATGCACAGAAACTGCAGTGCATCGGCAAAGCTCCATTCTGTTACTTCTTTCTTTGGGTCTAAATGAATAGAAAACAATGCACACTGTGCCGGCATAGACAAACCTAGTCCCAGACCCAAAACAACGTAATAGAAAAAAACTTCCCCAATTGTATTGGCATACGCAAACCCCAGGTATCCGGCACTTACACAAAGCATGCCGATAATTGCCATAAACAGCTTTCTTGCGTCCCCGCTACCCACAAGCAACCGACCGCTGATAAGTTCAAAAACAACCCGGGACACAAGATACACGCTAAATCCTGATGCTGCAAGTTCTATATTGCCCCCTTTTATTTTTTCGACCAGAAATATTGCAAAAATTGGAGTAAATAAATTCCACGCACCCCACAAAAAAGATTCGGATATAATGTATGCTTTAACAATAGGATGCACATTAAAATGGGACGGCTTGCGGCCTAAGAAGTGTTGTGGAAGCATATATATTATTATATTTTATTGTTCGAGCAAAGTCGAGAACTTCTCGATTCGGCTTTAGCCTCACTCGAAGAATAATTGTAGAAAGAATTTGTGGACGTTTACCGAAAAATTCGCACTTCCTTTATTACTAAACGGTAGTCGTCGGCTGCGGCCTCCTCCTACTATTCATATCGCTCGGCTTTCGACCTCGCTCTGGTATTGTTTGCGCGCGCGTCGGTCGCCCTCTGGCGACCAGGAACGACCACTAGTAAATGAGCACCATTTGAATATACCATATCCTGATGATTGCCCACCCACCCTACCAAAGAGGTGGCACCACCCCGCCGCAACTCTCTTACCCCTTCCTTATCTAGTACCAGGCGGGTCGGCGGAGCCGCCACCCGGAGACCCCAAAAAAACTCTACAAAATTTGAAAACCCCACGGCATAGCAACGATTAGCTTGATTTGACGACCTTTTCACCGCAGCTCCCCGCAGCGCTGCGGACTACGGTGTTTTAGCCTCCCGCAGCTAAAAAACTGCTTACCCGCAGTAGCCTGCCGCATGGCCTCCCGGAGCTCCGGGGCTAGCCTGCCACAGCTGCGGCCAAGTCTGACTTGCCCTCCTATATTCTTCTTTGTAAACTTCATGTACTGTAATATATAATTATTGTACAGCATGTTTAATGAA
>OBEQ010752220.1_pt1 | contig 14712 bp, 17 predicted proteins | sample 1670901 | NCBI WGS metagenome assembly OBEQ01 (sample SAMEA104232315, study PRJEB22302) | groundwater metagenome | biome: forest; feature: aquifer; material: groundwater | place: USA | collected 2011-08-07 | depth 5.4 m
CGGTCTTGGCTTGTTCAAAATGCAAGCATGAACTTTTTGATGAAGAGCTTGATGGAGCTAATCTCGCCGCTGCTTACAATGAATATCGCAAACGCCATAGCCTTCTCCTCCCCTCTAAAATACGGGAGATGCGGGAAAGATACGGTTTGAGTCAACGTTCCTTGGGTCGGCTGCTTGAATGGGGTGAAATTACCGTCAACCGTTACGAGACCGGAGAAATCCAGGATGCTGTCCATAATGAGGTACTGGGGTTAATTGATAACCCTGAAAACATGAAGATGGTATTTGAAAAAAATATGCATCTTTTGTCTCCATCTGTAAGAGAGAAACTAAAAACGAGAATCGATGACATCATTAAAAATACAGCGGAGGACCGCTTTCAGCTGCATCTCAGTGATTATTTGCTTAAAGATCAATCCATTGACGAATATTCAGGCTACAAGACGTTTGATTTGGAAAAAATGCACCAGATGATTGTCTATTTACTCGACAACGTGAAGAGTGCTTATAAGACCGCTATCAACAAATACCTTTGGTACATGGATTTCTTATCCTTCAAGGAATATTCCGTTTCTATCAGCGGTTCCATCTACGTTCATCTTCCTTATGGGCCGGTTCCTGATAACTATGACATTATTCTGGATCTAATGCTTTCAAAAATGATCGATAAGGAAGAGGTTGTGTTTAAAGAGGATATTGTTGGTGAAAGATTTGTCTCAAAATTAAAGCCAGATCTTTCGGATTTCGAAAAAGAGGAACTCGAAGTAATGAATCGAGTGATAAATCATTTCAGACATTTTAACGCAACCCAGCTCTCCAAATATTCTCATAAAGAAAAAGCTTATTTGGAGACGGGAAACGGCGAAAAAATATCTTACGAATTATCAAATGAATTGACATTGAGTCTTGAAAAATAAAATGGGTTTTATTGATGGTCCATATAAATCTCGCCTCAAATTTTGAACGTTTTGGAATCAATCCGAACCAAGGGTTTTAAAAAGGAACACATACTATGAATTGGCCAATTATTTTAAAAAGTCTCCTTGCAGTTCTCGCCCCCGCTATTATAGTAGAACTTATCCGGAGGGAAATTAATCACCAAGGTCCTAAGCTCGTGTACTATTTAAGCGAGATAACTACCCATGCAATACCTCAGTCACAGCTGTCACAGACAACGCAAAGTGCTCCTCCTAATATTGCTATTCCGCAGACACTTTTTTTAAATTCTTACGTTTTAACTATTCGGAATAATGGAAATGTTGCAGCGCACAACATTGAAATAAGCCACCCGCAATGGCCTCATCATTTTGAGATTAGGCCATTCGTTCGTCACGAGGTAGTGCAAGGTCCAAATCAACAAAACCGATGGATACGGATACCCTCGCTTGCGCCAAAAGAAACGATCTCCATTTCCTATCTATTTGGACCAGTTGCTAATTGGGCGAATCTACTTGAATACGTCCGCTCTGAAGAAGGCGTTGCTTCGAAACTTGATATGAATCTCAATAGAATATTCCCTATGTGGTTTAATTGGATGGTGTTGGGGTTCTGTTTCTTAGGCTTGATTTTTCTGGGGGTCATTATTTGGTGGCTTTATCCACCGACGATTCACTTTATTGAATTGTTGATTAAATTTCCTCGCTGATGGTGGGGATAATTCTTTTATGAGGCAGGCTCCCTACAGCGGGAAACAGTGTAGCGGGATGGAAAATGGCAGCATCAAATAAATCTTTAGAAAAAGCAACATGGGTTCAGGCAGTATTTGCAATCGTATTAAGCATACTGACTTTCCTCATGCTACTGGCCACAATAGATCAAGTCAGAAAACAAAATAATCAATATCAAGTAATTAATCGTCCAATTATTTCGGGTAATATTGCAGGTAATGGTTACGTAAATCAAGGCGCGATTGATTTTATCAATCACGGCAACCTAATGGCCAAGGATTTAATGGTCGCATGGTCAATAGTTAAACTTGATGGAAATAAAATAATCCCAGAACCCTCGTCAGATATTTTTCAACCCGTTAATAGGGGGCTTGCACCAGAAGAAACTTTCTCGGTAGATTTTACATCGTCGTTTATATCAAGCGACGATCCCGTCTTTTTAGTTATTGTATGGGCTTATAATGGTCCGGGTATTCCCAGCTACAGATTTAGGGATAAATGCTTTTTATGGAATACTCAAATTAAGCCGATGTCATGGGTGCCACCCAATCCCTTTGATGCTAATCAACGGAAGAAAATAACACAAGTCAAGAGCAAGCTTAGAAGCATCCTCGAAGGTCAAATTAAACCCAACGCGCACTACCCGTGTGAGTCATGCAATGAATCTTGATAAGCACGATCTATTTAGAAATGCCGTTCCTGGTTTTGTGTTTTTAGTAGTAATTTTATCTTTTTACGCAGTAACGCAATCTCTGGATCAGATTAATAGTGGGCAGAGCGCGTTGTTAGGTTTAGTTGCTGGATTCCCTCTGGGATTTATTATTCATAGCTTATATCGGATAATATTCCATGTTGAGCTTGGGGAACAAGCAAGCATAGATGATGAAGCCGCGACTTTAATTAAAAAACTATTTAAGGGGTCGAATCGCGAAAAAGCTCATTATCTTATGTTTCAAATGTGCAGATCAGAAAATCACGACTGGAAGGAAAGAATAGATTTTTTATACTCATACATTCATGCTCTCGGCGCCTCTGTTTTGGCAATAGCCCTCGCTCTTATATTTATGTTTGCGATTAAATACCCATTATTTTGCGTCTTATGTTGCTTGAATTCTCCCATCTCGTTGCGCGTATCTCTTACAGCTATTATTTGGGTTGCAGTGGCAATTATTTTTTATTATGGTAGAAAAAAAGTTAAAGATACTTGCAGAGTTTCTACGAAGATTTTTTACGAATTGCAATTAGCACCTAGAAAAAAGCCAGATAAAAATTTAATCTAAGCAGTTGAAAAAAACAAAAATCCTCGGCAACGTGGCAGAAGGCTCTTCTTGGTGTAGACCTTTTCACCTCTACACTTCAACGGAATTTATTACAAAGCAGTATCGGAAGCTTGTTTTAAAGGCCAAGCGGATTGTGGATGCTGACGGTCTGTATCACCAATTTTCCAAGCCCCCTTGGTAACTCTATAGAGGGAGATCGGGAATTCGACCTCAAAAAACGGTCGTTGCAGAGTATGCTTCGGGGAGCATCTGGGTTAAAAGCGAGAACGTTAAATGTTCTCGCTTTTTCTTTTTAATGACAAATGGGTATACCACTAGTCATTTATTAAAAGAAATGAGATAATCCATTCCTACCAATGCGGTGGCCCAAATGCCTATTACCATTAAGGACGTACCACTCTTTCAAAGTCTATCCCCAAGCGAGCTAGATTTTATCCAAACTTGCCTAAGAAAAAAAGCATACGAAAAGGGCGAAACTCTTTTTTCTGAAGACGAAATGTGCCAGCGCGTATTTATTGTCCAAGAAGGTCGTGTAAAACTTTACCGGATCGCCTCAACAGGAAGAGAGCAAATTCTTGAAACTTTGAACCCTGGTGACACATGCGCTTGTAATCCAGGCTCTTCCGCTTGGTCTTGCTCCTCGACAGCGGAAGCAGTGACACCGTGCACTGTTTGGTACCTTTCTAGAGATGCATACGTGAGTATGGTTCAGAAGAATCCCGCCTTTGCTCAAACGCTAAACCGGCTCTTTGCTGAAAGATTACGTTGTTTTAGCTCGTTGATTGAAGAGGTTTCGCTTAAGGATGTAAAAAAACGCCTTATTAAGTTTCTGCTCGATATGAAGGATTCCAAACCCACAAAGCCCCAAAGTGACAAAACTCTGTCTGCTCCGTTTACGCGCGAAGAAATTGCGCAAAGGCTTGGCGCTACCCGCGAAACAGTAGCCCGACATCTTTCAGAACTCAAACAAGAGGAATTGATTGATATCAAGCCAAAACAGGTCATTATTAAAAATAGAACCGGCCTGGAAAAACTCCTTATTTAGTCTTTTTTCTCCCTCAATAACTCCTTATTGTGATAAAAGTCATTTTTCTGTGATCTCCGTCACAGAGTTTTTCATTCTCTTTGCCGTATATTCTTCACGAAAGATAGGATTCTAAATATGAAGTACTCTCAAGCAGAGAAAGATAAGGCTTTAAAATCATTACAAGAGGAACGCCAAAGTATTTATAAAATAATCGAAAATGCATTACGGAAAGATGAAAACACTTTTAACCAATTTTTCTAGGAGGTGAACGATGAAATCTTTTGAAAAAGATCAATTACCTGAACACTGTGGCAGGTTGTGCGGAGCGGATGGATTCACTCATATCGTAATGCGCGTTGCATTAATCGAGGGTGATATTATTGAGAGGCTGGAGCACTCTAACCCTATGACGTTGCGTCAGCTTATTGAGAATCTTAAATTGGAGCCGTGCGCGGCAGCCATGGCAGTCGGATCTCTGATTCGACAAGGTTTGATCCGAAGTTTTGAACATGAAGGAGAGGTAGTGGTGGAGCTTGTCTTTGAAGTCATTGATGAAGCCAGCGTTGTACGGAGGTAAAAAGAAAAATTGATTTTGTCCTCTCTTTATTTTAATATTTGTTTAAAGAGCCGATAATTTAATAGAGTTCAACTGGAAACCTAAAAGAAAGCAGAGGTATCATGAGGAACCTTAAATTATCGGAAGCGAATTTAAGCTTCAAAGTTTTAGTTACCTTCTTCCTTCTCACAGTTGGCATCGGATATGTTTTTGGGTTAATTCACATCTATACGGACGTCGGTTTTAGTTATACAGGTATCGTCACGCATTATCGCGGCCAGGGCGGAAAGCCTGATCTCCCGCCGGAACTCGCCTTCGCTAAATTAATTCATGTCCACCACATTCACATTTTTGCAATTTCAATGCTGTTGATGCTAATCGGAACCATTTTTACTTTGACGGAACTGCCAGAATTGATGAAAACAATTTTTGTTGCTATGCCGTTTGTTGGAATGATTCTCGATTTTTCCTCTTTTTGGCTTCTTGCGTTTGCGTCCCCAATTTTTGCTCTTTCTGCCATGATCTTTGGCGGTCTGATGGCATTTTCATTTTTCTTAATCATTGGCCGACCTCTTTACGAAATGTGGATTTTGCCCATTTGGCGCCATAAATGGGGCGAGAACATTCCTTGGTTTCTCAGGTAAAGGCGTTTTGAGGATGCGAGATCGATTCATCTGGGTAAAATTAATTGGATTCGTGGCACCGATCATTCTTTTTGGAATTTTCACCTATGTGAGCGACAGCATTGGAGATGAACACAAAGAGCCGGTTAAGTCTATGGGTTTTGCACCACCGCAGCAGACGATGGAAATGAAAGGAGCTAAATACATAGGTTCAGATACCTGTGATGCATGCCATGCAAAAGAAGTTAAAGAATTCAAGCTCTCAACCCATTCAAGAATTAGCATTCCCGGAGAAAAAGTAACGGCACAAGGATGTGAAATGTGTCACGGGCCAGCCAGCCTTCACTTAGAAGCAAGCGGCGGGAAAGGAAACATTATTAATCCAAGAAAAAACCCAGAAGCCTGTTTTAGTTGCCACCTCGATAAAAAAGCAGAATTTCACTTACCCTATCACCATCCTGTTTTAGAAGGCAAGATGAGCTGTACGGATTGTCATAGCCCGCATGGTGAAGAAGTACGTCCATGGTCTGCAACCACTTTGAAAGACGTTAACGAAGCGTGCTTTAAATGTCATAAAGATCAACGAGGTCCTTTCGTTTTTGAACATGAAGCGTTGCGGGAAGGTTGTACCACATGCCATAAGGTTCATGGTTCTATCAACGATAAAATGCTTGTCGCTCGCGATAATAACCTTTGTCTCAGGTGTCACACACAAATGAATTTTCCAACCATCGGCAGACAATCTGCTCACGCGGGACGACTTCCGCAGGGCACCTGTTTCAGTTCCGGATGTCACACTGCTGTTCATGGATCAAATTTTGACGATCATTTGCGTAATTAATTTTAGGAGCAAGAATGCGTAAAGTCTTTCGTCTAATTATCTTCACCAGCATCTGCGGAGTCGTTTTACTCAGCTCACAGCTTCTTTTCGGAGCAGATGATGAACCTAAATTTTCTTCCGAGGTATTGCCAGCCCAGTTTGCGTTTGTCCAAGGTGACTTCGAAAAGTTTCAGGCACACCATTGGATGGCAAAGGATTATGTTGGCGGAGTTAAAGATTATTCTATTGAATATGGAGACCCGGAACAAATGTCGAGTGCTATCGATGGCCGCGCCATTCTTGGGAATGGCGATTATGCAAGCTCCTTCTCGATGGAAAAGAAAAATGCATGGTCCACCCATTTTAACTATGACCAATTTCGGAAGTATTATTCGGGAAGAGGCGGAGTATATTATCCTTTCACTCGGTTCTCAGGCGTTGATTTAGATCGTGAGCTTGCTTTGGATATCGCCCACATTGAAGTTGAAACAGACCATAAATTTCGGGAGACGGGCGAGGTTGGTTTTTCTTATGAGCATGAATCTAAAAATGGTTCAAAATCCCGTTTGGTCTGGACTCCTGTAACCGAAGGTTCTGTGGTACGTAATATCGGGCCTGCTTGGCAAGAAATTAATGAAAACGTTGATACTTTCAAAGTGAAGATTAAAGACGAAGTTAAAGGTTTTACGGTTAAAGGGGAGCAGAGCTTGGAATTATTTGGCTCAAAGACTAGACTTTATGAAAGAAGCCTATCCAACAATGGCGGTACAGCCCTGGCAACCGTCAACCAAAGAAGAGTGCGAATTCAAGATCAAGTTCCGGAAGGGAACCTTTTGTCCTCCATGTTTGAAATTGAACGGTGGGCATTTAAAGAGAAAGTCTATACCGCTCTTGCGTATCGTTTCGCTCGGTTAGACACTCGCGAGTCAGAAAATTTAAGAGAGTTTGATGATCTACTTAATCCGCGTTCTCTCAGCACAAATGACGAAAATAAATTCGATGCTAGGTCGCATAATAATATGTATACCAATACTTGGGTAATGAGCTTAACAACATTCCCTTGGCAAGTGTTAAGCGTAGGAACAAGAGTTAAAGCAGAGCTTATGGAACGCAAAGGAGGATCGACTTATCCGGGGGATTACACCGACCCGCCGGATAATGTGATTGACCGAACGGAAGTAAGCAGTGTGCATAATAAAGCCAAACGATTGGGAGAGGCTATTACCATACGTTATAAAGGAATTCCACGAACAGCTCTTTATACCGATTTTGAACTTGAAGAGATAAGTAATGACCTCACCGAGGATAGAACAAGTATTGGGCCTCTCGCAAGTGCTGGGGAAATCTTCTATCGAAATACATTAACGCCCACTTGGCGAGCGGTCGGTACCGCAGGAGGAAATTTTTTTCCTTGGAGATTTCTGAATGTGACACATCAATTTCGTGTTCGCCGTTATAACAATCATTTTGACGATCGGAATGAAACTCCAGGAACAGCGACGGGAGCCAAATCCGCCTTTTTTGATGCTTTGGACATTCAGAATTTAGAATCAAGTACCCGAGCAAGTTTGAAATTTTGCCGCTGGTTTTTACCCTCTTTCAGATATCAGTGGTTGGATGCCAAGTATTTTCCGCGGGTTGAAAGTCAGCCAAAAATGGAAACAGGTATGCTTTCCAATATTTACACCTTTGATGTTACGATCATCCCAGTTCAAAATATTTTTATTACAGGTTCCTATTCAAAAAACCAATCCAATACTCACAGCGAAAAGGCCATGTCTCTTGTGCCAACGTTTAACTCTAATGTTGATTCTTGGTTAGCCAGCGTCGCTTATGTCGTCAACGCGAAGCTGTATTTTGACAGTTCCGTTTTGTATTCTCGAGCCAATAATTTTGATGATTTTACAAGCATTGGCTTGCCGTTAGGAGCTGATTTCAATCGTGTTGATGTTACGTTTGGATTTAAGTGGACTCCCAAGAAAGATTTTTCAATCGGACCGAAATATGCTTTTTATCACTATGGTGCAAACCATCAAGTTGAATATGGGGATTACAATGTGAGCGTAGCAGGACTCGAAGCAACTTTAGGATGGGGTTAGTTAGTTAAATTTTGAGGAGGTTTTCATGGGAAAGCTGAAAGTCTATTTATTTTTTTTGGTGTTTTTCCTAACTTTAGTTTTGTGGTTTGGGCTTGTTCCTAAAAACGTCCAGTCTTCCGATGAGGGAAAACCCTCTCCTGAACTTATCGCCAAAGGAAGAGAACTTTTTAACAATAAAGATGGATTAGGAACCAAGTATGCATGTATTTTGTGTCATCAGAAAGAAAAAGCGATCAAGCATTCAAAAGTTCTTCAAGCCGGCGACGGACTTCCAGACCTAATTAACAAATCCCTTGTGGATAGAGCGAAAGGCAAGTCGCTTGATAAAAACAGCGAGGAAATGAAAGCTTTAATGGCTTACATTTTATATGAGCACAGTAAGTAAATAGAATAGTTCCAGAAGATCTTTTTAGATGGGTAGAGAATAAAGTTGGATTTTTACTCGAAGAGCAAAAGTTCTTGTTTCTGACCCTTTCGGGGAGTTTTTATAGCTTAACCCTCTGCAACAAAATATGTTGCGGAGGGTTTTTGTTTGAAGTAAGTTAAGACAAAGGAAATGGAATGATTAAACTGAAATCCTTAAAAGGGTTAAACCTTCAACTTTTAATTATTTTATCGCTGGCGTACCTTACGGGCTGCAGCGCGGTGAGTGAAAGCAAATTGTATCGCAAAGGAAACGATTATGAAAAAAAACAAATGTATGATGAAGCAATAGTTGTTTATTCTAGAGTCATACAAATAAATCCAGATTTAATCTCAATTTATTATAAGCGTTACTTTAGTCGACATTTTCCGCCGGTTTATATGAAGGGGAAATTTGATCAGGCCCTTCTAGATGATATTAAAACGACATCAACTGATCCCGCAAAGCTTGGCGCCTACTATCGCCGAGCATTTTGCTACGAGAAGAAAGGAGAACTTGATAAAGCCATTTCTGATTATGGAAAGGTCATAGAAATAGTTCCCCACGATCCGAATGTCTATTTTATGCGAGCGATTGACTATATTCAAAAGAATGACTTTGATCAGGTCATCTCCGATTGCAATAAAGCCATTGAAATTAACTCTCATCTTGCGGGCGTGTATGGTTTAAGAGCGTTTGCCTATTACAAAAAGGGTAACTTTGATCAAGCGATTTCTGACTGCAACAAAGCCATAGAAATCAATCCTAATTTTGAAAAGGCATACGGTTGCAGAGCTTTGGCCTACCAGAAAAAAGGAAGTTTAGACCAAGCTATTTCTGACTATAGTAAGGTTTTGGAACTTAATCCTAAGGACGGCATAACTTACAGTAACCGTGGGTTTGCCTATTTCAAAAAAAGTAATCTGGACCAAGCGATCTCTGATTATAACAAAGCCATAGAAATCAATCTTAATTTAGCGGTCGCCTATTATAACCGAGGGCTCGCTTATTATCGTACCGAGCAATACGATAATGCCCTTGCTGACTACAAAAAAGCCATAATACTAAGGCCTGACGATAAAGAAGCCTATGAAGAGTTTATTAATTCTGTGCCTGCAAAAACACCTTCCGACACGACAGACATAAGAAAAGAAATACTACAACTTTTTAAAGAAAAAATGGATTTAACTGAGAAAAAATAACATTTTTACAATATCGAATTGAACGAAAACGAGAAAGTCGAAGACGCATCTTCTTGCAGCCAGTTGCGAAAGTCGTCCATTACGGGGAGTTTTTACTGAAAAGGCGTTGCTGGTGTAATCCGGCAACGCCTTTTCTGTTTTTTTCGAATTAAAATTAGACGATAATAAGAGATGCCTGAGTCCAATGTGGAAATGTGATAATAAACACGGTAAAATAAAAAATATTCCTGCCATGGTTTGATAAAACTCATGCTCAAAAGGAAATATTTATTTTCGCTTTCAGCCTTCTTTATTTTTATTCACGCTTTTTCGGTTTGTGCGGATGCTGATTTAATCAATTCTTCTCTAATTGAAGTGCCGTCGGCGCCCTCATCTAAGAATTTCATCTGCATTTTCTATTCGGGTGATGGGGGATGGGTGAAAATCGATCGGGAGATGACCCGGGTCTTCACAGACAATGGCATCCCATGTATTGGGATCGATTCCCGAAAATATTTTAAGCAGAAAAGACAGCCTGAAGAGTTCACCGGTGATTTGGAAGCCCTGACGCATCATTATTTGATTCAATGGAACAAACAAAAAATCATTCTGATGGGATTCTCCCGAGGAGCAGACATTCTTCCTTTTGCGCTCAATCGCCTCTCTCCAGATTTGAAAAACAAGATTGAACTTGTTGTACTCTTGGGACCAGAAAAGAGAATATCCTTTCAATCTCATCTGTTAGACCTTGTCCTGATCCTCCCTTCCTCGGCTGATACCCTAGTGAGTCCCGAAATCGCACGAATCAAAGGCTACAATCTCCTTTGTATTTTTGGCAAAAAGGAAAAAGATTCTCCTTGTACCGAACTTTCTAATACGCAGAAAATCGAGGTGCCAGGCAAACATCATTTTGAGAAAAAATACCGGGAACTTGCCGAACTGGTTCTGAGGAAAATTCCCAGCTAAGTTTGGCTTGAACTTTAGCGAATTTCGTAAAGCCCGAGACTTGATTCAAGCTAATTCAAAAGAGTCGCTGGAACAGGTATTTTATAAAGACTTCAAGCCAATTTCTCTGATTGGAATTTGAAAAGTTCTGTTTCAGTGGTAGATAAGAGCCAGTTGCGAAAATCGTCCAGGATGGGGAGAACTCATAATTTTTATCTTATATCGACCGGGTGAGATTGCATTAAAACGACCGTCCCTTTTTATTTGATTTCTTCATAAGAAAGCGTATGCTAATCGCTCAATCTTAACAATGGTTCAAACAAAACAGGGGTAAAAAATGAAAAAATTAGTTGTGATTGGGATGATTATGTTAATGGGAAGTACCGCATGGGCCATAGAAACGCCGATCAAAAAAGCTGCTAAAGAAATCACCTGTGATGTGTATGGTGTTCAGCAGAAGGTTAAGTCAGTAGCGGCCTGCAAAGCCTTAGGTGGTACGGTGGTTGTTGCTCCGATAGCCAAAAAAACGGCATAAAGCGTAACTTTTTAAAGGGATTTGTCTATCAATGCAACAGGGCCGCCCCATTTTGGGGAAGCCCTGTTGTTTTTTACGCTGTTATTAGCCTGCTTGAATCAAATCAATTTCAAAGGGCTAATGCAGTGAACGGTTACTCACATTCCTGAATAGACGCGTAGCTCCACCGCATGTGCCTCAGTCGAATATAACCAGTTGCGAAAGTCGTCCATTGCGGGGAGATTTTATAACTTTAACCCTCTGCAACAAAATATGTTGCGGAGGGTTTTTATTTTCGTAGAATTTATCCGATGAAAGACACAACGTATCAAACAACGAAATTATTGACTCTAATAATCATTCTGTCCTTTTTTATTCTTTTCCAAAAAATTCTTTTTGCAGGCCCTCCATTTTTTACAGACGATCCTGTGCCCGTCGAATATAAACACACGGAAATTTATGTCGCCTCAACCTACATACGTGATAAGGGAGGGGCATCTGGGTCATTGCCCATGCTGGACATGAATTATGGGATCTTGCCTGATCTCCACGCGCATGTGACAACCCCATTTAATTTTAACCACTCAAAAGCGAAGACAGATATCAACGAAGATGGAGAGGAAGAAACTGTTCCGGCGCGAACTGATTTCGGCTATGGCGATACGGAACTGGGTTTCAAATATAGACTGATCCGGGAAAGTCGGTTGATTCCGCATATAGCGATTTATCCCGCGGTAGAACTTCCTACCGGAAATTCCAAAAGAGGGCTTGGAAATGGTAAGGCCCAGTTGTTTCTTCCTGTCTGGCTTCAAAAAAGCTGGGGAGCGTGGACTTCTTACGGCGGAGCTGGATACTGGTTTAATCCTGGAGAAGGGAATAAAAACTGGACTTACCTTGGATGGGTTGTACAGCGGGATATTTCAAAACAGCTGAACCTAGGCGGCGAAATGACTTACCGCACTCCTGACAAAAAGGGGGAGCGAAGCGGTCTAGGCCTCAATTTCGGGGGACAAATTAATATCACACAAAACCATCACTTATTAGCTTCTGCCGGAACCGATGTCTACGGCCCAAGGCATTTTACGCTCTATATCGCTTATCAACTGACGTTCTGAAGTTCTTAATCTCATGAGCCAGTTCGAAAATCGTACATTATGGGTTTTATAAGTAAACATGGACGTTCCCATTACCAATAATAAAGGTTCAAAGTTAATAACTCGTGTTTTAAAATTCATTCCACTTTTTATTTTCCTCTTAACCTTTCTCGCCCGCCTCATTTTTTATTTGGTCATGAAGCAGTTTAATGCTCATAGCTGGAGTTTTGAGCATATCGGGGTAAACGGGTGGCTTCCAATTGCCCAAAATCTTGTAGCAGGGAAAGGATATACCATCGATACCTTATTGACTTATTTTTCTGTGAATCACTTAGTTCCAACGGCGGCACGGAGTCCTCTGCCCATTTTAATTCTTTCAGCTGTTCTTTTAATTTTCCCACATCATTATTACCATCTACTTTTTTTTCTTTCATGGGTTCTTTCTGCGTTTTGTGCTCTCTTGTTTTATCATATTGCCAGCCGTTCGCTTAACTCCCGTTTTTTGGGCTTCCTTTCAGCTCTTTTTTACGCCCTTTATCTGCCCGAGATGAATATTGCGACGACCTACGCAGCTTGCTCTGAAAGCATCTTTACACTTTTGTTGACTGCTTATTTTTGGGCACTCCTTCGCTATTGGGAAAGTGAAAAAAGAGCTTGGATTTTTGGAGCTGGAATTTTTCTTGGGCTTGCCGCTCTTTCTCGTCCCGTCGCCTTTTATCTTCCACTTGTTGTGGTTCCATGGTTTTTTTGGAGGGACCGGCAGAAAGGTTTGGCAAAAGCCGCTATTTTTCTTCTACCTTTTTTACTTTGCGTTCTTCCGTGGGCTGCGCGCAATCAAATGGTTTTTGGGAAACCCATTTTCACCTCGACGCTAGGCGGCTATAACCTCCTGAGGCACAATGGTATGATTGAACAAAATAGATACTACCTGCGTGAATCCGATGAATTTGAACCAATCGCGAAGGATCTTTTTACGAAGGCCGGGTATAAACCAGATGAATTAAATGAAGTTCAGGCCGATCGCATTTTGATGAAGGAAGCCGAGCGTATCATCCGACGGTACCCATTCCGTTACCTTAACCTTTGCCGGAAACGCTTTTTCTGGATTTTGTACAAAGAAAATGCCGATCAGCCGCTTTATCTTATTCCAAATATGATTCTTTATCCTCTGATGTTTTTCGGCATTTTTTTCGCTTTTTTACAAAAAAGGAGATTTCTCGTTTTCCTAAGCCTTCACATCCTCTTCTTCATTTTTTTTCATACAGCCGTTAACGCCCAATTCCGTTTCTTTGCCCCTGTCATACCTTGTGCGATTTTGCTTGCTACCCTCTCGCTTTCACAGGTAAAAATGGCCTTGTACAATTTAAGAAGGGGCGCGTCTCTTCGCTAACGAGCCAGTTGCGAAAGTCGTCCATTACGGGGAGAAGTTACTTTTCAAAGGCGTTGCTGTAGCATAATATAGTACCACCTTTTTTATTTTTTAAACTAAGTCCATTATCGAATGATCAAATCAGAGCAGGTCAGATGCGGTTCATTCTAAAACAGATTCGCAAATTACGTTTCAGAGGAAAACCTCTCGCCTTTATATTTTCAGAGTTCTACCGTAAAAATCTTTGGGGGGGGGCGAACTCCAAATCTGGCGCGGGCTCTGATTTTATACAAACAGCGCGTATCAGGAGAGAGTTGCCGCTCTTGTTTAGGCGTGTCAATGTGAAATCATTACTTGACGCTGCTTGCGGGGATTTTCATTGGATGCAAGATACCGAACTAGGTTTGATCAAATATACCGGAATCGATGTCGTTCCAGACTTGATTGCTCAGAATCAGCGCAACCACAACAACGAAAGAAGGAAGTTCATAAATCTCAATATAATCGAAGACGATCTCCCTTGCGTGGATATTATTTTGTGCAGAGATTGCTTAGTTCATTTCTCATTTAGACATATCATTTCCACAATTAGAAATTTTAAGAGAACCGGATCTAAATATCTTCTTGCCACAACATTTACCAATCTGTTAAAGAATAAAGATGTGACGACGGGCGGTTGGCGGCCTCTCAATCTACAGTTACCCCCATTCAATTTTCCGGAGCCAGTCGAATTAATTTACGAACAATGCACGGAAGCAAATGTTAAATATTCTGACAAAAACCTAGGCTTATGGAAGCTTGAAGATATTCGGATATGAAGTGTCGAATTAAGAAGGCATTTCTACTGTCATTCTGAATGTTCTTGTTTCAAATCAATTCTACACAGGGTCTAGGTTTCTTTCTAGAATCAGCCAGTTGCGAAAGTCGTCCATTGCAGGGAGAACTCATAAATACAATCATACCAAGGCGTTGCTGATGTGTAATATGGTAACGCCTTTTTTATTAGGAAAATTAATCGAAATTACCGAGATTATTCGGCCGCCACGTCGGGCCGGTCAATATCCGTTTTACCCTGCTTGAGATCTTCTCTTGCCTGTTGCGCAAGTTTAGCATAGCGGTTTTTGATGTGCAAAA
>OBEQ012905512.1_pt1 | contig 14710 bp, 20 predicted proteins | sample 1670901 | NCBI WGS metagenome assembly OBEQ01 (sample SAMEA104232315, study PRJEB22302) | groundwater metagenome | biome: forest; feature: aquifer; material: groundwater | place: USA | collected 2011-08-07 | depth 5.4 m
CAAGGCCGGTTAAAGGGGAGTCTGTGGTAGCGTGGGGTTTAAAACCAGGCATGAAAAGCGTTATTGACTACGTGTTTGCGAGTGATAAAAAAATGGTTAAAAATTGTGGTTTTGTCAATGCTAAGATTTATAGGAATGGGCGAAAGCGTTATTCTAGTGATCATAAGCCTCTAAAGTTTCAGATTTAAGGAGTTAACCTCTTTTCCAAAAACTTCTTGCGCTGCTTTTTTCAATTCAGTGCCGCCCGCAACATGCTCAACTTGTCCAGGATATTCTAGATTTAACCTTTCAACTACTGCTTGTACTGCACTGCTTTTGCCAGATGCGCCCACTCCTCCTACGTAAATTATTTTCGGCGCCATTCAAAACCACTTCTTTAACTGTGATTGATTTGAATCTTCCGGCTCTTTAAACGCGCGTTGAATTGCATTTTGAACGCGGTCAAGCGAAAATTCAAACTCGTCGTGCATAAATTTAACTATTCCATCGCGGTTCGGTTCGCGTTGTGCTATATCTGTTTTCTTTACCTCTATTTCCGGCGGGTGCGCGAATAAATCGTAAACTGGCTTCCAGTCCATTTCCTTTTCGATTTCTTGCAAAATATCGTCAAATTTATTGTGTTTCTGCACGAGTTTAAGCGATTTCTTTGGTCCAATGCCATGAATTCCCTCGTTAAAATCAGTTCCACACAACATTCCAATCCAGATTAACTTTTCTCGTGTTAGTTGCAGTTTGTTCAAGTTTTCTTCTAGGTTAATTTCTTCTGGCAGGACTTCGGTGAATGTTTTTGTTCGCGGTAGCTTACGCTTGCCGGCAATTGTTAAGTTGCGTACCAGTAGCGGCGCGCCGAAAAGGAGCGTATCGTAGTCTTGCGAAGCAGCTGCGTTTACTAGCCCTTGTTTTGCCATTGCTGCACATTGTGCTTCCCCTTCGCTTGCTGCTTGCACGTGGGGAACTCCCATTAAATCTAAAAGTTGTTTAGCTTGCCCGACATGCTCTTTGGTTAGCCGCGCCGTTCTCTGGGCTAATGAACCAGCGCGTTCAATGTTCCCTTCTCTTAATGCAGTTATTCGCTGTTTTTCAGCTTCTTTTTTGGCTTCAGATCTTTCGCTGATTGTCCTTGCCTTTAACTCGCTTGGCGCACCGTCAAAAACAAAAACTGGGTGAATATTTTTTTCCAGCAAGTTGCACGTGCGATAGAATAAACCAGTGAGGTGGCTCGTGATGCGGCCTTTGGAGTCCATCAGCGGCGTGCCATCAGGTTGGCGGATAATTGTCAAGAATTGGTAAAGCGTGTTAAACGCATCGATGGCCAGCCGCTTGCCGTTTAGCTCTTCAAGTGAAATTGATTTCTTTTCTAAAATGTTCGAAATGTCAACGCCCATGTTTATTGCAACTCCATGCTGCTGTGAGTTACGCGTAGCCCTAAGTGTTTTGCCAATTCCCCTGCAAATAGCTGTACTTTTTGTTTTTTGTCTTGTGCCGCTCCGCGAAAATGTATAACTTCTAATTCCCTGGTTCCGGGTGGAATTCGCAAGCCTGCTATTGGCTTTGAGGCGTTGGAATGTAAAAGTATCCCTAGAATAGAATCTCCTCGCTGTTCTAATGAACGTTGTTCTTTATCTTGGCTTCGTTGTAATGTTCGTCTAGTTAATGCCAGCCGTACGGAAGGCAAGCTCATTACTCTATGTAACTCGGCGTCTGTAAAACGCCTCATTTCTGTTTTTAGCCAAGGTTTTGCCATTTGTTTTTCACTACCTTTTAAAACTCCCCTTGGCTATAATTACTACGTTTAATTTTATAACTAGTGGGTGTTTTGGAGTTTTTGGCATCTTGTGACATTTGCGGCAAGCCAGCTGTAGGTAGGGCTATTGTGGAAAAGGCTGAGGTTAATGTTTGTAATGTCTGCGCCCGCTACGGAAGGATGCTTTCAACACCGCGGCAACAAGCTGCAGCTGCCCACTTACCTATGTCGCAAAAAGAAGTTTTACTAGTTCAAGGGTATGGAGTAGTTATTTCCCGCGCTAGAACTGCAGTTGGCTTAACTAGAATGGAATTGGCTGCGAAGCTGAACCTCCGCGAAAAAGATGTTGAGCATTTTGAAGCTGAGAAAACTAAGCCAACTGATGGAGATGTGCGGAAATTGGAAAATTTCTTGAAAATTAAGCTGCTGACTGAATCTATAGCGGTTGCGCCTGCGGCTGTTCAACGTAGCCGCTCTTCGTTTAGTGGAATCACCTTGGCAGATATAGTTGAGATTAAAGACAAGCGAAAGCAAAGATGAAAAAACAGAGATCAAAATGAGCGCGAAAAATAAGCGCGGAAACAAAGATAAAGAAATCAGCGTGGAAAAAAACATGGCTAAACAAACGGAAAAAGTTGCAAAGTTTTCATTTTCAACACTTGAAATGTTTTTACTCCTAGTGCTAATAGTGGGTTTTTTCGCAGTTGCTTTTTCCGCCATTAACAACTTCGTAAAAGCAGCTGGGCTTTTGCTCATTTTATTCGCCAGCGGTGCAGTTATTTCCAAGCTCACGGGCGCAAGCAGCTACTATGGCTTGGTAATTATACGCACAAAACGCGGTTTCAATTTAATGAAATCCATCGCAGATAGCCACCCAAAATTAGTTAATGGGTTAAGTGATTTGGGTTTGAGTTTTGGTTTTGGCGCGATTTACTCTTTTCTTTTATTCCGCGGAAACGTGAAGAAATTCCTGTTCCATTTGCTTGTTTTGGTGGTTTTATTTGCAAGCGCATCGTTTTCGGCTTCTGTTCCATTGAACAATATGTTAATGAGCGCATTTGGAATTTTGTTCGGCTTGGCTGGGATTGGTTTGCTTTCAATAGTGGCGCACGCGTTTAACATTGCAACTGTTCCCGGTACACCTGCGGGAGTGATGCCAGTTGTTCCTGGCGTTACAGTGCCATGGGAAGCTATTTTTGCCATTGCGATAATTGCAATTATTCACGAAACTGCACACGGCGTTATGTTTTACGTTGAAAAATTAAAAGTCAAACACTCCGGCGCTTTGCTTTTTGGCTTTCTTCCAATTGGCGCTTTTGTAGAACCCGACGAAGCCCAATTCAAAAAGCACAACTTAACCGGCAAACGCAGAATTCTAGTTGCCGGTAGCGCTTCTAATTTCTATGCGATGCTACTTTTCTTGCCATTTTCTATGTTGGCTTTCATGGCTGTAAGTTCGCTTTCCGGCGGAATTTTGATTAACAACGTTGTTGCAGGAAGTGCCGCTGATGGGATGTTGGCAAAAGGAATGGTCGTAACCGCGGTTAACGGCATGCAAACACTTGATTTCAATAGTTTTGTTTCGCAATTGCAAAAAATCGGCCCAAATGGCCGCGCTGAACTAACATTGGTGGATGGAAGCAAACGAGTTGTTACGTTGAGCAAAGAAGGTAAAATGGGAGTAGAAGCTGCGCCTTTTATCCCTCCAGGAAATTCTTTGCCATATGCCATTGCAAACTTCTTGGCGATTGTATTACAGTGGACAGTTCTACTGAACTTGGCTCTGGCGGTTATCAATTTACTTCCGTTGTTTGTAACCGACGGCCACCAACTGTTAGTCAACGAATTGGAAAACATAATGGATAAAAAGAAAGCGAAACTAATTGCCAACAGCGCTGGAGTAATAACGGTGTTGATATTGCTGTTTAATTTGTTTCCGTTTTTCAAGTAGGCGATTTGTTTCCGTTTTTGAAATAGAGGCAGAGGCCTAACTTATATTGGTGAAGTGTAAGTTTAGTGCGTTTTCTTTTCTGGCACTGTATGACTGACTCGCAGGGAAAAATGCTCTCCAAGCGCAGCACCTAAACTTAGCAGCTTTTCATGCCCTGCTCCCCTATTACGGTTATGCTTTACTAAAAGCATCCCTTCACCTGCCTGTATGCTTCCAGTTGGCTTCATAAAAGCACCTTTGGTTACGTGAAGTTGAATTGGGTGGACATTTACAGCTTCTGCATACTGCTGGCGCGGGTTCAAAGTTCTCCGCAGGCCATGTTTTGTCAGCATTTTTCTGCCGATATCGCTTTTTAGAAACAGGTGTAATTCGCGTTGCGTTAAATGCGATGTGCTTTCGGTCATTTCTTTGCCTCTATTAACATAATTGCTTCTGCTATATCCCCCTTTGCCTGATGCAGCGCGGCTTCGGCCTTTTCTCGCGTTGCGTTGGTTTGTTCCATTACAATATCGGCATCTGTTTTTTCCTTTTCATCTTTGCTTTCCTCACTTTGCCCTTCTTTCTCATCCCCCTTTCCTTCTTTTTCAGTGAATTCGCCGCTGACTTGCAGGGTTTTGGAACCGCCCATTTCAATCATCATAACCTGGGGATTTTCAACAACTAGTTGCGAGCCGTCTTCTTTTTCCACCGTTACCTTAGTTGCTGGTATTTCAATATTTTTAATGCCCATTTGCTGCATTAGCTTCTTCATCTGGCCAGGGTTCATGTTTGGAATCATAGAAGGAGTTTTAATTAACAATGAATAAAACACTTACTACTGGATCTACATGGAAAAATACAAGTATCTTGACCACAAGGTTGACGTGCTGTTTGAAGCCTATGGCTTTAAGCTGGAAGAAGCTGTTGAAAACGCAGCGCAAGCAATGTTTGACACAATTGCTGACACGAGTAAACTAAAAGCTGATGAGAAAATTGAAATCGAAGAAGAGGCTGACACGCTGGAAGAGTTGGTGGTATTCGCGCTTGGCGACTTGGTTTCTGAAGCCGATGCGAGGGAATTATTCTTCAAGAAGTTTAAAGTGCAGGAATTGAAAGAGAACAAAGATGGCTATTTTCTCCGCGGCTACGCTGTTGGCAGCGAAATGGTTCCCGATCTAGGTGGCGTAGTGGTAAAAGCGGTTACGCATCACGAGTGCAAAGTTGAAAAGAAAGGCAACGTGTGGACGATTCACGTTTTGCTTGATATCTAGCTTATTAGTTTTATTCGTGTTTTTATTTCTCTTTTAGCCTTTCTATTTTTTGCATCACAACCCAACGCGCTGGACCTAGGTGGTGCGCGCCGAAGTCTGGCGTCACTACTCTTTCATGTATTTGATTCCCCTCGTGCCGTTCGACTGCATATTCGATTATTTTAGTTTTCCAGCCAGGTAATTCAAATTCTAAATTGTCTATTTTTGGGTCAGTAATGTGGTGTATTTGTATTCGCGTGTGGTGTGCCAGTTTTCGTATTAGTGCCTTGGCATTTTCTTTTGTTAGTTGTTTATCGCTTATTGCAATTGCCTCGTTTAATGGCTGAATTGTATCTTGCGGTTCCAGCAAATGTGGTGTAAAACCATAAGTTTCAAATGCAAGTGCATGTTGTGCTTCGCCACCAAAGATAATAGTTGGCGTATTGTGCTGTCTTTTCTCTAGAGCGGGGTTGCCTGTACCGTGAAGTGCAAGGTTAGCTAGATAAACTAAGTGGCTTACTTGTGCGGGGCTAGTCTTCAGTCTGTCTTTAGGTTTCATTTTACCCATTAAACCGCTTAACTCATCTTTTACGGCAAGCATTTCTTCCCTCTCGTGGTCGGTGAGTGGCCTTTCCTTTGCCTCTTCGTCTTCAATTTCAATTATTCTCATTAAGGTCACTTCTTTTCCATCTGTGCAAACGTATCAACAACAACTTTCAAATCACGCATAGTAGTTGTAGTTAAAGCGCGGAGTGCAGTGAAATCTCCAGCTGAAATATTGAGTTGCAATTTGTTTCCCTTTACCACGCCTTTTATCCGTGCTCTAGTTAGCTCATCTGTTTTGGTTTCATTTAATAGTTTCAGCGCTTGCGCTGCTTGGTTTGCGCTTGAAAATTCAATTTCAAATTCAGCTTTCATAACTTACACTTCCAAAATTGAACGCCGGGGACGAGATAAATTCGCGTTGTACCGGGTTTCTTTTCCCGGCGGCTTTTCTTTTTAAAAGAAAAGGCGCATCGAACTCATAATCCCTTGCGGGAACTAGCTGGCAAGTAAAGCGGGGTTAGAACCGCTTCGCGGTTCATATCCGTCCTTTAACTCAAGGCTAGCGCAATGCCGTTCTGCCACCCCGGCGCACGACATGGAAACATTGGGTAGTCCTACTTTTTTAATCTCGCTGCAGAAATTTTCTTGGTGCTTAAATTGCATATACTTGGGTTATATATAGTGAACGTGCTTTGAGTGAACACTTGCGAGAAGTTCACCGAGCAGTTGTTAGCCATTTGCTTGACGGCGAAGAACATGATGTGATAGCTATGCGCAGGGCGATAAATCAATCTAGTAATCACAGTCATGGTAAAATTGCAGCTGCAACCGGCGAATTGATAAGTGCAGATTTGGTGCTTAAAGTAAAAGGCAGAGATGTTATTAGAATTAATCCAGAGTATGAGCCGTTGCTTAGGCGTTTTGCGAGGAAGTAGACGGCTTAGGTTCAACAGCTTAATATGTTTCAGTTTGATTTCGGATTCTTCGTAGGACTATGAATTTTCCCATGCTTCATCCTCATCGTTATCCCAAAGTTCCGCCATTTTTTGCTTTTGGATTTCTATTAGGAATTTGTCAAACTGTTTTTTCTCTGATTTTGGCATATAGCCTCTTACGACAAAAGCCTTTAAAAATCAGGGGGGGGGGTAATGAAAAGTGGTAATCATGGTACTGCCTAAAAAGCCGAGAAAAGAATTTGCCACTGAACGCCGTTCATTATTAGATGAAGTTCTTCGCGGTAAGCTTGAAAAACCTACCGGATCCTCTGTTACGCCAGATCCTGTAAAAGCTGCTAGGTTAAGGAAATTTCTAAGAAGGAAGTAGTTAATTTTCCTGTTTTTTCTCTATTTTTTCTATTCTCTAGCTCAGTGTCATCTCAACTTGCACTGAATATGGGAATCGCAAGCGCATGACTTCCCTTAAAACGCGGTCGTCTGCATCGATTTCTATTAGCCTCTTGTGCACGCGGAGTTCCCATTTTTCATAAGTGTCAGAGCCATCGCCGCAGGGAGTTTTACGAGTAGAAATCTTTAAGTGCTTTGTTGGAAGCGGTATTGGCCCCCGCATAGCTACTCCTGCTCTAGTCGTTATGTTCTTGATCTGCGTACAGACCTCGTCTAGTTCAGGCACGTTTTGACTCTCTAGCTTAATGCGTGCTTTTCCCATTTGTTTTTCAACCAAAGAAACTTGAAATAACAAAATGCTGCGCATTTTGACTTTGCATTTTGTTAGTCATTTTGCGCAGCAAAATGCAAAAATAAAGAATTGATAAAATTTATAAATGGGGTGTGATATAGCAAGCCGCGAAAGTCTTCTGAATTGTAAAGGCGGCTTGCTAGATAGCAAACTGCAGAAGTAAACCGACTAAATTGCTGCTGTTTGCTATAGTTTAACTCTTGCGTGGCGTTATGTCTAGAATAATTCCAGCTGCAACAGTTTGGCCCATATCTCTCATGGCAAACCTGCCCAATGCTGGGAAGTCGCTGTACTTTTCAGCGCAAATTGCCCTTGATGGCTTGATTCTTACAATTGCAACGTCTCCAGTTTTAATGAAATCTGGGTTCTTTTGCAATGTTCCACCAGTCTTGGGATCTTTCTTTTCCACGATTTCTACAATTGAACATGCAACTTGTGCAGTGTGCAAGTGAAATACGGGCGTATAGTTTTTGCCAATTGCAGTTGGGTGGTTTAACACAACTATTTGTGCTGTAAATTCTTCAACTACTGTTGGAGGTGACTTCGGGTCGCCAACTACGCTTCCCCTGCGAAGTGCTTTTTTATCTACGCCTTTCAAAACGAATCCCACGTTGTCTCCAGGAATAGCTTGTGCAATTGACTGGTGATGCATTTCAATTGATTTAACTTCACCAGTTACATTTTCAGGCATTATTACAACCGTACTATTTGGTCTAAGTATTCCAGCTTCAACGCGGCCCACTGGCACTGTTCCTTGGCCAGTAATGGTTAAAACTTCTTGAATTGGCAAGCGAAGTGGCTTTTCAGTTGGCTTTGGCGGAACTGTTAGGTTATCAAACGCTTCCAATAGAGTTGGACCAGCGTACCATGCCATTTTATCGCTTTTCTTTGCGATGTTGTCGCCGTGGTAAGCGGAGATTGGAATAAATGGAATTGCATCTGTCTTGTAGCCCATTGGCTTTAACTTTGCAACTAAAGCTTGTTTAGTTTCTTCATACTTTAAGCGGTCGTAGTTAACCGCGTCCATTTTGTTAATTGCAATTATAAATTGGCCTACTCCGAGCACTTTCAGCAAGAAAGCATGTTCAATTGTCTGTGCTTGCACTCCATCTTTAGCAGAGCATACTAATACCGCTGCATCTGCTTGGCTTGCGCCTGTAATCATATTTTTGACGAAGTCCTTGTGCCCTGGAGCGTCGATTATAGTAAAGTAGTATTTCGGCGTGTGGAAGTCCCTATGTGCAATGTCAATGGTAACTCCACGTTCACGTTCTTCTTTCAATTGATCCATTGCGAAGGCGAATTCAAAAGTTGCTTTTCCGACTTTGGCAGCTTCTTCTTTTAGCTTGCGCAAGTCGTTTTCAGTGAGTGCGCCGGTGTCGTAGAGAATCCTTCCTACGGTAGTGGATTTTCCGTGGTCTACGTGCCCCGTAAATATTAAGTTCAAGTGTGGTTTATCTGCCATCTTAAATTCCTCCTATTAAATTTGCATTTTGCTGATGCAAAATGACTTGCAAAATGCAAAGCCAAAATGCGAAGCATTTTGCAATTGTTTTAATTTACGACGCATTTTTCGGGAGCTGGCGTTTGGATAACAAGATTGTATTCCTTTTGCCTTTTTGTGCTCTGAAAAACTGGCGTCTACAAAAACGTTTAACTGTTAAGCTTTTGGCTGAAACTCATTTAAAAGCTTGTCGTTTACCTGCCTTAGCTTTAGTTGATACTTGCTTGTACTTTTCGCGCAGTCTCTTGTAAGTTGATTCACTTATTTTTCCATTTACTAGCGCTTCGTCGAGTTTGTCAAGCATTGTGGCAGAATCTTTTCCGCTGATAGTGGTTTTTCTTTTTCCAAGTGCAATTCCAAGAAGTATAATGACGCCAATTGCCAAAACTACCAGTGCAATTGCCTGTAAGGTGCCGACGTTGTTATTTGAAGGGGTAATGGTGGCAGTAACTGTTGGTTGAGTTGTTGTCCGTGATGTAGATTGTAACGGTTGTTGTCCTAGTGGAGATTGTAGCGGTTGGCTTGGAAAGTTTTGATTTGTGTCCGTAGCTGTAAAGTCTGGCAGTTCAATTGTTCTATTCCGCACTGGCCTTGGGTTTGTAAATTCAGTTGCAAGTGTGGCTTTTGTTTCGCTAAATTTTCTTGCCAGTTCCTTTAATCTAAATGCTGCGATTATTACTCCTGCGCTTGTACTTGCTTCATTTTCCTGTAGGTTGTAAAGCGCATGGCCGTAGTATAGTTCAGCCCAGTGAGAGTCTGTTGGCCTTGAGTAAATATTAGCTATGTTGGTTGTGTTGCCCAATTGTTGGTTTATTTCTTCAACTCTTTTTCCAACGAGCTGTTTTGTTGCATTGTCAATGGAAATTGCAAATTGAAAGTCAAAAGCAGCTGCGGCGTAGTTTCCATTTGAAAGTGCTTTGGCTCCAGTGCGAACGTGCCACTGTACTTCGCTGTCTGTGCTTGTGTTAGTAACTCGCGCTGCTGCCTCTGCTAAATCCAGTGCGTATTCGCGGGCGTTTAATTCATTTACCTGTGAGCCACCTTTTTCGCGTGCATGTGCAATTAGCTTGTCAGCTGCGTCAAACCACTCTCCTGCGGTGTAATAGTCTCTCACTACTCCCGGGGTTACGATTGGGTTTTTTGAAAATGTTTCATTTACTTCATCTAGTTTAGTCCGCGCCCACCAGAACCGCAGTTCACTTCCTGCCATTTCTTCATAATTTGCATCTGTGAGATTTGGAATGTTTTGCTGGTAGCTTCTCATCTTTATTTCCAGGGTTGTGATTAAGTTGCGGAAGCCAGTCGAATCCATGCCGCCTGCGTTTGCAGTTGCGAGGTTTATTTTGGCTAGAAAAGCTGCGTTTGCCGCTGTGTAGTAGTATCCTTTGTCAACGGCTTGTTGCGCATTTTTCAGCGAAGTGTTAACTGATCGTATTACTGCAGCTAATTGTGGGTCGTTTTGGCTAGTTTGGCTGTTTTGTGCGCTTTCTGCATTTAACTTCGCAACTAACTTGTTCAGTTCAGTTTGCGCGCTTTGAATTTCATCCTCTGCAATTGCCTTTACGTGTTCTGTTTTTTGAGTTGGTTGGAATGTTTGGAGTTCAAGTTGCTTTATTGCAAATTGCGGCAAGTTTTCTAACCGCGAACCAGTTGGTGTATAAACGTATCGCAGAGCTTCGTGCAGTGAGGGAACCTCTGCGAGTTGCAGCGAGCCATTTGAAACTTCTTTTGCATATATTATATAGTCAAACCCGTCGCCGGCGCTTTGCCCCTTTGCTATTAGCATTAATCCAATGTGCCGTGCAGCTGCGGCTTGTACTTTTTGCTCTACGCCGCCTACATTGCCTATGTTTCCATCCGTGTCGATTGTTCCGGTTACTGTCAAATCGCTTCTAAGTGGCTGAGTTTGCGCGCCGCTGTTAAGCCTTGCAAATTCAGTGTAAATAGCAACGCCAAGAGCCAACCCTCCCGAGGGGCCGTCAATAATTTGAGCTTGTGTGTCAATGTCTACGTCTATGTCGTAACCTTGCAGGTTAATTTGTAGTTCTTTTGCAGCTGCTTGTGCTGCGTTGCGTATGCTTTCTTCAGTATCGGTGCTTACTAGTGAATTTCTTATATCTGTGCGTATTTTTCCGCTTCCCTGTCGAGCTTCGACGCTGATGCTAGTTATAACGCCTTTTCCTTGAGAGTCAATTGCCGGGACTTGGATCGTAGTTCTAGCCGCTGCTAGTGTTGAGAAAACAAGCAGGGAAAAAACTAGCACGAAGAAAAATTTGTTCATGATATAAAAAACGAAGAGGAAGCATATTAATATTGGGTTTTTGCCGCGTCAGAGTTTTTCAACGTTTGGGCAATTTTCAAGATCAGGATCGTCAAAAGTCACGGTCATGCTTATCCCTCAAGTCCTTCCAGCTTGTTTTCAACAGCCACTTATCGGCGCCGAACAGGTCTTTTTCGTCTTTTTTCATAAGGTATTTTGCAACCGCTAGATTTAAAAATCGGGGGGGGGTAAAATATCATTATGAAACACTGTTTCCATTGTGGCCATAGGTTGTCCAAGGAAGACGTGAAATTCTGCAATGATTGTGGCAAAGAACTTTTAGAACAGAAAAAGCAAGGAAGCTTCATAGAGCAGATAAAAGAAGGGAAGTTCGGCAGCTTCAAGAAGCTGCTTGTCATTGGCACTGTCCTGGTGCTATTGTTCGTATTTTTCGGCAGCTTCGTCATCTTACTTTTTGGTAATAGCGGGAATAACCAGCAGACAACAACCACGCCTGATCAAACTCAGCAGACAATAACCCCCTTTAACCAGTATGTTGAAGTTCAAGATAGTGACCTAAGCGAGATTGAAACCTTGAGACAGCAATATAATTCATTGTCGTTTGACGCGGATTTCACTCAAAAAGTCCAGGCCGCGCAAGATTATGGATTAAAAGCAGAGCAGGCCATCGCACATCTTAATGACTTCAAAGACTTTATCAATCAAAACCAACAAACGCTTCAAAATATAGGACAAAATGTGCCAGCACTGCAAGCGAGTATAGAATCAAATAAAGCAATCCTTCAGAGCAATGCAAGATTAATGGCAACTCAAATCGAACAATATGCGGAAGCAAATAAAGCAAGATTACAAGCCCAACAAGAACTAATAGGTACCATACTACGACTGCTTAGAGGTCTAGGTTAGTTAGTCAGAAATTATGGAGTGCTTGGTTTATTTTCCCAGCGTTTTCTTCAACCCTAGTAGTTCGTTTTGGTTGATTATGAATTCAACGCTTTGCAGGTCTCCCATTAGTGAATAGTAGCTCATTTTTGCACTGCACTTGCTCAGCGCCATGTCGCCGGTTTTTTCAATTGACTGTACGTATGATTGTTTGGTTTGGAAAGTGCGGTCTAGTGAATAAGTTACGTTTTCGCCGTCAACGTCGATGTAGCCTGTTTTGCTCTGGGTGAAAATGTTGTATCTCCTTGCTGGCATTGTAATCACTAATCACTATCTACTATTTACTATTAAGCAAGTAATATTAAGTAAGCAATTTTAAAAAGTAAGTGGTTGAAATGGTTGAAGCTGAAACTACTGGGTTCAAGGTAACGCCGTGGGAAGTGACTGGCGAAATTGACTACGATAAGCTACTGAGGGAATTTGGCTTGCGGCCGTTTGGCAAGCTTCCGAAACAGTTTGAAAAACAATTACTGTTTCGTCGGGGGCTAGTGTTTGCCCAACGCGACTTTGACAAAATAGCTCAGGCAATTGAACAGAAGAAAAAGTTTGCAATGATGACTGGGTTAATGCCTAGTGGCAAATTCCATTTTGGCCATAAGCTCGTTGCAGATCAGATTATTTTCTATCAGCAGCTTGGAGCACGCGTTTATCTTGCCGTCGCAGATGTAGAAGCTTATAATACCCGTAATACTAATTTGCAGGAACTTCGTGAAACCGCAATAGCTGAATATTTGACAAATTACATTGCACTTGGCCTTGATGTAAAAAAATGTGACTTCTATTTTCAGTCCGCGAGGTCAAAAGACGGAAAAAAAGCCAGTGCTTATTACTCTCTAGCAGCGATGTTGGCGCGCCACGCTACTTTCAATGAGTTTAAAGCCATTTATGGCGACATTACACCGGCAAAGATTGTTTCTGCCTTGTTGCAAGTTTCTGATATTCTCCACCCTCAACTGCCAGAGTTTGAAGGTCCCTTGCCGGTTGTTGTTCCAGTTGGCAGTGACCAGGACCCGCACTTGCGGCTTGCGAGAGATTTATCCCAGCGGATAAAGGCATTTGAATTTGTGCAAGTGAGTTCAACTTATCACAAGTTTTGCCCCGGGCTAAGCGGGGGAAAAATGTCGTCTTCTGATCCATTGTCTTTCATCGCGTTGACTGACTCGCCTCAAGAAGCCAGCCAAAAAATCAAAAAGTACGCTTTTTCCGGTGGTCAGCCTACAATTGAAGAGCACCGCAAGAAAGGCGGCAACCCCGATGTAGATGTGGCGTTTCAGATGCTGCGCTATGGCTTAGAGGAAGATGATAAGAAACTGGCGAAAATTGAAACGGATTACCGCGCTGGCAAGTTGCTTACGGGTGAGTTGAAGCAGATTGCAATTGAAAAAATCTCCACTTTCCTTGAAGCGCACCAGGAAAGGAGGAGAAAAGCAGAGAAAACAGCGAGGAAATTCGTTGAGGACTACTTTAGATAGTTGATGATATGGCTTTTAAAATTCCCGCGGTAAATGATTACTATTGCCAAAATGTCTTTTCAGGAAAAGTGCAAGTGAAAAAGGTAATCGAAACTGAAAATGTCTTAGCGTACCATCATACGCGGCCTTTTTGGCCAACGCATATAGTGGTCGTGCCAAAAAAGCATGTTGAGTCCTTGCTAACTATTGAAGACGAAACACTTATGCTAGAATTAATTAACGTGATAAAGAAAGTAGCAGAAAAAATAAATAACGAGCAGGGGGCGTGTCGGGTGCTAATAAATCTTGGAAATTACCAAGACTCTAAGCACTTGCACTTCCACGTTTGCTCTGGTGAACCGTTAAGATAAACTGCATTGTTTGGTTGCTACCGAATGACTGGTGTTATATTTTAACGCGTTTTATTCCTTTGACTTTGTCAAACGCTGGGTCAAGTGAAGCTATTTGGGTTATGTTGTTTACTTGCATTGTTGCTAGGTGTATTGTTTGGCGGATGTTTAAATTTGTTGTTTTATAAAGTTCGATCGACTTTTTAATTATCTGGGCATCTATTGGCAATATAGCTATATGCGAAACATTGGAAAGTTTTTCACTTGCCCAAACGGCCTGTGATTTGCCGGACACTTTAGTTATTGTTCTGATAATTTCGCTAAATGTAAAGGCAGAAGTTGCTAGCGGGCTCTGTTGAAAGACGAAATCGACTGCGGTTTTTCCTTTTTCGCCATTATCGACCGCTGCGGCCACGAATATCTCAGAGTCGACATAAGTTAGTGTTTCTTCCATTCTTTGAGCATCTCGTTGGTTTCCATTTCGAATTCTTCATTCATGTCGAGTTTTAAATTCTTGCGGCCATATTTGCGTGCAAATTCGCTAAATTCAGCCTTCAATTTTTCCATTTGTTCACTTTTCCGTTCAATATTCAACTTACGGTTATCTTTGGAGAACACAACCTCTGCGCCAGGATAGAGCCCAAACTCGTCTCTGAAAGTCTTAGGAATAACCACTTGCCCCTTTGGCCCAACGGTCATGACGACGTTCATAGTATAACCTCAAGTATAACTTGAATTTATACCTTGCGATGCAAACGCTTTTTAAATCGGGGGGGGGTAATGAAGAGCGGTGATGATAGATGCCGTTTAAAACTTATTCACGCTATGGAGCTATGCTTCCTGAGACTCGAGAGATGGATCGCAAGATTCTAGGCAACTTTCTACGATGGGGCTTTGGTTCCGAGCGTGAAGCGCTAAAGACAAAAGAAAATCCAGATGGAAATAAAAATTTACCGTGGAATATGGCTTTTAACAGATTGCATTCTCTTGGCATTATAGAAAAAGTTCCAGAAAGTA
>OBEQ012041527.1_pt1 | contig 14706 bp, 15 predicted proteins | sample 1670901 | NCBI WGS metagenome assembly OBEQ01 (sample SAMEA104232315, study PRJEB22302) | groundwater metagenome | biome: forest; feature: aquifer; material: groundwater | place: USA | collected 2011-08-07 | depth 5.4 m
AGGTCCGCCATGAGAAATCGCTTCAAGCGATTGCTTCAAATCCTCCGCTGAGGTCGCGGCATCTCTTAATTGAAATTGAAGGGTTTGCCCTACTCGCAAATGAGCGCCGATCACCAGCGAGCCATTCTTGCCATCCACTCCCACCACATTGCGAATAAGAAAATCCCCCCGTTTAAACTCTGCCTGTTCCTCATGCATCACGAGCCCGACAAATAAAGATTGGCGGGCGAGTTTTTTATCCTCCGAAGACAGTTGTTCGAACCCCTGACTTAACACCTGAAGGGCAGGGCGCCCCGCCAATTCCTTCAACACTTGACCATCGGCTTTCGTGACGACTAATGGCACGCCAATGGGACGGCACCCTTGGGCCACGACGGTCTCAATTTCCACCCGGCCAGTAAATACGGCGCCCACCATTCCTCCTTCGCACACCTCGCCATTCAACACGAGCCAATTGGGCAGGCCAAGGGCACCTCCACTGGCCAATCCGCCAACGACCGGTCGCTTGTCATACGCATCATTAAACAAATTCAAAAATTTCTGAGCATCGCACGTCATCGGATCGGCCACGCACAACACATGAGGCCGATCGGTAGGAAACACATCGAACGTTTTCATGAGATCCGCGCCGTCCTTCATCGCTTCTAGTTGCGTCTGGGAAAGCGAGAACGGGGCGATTTCAACTTCAGGTAAATGCATGGCCAGCATGGATATCGCCGGTTCCATTTCAATTTCCTTCGAGGTCCCGATGACCCCGCTGGCGTTGCAACCCATCATGAATCTACAAGACAGCTTCTCCGCCAAACGAGTGATCAATTCTGAAGGAAGAACATCTCGGAAAGGTTCGGAAACAAATACCAGGGCGGCATCACACGGGCGATCCCCCAATCCGCCTTTGACGATGGACACCACTTCCTCCACCATTTGCTCCCAATCTTCTCGCTGGGAAAGAGCCGCTACAAAAGCTTTCTGCTTGAGGGCCTGTTGGATTTTGCCGGTCATACTAAAATCATGCCATATTCACCCGATCTTGTCTTTACCGACGTACTCCCGAAGGACCTTGGGCACTAGGATGGAACCATCTGCCTGCTGATTATTCTCTAAGATGGCGATCAATATGCGAGGGGAGGCAATCACGGTATTATTCAGCGTATGGACGAATTTTTTCGTCCCTTTCGGCCCCTCTTTGTATTGAATGTTCAACCGGCGTGACTGCCAATCGGTGAGGGCTGAATTGGAATGGGTTTCGCCGTAGGATTTTCGGCTCGGCATCCAGGTTTCAATGTCATACATTTTGTATTTACCCGCTCCCATGTCACCGGTACAGACCTCAATAATCCGATGAGGCAATTCCAACTCTTTCAAAATTTCAACGGCAATATCCAACATCGCATGAAGCCATTTCAACGTTTCCTCTTCGCTATTTTCACAAATCACCACTTGCTCCACCTTCATGAATTCATGAATGCGGTAAATACCCTTGGTGTCCTTTCCGTAACTTCCAATCTCCGAACGGTAACATTGGGATACGCCGCAAACTTTAATGGGGAGGTCTTCTTTATCAATCACCGTGTCGGCGTAATAAGCCAGGAGGGACGGCTCCGCCGTCCCGACCAAATAAAGGGGTTCACTGACCGTTTCCCCCGAAGCCAGTTTGCCGGGATTGGCAAGTTGGTAAATCTCGTCCCTTCCCGCAGGGAAATGCCCACTGCCGTAAAGGGCGTAATTTTTGACAATCGTCGGAGGCACATGAAGTGAAAATCCTTTCGCCATCATTTTTTTTAGTCCCAGCCATATCAAGCCCATGTGCATCAACACCGCTTCGTTCTTCAGGTAGTAACCGCGGTACCCTGAGACTTCGGCCCCCTTTTCCAAATCAAGTAAGTTATGGCTTTTGCCTAACTCTACATGATCAATGACCGGGAAAGAAAACACGGGTGCCTGACCCCATCGAGACACTTCCACATTTGAAGAGGCATCGTGGCCAATCGGGGCTTTGGGATGGGGGATATTCGGCACCAACCACATCAAGGTTTTGTAGCGTTCCATAATCTCCCGGAGTTGATCCTCAAGCCCTTGACCCTTGGCTTTCAACCCCTGCATTTCCTCGATCATGGATTTTTTCTTCTCAGCATCTTTTTCCCTGGCGATGGCATCGGACACTTTGTTGCGGTGGGCGCGAAACATTTCAACCTCATTGATGGCCTTTCGGCGGGCATCGTCCACCCCCAGCAAATCGTCCAATTGTAAGGGGACGCCCTTTTGTTGAATGGCTCGTCGCACTTCATCCACGTGCTCGCGGATAAAATTGATATCTAGCATCAAAAAATCCTTGGCCCCATTAAATGATGGGTCTCCCGCGATCCCATAGGACCGCGGTACGCGGGACCTATGGGGCTGAGCGAAGCGATGGGCATCCGAAAATCAAATAGTTTAGGGGCGTGCGCCGGCGGGGGTGGCGCAGTATTTGTCGAACGCGGTCGTCAAGGCGGACGCGATCATTTCCGGCGGCCTGCCTTCAATTTCCCGACGTTCCAACATGAACACCACTTGGCCGTCTTTGAAAAGCGCCATGGATGGCGAAGAAGGCGCGTAACCCTTGATGTAGCTCCGCGCTCTGGCCGTGGCTTCAGTATCCTGTCCGGCAAACACCGTGGTAATTTTAGAAGGTTTGTTAGAGTGCTTGAGGGCCAACGCCACACCGGGGCGTGCCCCTCCTGCGGCGCATCCACATACGGAATTTACTATGACCAGCGTCGTTCCTTGAGAAACTTCCGGAGTAAATAACTTATCTACTTCTTCAGCCGTTCTTAATTCTTGAACACCTAAATTCGTCAGTTCCTGTCTCATCGGCGTGACCATGGCTTCATCGTACATAATGTTTCCCCCCTCGCCTTTTCAAGGCTCGGGATAGGTCACTGCTCGCTCGCCTCATACACTCGCGTAGCATTGCCTACTCCCTTTTAACTCTCTTTATCATACTATACATACGGGTCGGGGATATCCAACCACACGCCCTCAATCAATCAATCGGAGGCGAATGAGCTTTTTGGCCAGTGAATAAATGTCAGACTTATCCCCTTCTTTCCGAATGCCGATCGCCAGAATATACACGATGATTTTTTCCCGCTCGATCTTGTAAAGAATGCGATAACGCTGGCCCACGGCCCGGAGACTGCGATATCCCACCAGCTCTCCCACAAGGGATTTTCCTTGCTTTTCTGGATCGTGAACCAAGTGATTAATACGGTCTCGAATGGCCTCTTGAATTCTTCGGTCGGCAATATGCGCCAGCATTTTCAAGGCCGCCGAGTTAATAATAATGCGATAGGTCACAAGCCTAATTCCTTTTTGGCTTGTTCCCAAGCCACGCCCTTGCCTTCTTTCATTTCTCTAATGCCATGACGCAAAGACACCATCAAATCTTTGTCTCCCAAGATTTCCAGGGTTTCCACAATCGATTCGTACAAATTCCACGGCAACACCGCCAGGACCGGCTGACCACGCTTGGTGACCGCCACGGCTCCCGGATGATGCGCCAACCTTCTAGGAAGGGTCGTCAATTCATGACGGGCCGTCGTAATCGCCATTTCCTTTAACATATTCCTCACCTCCCGCCACGACTACTGTCCCTTAAACTGTACACCTACCTGTACGGATCTTCAACATCCCGGGCCCACCCCATATTAAATTACGCGTAGGGGTCGGGAACATCCACCAAGACTTCCATCCCTTTGATTCGGACGGGAAACGTGCGGACTTTTACGGAGGCCGTCCCGGGACATTGACCGGTTTTTACGTCAAATTTCCACTGATGGAGCGGGCACGTGATAAGGCCTTCCTCCATACGCCCCTCGGATAACGAGCCGCCTTTATGGGGACAGCTATCATTGAACGCGAAAATTTTATTGGTCAATCGAACCAGACAAAATCTCTGACTTTCCACCCTCACCAGGAAGGGTTGGCCCTCCTTGACTTGATCCAACAATGCGACTTTCACAAAAGCCATGTTCCCCTCACCCCTTTCCCTCTCCCACAAGGGGAGAGGGAGAAACCATCAGTTGCCTAATATAATCTTTCGCGAGAGCAAGTGCTTCTCGCCTCGTTAAGATTTCTCCGGCCAATTGGGCCTCACGAACCGCCTCCAGCGTTTTTCCCACCAGCGGTCCCGGCGCAAGGCCGCACGCCTTCATCACATCCGTTCCCGTGATCAAACGAATCGGTTCCACCCGCTGGTACTGGCCGAGATACAAATCAAATAACTCCTTGACCGTCGAACGCGTCCTGGCCAATATTTTTTTGGTGACCTTCGGACCCCGAGCCGCCCACCGATCGGCCAGTGAAAAAAGGAGGATGCCGGTGACGTCATCTCCGGCTTCACGAAAGAACTTCATCGCTCCTCTTATCGATACCCCCCTTTCGGGCAAGCGCAAAAATCCCGGACGAAGGTGCAGTCCGACGATTCGCTCAATGCTTTTTACTTCCAGATGGCTCATCTTGAGCCAGCGAGCCGCCTGGTGGGCCACCCTGGCCCCTTTCTTATCGTGACCATAAAAGGTGATTTTCCCATCCGGCATGATTTTCTTGGTTTGGGGCTTCTTCACGTCGTGGAAAAGGGCGGCGGTTTTCAACACGGTTGTTTTGGTCGAACGATGAGGCACCACCTCTTGCTCCAAATATCGCTCCACTTCGGCACGTATCTTCTCTGGAAATCCCTTGAGCAGTTCCGGCCAACGATCCACCCACCTCACCACTTCCATCGTGTGATCCCACACGTCAAGGTGATGATAGAGAGATTGACCCACTTTCTTCATTACCGTCAACTCGGGAAAAAGAGCGGCTAATACCCCCCATTGATCCAACAGTTTGAGGGCGCGGTGACTTTTGTGCCATAAAAGTATCCGGCTCCATTCCTCGCACAACCGCTCTTTCGTGCCTCGCCGAATTCTCCTGGCCTCTTGAACCGCCAGCCGATTTAACGCCGGTGTAAGGACCAACCCATTCTCAACGGCAAAGCGTGCCGCACGAAGCAATCGAACGGGATCTTTCCGGAAAATAGAAGCTGAAACTGGGCGAAGCCATCCCTTTACCGCGTCAATCCGACCTCGCGGCGCCTCCTCAAGACGCTTCCAAGCGTCCCGAAATGACCCTTGAACCGGAAGCGCTAAGGCATTGACTGTGAAATCTCTCTTCGCTAAATCTTCATGGATCGTGCGACCCTTGATGGTAGACACATCAATCTGCCACCGACGGCCTCGATGAGTCCACACGATCCTCCCGGATTCAAATCCCTCATGCCGAACGTGATAATGCGCCTTCAACGCTCTCGCGACAGCCTTCCCAAATTCAATTCCTTTTCTTTGCACCACCACATCCACATCCCTTGAGCGTTCTCCTCTCATCTGATCCCGCACAAACCCTCCCACGACATACGCCATTTCGCCTCTCTGGCGCGCAGTCTGGATAAGGGTTTCCCACACCTTCAAAAAGGGGTCAGACCTCCCTAGATCCCGAGGTCGTCGGAAGTTTACGGGATCTATGGACCGAGGGGCCTTTTTACGCATGAAAGTAACGGTAAATCTTTTCGGCCTGGGCGGTCGGCAGGCCCGGCACCGCCTGGAACGACTCGCGCGAGGCTTGAGTCATGCGCTCCAGGCCGCCGAAATGTTTGAGTAATGTGCGGGTACGTTTGGGGCCTACGCCGGGGATCTTCGCCACCACCGATTCCACCAGACGTTTCCGGATCCGTCGGCGATGATGCGTAATGGCAAACCGATGGGCCTCATCACGGACATGCTGGAGCAAATGCAAAGCCGACGCATCCTTTGCCAACCGAACGGGCTCGTCACGGTCCGGTAAAAACAGCTCTTCCTCACGCTTCGCTAACGCCGCTATCGCCAACTCAGGCGTGTTCAACTCCTTTAATACCTGACGCGCCGCGGACAACTGACCTTTTCCCCCGTCTATCAAAATAAGATCTGGAAAATTCCAACCTTCCTGCATTAACCGAGTGTACCGCCTGTGAACGATCTCCGCCATCATGGCGAAATCGTCAATGCCTTTCACGGTCTTGATATTAAAGTGACGGTAATCATCCTTCAGCGGTTCGCCATCCTGAAACACCACCATCGAACCGACCGCCTGGTCGCCCGAAAAATTTGAAATATCGAACGCCTCGATGCGCTCGGGTGGCTTGGAAAGGCCAATTGCCCTCTGCAATTGCTGGAGCGCCTGGGTCCGAAACTGACGCTGACGTTCCTGCTTAGCCAGCCTGGCCAATTGCACCTTATGTTCCGCCTGATGAGACAGGAGGGTGACCATTTCCGCAAGATCGCGGTACGTGGCGGCTTCTTCGTAGCGCTGTTTCGCCGCCTCCTCTTTCATTTTTCCCTGAAATTCCTTGGCCATGGCCAACTGACGACCCTCCAAAAAGGTCATGACTTTTTTGACCAGTTCAGCATAAGCCTCCTGGGAAATTTTCCGAACGCACGGGGCGGAACACAACCCCATGCCCTCCTTAAGACAAGGGCGGGCGTACGTCTTGGCCATATCCAACGTGCAATCTCGGATCGGATACAGTTTATATATCGTTCTCAGCATTTTTCGGACGGAGCCCATCACATACGGCCCGTAATATTTAGCGCCGTCCGGGACAATGCGACGCGTCATAAAAATACGCGGATACTCCTCCTGAACGGTTAACTTAATAAGCGGGTAACTTTTATCATCCTTAAAAATCACGTTGTATTTCGGACGATACTGCTTAATGAGACTACTCTCCATAATAAGCGCTTCCAGATCGGAGCGGGTACGGATGTGATCAATCGTCTGAATAAACGGCACCATAGCCGACACTTTGGCATTTACAAACGCACTCTCATGGAAGTAAGAACGCACCCGCTGAATAAGGGAGGAAGCTTTGCCGACATAAATCACCCGATTCGCCGCGTCTTTCATGAGATACACGCCGGACGTATCAGGTAATTTATCAATGATTTCTTTCAGGGAGTTGGTCATGTTAAGAGCACAGTGGCCAGTGGACAGAGCACAGCAAAAAAAGAACTCTAAAAACTGTTCTCCGTCCTCTGTTCTCTGTTCACTATTTCCGCTTTACCCTTGAAACGACTTGAGCCGGTCCGCGTAATCCCTCAATCGCTGGTCGACGCGGGCGTGGACGGAACCCTCGGTCCAACGGCCTTCCGCGTTTCGAGTGCCGGCGGCCAGGCCGGTGAGAATTTCCAATCCTTCTTCCACGGTGTCCGTTTGATAAATATGGAACAGGCCCTTTTTCACGGCGTCGATCACTTCATTTTTTAACATGAGATCGTCAATATTTTTTGTGGGAATAATGACCCCTTGTTCACCCGTCAATCCTTTGGCCTTGCACACTTCATAATAGCCTTCGATTTTGTAATTAATGCCGCCCACGGCCTGAATGACGCCTTTTTGATCAATCGCGCCCGTCACGGCAATCCCCTGTCTCAATGGTAACCCTGAAAGCGCGGAACATAAGGCATAAAATTCGGCGACGGACGCACTGTCCCCGTCAATTTCCGAATAGGATTGTTCAAAAGCGATACCCGCTGAAAGACTTAAAGGCTTATCCTGGGCGTACCGTTCGCTTAAACACCCCGTCAAAATCAACACGCCCTTATCGTGAATGGGCCCGCTCATTTCGGCCTCCCGGTCAATGTTCACCACACCCGCTTTCCCAATGGCGACCGACGCGGTGATACGGACCGGCTTCCCAAACTGGTAATTTCCGACGTCATAGACCGTCAGGCCGTTCACCTGGCCCACCCGCCCCCCTTCCACTTCAATCGTCAACACGCCCTGAAGAATCATGTCAAGGATCTTGCTCTCATAGAGATTATTACGCTCGAACTGTTTGAAAATCGCCTTATCTAAATGCTCTTCCTCCACCTTAAGCGCTTGGCTTTTTTGGGACCAATAGGACGCTTCTCTCACTAAATCCAACACATGACTGAAACGGGCGGTAATCTTCCGTTTGGACCCCGACATCCGCACGCCGTACTCCACGAGCGACGCCATGGCGGATTGCGACAGGGTCTGTAATTTTTCCGCGCGACTTCTGGCTCTCACCACCGAGGCGAAATGCTTGAGATTTTCAGGGGTCCGGTCCATCTCAATGTCGAAATCGGCTCGGATCTTGAAAATTTCCTGAAATTCGTCATCGTGATGGAAAAACATTTGATACAACTCCAAATCGCCGATTAAAATAATTTTTACGGTCACAGGAATCAGTTCGGGCTTGAGCATCACCGGATTCGCCTGGGTCGTGGTCTCCGGAATTTGGATTTCCAACATGCCGGTTTTCATGACTCGCTTCAAAATCGTCCAAACATGTTGATCCCCCACCACGTCATTCGCCATGAGCACCAGATACCCGCCGTCTGCCTTGAGAAAGGAGCCTCCTTTGACGCGCGTAAAATCGGCATAAGCCCGGCCGACTTGATCGAACACGCGGTCAATCGTGCCGAACAACGTGGTAAACGAAGGATTCGCCTCGATCACGACCGGACATCCCTTGACCAACGACGAATCCAAAATAACATTCACCTCGAAATCCAAAAAGGGATCAATCTCCACGCCCTCCGGACCTCCTTCCCCCGGCTGGCCTTCCCGGACTTCCTTAAAGATATCGAGATGTTCCAATAAATGCTCCTTCACTTCGTCCAAAAACGTATTCACTCGACGATAATTATATTGGGCTCGTACTTCATCGAGGTGACCCTTGATCACGGTGGCGCACACTTTTTTCTCCAACGCTTTAATCTCGCGATGCATCTGGCGGCTGATCTCTCGTGATTTTCTTAAGTTATCATCCAGCTCTTCGCGGAGCGTCATATGCATGTTCCGCCATTCCACGGCCTGGTCTTCCGAAATGGTTTTCGCCTCCACCGCCTCCGCTAATTGCATCATCGTCATCGGCGCCCCTTGAATGATGGGCAACAGTTCGGGTTGATTGATCGTACCCACTGGCGCCTGCGTCACGGAGAATCCCGCTTTTTCCACCTTCTTTTCAAACGGCTTCATCAATTCCTGTTGTTGAATGGCGTAGGCATCCACAATGGATTTTTTCCGCTGTTTGAATCGCTGTTCTTCAAAGATGTGGGGAATTTGCTCCCGGATCGACTGCACAAATTCCTGCATGTCGTGCTTGAACTGGGAACCTTTCCCGGATGGAAAGGTTAATAACCTGGGACGGTCGGGATCCTTAAAATTATTCACGTAGCATCGATCCTGGGCCGGAGCGCAACGCTTGGCCCGCTTGAGAAGTTTCTTCACCGCGGTCAACCGTCCCGTTCCCGGAGTTCCGGCCACAAAGACGTTGTAGCCTGGACCTTGCACGTCGATCCCGATCCGCAGGGCTTCCAACGCCCTCGGTTGGCCGACGATTTCCCCGTTCAATTTGACCGACGCCATCAATTCCCCGAGCGCCTGGGGATCACAGCGCCACCTCAATAATTCTTGAGGGACCAGACGTCCCCGAATTTCTTCCAAGAGCGCCTTGACGTGACGCTCCACTTCGGTGAAGACGCGCTCAAATATTTCTGTGGGCTGTCCCTTGGGATCCGGCAAACCCCAATCCCGACGGACCACAGCCGCCAACGGCGGGCAGGCCTCTTCGCATCCCATCGTAATGACATAATCCCACGGCCCTGTCGGATGCACGTCGTCGAAATGTTTCGGCTTCAAGGCCTCCGGACTCATGCCATGCCGTTTCAACACGTTCAACGTTTCGGGATGAACGACGGATGCCGGTTGAGCCCCGGCGCTCCACACTTCCACCAGCTCTTTTCCCCAATGTTTGGCAATCGCTTCGGCGAGCTGACTCCGTCCGGCGTTCTCGATGCAGACAAACAAAAGACGCTTCATTTAATCAGTGAAGAGTTAAAAGTGAAGAATGAAGATTCTAAAAAAGAGCTATTTTGCAGGTTGAGTGGGTTGATCAGACGCCGGAGGGGGAGGCGGCAACATAGGCTGCTGACCCACTTCCTTCTGCATTTCCCTTTGTAATGGACTGGTTCCAGATGGACGGTACGTCGCAAGAATTAACGACATCAAAGCAAACACCGCAAACAATCCGGCCGTAATCTTCACGATGAGCGCCTTCCCACCGGTCGCGCCGAGCAAGCTTTGAGCGGCGCCGCCACCGAACACGCCGCCTAAATTAGATCCTTTCGAAGGCTGTATCAGAATGGACAAAATCAACAACACGCCGATGATCACATACACGATTACGAGAAACGCGTACACGCTTGAGCCACCTCCACAATTTTATTAAACGCTTCCGCCTTCAAACTGGCGCCCCCCACCAATGCGCCGTCAATTTCTGGACGACTCAGGAGACTCTCGCTGTTTTCGGGCGTCACACTTCCGCCGTATTGTATCCTGACCATTTCCGAGACTTCAACGCCGTGTCCATCCGCTAATTGACGGCGAATCCATTGGTGTACCTCAACCGCCTGGTCCGGCGTCGCGGTTTTCCCCGTGCCAATCGCCCACACCGGCTCATACGCCACAATCAATCGAGCTACCTCAGTAGCAGAAACATCAATCAAAGCGCCCCTAAGTTGCCCTTCCACTACGATTTGGGTTCGTCCGTTGCTCCGATCATCCAATGATTCCCCTACACAAAGAATGGGTTGAAGGCCATACTTAAATGCCGCCTTTATCTTTGAATTTACCGACTCATTTGTTTCATGAAACCATAAACGTCGTTCTGAATGTCCAATGATAACAAGGTCAACTCCAACCTCTTTTAACATCATTGGCGAAACTTCTCCTGTAAACGCTCCGCTCATCTCCGAAAACATATTTTGTGCACCCACTCGAATAGTACTGCCCTCTACCGCCTCAATCACAGTAAGCATATGCAACAATGGAGGACAGATAGCAATTTCAACATCTTGCACTTGTCCCAAGCCCTCCCGAATCGCCTTGGCAAGATTGGACGCATCCTTAAGAGATCCATTCATCTTCCAATTCCCGACGATGATTTTAACTCGCCTATTATTTTTTCCGTCATTCATGGCTTCAGATAGTTTCTCTTGGAGTGGTCTAACATTTCGTTCGTAATCACTGTCCCAGGAAACGCCGCCTCCAACCCTGCCCGCAATGCCTCATCATCCGTTGGACCTTTGGCTTTCGCCACCTTGGCCACCCCTTCCGCCGCCGCTTGTTCCTTCCGATTGCACGGATTCGGCTCGATGTCATTGATGGCCATCATTTGAACAGATAACTGACTCATGAAATTAAGCCTCCCTATTCTTCGCATCGCCAGCCATTGGTTGGTTTGCGTTTATTCCACTGTACCGAAACGCCAATTAGCAAAAGAAACACCTTGAAAATAAATGGGTTACAAACGTTGACTTGTCCCCATCATTTGCTTTTCCATAGGTTCTATTGCTTATCAAGAGGCTCATTTAGCAAAACCCACTGAGGGAATCTCCGGTTGCCGGAGTTCCGAATCCGCCTCTGCCGGTGACTGAGATCATACAGGAAATTGTGTATCTTGTTCAATTTCTGCTTTTCGTTAAGAACCTCCGGCAATTTATCTAGTAGCTTCTCATCAACATCTTCACGCTTCACCGGCTGGCGCTTTCGAATCAGTTCGACGATCAAATCCTGGTAATACTGGTTATTCAATCCACGATCGCGGATATGCTTGGCCTTCTTGTTTGTCGTCGCCGCGATCTGGGCGGCGACGACCGGATTTGGAAAGCGGCCTTCCACCAACTTGGCGGCCTTGAGCCGTTTATGCTCGGAACGAGAGATCGCCTGCCGATTTTGCACGCGGTCCAGCAAGATAATCGTCTCCAAATCGAGGTCCGTCCGACTCATCAACAACCGGGCGTAGCGTTCATCGAGAATCCGCCCGCCAATCGTCACCGCCACGCGCTCCGGCTTGGACAGGTCGTAGCTCGGCATCGGGAAAAACCGACTCCGTTGTCTCTGAAACATCTTCTTGATGCCGCCGCCCTGCGTGTCAATCAGATTCAGGTTCACCATCGCTTCGGTAAGGAACGTAATTCCGTATCCTGGATACATAATTCCCACCTCACTCTCCCACGGCCCCCTGACTCATGTGTCAAACGTCTTGACCCCGTAACAAATCCTTGCCATATATTTGCGGATCTAAAAAATCACAGAATGATGGAGGCAGATTCACCAATCTCTCTTGAATAAATCGTTGGAGCATGACTGCGGTAGTTTCGGACAAATTCTTTGAACCAAACTTCATGCTACATAAAATAATTCCACCATGAATTTTTGATGCAGCACGCCAATCTTTATCTAATTTTCTAAAGTGATATCGATTATGCGTAATCAAGACTAATCCATTTTTAGTGGAATATTCCAAATGCTCAAAATCCTTCGCACGATCCATGGATACATTCCTTGCATGAACTGATTCAATACCCATGCCCATTAATAAATGGACCAAAGATTCAGGAACGCATTGATCCAGATAAAACCTCAAGGAAAAACTTAAATGAACTTCGATTTAATTATTCTTTTCAGCTCTCTTGTTTTGTTCAATTTCCTTATCAATTTCCTCCCTATTCAACAGATAGTATTTTTGTGCCGCCAGGACCATTTTTTCAGAAAGGAAAGTATATTCTGCGATCAACGTATAAATGTTGGTTTCGATATTTTGCAAATATTCAATAATCAAACAAACTGGCATACCAGTTCCTTTGACAACGGCACGGCCACCTTCTTTCTCAGGATTTTTCTCCATAAAATTTTCGTAATCAACCGGAGAATAATCATCTCCTGATTTGACCAGCAATCGCTCAAATCTTACTGTACTCGTCTCCGACACGCTCTGACTGGCCTGGGATGATAATACAGTTCGTGTATCTATAGGGACAGTTATTTCCATAGCTAAATTATAGCCTCCTTTTGCCTTTAGATTCTAAATTTCAACCGGCAATATTTCAGATAAATGCTCTCTAATGACATTATCTGCAGTATCCCAAACCCTTTTTGCATCTTGAGGATCAAGAACCTCCTCCATGACCCTATTATTAACATCGACTTTACACACCAGCCGAAATGGTTCGTTTAAACTATTTTGTTCAAATTGAATCACTGATTGGATATTAAAAAGTTTTCCTCCAATATCCTTGAACCGGGCAGTTTGCAATTGAATCGATCCAATTTCTTTATCAATTCGACCAAATAAACTTTCCAACACAATCGATTTTTCCTCTGGCAAGAATGGACCTAGCACAAGTTCGTAAATTTTCCCCGCCCGATTGCCTTTTGCGCCAATCACATCAAGGACTTTGTACATCAAACCTTGCATTTTTTCATTCCATTGAGGAACAAGTAAACGATCACTGCTTTCAACAAATTGCGTATTCTTTCCTCCAATAAATGTGATCAATAATACACTTATGCTGTCTGTGGCCAAAACAAACGACAACCCGGAAGCAAATTGACTTTCGACGGGATATTGTCTAAAGGCTTGAAACAAGAGCGCTCCTCCTCCCGCCGCCTTTGGAACATCACTATCAATTCTTTGAAATAGATCGCCAAATTTTGGACTAAGAGTTTTTAGGGCGGATTCAAGGGCCGTCTTCTCTCCATTTGTTAATGATGGTTTTGGTGTTATCCGAAATGCATATTGGACACCCAACTGAATAACTTTCCCCTTCAGTATTTGACTCATTAATTTACCAACTCCATTGACCGCATTCTAAATCATGAACAATCATTAATAAATAGCGATTATCCCAAGATCATTAACGTGACGAATTACCCAGCACTCTCATTTTTCCTAAAGAAGCTATCCTGTTGTGAATTTACCTGAGCTTTTAACTCCTTGGTCTCCTTTTGGAATTTTAGTTCGGTGGCCTCATTCACCGTTGAATCCTTTGATACAACCGTAAAAGCGCCGGGCCAGCCGCCATGTTTACCAATGGCTTCATCGATCTCCTTCATAATGCGAATGGTTTCGGAAATGGCAACGACGATCTTCTGGTAGTGGGCAATATCCTCCTTCGAAAGCGTGCGGCCTTTGCGATCCTTCAGCCACTTTTCGCAAACCTGATAGCCGCCGATGTGGAAATTCCATACGGCCTCGGGCACACCACGGAAACCGATGGTACCAGGCGTGGCGGGTTGGCCCTTTTTGGTTGCGGCAGCATCAAGCCAGACGGTGTCGTCCGACCACCCGACCCGCCCGACCTCGGGGCTCTTCGGGCCGGTGTAGGTGGTGATAGAGTCATTTAGCTTTGGCGACTCCATTAAGTGCAGGGCAACGAGTTCGTCGCCGAGGCGAACCAGCTCCTGAAATAAATTGAGGCTCAACGTGAGTGGCAGGCGAGGGAAATCGATTTTCAAAAATTCTGCATAGCGGGTTCGGTAACCAGGACTATGAAATACTGCGTAGGTGTATTGGAAGATATCCTCTGGCCCTGCTACAAAAACTTTAAGTTGGTCGGCCAACCCTTTGGCAAAAGTGCTGTTTAATTTAAGGAGAAAGGTTCCTTTCAGGTTCGAAATCACGGATTCCCCAAAACCAAGAGCCTCTTTGGCCACGCGCTGGTACAGAGGGAATACTTGTGTTCGCTCGCGTGTGGCAATGGAAAGAGGATCACGATCAATAATCCGGTTTGCGACGAATACATGACGGAACTCACGGCTCGATAACTGTCGCGTGACCAATAA
>OBEQ011859917.1_pt1 | contig 14702 bp, 11 predicted proteins | sample 1670901 | NCBI WGS metagenome assembly OBEQ01 (sample SAMEA104232315, study PRJEB22302) | groundwater metagenome | biome: forest; feature: aquifer; material: groundwater | place: USA | collected 2011-08-07 | depth 5.4 m
CAAGGTCATCAAGATCCTGGGAATCATCACCCTGATCGGCGTCCTCATCGCCGTAGGCCGCATTGTCCTCAGAGTGTTCAACGAGAAGAGCGACGAGCCCGAAGACGGGCATAACGGAGTCTAAGCGGTTTTCCGGGGCTTCGGCTCCGGCCCCTTCCTGCCTCTGTAGGCTTCTCCGCGTCTCCGCGAATCCCGCCCCGTAACATTCCGGATACCCCCCCTCCGACCTTCCCGGGAGCGGTCGGACCTATGCGTCTAAGCCGGATCGAATGCGGTTCGCAAGCGGCCTGGATCCGGGATGCGCAGCGCAAACCCAGCCCATACTCTCCAAGTTCCTCAAGTGTTACTTTGACGTAGGCAACGCCTTCGATTCCCTATGCGGCTCCGACGCTACCCTTCCTCCGTCCTCCCGATTCCCGCCGGATTTCCCGGCTTCGCCTTCCGGGGCGGTGGCGGCCCCGGCCCGGTTCAATAAAACGCCGCCTTACGGGCCCGTCGGCGGTTGTATTTGGGTACGCCGGGCAGGGCGGGAAGAAACAAGGGGAACATCAATGCGTCGATACCAGGCGGTTACCGTATCCGCGGCGGCTTTCATCACGTTGCTCGCGCATCCGGCGCATGCCGCATTCACCTATGCCGGCTGCACCGATGTCAAGGACACGGAATTCAAATCCACGGTGCTGTTCAACAACGGCACCGATCCCACCGTGGAAGAGCCGCTCAAGATGGCCTTCGACATGGACGCCCAGGGTAACGTGGATGTTTACTTCGTGCAGCGCTTCGGCCTGGTGCGCCGCTACGAGGCGGTTTCCAAGAAGGTCGTGGATCTGGCCAAGTTCGCCCCGCCCAACACCGTGAGCGACGGGCTGCTGAGCATCGCCCTCGATCCCGCATTCAAAACCAACCATTGGATCTACCTGTACACCACCTCGAAGGATGATTGGCGCGTGGTGCGCTACACCCTCAAGGGCGCCGCCCTGGACACGGCGACGGAAAAGGTGATCCTCAAGGTCCCCAGCCGCCGCGGCACCGTGCATACCGGCGCGGGCATGCAGTTCGATGCGGACGGCAACCTCTGGCTCAATACCGCCGAGAACGGCATCCTCTTCCCGTCGGACAACACCTTCGATCTGCGCGGCAAGGTCCTGCGCGTAAAGCCCAAGCCCCTGGACGACGCGGCGCCCGCTCCCGCCGCGGGTCCGGGTCTCACCTACGACATCCCCGCGGGCAATCTGTTTCCGGTGGGCACGCCCAAGACCAAGCCCGAGATCTACGTGATGGGCGCGCGCAATCCCTACACCCTCACCCTCGATCGCGTGCGCAAGGCCGTCACCTGGGGGGACGTGGGCCCGGACATGGGCGGCGTCACCGAGGAACACAACTACACCACCAAGCCCGGAAATTTCGGGTACCCGTATTTCGCCGGGGCCAATATCCAGATCCAGGGCGGCGGCGGCACGGCCGACAAGCCCATGAATCCCGCGGCCGGGGATTCCGCGCTCAAGGATTTGCCTGCCGCCACGCCGGCTATGGACCCTTACCCGCGTGCCGTCGCCGTGACCGGCCCGGTCTACTATTACGATCCCAAGCTTCCCTCCACGATCAAGTTCCCGCCCCATTTCAACGGCGTCTGGTTCGTTTCCGATTTCGGCGGCGGCTATTTCGACGCCATCACCTTGGATGAGAAGGGCGAGAAGGTCCTGAAGAAGGAGCGCATCCTCAAGAACATCACGCTCAACCGGCCCCTGGATTTCCAGGTGGGCCCGGACGGCGCGTTCTACATCGTCAACTACGCGGGCTCGCGCAGCACCACCAAGGAAAGCGGCATCCTCAGGATCGAATACACGGGAACGTGCCTGCCCAAGGACGGGCCGAGCTCTCTGCAGCCCCTGCCGGAAAAGGCCATGGGCATGGAGATCACCGATGTCGGCATTACCTTCAACCTGCCGGGAGCCCATGTGGCCAAGATCCTGGACGTGGAAGGACGCCTGGTGGATCTGCATATCGGATCGGGACCGGCGCGCTACGCTTTTTCCGGACTTCGCAAATCCGGGGTCTATGTCCTAACCGCCAGCACCGGCTTGGGTCGCGTCACCCGGAAGATCGTGCGGCCTTGAGGGGATTGGCCTTGCAGCTGTGAGCGGATCTTTCCTCGCGACCCTTTCCTTGCGGTCCAGGAGGATTGGCCCGGCTGGAGTTTCCACCTAGGATAATGAAAGAGCGAGATGCGGGTCGGGTCCCGCCGGGGTCCGATTATTATGCCAACCAGGGACGCTCTATCGTCCCCCCATCGATAGGAATTCCCATGCGATTTACGCTTACGCCCCAGGCCCCGATTGAGTCCCGCCGCGCCGTCCTATCCGCCAAGACCCTCGCTTCCCTCTCCCTTCCGGGAGTCCTCGCCTTGGCCGGTCTGTGCGCCGCCCCCGTATCGGCCCAGTTACCCCCGGGTTATACCGGCAAGCCCTGGCACGATACCGTGCAGGTGGCGCCCGGCATCCTGCAACCGGAGAACTACGATGAAGGCGCGGCGGGGATGACCTGGTACGACACCGGGCCGCATATCGGCGCGTACACGGCGCGCAATTCCGGCGTGGATCTGGATCCGGTCCACGTGGGCGATCCCACCGTGCCCGGAAGCACGGTCAAGGCGGTGGCCGGAAACATCTATTGGGGTTGGCTGGAAAACGGTGAGTGGCTCAAGATGACCGTGGACGTGAAGCAGGCCGGTACCTATTCCATCAGCACCTTGGCGGGCACCGCCATGCTCAACACGTCGTTCAAGGTGGATGCCTTGCAGGGCACGGACTCGGTCAGCTCAGGAACCCTGGTGCTGCCCTTCACCGGAACTTGTCCCGTGGAGTGCTATCATTATTGGAACTACGTCAAGGACGTGGGACAGATCCAATTGAAGGCGGGCATCCAGGTCATCCGCCTGCAAATCGTGAAGAGCGGTTATAACATCGAGTACGTGGAACTGCAATTGGCGGGCTCCGCCGGTCTCCAGGGAACGCGCTCTTCCCGCGCCGGTATGACCCGGATCCATACGAGTGATGCGGCTCCGGCTTATGATGCGGCGGGACGAAAGCCCGCCGTCCTGCGGTCCGTGCGCCCGCTTCCGCTCTTCCATCGCTGATCCCATACTCCCTTCCACACCCGTCCCCTGGATGCTACCGGCCGTCGAAGAGAAGGCCGGAAAGGGGATCGTACATGTCCATCGAATAAAATGTTAAATCAGGAAAAACGGTACTTTCTGTGGTTACTCGATTGAAACCAAGGACTTAACTCCATCCCAATCCAACGCGCACTTTTTGCTTCCACTGAATTGTCAGGAACAATTATTGACAAGGCCCGTCGGAAACCTACGTTTCTGGTTCCACGCTTTGTTTCAAGGAGTAAAATGAAAAAAGTATTGGCTATTGTCGGTTTGGCTTTGGTTGGTTCGACCTTCGCATTGGATGAATACTTGCCGGTTGAAGCGAAAAAACTCGAAGTGGATCTGGCCTACGGCTTGACGAGCACGAATGGCATGTACGACTCATCCGGGAAGAAGAATGACCTTCCGGACGGCGCCAGTCACTCGATCAACGCGATTCCGCTTCAGCTCAAGTACGGCATCATGCCCGGACTTGATGTGGAAGTGCTTTGGGCCTTCAAGATGGATAATGCCGAAGTTAAGTTTCCCGCTCCTGTCGGGACCGTTAAAAATGACAACTCGGGATTTGGCCAGCCGGATATCGCGGTGAAGTACGCCATGATGAACCTTGGCCTCGGCGCCTACGTGGATTACACCCTGCCTTTCGCGACCGGCGATTTTGCCAAGCCGGACCAGCCGCCGATGGCCCTCGCCTTCGGCGCCGTGTACACCAAACTGTTCATGCCCAAATTCAACCTGACCGGCATGGCTCAGTATGCGCTCAACTTTGAAAACAAGGCCAAGGCCACTGCCGGCAACGTGTTCTCCATTTACGCCAAACCCGAGTTCCGCTTCAATGAATTCGGCGGCGCCTATCTCGGAGTGCGCTTCGACTTGACCGGCGAAAGCCAAACGGACGGCAAGGCCGACAAGGATTCCGGCAAAAACCTGACCACCCTGCTCCCGGGTTGGAATGCCACCTGGCTCCCCAACGTTGCCACCGAAGTGAATGTACCGATTACCATCATGGGCAAGCTCAACGAGTCGACCTTGGGTGTGAACGTTAACGTCTACTACACTCTGGCTATGTAGGTTTCCGCGTCCGGTTTACCACCGGACCCAGAATGAATAGCCTCCCTGGATTCATCCAGGGAGGCATTTTTTATGCGGTTTTTTGTTCCCGCATTGAGGACCGTCCGAGGCTCCGGAACAGCTCAAGCCTGCCCAAAATCGTTTTTGCCTATTCCGGAATCTCCTAGTCCTACTCCAATATCCGGACCCGGTGCTTCTTGCCTTTGACCTTGTTCTCGCTCAACCTGGCGAAGGCGCGCTGCGCGGATTTCCGTTCCACGGAAACGTAGGCTTCGTAGTCCATCACGTCGATCTTGCCGACGGATTTTCCAGGCAGGCCTTTCTCCCCCGTCAGCGCTCCCAACACGTCGCCCGCCCGCAGCTTGTCCTTGCGGCCCGCGGCGATGCAGAGCGTGACCTGGTCGGCCTTGAGCGGCTCCAGGGAATCCTTGTCGGCCCAATCCAGGGTTTCGCATGGCACGTCGAATTGCAGGAACTCCCGCGCCGCCGTGATCTTGTGCTGCTCGGTAGGCAAAGCCAAGGTGATGGCATAACCCGTCTTGCCCGCGCGCCCCGTGCGGCCGATGCGGTGGACATAGGTTTCCATGTCGTGGGGCACTTCGAAGTTGATGACCGCGGTCAGGTCCTCGATGTCCAGGCCCCGGGCCGCCACATCGGTGGCCACCAGCACGCGGCAACTGCCGTGGCGGAAGCGCATGAGGATCTGTTCCCGGTCCCGTTGCTCCAGGTCCCCATGCAAGGCGGCGACGCCGAACCCCAGATCGAAAAGGTATTGGAACGCCTCCTTGGCCGCCACCTTGGTGTTGCAGAACAGGATGGCGCTTTGGGGCTTGAGGCGCGAGAGCAGGGACGCCACGCCCTCCAGCTTTGCATCCTTTTCGCAGAGGATGAATTTCTGATCGATGTCCGGATCACCCGGGTCGGATTCGATGGTGACGTGCGCCGGGTTCTGCTGGAAGCGTTGGCTCAGGATCCGGATGTCCTCGGGAAAGGTGGCGGAGAACATCAGGGTCTGGCGTTTCGCGGGCGTGGTCGCGATGATGGCGGTGATGTCGCCCAGGAATCCCATGTCCAGCATGCGGTCCGCCTCGTCCAGCACCAAGGTGCGGACGCCCCCCAGGGACAGGGTTTCCCGGTTGAGGTGATCCTGGATGCGCCCCGGCGTCCCGACCAGGACATGCGCGCCGTTGGCGAGGGCGGTCTTCTGCAGGGCCATCACTTGTCCGCCGTAGAGCGGCACCACCTTGACGTTGCCCAGGTAGCGGGCGAGCTGCCGTAACTCCTGGGTTACTTGCAGGCAGAGCTCCCGGGTGGGGCAGAGGACCAGGGCCTGGATGGCCGTATCCTTCACGTCCAGCCTTTGCAGCAGCGGGATCGCGAATGCCGCGGTCTTTCCGCTGCCGGTCTTGGCCTGGGCGATCAGGTCCGCGCCCTTGAGGGCGATGGGCAGGGCCTCGGCCTGGACCGGGGTCATGACCGCATAGCCCAGGCTTTCCAGGTTCGCGAGTTGGGCGGCGGGCAGTTTCAGGTGGGTGAATGCGGAGGGATGCAAAGGGGCCTCTTCCAGGGTTCGGGAATGCGAGCGGTGTCGACTTCTACAAATGCTCGCCCCAAGGGTTTTGGGCTCCGGTTCCGGGAGCAAATCTACTAAGGGTCGCCAATGCCCGGGGAATCCTCAATCTTCTCCAGGCCATATCGGCCTCGTGGGCTATTATGATCAACGGCTCTCCGATAGCCAGGGAAAATCGAAAAACGCACTTTCATTTCCGTGGGGCCCGGAAAGGAGAATTCCATGCACTCAGGTCGCGCCCTCCGTTCGCCGTCCGCTTTCGCGCCGCTCTCGAACCCCGCCATGTTTCAGATGTTCCGGCTGCTCCCGCTGATTTCCCTCCTTACGCTCCCTTTGCTGGTTGCGCCCGTGGCCGTGCAAGCCCAGTATACGGTCAAGACCGTCCCCAACCTCGCCTACGCCACCGTCGGCGCCCAGACCCTGCTCCTTGATCTGTACCTGCCCCAAGGCGCGACGGCCAAGACCCCGGTGGTGCTGTGGATCCACGGCGGCGCCTGGAGCGCCACCACGCACATCGACAAGAACAACATCGGCCACATCACCTCCGTGCTGGTGCCCAAGGGCATCGCCGTGGCCAGCCTCAACTACCGCCTGAGCGAAGAGGCCAAATGGCCCGCCCAGATCCAGGATTGCAAAGGGGCCATCCGTTGGCTGCGTGCGAACGCGGAAAAATACAACCTGGACGGATCGGTGGGAGCCTGGGGGGAATCGGCCGGCGCCCATCTGGCGGCCTTGCTGGGCACCGCGGGCGGGGTCGGCATGTACACCTCGGGAGCGTATACGGTGGATCTGGAAGGCGCGACGGGGGGTAACACCGGCGTTTCCAGCCTGGTGCAGGCGGTGGTGGACTATTACGGGCCCACGGATTTCTTCCGCAGCGCGCAGGGCGCGGTCAAGTTCGGCTGGGACGTCACCAAGCCGGATTTTCCGCCCAACATGCTCATCGACGGATTCGTCCTGCAGAATCCCGACAAATGCAATGCCGCGAGTTCGCTGACTTTCGTCGACAAGGGGGATCCGCCTTTCCTGATTTTCCACGGCCTGGCCGATGATCAAGTGCTGGTGGAACAGAGCCGCTTTCTGGACTCGGCCCTCAAGAAAAGCGCGGTCCCCTGCAGCCTGACCACCTTTCCGGGTTTGGGCCATGGCGGCGCCGCGTTCTGGAGCGCCGCGACCACGAAATCGGTCTATGATTTCTTCGCGAAAAACCTGAAGCCCTCGGCGATCGGAATCCTCCCCGGATCGAAAAACCCGGCGCCGCAAAACCCGATGCAGCGGAACGCGGATCATCGCAGCTCGCGGGCTCCCGGATCGTCGGTGCGGAAGTCGATGCCCGGCTTCGGTTGGGGCCAAGGCGTCTGGAACGCGAGCGGGCATTTCCTCTTCGGGGGAATCCCTCAAAGCGATCCGCGCCAAGTCTCGCCGGATCGCTAGCGCGGCCCATTCAGGCCGCGGCCGGCCGGACCGCATCCAGCCGGGGGGGAAACCTACGCCGCGACCGGTTCCTTGATCCCGGCCATGGCATCGCAAATCGCGCTCAGTCGCACGATGGCGCTTTTGTCCGCGCGGAACTTGCAGGCCAGTTCCTTGCGCTTCTCGTAAAACTTCCCGTTCACTCCCGCCACATCCGGACTGGAAGCCAGCCATACGGCCGTGTCCGCTCCCTGTTCCGGCGTCTTGCCCATCACCGGCACCAGCATTCCGAACATCACCGCGATGAATCCCTTGGCGTTGCGGTTGAGACTGGTCTTCACCAGGCCCGGGCTCATGGCGTTGGCGGTCACGCCGGTCCCCATGATCTCATCGGCCATGGCCCAGGTGAGCATGCGGTTGGCCTGCTTGGTCTGGGAGTAGGCCGTCAGGCCGCTGTACTTGCGGGATTTGAATTCGATGTCGTTCAGATCCAGCCCGCCCGCCTGGGTGGAGGCCACGTTGACGATGCGCGCTCCCGTCCCGCCCTGGGCCGCGGCCGTAAGGTAGGGCAGCAGCAAGCGACTGAGCAGATTGGGGGCTACCACATTGGTCATCCATGTAAGCTCGATCCCGTCCGGGCCGGTTTCGCGATCCGGGGTCCAGCCCCCGGCATTATTGACCAGGATGTCCAACTTGGTGTGCCGTTCCACGAAAGCTTTGGCGAAGACCCGTGTGGAGGCCAAGCTCGCCAGATCCAGCTTCAGAACCGAGAGCTGGGCCTCGGGGACTTCCTTCTGAATGTCCTGGGCGGCGGCCTCCGCCCTGGGCATGCTGCGGCAGGCCAGGATCACCTGCGCCCCTTGCCGCGCCAAGCCCCGGGCGATTTCTCTGCCGATGCCGGATGAGGCTCCCGTGACCACGGCCAGTTTGCCCTTCAGGTTCTTTCCCGATTCCGCTTTAGCCATGTGCCGCTCCTTGGATGAGGTTTCCGATTGGGTCTTTGAACCAGTCATTGCCTAAAAAACTAACTAGCTACTATACTTTTTACAAGGACCCCCTATTTTGATAGCCATGGGAGGCGGATCTATCTTTCCGACATGATCTATAAAGGCAGGAAACTCGAAGTCCATATGCACGGGCGCGTCTACCATTGCGCCCTGGACATCACCATGGACTATCTGGGCGGCAAATGGAAGGCCGTGGTGCTGTGGTACCTGATCGGCAAGCCGCAGCGCTTCAGCGCGCTCAAGCGCCTGATGCCCGAGGTGACGGAAAAGATGCTGTCCCTACAATTGAAGAAGCTGGAACAGGACGGACTGGTTTCGCGTAAGGTCTATCCCGAGGTGCCGCCCCGGGTGGAATACGCCCTGACCCAGGACGGTAAGACTTTGGTGCCCGCCCTCAAGGCCATGGCCTCGTGGGGCCGCCATAAGGCGCAGACCGAGGGGGACATCATCGAGGTTCCCCTCGGGGAGAAGAAGGCGGTCGCCAAGGTTGCGGGGGCCGGGAAGGCCCCGGGCGCGGGGAAGGTTGCCGGGGCAAGCAAGGCGTCCGGAAACGGGAAGGCGGCCTCGAGCGGCAAGGCCACCGGGACGCGCAAGGGCGCGGCGAATTCCTGATTCCGCCGCGCGGGAATCGCTTCAGGGTCCGGGAGCCGCGGTCGCTTTCCTTGCCGGATCCATCATCTCCATCAGCTTCAATCCCAGCAGGCCCTCCATGGCGGTACCATTGGCGTTACCCCCGATCAGGACTTCCGGGATGAGCTTGACGTGGCCCTTGGAAAGCTCTTCCGTGATCTTGTAGCGCGTGAAATTGTCCCCGCCCAGCGCCTTAACCGCCAGTTCGTAGGCTTCCGCCGTCGACTTGCCCATGGCCAGCACCTCGCCCGCCTCGGCGTTTCCCGTGAGCGTGATCTGCTCGGCTTGCGCCGAAGCCTTGAGCTTGATGGCTTCCGATTCCGCCTTGGCCCGGGCCATGGTGGCTTCGGCCTCGCCGTAGGCGCGCAGCTTGATGGCTTCGGACTCCGCCCCCACCGCCAGCTTGACGCCGGTCGCGTCGCCTTCCGCCTTCTTGACGGTCGCGTTCGCCGTCCGCTCGGCGATCTCCACGCTCTGCTGCGCCTTCACGATATCCTTCTGCATGTCGGCGATGGCGGTCTCCTTCTCCATCCCCTGGCGCGTCTCCTGCGCCCGCTTCTGGGTCTCGTAGGTCACCTTCTGCTCTTCGGCGATCTTCCGATCCGTAAGGGTCTTCATCAGGGATTCGGGAGGTATCATATCCCCGATCAGGGTATCCACTGCGTTGACGTTGTACTCGTCCAGCACCTTCTTGATGTGCTCCTTGGCCGAGGTCTGACGCTCTTTGCGGGTGCTCAGGAATGCGATCACGTCGCTGTCCTGGGAGGAGTTGCGGAAGTAGTTGCCGATGGTGGGTTCCAGCACCTGGGAGACCGGATTCACCATGTTCCCGAAGCGGGCGATCACCTTCGGCGCCTCCGTGGTCGGCACATGGATGATCTGCGCCACCTTCATGATGTACTTGTTGATCGGGTATTTGCCGGGGCCCAACGGCTCCAGCCACACGCCCTTGTAGCCCTTCTCCACGATGTTGCCGTGCTTGAAATCCACTCCCGTCAGATCATGGCCTTCCTGGCCGATATAGGAGATGACCACGCCCACGAAGCCAATGGGGATTTCCGTCATGGGGATCTCCCCCATCTGGATGGCCCAGGGGTTGAGGTTGTACGATCCCGCGAGAATCACCTGGGGTTGCAGCCCACGGTTGCCGCCGCTGTTGATGAAGGCGTCGAAGTTCTGGAAATTGTTGTGGCCCTCGACCAGCTTGCCCGCGATTTGGCCGGCCTCGATCGGCTGTCCATCGAGCGTAATCACGATGCCGACCATGCTTTCCCGGATGCGGATCATCTCCGTGAGCGAGACCTGGAACAGCATGGTATTGATGCGGTAGGATCCCGCGGTGATGTAGGTGGTCTGGCGGCCGCGCTGTCCGTCGTTGTCCAGGAACTTGACCGCGTCCTGGAAGTTGTCGCATTCCGCGCGGCGTCCCAGGATGTTGCCGGTGGGGATTTCCGCCCCGTCCTCCATCCGTCAGCATGGAGAGCTCATTGAAGTTCCTGGGCTTGATTACTTTGCCTTCATTGCCGGGATAGGCTTCCAGGAAGACGTTCGGTATTTTGGCATTGGGGTTCCATTTGAATTCATATCCGTACAACTTGCCGCCATACTCTTCGGCGTAGGCCTTTCCGGATTGGATACCCATTTCGGTGACGATTTCAGTGTCCCTTGCGGGAGAGAGAAGGAACGACGATTCAGAAAATCGTGGTCATTTCGAACGGGGAAAAGGCCACCATGGCCTACCTTGTGAATCGGAATCAGGCCTAGGTAGCCGGTGCGGGATATTGCGAATTCAAAAACGGCGCCATTTGCGGCACTCACCGACCAGGGAATGTTTGAGCGAATCGATATGGTATTCCCAAAAATCATTTTCAATGCTGATCGAACCCCGGTTTCCCCATTTATCTTCAAACCCAGGCGGAGCGGATTCGGCCGGGATCGGGTCGGGAATCACGTGGAGATAACGAAGGCGAAGGCAAGAATTTTTCCCGTCGATCTCGAGTTTTGAGATGCCGGCGAACCTTGAACCAGGAGGGGGCTGCGCATGGCTCCGTTTCAGGATCTCCAGGCACTCCGCTTCTGTCAGGGGTTTGAAATCGGACCCAGCGTATTTATCCGCTTCCTGCCAACGGAAATAATCCGGTTCATCCTCGCAACTCGAATCCACGTCAACATGCGTCAAATGGCGATTTACGGCAATCACCCGGAATACGGTGTCCTCGGTGGCGTCGTGGGCAATTGATTCGCCGGCGTCCCGCCATTTGGCTCTCCAGATGGCCAACACGCTTTGGGACCACTCCGTCAATTCGCCAACAAGCTTTTCCAGATTCGGGTTTCCGCCATCGGGAAAGCGAGGTTGGATCCGGGTGGATTCCAGGAAAAGTCCTGAGGCGGGATCATGTAGGGCTTTCCCGCTGGTACGGTAACTGGGAAGATCCAAAACGAAGGCTCCGTCCTTTGAGATCCCCTGGAGAATTTCCATTTTCATTAAAATCGACTCCACCGCTTCCGGTTCGAGAGTCGGGTCTCGGAAAAAGGGCCGCGGCCCCTCTTGGAGTTTGATCTGAAAACAATTTCCGTCCTTGGCAATCGTTATTCGGCATTGGCAGGCGATTTCGATGACGTTGAATTTGCAATGGACGACTTCGCGCTTGAGCATGCCGTCGAAATCCGTATAGTGTGAATCCAGATCGAATCTGATTTTGCGGTCGTGATACCAAGGTATTTTATGGCCGGCCAGGAAGTTCCTGGCGTTGGCAATGGTTTTTTCCAAGTGATAGTCATCCATGGCCCGCCCCTTTCCTATGGCCGGACCCGGATGAGTTTGCCTTGGTCGTCCAAGGCCAGCTCCCATCTCAAGTACAAATCCGAATAACAGCCAATCCAGACAATCCGCTCCTTGTAGGCCGGGGGACACCGGTTTCCCGACTCCTGATTCGCGCTCGCGATAATCGCCGGCTTTCCACCTTCCGGTGCCGATGTCTTGGTTGGCTCGGCCTTGAGCGCATCCGCATCCGAGTATTCGATCATTCGCTTTTCTACGAAGTACAGCTCAGCAGATGGTGGGATACCCAGCTGGTTTTTGCAGGATTGGAAGGTCAGGATGGCGTCCGCGGGGGTCAGCATCAGGTCATTTCCTAGGTTCCGAAAATCCTTGGGCGGAATTGCTCGTAAGGGGATTTGACGTCATTGAATGCCTTTCGCACGTCATCCGGATCCATTTTATAGTATTCCATCCATCGATGGTAAAAAGCTTTCGCGAAAAAAAGCGCAGAGTCATCATTCACCGCAACTCCCCAACCGATATACCAACGCGTCCCTTTTGCAATCCAGGCTTCAGCGAATGCGGGAGTGACCGCAGTTGTACAACAATTGGCGATGAAGACCACGCTTGGTGCCTGGGAAACCTTTTCTACGTCTTCTTTGAGGTAGAAAATCAGGTCCTCCATTTTACTGGAATTCGAGCCTGGATTTTTTATTGAAAGAACCAGGGCGCCGATTCCGTTTGCGCTTTTCTTACATGCCGGGCAGGCTTCTTCATGGACGCCATCCACCGGGTTGATGCCCGCGGGCAGGAAGCACTTTGGATGCCCTGTACAATAGCATAAGGCGAGACCATGCCCAACCTGATGGTGAAGAAACCGGTTGCGGGAAACGACCAAGCTCATCCTTTCCTTCGTCCATGTATTGGATGCTTCGGACCCATGGAATTCCGCTTCATGGCCGCTCCGGAACAGTTGGCTATTGGTGCCGTCTTTCCATGGACCATTGAAGTGAAGGTAATTCGCGACCCATTCGCCTTCCTCCTGTGCCAACCCCAATGATTCGGTAGAGTTCGCGATGACGGAATCTTGGTGGATTAGCCTAAGCAATTCATCCCGGCCCCATCCGGTAGCCCTTTCCAGGGTTCCGGCCTTTAGCTTGGCGAAATACTGGGTTCTCCCGTAATCGTAAATGCCGTCATGGTGGGAAATGCCGATCTCAAATTCCTTACCCTCTGGTCCAAGCAGCGCATCCCCTTCCAACCGCAGGTTCTCGAACCTTTTGACGAGAGTGTGTTTTCCTTCACCGGAGTATTGGAATAGTTCGACCACTGCGTCATTGCGCGGAAGCAGATTCAGGGTTTTCACCCGGAAACCTGAAGTCATCGCAGGGCTTGCTTCCGCAAGGAGGCCTGAAATCATCGCTGCGCTTTTAACGGGCCCCATAGGCAGAATCGTGGATTTCTTCCAACCAAAATCCACGATTTCCGCATCGTTTTCCTGCGGCAAGAGTGAGGTTTCTACTACCAGTTGATCGTAAAACAGGCATCCGAATCCCGATGTGCGACGGGCGCCCTTTCGGGCCAACTGGCTTTTGCAAGGCCCCGAGTCCCCCTTTTTACAGGGGTATTGGACGGGGAAGTTCTTGCTCGATCGCAACAGGAATACGGCCACGCGCCGATTCGCCGCGCAAGAGCCTTGCGTTTTGTTGAATAGGTTGTACTCGCCGCAACCGGCGCATAGACTGCCGTTGATATCGTCGAAGTCCGCTTTATCCAGGACTTGTCCATTCCATTTCTCCATGTAAGCCCGGTATAAAACCTTGCGAGTTCCGCTGTCAGAATCTCCCGTCATCGGCAGCCCGTGTATCGCCTGGAAATCCTTAATCGCCGCCTTGGTCTTGGGCCCTTCAACGCCATCGGATGGGCCCGGGTCGTGGCCTAGATGGCGGAGAAGATCTTGGGTAGAAGCCAGGCCCCACTTGTCTTCCTGATACAATACCTCCCAATCCTCGGGGGCCTTCAGCAAAAATCCCAGGAGTGAGCGCGCGCGCCGTTCGGCAAGCTTTTTGTTGGGATCCGCGGTTCCCACCGCGTCGGTATGGCCGAAAAGCGCCAACTTACCACTCGGATGTTCCTTGCGCCACTCGCCGATTACCGTGCACATGGCCTTTAGCGCGGGCGATTGATCCGGGGATAAAAAACATTTGTTCGTAGTGAACGTCACGTTCTGGATGATGTGGGATTTGATCACCCGCTCGGCCATACCATTGACGGTTTTCGTAGGGCTGGGGTGGCCTGCGGGTGCAATTAGGCTGTGAGTCGCGAAAAAAAAGTAATCCACTTTCCGTAGCGGGTTTCCATCCGCATCCCGGTATGCAGGAATGAAAATGGGGACACTGCCGATTGCCTTTCCCTTCACGGTAGTCCCTTCGCCCTGGGAAATACGCTCTACGCCACCGGGCGTATTCGCAAAAAGGGTGAAGTTGATTTTTGTCAGGTGCGCGTACTCTCGGTCGATTTCAACCTCCACCGAGATCCTGGTTTCCTGATTAAAGCCAACCGTCTCGTCTAACCATTGCGGGTTGCGAAGTGTGACGAGAGTGATAATTCCCAGGCCCTTTTCGACCTGTGACGGTGCGAGAGGTATTTCCATTGGCTCTGGGCGTTCCTCGGGTTCGATGGGTTTCGCAAGCACCGACCGGCGTCCCGAACCCCCCATTTTCCTTTTTACGAAAATCTCATCCAACGATGATTTGGGTTTGGTCGGCTGACCCAACTTGGAGAGTTCGTTTTTAAAGGGATCCTGATTCAATTCACCCCCCCGTGGAGTAACACACATGGGAAGCGTACCGGATGGGTTAGGCGTTTGTCAGTAGTGACCTGCCGGCACCAAGATGTTTTTAGGAATTATAGAAGAAGTGGCGCACCCCGAGGGATTCGAACCCACCATATAATGCTTAATAATCGTTTAATTGTTAACTGCGTAAAGATGTGCGTAACATTTTCAAGAAGTGGTGGTATATTATGGAGGCTGGGGCGGCGAGTCTTTACGCACCCCAACGCACCGTGAAAGCAGAGAGGGAGCACCATGCA
>OBEQ011124179.1_pt1 | contig 14699 bp, 18 predicted proteins | sample 1670901 | NCBI WGS metagenome assembly OBEQ01 (sample SAMEA104232315, study PRJEB22302) | groundwater metagenome | biome: forest; feature: aquifer; material: groundwater | place: USA | collected 2011-08-07 | depth 5.4 m
AACGATACGACCAGAGATGCCCTTTACCTTTTCGTGGCATTATTCATAGCCTTTATGACTACGGGTATTCTATCGGCCAAAATTACCCAAGATAATTATGATAACGAAGGATACTCTGCCAATACCTATCAGTCAATCAGAGTCCCCGATGACCATCGGTTCATGAAGGCCGATAAGGACATAGACGAAGCTGATGTTGCCATGGATGCGCAGTTAAAAGAGCTAAAGGACAGTTTCTCAGCTCAGTAGCCGTATTTTACAGTTTAGTCTAGCCCCGATAATAGGGGTTTTTAGTTGTCAACGGGAGTGGATATCATTTGGCGGCATGGGATTGACCCCGTACGAAGTAGCCTAGCCAAGGTCTTTCAGACTCATGCCTCTGGGTATGAGCTAGACTTCGTACGGGGTTGAAAAAAAGCTCTTTTAGGTTTAGAATGCGGGCATACTATGAATCCCGTACGAAGTAGCCCTAGCTGGTTAAACGGACGAGATACGAGTGTGTTTAATAAAGTAGTTCTGCGCGCATAATTTTAGTGCATTAACTGCGGAGCAGCTACTTCGTACGGGATGAAATTTGGATCACCCCAACCTATAATAGTCAAAAAAAGTCCCGTGGTGATAGTCAAAAATTTTATCGCGCTTCAATTGGCAGCTATGGCTGCTTTTTTTCTTGCCGGAATACTGGCGAACTACGCCGAGATATACAGGAATCTCTATTTTTCTAAAACGGTATCCTACCATGTCGCCGAAGCTCTTTTTATATTTTCTTTTGAGACAGTCATTGTTTTTTATATATTTTTCAGCTGGTATAAGGAATATTATGAATTCAAGAATGACAAGATAGTCCACGCAAAAGGTGTCCTGTTCAGATATAGGAAAGTTATTCCATTGGAGCTTGTTTATTCAGTCAGTTATTATCAGGGTCCTTTGGGTAAGCTGACAAAATACGGAACGATTAATTTACAGGGCGAGGGGCCGAAATATATTTTTCAAATGGCGCATGTACCGGAGCCTCAAAAATATGTGGAGCTCATAACCGACTCTCAAAAATCAATAAGTCGGCAGAATAAAGCCAGTGACACCGGTACTCTGGAAGACCTGCTTCCTCAGGAAGAAAATGAGGGCCTTGAGTTCAAATCTTCATTTCGCTGGGACCTCAGGCAAAATAAGGTTAATAAAAGCCTTGAGAGGTCGGCCATGAAAACTATTACTGCCTTCCTCAATTCTGACGGCGGAGACTTGGTGATAGGAGTTGACGACAGGAAAAATGTCATTGGTGTTTCCTACGACTACAATTCTCTGCCCAAACAAAATTCTGACGGTTTTGAAAATCATTTTACGAATGTTTTTCACGGGATGATAGGTCCTGAATTCAGACAATTTGTGAAGTTATCCTGGCATAAGGCCAGCAATAAGGAATTCTGCCTGATAAAAGTAATACCCGCCAATAAGCCGGCTTATCTGAAAACCGACGAAAATGAGGAGTTTTACATCAGAACCGGCAACGGTACGACAGCTCTAAAGTTTAGCGAAGCAGCCTCGTATATTAATTCAAGATGGGGGAGATGAGGTCTGTAGTATAATAGACCTGTTGCTTAATAAGCTTTCTACTGCAAATCCCAAATTTTGGCCATAAGCTTACTGAAATTTTCTCGAAATAGTATAGACTATTCCTCAAAAATTTCAGTAACTCCTGTCTCAAAATTTGAGATTTTCGTAACGAAAATTATTAAGCAACAGGTCTAATATCTAAGGGATGGATGTATTAGAAAATAAGAAGAAGCTTCTTTTTCATATCGGATCGCTTTTGGCGGTAGGGCTTCTTTTTTTCGTGGATTACAGGTGGCCGTTTTATACTGAGCTATCAGGTGCCTGGTGGTATTTTCTGGCTTGGCTTGTAAGTCTGATACTTTTAGCCATTTTATTTTTGAATATATTGGTCAGGATTCCTAAACGAATTGACATTCTTTTCAGTGAACTTGGGTCCATACTAAATCTAGGCCGCATCGGTAAGGGCTTTGTTCATATCCGCAATGTCAATTTTGGGAAAGTGGGAATTGTCGGACATATAATAGTCGGCCCGTCGGGGATATGGGTTGTAGAACTGAAAGGCTATGGTGGTGATATCTCGTTCAGCGGTGATGCTCTGACCCGCGACGGGTCAGAGCTCAAAGGTCTTATCGGCCACATGCTTGCTCAGGCGGCGATAATTCAGAATTTCTTAAGACAAAAGATTGGAAAACAATTTGCCGTTCATCCGGTGGTGGTCGTTTTTAATGCCAATTCCATAATCAAGATAGATGTCCAACCGCCAAGAGGGGTTTATGTGGTACGGTCGGAAGAACTTTCAAAAACTGTCCTGGCAGGCGGCAATGTTGTTATTGACAATGATACTGTCAAGATTATTCACGGAGTTTTAAAGAGGGCTAATTTAAAATAATGAGGAAGGCCGGCTTTATATTTGTTGTTATTCTTATTTTTGGAGCAATTTTTATCGCTCTTAAATTTTATTTTCCGTCTCAGTTCCCCAAGCTAAGCGATCTAAGAACCCAACTCGAAGAGATCAACAGGGAGATAATCGCCCCTCCACCGCTTAGAGCATCCAAGGAGTCCGATACTTCTTTTTTAACCAGGGCCGGCATCATAAAATGGACTAATGTCCAAAGAAAAGGCAATGGCGGTTTGGTGCCTCTTACTGAAAATACAAAGCTCAATATCGTCGCCAGTTTAAGGGCAAAAGATATGTTTGAGAAGCAATATTTCGCTCACGAATCTCCTGACGGCAAAGATGCGGGGCATCTGGTCGACAATTCCGGTTATGAATATATAATGATAGGAGAGAACATTGCTCTTGGTAATTTCGGGGATGATCAGGAGCTGGTCCAGGCCTGGATGGATAGCCCAGGCCATAGGGCTAACATACTGAACAGCCGCTTTCGCGACATCGGCGTGGCGGCCTTAAGGGGTATATTTGAGGGCAAATCGACCTGGATAGCAGTTCAGGTTTTCGGCCGGCCTACCTCTGCTTGTCCTCGGGCCGATGCCGCTATGAAGAGCCGGATAGAGCTAAACGAGATTAAGATTAATGAGTTGAGGGCTACTCTTGACAGTCTTAGGGCTGATATCGAAAGCATGAGTTCTCGGCACAGTCAGGAATATAACTGGAAGATAGAGGAATACAACAATCTGGTAAACCAGTATAATGAGATGATTACTGTTACAAAAAATTTAGTTGATCAGTATAACAGTCAAGTTAGAATATCAAATCAGTGCATTGAGGGGGGATAATTTTAGATTTAAATAAATTTTATGAAAGTACTACTTCTCTTATTATTACTTCTTATTGTGGGCGGTCTTGGTTACTGGCAATTTTTCTATAATAAAGCGGAGGTAGTGCCTACGGTTTTAAGGGTCGGTAACAATGCCCTGTATGTTTCCGATCAAAGGGCAGATGCGGTAGTGACCGTAGCCCTTGTATCATTGGATCGTAGCGGATATGTAGTTATCTATGCCGACAACAAGGGTATCCCGGGTGATATCTTGGGCAACAGCGCTATTCTGTCAGCAGGCGAACACAGGAAGGTCTCTGTTAGGCTGATAAGATTCACTTCTAACGGCGAGCATCTTTTTGCGGTTCTCCATGAAGATAATGGCGACGGGTCATTTTATCCGCCGGTTGATACTTCCATCAAAGACCAGGACGGCAATGCGATATCTATGCCGTTTGTTATAGATAACAGCGCCCAAGCGCCTCCGGAAATAAAATTGTAATTAAAACGGACCCTTACGGGGTCCTTTTGAATTTTACCCGTCGATGCCTAAATATTTCAGGTCGCGGAACAAGCCTTTGTTAAGATCGAAGTATCTTTCTTCTAAATCCTTCGGCTTATTATCCAAAGATATGACGGAAATTTCTTTCCAGTTCCTTGGTGAGCAGGGGAATGGCACCGCAATATTTTTTACTATCAGGGCGTTGATGGTCACTCCGAAGGGCCGGGCGATATAATTGCGATGGATCCCGTCCATTATCAATGCCTTTTTGCCGTGTATTTCTATGATGGGAGGTATGTAGCAGGCCATCGAGTAGTTGCCGTCACCATTCAAGCCGAATACGAAATAAGCCCCGAGATTTCCCAGTCCGCCCCATTCTCCCATGAAAGAATGGAAAATATCGGTCATACTTTCAAGTATCTTTGCATAATTTTCGCGGTAAACATATTTTTGGCCAATTTTCAGCTGGCTGGGGTTTACCACTTCCTGGTGGATAGTTGCGTTAATAAATGGCATCTGGCCGTCTAGAGTTTTTATCCGGCGGATAAGATATTGAAGGAGGCCTGAGTTTATTGGAACTACCGAGCGGACTTCTTTGAGCTCTCTTAAGGGTATGATCTGGGCTATCTTATCTATCTCCGGCAGCTGCATTTTTCGTTCCAGGGAATCTTTGTCGAGGTCCAGTCTTTTCAGGTATTCATCGGTTTCTATATGCCATTGGGCCATTTCTTATTTTCCTGTGGATTGTGAATGAACTGCTGTTGGGTTAGTATAAAGTATAGTCAGGGAAATACCAAGTGGATAATTCTAAACTCATGAATGACGGCAAAAATATAATTTTGGGATTCGATATGGACGGGGTGCTTGTCAATAATACCCTGCCCAAGATTAGATTAGCCAAGAGTCTTGGTTTTCGTTTATCGCCCGAACAAACTCCATCGGAAGTCATTCCAAGTTATCTGCCGGCCCCGGTCCTTAGGGAATTGCAAGGTAATCTCTACGATAATATAGAAGAAGCTTTGCGGACCCCGCTGATGTCCGGCGCGAAGGGGATACTTGCCGCTGTTCAAAAAAGCGGCATTCCATACTTCCTGATATCTCGCCGGCGTGTACCTCATATTGCCGAGGCGATACTTAAAAGGCACGGATTGTGGCCTCGGTATTTCAGTGAGAAAAATGCCTTTTTTGTCTTGGAGCCTGAGGATAAGGATGAAAAGGCTTCTGAACTTGGCATCACCCACTATGTAGATGACGAGCTCAAAATTATCAATAGACTAGCCAGCGTTAAGAACAGGTTCCTTTTCGACCAGTTTAATATTTTCGAGAAAGCGGCAAATTATACAAAAATCAGTTCCTGGGGGGAATTTAAGGAGCATGTTTTAGGATAATAGGCGACAACAACCCGTTGCTATTGCCACGGTAAGTATTTTATGGTATAATATATAAACATGTTGAACCAACTCAAAAACATCGGTCTTTCCGAGAATGAAGCCAAGGTTTATCTGGCTATGCTTGAATTAGGCCCGGCCACAATGCTCGAAATATCAGCCAAGGCCGGTATCAACCGTCCCACGGCCTATGTACAGGTGGAGGCTTTAAAGAAACTGGGCCTGGTCAGCACCCAGACCAAGGGCAAGAAGCAGCTTTTTATGGCCGAATCTCCGGAACAGCTTGAGTCGGTCTTAGATAGTAAGAACAGGGAACTTGAACAGAAAAAGGGGGAATTGGGAAAAGTATTGCCTGAACTTTTAACTTTGTTCAATCTTGGGGATGCCAAGCCGGAGGTCAGATTTTTTGAGGGCAAAGAAGGTTTATTAAGAATGGAAGAGGAATTTCTAAAAGCCAAAGAAAAAAATATGATAGGAATAATGTCGCTGGACGATGTCTTGAATGTTTTTCCTGAATCATCCGATTCCTATACTAAGCGCAGAATAAAGAAGGGGATACACACCCGCTCCATCTATACTTATTCGAAAGGCCCGATATTCAAAGATAGTGACCCGGCAACACTCAGGGAGTCAAAATTTATTTCTCCCGAAAAGCTCCCTTTCAATGTTGATATCACGGTTTATGATGATATAGTGGCTATCGCCGCTTTAAGGGGCAGAGTTTCCGGCGCCATGATAAGGCATCAGGAAATAGCCAACTCATTCAAGAATTTTTTGAATCTCATTTGGAATTTCGCTGATAAGCTCTAACAAAAAAGGGCATCTCCGCTCGGAGAGCCCTCACTTAACGATTGCCGGATTGACAGTCATTTGTCTGGTTGGCAGTCATTCCCGCTTCTTTCTTAGATATTATCTTCGTTCCTACTCCTACGGACGCTGGTTTTCTTAATAAATTCAGCGTGTACCCACTTTTCCTCCTTGACCGGAGGACTTTTCGGGTCCTCCTGCGGTCGTTCTCCGTGTTTTTCGGAGGCAGCCTGTGTCCAGACTGCTGCTACCATTATACACTTTGTGAGTAATTTGTCAAGTCTTTCTGACAATACTGATTTTCGAGAAATTTTTTGTAAAAAATTGAAATAGCATAAAATTCATTTTTAGATAACAAAATTAAATGCTAAAAAAGCTAGGTTTAGAGCCATTATTTGTGTCTTATTTTAAATTTATGTCAAAAAGACTTGACAAATATTTATATTCGTGTATACTGTGGAGGAAAGTTTAGATTGAGGCAAGAAGTTGCCAGCCAGACAAAGTTGAAGGAGGACAGAGCTGATTCAATGTCGGGATAAGCCGTCCAGATAAATATCACGGCTCCCACGATCAGTTCTGACCTCTTTCCGGGCCGATACTCGCCATGTGTATCGGTCAGGAAAGGGGCCAAGCGAAGCCTGCACTGCCTTAACTGCTCTAATTGTAGAGCGATTAAGCGAGTGCAGGCAAGGTGACAGATGCCAAGGCACAAAGGGATCCGCCCTCCTAAAAAGCTTCCGGGCAAGCACGAAGCTACAGCGGACGGCAAAGCTGTGTGTTTTCCGGCGGAACGCCGGGCTCATAGGCAAGTCATCCCGCCTATCTGGTATAGGCGGGACTGTCACCTCATGGGGCACCGGATGACGATCCGGCGTGGGTAATTAAGATTGTCGGAGCCCCCGGCAATCAGGTGAGGCAGGGTCATCCGAAATGGATGCCGGGCAATTAGCCTGCAATTCTGCCATTGATTGCTCTTTTTCCCGACGACGCGTTTCGCTCGTCGTCGGGCCACTACCCAAGTTGACTAGACATATGCTAGCCGGCTAAGGCAGTGGAGTGTGTGGGCGTGGAATACAACATCGCATTGGGATCTTCCCCTTAAGCAAGGGAGATGCGAGACCTGGCCGCCGCAAAGCGACGACAAGGTGATCCAAAATGGACTCAAGGTCGGTTGCGCCAAGGTGCGCGGCCTTCCTTCCCTGAAGCCCTCTGGTGCTTTCCGGAGACAAGCTAGGGTCCAGCGCTGACACATTCCCCCGGGTTTACGATAAGTAGATTCGGACAGTTCTTTAAACCAAAGGCTAAAGGTTGCGAGCCTATGATCGCAACCCGCGTAGCGGAGCAGTGGTCGTATGACCGCAACCCAATTCCCCGGAGAAGCGATGTTTATCGCCCCCGACGGAACGGTATACTTGAGTCGGAAAGATTGGCTCGAGTATGTCCGAAACCGCTAAAGCGGCCGGACTGCAACCCGCATAAGCGGAGCAGTAGTCGCATGACTGGGCCCTGCCCACAATAGCAGGTTTTCAAAGGGGCGGAGTTATAAAAGAAAACCCCAAGCCGACTCGTTCGGCTTCCCACCAAAGTTTTTATATAATTTATAACTATATCCTAGGATACAATTATAAATTAACTAATGAATATTTTGGCGGGAGGAATTCGGCGGTGTTTGCTGAAGCCGGAAGTGGGCGATGTTTATGCCGCCCGCGGATAAGCGAAACACGGAATTCCCCCCGATTATCATAATGAGCAGGCAAAAGCCCCTGTTCATGTGGCGGGCGCAACCGGGCAATGAGTTCGTACCTCATGCCTGGAAGCAACTGAGCCTTTCGGTGGCCGTCCAGAAGTTTTTCTTTCGCCTCCAAGACGAAAGATTGGACGACCAATCAGCCAAGGAGCGCTATCCTGATGAAATCGATGCCATTCGGGCATCGATGGAAGAGGTGGGTGTTTCTGTGGATGAGCCGAGATGATTCAGCGGTCTGTTCCGATAACAGGCCGCCCGCTCTAGTCGGAGCCTGCTGAGTCCGACGATAAACACACCGCAAGGTGGCGACTCGCCTCCGCTAAAGCTACGGCGGAGCAAGCGAGCCGAAACAGGCTAGAGGCGGTGATATATCCAGTCAAAACCGCCCACGGTTGAGTGAATTCTTTCTCAACCTCCCTCCAGAGATTTGTGTAAAAAGTTTCTGGTGGGAGAATTCCCGAAGTTCTTTGAGAGGAGACCTGTGAATAAAATTAACTGGAAGCTGGAGTACTGCGGCTTGGAGTTCGGCGTCATTGCCCTGGCGGAGTTCTTCGGACCTCTGGCCGGGCAGACTACCAGGAAAGTTGTCGGGGAAGTGCAGACTTTGTCGGAAGCAGAAAGATTGGAACTCTTCCTACTCTTACTAAGGAGGTAAGACAATGGAACAGAACATACAGCCGGCGCCAGCCAAGCCCTTCGTGTGCCACGGCGAGCCCTACCCGGGTAAGCCTTGCACAGCGAAGCTGACGCAGGCCGAGGCCTGGCTGCCTACCCTGGCAGTCATCCGCAAGGTAATTGGACGCTGGCCCGCGGTGAAGGACAAGGACCTAGTCGGCCACATCCATTGTGGTCGCTGCGCAGCCTTCGGCCGCAAAGCCGGACTCCGCTTCTATCACTACCCTCAAACGGTAGTCGAGATGGAGCGGCGCCGCACCGAGCGGACCATGACCGCCCGTCATGCTTTTCAACGCTACCTTTAAGGTAGTCATCCAGCCTTGTGTGTTGGGCTTAATACGAACACTCCTGGCATCTGGAGGTTAAGATGTGTAAAAGTTTGTGCCTTGCAATCGAAGGCTCCTCACCCTGGAGGTCAAGGGTATTCCATCAAAGTTTTTAGAAATTTAGTGTAATATTAACACGATCGTATTAATATTATATTTGAAAATTTTGGTGGGAGTTAAAAAGGGAGAATCAATGCGGAGCGACATGGACAAGGTCGTGACCGAGCGGCCCCGCTACGGCCACGCCAACAGGAGCAAGAAGACGGGGCTTAAAATCAATCGGGTGGACCCCAATCGCCACTACGATACGCCGAAAAGACTCTCTTCGTCGAAGGGCAGGCAGTATGGTTGGGATGCCAAAGAGTTTTCCGACCGCATCGGCCCGCTGAAGAGGTTCCTTCGCAGTCAGGTTGGCCGTCACTGGGGTAAGGTCTACAGCGAGTTGTCTGAAGTCTTGGATAAGCGCAGTCTGACCGGTCGCCATATCTGGGTCCATATCCGGCAGGAGGTCAAAGTCGACTGCCTGGTTGGTGCCGATGGGAAGATTTATTCTGACCCCAGGTACGAGCCTTGGTATCCGGTGAAAGGGCTGTATGTTCACCCGAGGACCAGGATCCTGTCTTACGCGAAGTGAATTTTTCAAGCATCTGAGCTATAATAGAAGGAACCATGAGAAAGAAAAAGCAAAAACCTGCTTACATGCGAGTCCGTCTGCCGATGATAAGGCAGACCGGCGGAGTTCATACGCCGGCCAAAGGCGGAAAGTATCGCCGGACGGCAGAAAAAGACATAGTTAGAAAGGAGATACGAGGTGAGGTGGATTAGTTTGGAACCCCAAGTTGTGCGGGTTCCTTTTTGTTTTTTAATTAATTTTTGGTATTCTAATTTTATGCCAGGTAGTAGAAGTTCCGAAAGGCTTTTTGCTGTTTGACACTACTATCTTGGTTAATATAGACAAGCTAATGTGAAGATTAATAGAAAGTTGCTGGCAAAGCCTTAAAGGCAATCGGAACTTTCACTACCTGGTATGATCTCAATAGATGATTTCAAGAAAATTGACCTGCGGGTGGGGAAGATACTCGCGGCGGAAAGGGTCGAAGGTTCGGATAAGCTGATAAAGCTTCAGGTTGACCTTGGTGAAGACCCTTCGACCGGCTCAGGGCTAGGGAAAAGGCAAATACTGGCCGGCGTGGGGACGATATATGAGCCGGCGACTTTAGTTGATAAAGAAGTAATCATTGTCGCCAATCTTGAACCCCGTAAGATGATGGGCCTTGAATCGAACGGCATGCTGCTTGCGGCTTCAGACGAGCTCGGGCCGGTGCTTATTATGCCGGAGTCGGAGGTTAAGCCGGGGACGGGGATAAGATAACGCTTATCCCTACTCTAATTTTCATCGAGCCTCCTCTTGGGGCACTAATATAAATAATTAATTATTTTCCAGACCAATTGAGATTCCCTGGTCCGGCCTTGCGGCCCTGAAGGCCGTTCCGGACCATCCCAATTGGTTCCCAGGGAAATCTCATAATTATTTATTTAGTACCGTCCAATCGTCTGAGTGATGAAAATAAGAGTAGGGCCTTCACTTTTTGTAAAAAATTAAAAATGGAACAGGAACCTACAATTGAAGAAGAGCCGAAGTTTCACTTTGGCGGAATAGATTTTTATGGTATTGAGTCCTCAGAAATTAAATTACCTCAAAATATGCCCATGGAAGGTGATTTAATTGATAAAAGTTATATAGAAAATATAGTTGTCCCATTCATAGAAAATCAGGTAAAAGATAATAAATACTATAGGGTTAGGGGAAATAAATATTCTATTGGTAATCGTATTTTTATTATAGTTGATGCCTCAGATCAGGAACCAGAGAAATTATATGAAGATGTAAAAAAGATAGAAAAACAAGTGCCTGATCTTTCGGTAAAAAATAAAGATTTGTTTGCTCAGTGGGAGAAGGAATTGGAGCATGTTTTCGAATTAGATAGAAGTGGCTCCGAGGATTATGAAGAAAATTATAAGGAACTCAATAGGATTGAAGAGAAAATAAGGCAGGAATTTAACAGGGATAAGGAAGCTGTGGACAATATAAAGGAAATTATTAAAAGTGGAGCAGGAACAGATTTATCTGAAGCTATTTTTTTGTGTCATTGGACGCCAAAAGATGACATAGATATAGTTAAGTTATTAGAGGCGTTTATCCTACATCCCGATTCAGAAATACGAAACAATGCCTCGCGTTCAATTCTGTATAATTATACTCATGAGCTGGATAAGGTTGACATCCATAAATTTTTAAAACAAATGCAATTACCATTTCACACTGATAGGAACAAGGCTCTGTATGTCTTAGAAGCATATTCAAAACAGCCCCGGTATCTAGAGGAACTTTTGAAATATAAGAGAATTTTTGAAAAGTTTTCCAAGGCCAAAATGCCGAATATTGCTCAACCGGCGAAGGGTATCTTAGAAAATATTACACGATAATTGCTTAGGCCAATATTATGAATTATAAAATTCCTAAAAATTTATTGAAATCGAAATACAGGAGAGAGATGTGGAGGAATATTAAACTTGTCATGAAGAAGATAGAAAATATAGTGCCGGTTCAGTCGGCCCATGTTTTGGGAAGCTTTACTACGAAGAAAACCAGGCCGGCTGATGTTGATTTTATATTTTTAATACACACCAAAGAAAAGAATAAAAAGGCAAAATGGTCCATTGACCTGACGATAGCGCCTGATAATAAATACGGCCGGTTTATGCTGGAAGATGCGGACAAGTGGGTGAAAGAGAAATATGGGCTAGATAAGTCCGTAACTGTTAAATTAAAATAATGAAACACCAGATTTTTGTAATTCATGGGGGAGATACATTCGATACTTACGATATGTATCTTAATTTTTTAAAAAATTGGGAGATAGATTTTGGACGATACCTGGCAGACAAGAGAGATTGGAAAGAAAATGTAGCCGCCGGATTGGGGTCAGATTTTGAGGTTATCAGGCCGGATATGCCGAACAAAAGAAACGCCCAATACTCAGAATGGAAAATTTGGTTCGAGAAGTTTATACCCCATTTTGAGCCCGAAGTTGTTCTGGTAGGCCACTCCCTGGGCGGGGCATTCTTGGCTAAATATCTTTCCGAAAATAAGTTTCCAAGGACGATAAAAGCTGTTTTTCTTATTGCCGCTGTTTTCGACGCGGATATGGAAGGTTATCCTTTGGCAAGCTTCACCTTGCCGGAAAAATTAGATTTGCAAGCCGATAAAATATATCTGTATCACAGTAAAGACGATCCTGTCGTACCTTTTGCGGACCTGGCAAAATTTCAGGCAAAATTACATGGCGCAGTCGCCAGAGTGTTCACCGATAGAGGGCACTTTAATCAGGAAGAGTTGCCGGAATTAGTGGAGGATATTAAAAATTGTTTCAATGAAAGCTCCTAATTTTAAAGAAAAAATATTGAAAGTAGTTTCCGGAATACCAAGCGGGGAGGTCTTGACCTACAAAGAAGTGGCTCATTTGGCCGGAAGGCCGAAGGCCTGCCAGGCAGTGGGAAATATTCTGAACAAGAATGATGACCCGGCAATATTTTGCCATCGGGTTGTTCGTTCTGACGGAAAACTAGGCGGATATAACCGCGGAGCGGATATTAAGATGGCCATGCTCAAAAAAGAAGGCGCTTTGTGATAGAATAAGAAAATGAAGTATCGTATTCTTCTTGCGGGCGGCGGAACCGGCGGACATGTCTATCCGCTCATTGCGGTGGCGAAAGCGCTCAAGGAGAGAGCGGCCACTGAAAAGATAGACATCGAATTATTATTAGTCGGTGACGGCGAATTCATTGAGAAAGCTGCCGAGATAAATAAACTCCCTTTCCAAAGAATAGTCTCAGGCAAACTAAGGCGGTATTTCAGTGTTGATAATCTGAAAGATATTTTAAAGATGCCGATAGGATTTGTCCAATCTCTTTGGTGCATCTATTGGTTCATGCCAGAAATTGTTTTTGCCAAAGGCGGATATGCTTCCGTTATGCCGGCTTTGGCGGCGCGGATATTTTTAATACCGGTTTTTATTCATGAGTCAGATTTCGTTCCCGGGCTTTCCAATACTATTCTTGCAAAAATAGCAGAGGAAGTTTTCATATCATTCGAGGCTTCCAAGCAATATTTTGGCAGGGCAAGGACATCTTTTGTCGGCAATCCGATACGAAAAGAACTTTTCGGCGCCTCAAGAGAGGCGGCCGTTAAATTTTTTAATTTAGATCCCGGCAGAAAAACAATTCTTGTCCTGGGTGGAAGTTTGGGCGCAAAAGTGATAAATGAGCTGATATTAACCTCACTTGTTCTGATGACCGAAAATTATCAGATTATTCATCAGTGCGGCGACAGCCAGTATGACGAGGTTAAAAAAGATTACGATAAACTTGCGGAAGAGGGCGGGGCCGCTTACGGCGGGAGATTGAAGGAATACTATCACCTGTCTCCGTTCCTGGAAGAAGAGGCCCTGGCAATGGCCTATGCTGCCGCTGATGTGATAATCTCAAGAGCCGGCGGACAATTATTCGAGCTCGCTTATCTTGGGAAGCCGGCGATTATAATCCCAAGGGCGGGTTCTCCCGGCGATCACCAGGCCTACAATGCCTCATCATTCGGCGGAGCAGGCGGTATTGTTATTGAGGAACAGAACTTTACCCGCGATGTTCTTATCCAGCGGATAGGATTTCTCCTTGAGCCCAAAAACTATTCTGAGGTCAGTGAAAAAATAAAGAGCTTTGCTAAGCCGGATGCCGCCGATAAGATAGCCGAAGAACTGGTGGATATATTAAAATCAAAAAAATAAAATGTGGAATGTCATCGGTCACGAAAAGAACAAAAAATATTTTGAGACTGTTTTAAAGAACGGGGGGTTATCCCATGCCTATATTTTCTCGGGACCGGAAATGATAGGCAAGAAAAAATTTGCCGAGGATTTGTATAAACTAATCAACCGGCGGGACGAGCTGAAAGATTCTGATATGGATATCAGGTTGATTTTTCCTAAATTAGCCGAAGATGAAACCAAGATATACATAGAGGATATCCGCACCATTAAGGCATTCCTTTCTCTTAAACCCGTCGTCGGGCCGTATAAATTCGTTATTATTGATGACGCTCATCGTCTTACTCCCGAAAGTTCGAATGCGCTTCTTAAAGTATTGGAGGAGCCGCCGCCATCTTCGATATTAGTCTTAGTCACTTCGGCACCAAGTCTTTTGCCTCAGACTATCATTTCACGGTGTCAGCCGGTTAATTTTTTGCCGGACAAGAGAGCGGCCGCCACCTTCATTAGTTCCAAAAAACTTAGAAAAAGTGATGATGAATTTCTGATGAAGATGGCTAATGGAAGGATAGGCTGGGCATCGAGATTAATAGAGTCGGAGAAAATTAACGAAGCTATAAAACTTTCTTCTGACCTGAGCAATCTTTTAAAGGAAGGGATATTTGAGCGCCTTATCTACGCCAAGAAATTATTTGAAGCAAAAAGCTATCCGGTGGCCGTAGATTACTGGATTGAATGGCTTCACAGCTCTTTGCAAGAGCGATTTCCAATTAAAAACGGGGTAGTTTTAAAAGAATTACTGAAACTTCGCAATATCATCTCCCAGCCCCAGTTCAATCACCGCCTCGCTCTTGAGAATTTTTTGATAAATTTGTAAGTGGCGAAACAAAAGGCCCTACTCTGATTTTTAGCGTACTCCTATTCGAGTATCTATACTGGTAGATAATTACTTATTATCCTTCCTGCCGGCAGAGTAGCTCTGCCGTTTGTCTCTATGCTAAAAATCAGAGTAGGGCCTTTTGCTCACTACTGTCCGGTTTAATTTCCCTCCCCATAGAAAAAACCCTTACGGTAAGCGATAATTAAGTCGTCGAACCAATTATCAACTTAAATCCCCGTAAGGGTTTTTCTATGAACTATACTAGCACAATTTTAAATCAAT
>OBEQ011048531.1_pt1 | contig 14696 bp, 14 predicted proteins | sample 1670901 | NCBI WGS metagenome assembly OBEQ01 (sample SAMEA104232315, study PRJEB22302) | groundwater metagenome | biome: forest; feature: aquifer; material: groundwater | place: USA | collected 2011-08-07 | depth 5.4 m
AACTTCTCCGAAACCTGCCTTCGGAAATCCGATGAACGGGTGGCATTTTGAATAAGAAATACGTCTTAAAAAATTCCCCGGGCTCTTTTCAGTCGACGATCGATTATCAAAAAGAGCTGAACGCGTCCCAAGCGGAGGTGGTGGCAAAGGCCGATGGGCCGTCGCTTGTGCTGGCCGGCGCCGGAAGCGGTAAAACCCGCACGCTGATCTACCGCGTCGCGTATCTTCTGGAAAAAGGCGCGCGGCCCGAAGAAATACTTCTCGTGACATTCACGAACAAGGCGGCCCAGGAAATGCGAAACCGCGTGGAGGTGCTGCTCACTACGAAAGCCAAAGGCCTTTGGTGCGGCACGTTTCATCACATCGGAAACCGGATTTTGAGGATGTACGGCCGTTATATGGGTTTGAGCGAAGATTTCGGAATACTCGACGATGAAGACAGCCGTGATCTCGTGAAAACCTGTATGAAGTCAATCGACACGCGATCGGGCGAAGCGCGTTTTCCAAAGCCCGCCGTGGTCCAGTCTACTTTAAGTCTATCCGCCAACACAAAAAGGAGCATCGCGGATATCATTCTAAAACGCGCTCCTTATTTGTCCCCGTTTATTCTTGATTTTGAAAAAATAAAAGGGCTCTACGAAGAAAAAAAGAGAAAAACAAACAACCTCGACTATGACGACCTTCTTCTTAAATGGGTCGCGCTTCTTCAAAATTCGCAGGCCGTCAGAGAAAAACTCACTTTGCAATTTCGGTATTGTCTCGTGGACGAGTATCAGGACACCAACCGTCTTCAGCACGATATTATCGCAATGTTGTCAAGTTTTCATAAAAATGTCCTAGTAGTGGGGGATGACGCGCAGTCCATCTATTCGTTTCGCGGGGCGGCCATCAAAAATATCCTCGATTTTCCTGAAAATTATGAAAAAGCGAAGGTTTTCAAGCTGGAAACCAATTATCGCTCGACCGGTTCGATTCTTGAGCTTGCCAATCACAGCATTCAGCATAACGTCCATCAGTTTCCCAAGACTCTGAAAAGCGTGAATGACAAAGGGGCTTTACCGCAGTTTGTGAAGGTGCGCGATACGCGCCAGGAAGCGCGTTTTGTAGTCCAGCGTATCCTTGAGTTTAAAGAATCCGGCATCGATCTCTCCCAGATCGCGGTTCTTTTCAGGGCCCATTATCAGGCGGCTGAGCTTGAAATGGAACTTGCCAAACACGGGATCCAGTATCTCATGCGCGGAGGGGTCCGTTTTTTTGAGCAGGCGCATGTGAAAGACGCGCTTTCGTTCCTCAAGATTATTTTGAATCCTCAGGATGAGCTGGCTTGGATCCGTGCGCTGATGCTTCAGCCGGGCATCGGCGCCGGCTTTGCGGAAAAAATATTCAACCTTGTTGAAAAGGAAAACGGGAATCTGAGCAAGGCCGCGTCGGCGTCTTTTGGCGGCACGCTTCCTCAGAGAGTCCGGCAGGGTTTTCAAGGGTTTCAAAAGATTTTGAAAAATATCATAAAAGAAGATTTGAAAGACAAGCCCGACATTCTGATTGAGGAAGTGCTGGAGTGCGGCTACAATAAGCACGTGCTCATGACATTTGAAAATGCACAGGAACGTCTTGAGGATTTGAAGGAGCTTGTGAATTTTGCGCACACTTACAAGCGCCTTAAGGATTTTCTCGCGGATGTGACTTTAAGAGAGGGATTTAAAGGCGAGAGCATCCTCGAGGCGGGCGAAGAAGACCCTAGGGATGAGCTCGTCCTGTCCACGATTCATCAAGCCAAGGGGCTTGAGTGGAAGGCCGTTTTTGTGATCCGCCTGTCCGAAGGCCAATTTCCCAACGCCAAGTCGCTCGAAGACGAAGACGAGCTTGAAGAAGAACGCCGGCTTTTTTATGTGGCCGCGACCCGTGCCAAAGAAGAGCTGATACTGGTCCATCCGATGACGCGGTATGATTATCAAGCGGGAACCATCATCAGCCGGCCTTCGGTGTTCATGCTGGAACTTCCCGGCCACTTGTATGAGGATATTGAGGTGGAGGAAAGCGAAGAGGAAGAAACAATTTATTTGACGTAACGCTATGAAAAAAAAGGCTGCGCTGTTAACGGTTTTTTTGGTGGTGCTCATTGATCTCATGGGTTTTGGGATTGTTTTGCCGCTTTTGCCTTTTTACGCTTCAAAATTTCACGCCTCAGCCGTTGAAATTGGCTTGTTGTACAGCATTTATTCGCTGGCGCAGCTCATCGTTTCGCCGCTTTGGGGCGGTCTTTCCGACCGTGTCGGCCGGCGTCCGATTATGCTGATGAGCACGCTTGGCTCATTTTTGGCTTATGTTTTATTCGGACTCTCCAATTCTTTCGCGGTGCTTTTTGTTTCGCGTCTCATTGCCGGGGTCATGGGCGGCAACATTTCAGCGGCCCAGGCGTATGTGGCGGACGTTACAACGCATGAAGACAGGGCTAAAGGCATGGGGCTGATCGGCGCGGCATTTGGAATAGGTTTTGTGATGGGACCGGCGCTGGCGACACTGCTTATTCATCCGGGATTCCATTCTTTTATTGAGCATACGGGGTTTTCAGGGCTTTCGAGGTTTATCGCCGAAAATAAATACGCGGTACCGGGATTTGTGGCCGCTTTCATGTCGTTTATGAGTTTCCTTTTAGTGTTGTCCAAGCTTCCGGAAACGGTGCAGAATTTAAAAAGCGGGGACTCGGAGCGGATTTCCAGGCAGAGCATTTTCACGGCGGGCTTCTGGCGCAGCGCGCTAGGCCAGGACGCCAAGAGGGTTTCCGTTTTTCCTCTTCTCATGATAAGTATTTTTCTTTTGTCGCTCGGGCATTCAAGCCTTTACAGTGCGTTTCCTTTGTTTTGCAAGACACGTTTGGGTTTGTCCGCTGAGAAGGTCGGGATGCAATTTGTCTACATGGGCTTGATCGCGGTATTGATACAGGGAGGATTGATACGGCAGCTCGTAAAATATTTCAGTGAGGAAATGCTTTTTACGGTGGGCTCTTTTTTAATGGTGGCAGGGCTTGGGCTTATACCGTTTGCGGTCTCAGAACGAACACTGATGGCTTATCTTTCTCTGATGGCAGTGGGGGCGAGTCTGAACGGTCCGACACTCAACAGCCTTATTTCAAAGGCATCAGACCCTTCGAAAGTCGGTGCAACGATGGGCGCTTCTCAGGGACTATCGGCGCTCGGGCGAACGATAGGGCCCACGTGGGGCGGTTTTTTGTTCGGCGTTTCTTTCCGGTTGCCGTTTCTGGCGACCGCCGCGGTTTTGCTGTCGACCGTTTTTGTGGGGTCCAGGCTGGTTTCTCAGAAATTGGCAAAATAGAAGTGATGAGGCCATTGACAGTGATTTTAAGTTCTGCGATAATCCAGATTTTAAAATGACAGCTTTAGAATCCAAACCCAATCCCGGAAGAAAGCTTTTCTTCGGGCTTTTTGTTTTTCCGCTTCTCCTCGCCGTGGGGATGGCCGTGCTGCTTTGCACGGTGGTGCTTCTCACAAACGAAGAGACCACGCCCGAATCGCTTATCACCGCCATCAAAACAGGCTCGCCCAATAAAAGATGGCAAAAGGCTTTTGAGCTTTCCAACGAATTGAATCAAAATAAAGACGCCGTCCGCAGTGACGCGGTGATGCGAGGTATCATCCATATTTTGCAGGACAAGACCCATTATGATCCGAAGACCCGCGCTTACATGGCCCTTGCGTTGGGCTATTTTAATAAACCGGAGGCCATCGAAGCGCTCCGGTCGACGCTCAGCGATACGGACAGGGATATTGAGCTGTACAGTCTTTGGGCCTTGGGGACGCTCAGAGTGAAAGCGGCCATTCCCGTAATTTTACCGTTCTTACGAAACGAAGATGGGGATCTGCGAAAAGTAGCCTGCTATGTTTTGGGCGTGATGGGAGACCCTAGCGTGGTTCCTGTTTTACGCGCGAGGCTGAATGACGCTGTGGCAGACGTGAGGTGGAATGCGGCGCTTGCTTTGGCAAGACTCGGGGACGAATCAGCGGTTGATGTTTTGTCTAAAATGCTTGACCGCCAGTCGCTGGTAAGAGATCATGACATGGACGAAGAAGCCGTAGAAAAAGTGATGATCAATGCCACAAAAGGTCTTGCGCTCCTCAAGAACCCGAAAACCAGCGGGCTTTTGGAGCTGGTTTCCAAGAATGACAAAAATTTGAAAGTCCGGCAGGCGGCCATAAACGCGATGGAATATCAGAGGGGATCATGAGCGAAACTCAGGAACCAATAAAAGCACCGCCGACGCAAGCTCCAGCGGCACAAGTGCCGGTGGAAAACAAGATGGACCGCCGCCGCTTTTTATCATGGTTTGGCCTTTCGTGGGTGACGTTTGCGGCGGCGACAGGCGGCGCGTTGTCAATTGTCCTAAGATTTTTATTTCCGAATGTTGTTTTTGAACCGCCGACGACGTTCAAGGCCGGTTTTCCGGCGGATTATGAAATCGGCAAAGTGGACGAACGCTGGAAAGAAAAGTTCGGAGTTTGGCTGGTCCGGACGGCGGAAGGCATGTACGCGCTCTCGACAATCTGCACGCATTTGGGCTGCACACCCAACTGGCTGTCGAATGAAAATAAATTCAAATGCCCCTGTCACGGCAGTGGTTTTTATAAAACGGGTATCAATTTTGAAGGCCCGGCCCCGCGCCCCCTGGAACGGTACGCGATATCGCTTGCGGAGGACGGGCAGATCTTGATTGACAAGAGCCGGAAATTCCAGCAGGAAAAAGGCCAATGGAATAATGCGGAGTCTTTTTTGGCGGGCTGATTTTCTTGGCGGAGGTTTAAAAAATGGCGGATAACGAAACAAAACCTAAATTTGATTTAGGCAAATTTATCACCGATTCGCAGATCTACAAATCCATGTTTCGTCACGGGTACAGCACGTCGGACCGTGACAGGGCCTTGTCGGTGATGACCAACGTTTTTTTTCATCTTCATCCGGTCAAGGTAAGAAAATCCGGCGCGCGGTTTGGATTTACCTGGTGCGCGGGCGGACTTTCGTTTTTCGTGTTTCTGACGCTTGTCGTGAGCGGCATTCTCCTGATGTTCTATTATCGTCCAACAGTTGAGCATGCCTACAATGATATCGTCGCGCTTCGGGAGCACGTGCCTTTTGGAATCATGAGAGAGCTTCACCGATGGGGGGCTCACGCGATGATTATCACCGTGTGGCTTCATATGTTCCGTGTTTTTATGACGGGATCCTACAAGCCTCCGAGAGAATTTAATTGGGTCGTCGGTGTTGTCCTGCTGGTTCTTACGATGCTCCTTAGTTTTACCGGCTATCTTTTGCCATGGGATCAGTTGGCGATGTGGGCCATCACGGTGGGCAGCAACATGGCGCGTGCGACGCCGTTTTTAGGCCATGAGGGTCCCGGGGCCGCGCTTTTGGCGATAGGGGACATTCAACTCGTCCACGCCGGCAGTGACGTGCGTTTTGCGCTTCTGGGCGGCCGTTTTGTGGGTGCGGGAACGTTGCTGCGCTTCTATATCCTGCACTGTGTGGCGATCCCCACGGCGGTGGTTTTGCTCATGTCCGTCCACTTTTGGCGTATCCGCAAAGACGGCGGAATCAGCGGCCCGTTATAAATCATGCTTGAAGCTTTCAAACATTTTGTAAATTCTATTTCGTCCCCGGTCACCATTTTTACCGCGGCAACTCTCGCATTCGTGCTTTTTGTGAGCTTTCCAAGACAGGCCACTTCCAAGAGAGTGAGCCTCGCGCTTCTAGGCTTATTTTTGGCATTTTTCGGTATTGGACTTACGGATGAGCATTTCCGGAATATTGTCGGGACCCCCGACAACGTGCCGATCGTCGGGCTCATCGTTATTTTTCTCTATTTCACGTGGTACGCCATGAGAAAAGCGGTGGAAAACGACCGGCGCATAGAGAAGGGCGAGCCGACGGTTGAGCAGCTTGAGACCAATGACAAGGTGCTGGTTTTTCCGTATCTTATTTTTATCGAATTTGTCGTTGCGCTGGCTTACGGCGCGATGCTGGTTATTTGGTCCATATTCTTGAAGGCGCCTTTGGAACAGCCGGCCAATCCGACCGTTTCTCCCAATCCCAGCAAAGCGCCCTGGTATTTTCTGGGGCTTCAGGAAATGCTGGTTTATTACGATCCCTGGATCGCCGGGGTTTTGCTGCCTACCTTTATTATCTTGGGGCTTTGCGCGATTCCTTATATCGATCGCGATCCATCGGGTTCCGGGTACTACTCATTTAAGGGCCGGAAAGGGGTCATCGGTCTTTACCTCTTCGGATTTTGGATTCTTTGGATACTTCTTATCATTAACGGGACATTTCTGCGCGGCCCGAACTGGAATTTTTTCGGGCCGTTCGAGGTATGGGATGTGCACAAAGTGGTCCCGCTTTTAAACGTAAACCTTTCAGAAATTATTTTCATCAAATGGTTGAGTCTGGGGCTGCCGAAACAATGGTTCATCCGGGAAGCGCCGGGCATTGCTGTCATACTAGTTTATTTTATTGTACCGCCGGCCATTTTAGCCAGAACGGTTTTCAAAGAGATTTATAAAAAACAGGGCTCAGCGCGTTATGCGGTCACAGTTTTTTTACTGCTGATGATGCTTTCTTTGCCGATCAAGATGTATCTGCGCTGGGCTTTCAATCTGAAATACATCGTTGCGATTCCTGAATTTTTCTTTAACATCTGATCCCATGGCCAAGAAAACTCCCACCCTTTACAGCGTTTCCAAAACGTTTATGTGGTTTGCGATCGTAAGTTTTATTCTGCTGGTGAGCCTTATCGGCATTGTTTTCACAGACTACAACCGAGAGTGGAAGGTGTGGCAGAAGAAATTTATACAACTTAAAACAGAACTGGCTCAAAAGGAGCTTAAAGAAGCCGAAGGCAAGCTTGATAAGCAAAAACTGGCCGATCTTGAGAAAGAATACCGTGAAACCAAGTCTGGTTTTACGGCCCATAAAGCAGGCTATGAGAAGCTCAAAAAAGAGGTTGAGGCGCTGGATACAAAGATTGTCAAAGCAAAAAGCGCCTATCAAAATTTGAAGCAATTTCAGGATTCCTACAAATATTTCTTCGAAGAGTACAACCGGGACAAAAATCCCAAGGCCAAGGAATATCAGGATAAATTGGCGGTACTCGGTCCGCAATTGGACGAGGCTAAAACGAACCTTGAAGTGCTCGAGAAGGAAAAAGAAGACAAAGACGCCGAGATCCATGGTTTTGTTCAAAAGGAAAAAGAGCTTGAGAAACAGATTGCAAAGCTCTCCGAAGAAAAAGATCGTATCCAACGGAAATTGGACAAAATCATGCCGAGTCTTGCACAGGACATTCTCAATGCGCCGATGATTGACTTTTTGGCGCCGTCGCTTAAGATCCAACAGGTGGTTTTGGAAGGCTTGTACGATGATTATCATTTCGCGAAGGCGCAGAAAGTCGATCGCTGCACGACTTGCCACTTGGGTATCGACCAGAAAGGCTTCGAAAACGCGCCCCAACCTTTTAGAACGCATCCTAAGCTTGATCTTTTCCTAAGCTCTTCTTCGCCTCATCCGACAGAAAAGTTCGGCTGCACGGTCTGCCACGGCGGTAACGGCCAGTCCGTGAGTTTTGTGGATTCGGCGCACACACCCAAAGACGAAGCCCAGAAAAAAGAATGGCAGGCAAAATATCACTGGCATGAGATTGAAAACTGGGAGCCTCAGATGCTGCCGCTGGGGCATGTGGAGGCATCTTGCGCCAAGTGCCACGCGGGTGTCATGGAAGTTCCTAACGCGGTTAAATTGAATAAAGGCCGCAAGCTTGCCGAAACCTACGGCTGTATAAATTGCCACAAGCTGGACGCGTTCCAAAATCACTGGAAAAATAAACCGGATTTAGAACGTATCCAAAACAAGGTCGGCAAGGAATGGATTGAGCGATGGCTCGAGAATCCAAAAGCGTTCAGGCCTTCCACCCGAATGCCACGCATCTTTCATTTGTCCAACACGTCGTCTGCCGAGGATAAAGCAAAGAGCGACGCCGCAATTATGGGGATCGCCGCTTACCTGATCAAAAATTCAGAACCCGTGATCCTGACCCCGCCGCCTGTGGTTGGGAACATCGCCAATGGCGAAAAATTAGTGAAGGAGCTGGGTTGCCTGGGATGCCATTCGGCGGCGGGCGTTAAGATCAATGATTTTGGCCCTGAATTGTCCGGCCTGGGAAGCAAGGTGAAACCCGATTGGCTTTACTCCTGGCTGAAAGATCCCAAACGTTACGCGAGCCACACACCGATGCCCAATTTGCGGCTTAGCGATCAAGAAGCCTCGGATATCACCAACTATCTTTTGTCTTTAAGAAATACGGAATTTGAGGGCCAACCGGTTCCGGAAGCAAAGCCGGCGGTCGTGGACGGGTTGGTTTTGACATTCCTCGAGGGAACGATGCGAAAGGCTGAAGCCAAAGCAGAACTTGGGAAAATGAACGCGGAAGAGAAACTTGAATTTATCGGAAAGAAATCCATTGCGCATCAGGGTTGCTTCAGTTGCCATTCGATCAAGGGGTTCGAAGACGCCAAACCCATCGGCGCGGATATTTCCAACGAAGGACGAAAGGACATCCATCAATTTGATTTTGGGTTTGTCGACATCGAACACACGCGCCATGCTTGGATAGTTCAAAAACTCAAAGATCCTAGAAGTTTCGATCAGGGCAAGGTCAAGGCCTATCATGAGAAATTGAGAATGCCTCAGTTCAATTTTACCGACGAGGAAATAGACGCCTTGGCAACGTTTGTCTTGAGTTTGACGCAGGAACAAATCCCGCTTGAAATGCAAAAACGTTTGACTCTTAAAGACGAGCAGACCCAGAAGGGACGGCTGCTTGTTGCGAAATTCAACTGTAACGGCTGCCACACACTCGACGGCAAAAATGGAAATTTAAGGGAATTTTTAGAGGACAAGGGCCAGGCGCCGCCGATTTTAGACGGGGAAGGCGCCAAGGTCCAAGAGAAGTGGCTTCATGAATTCTTAAAGAATCCGACAACCATCCGCGCCTGGGTGAAGGTCCATATGCCCACGTTTGGATTTACCGAAGAGGAGCTTACGACGTTTGTTCAGTATCTGTCCAATCTTTCGGGTGAGGAAATTTCCTATAAAGGGCACGAGCCGCCGGCTACGACACCCGAGAAACTGGAGGCTGGAAAGGCGGTCTTTGGAAAGCTTCAGTGCGCTAAATGTCACCAGGTGAACGCCGAAAGCGCCGCGCTTGGCAGCTCGTTTTTGGCGCCGGACCTCACCTTGACAAAGAAACGCTTGAAACCCGAATGGGTCAAGCAATGGCTGACGGATCCCCAGGTGCTTCAATCCGGCACCATGATGCCTACTTTCTTCCCTGACGGGCAATCACCGCTTACGGACATCCTGGGCGGAGACGCCAATCAGCAGATCGAAGCGATCCGCGACACTCTTTACCAGTATGAGCCGGAGTCCAACAAAAAAGCGGACGATTCGAAATCCAAAAATTCTATTGCAAAATAGGAAGCCAGATCTTAAAATAAGGAATCAATTGGTTTTTCAGGGGTTTTCTTTTACCTTTTTTAAAAAGATTTTTACGGTGCGAGTACACTTTAGTTAATTGAAAGGAAGTCATTCGATGAATAGCGGGAAAACATTAATGATCACTTTAGCGGTTTTATCTGGTTTAATATTTGCCCATCAGGCGATTTCTCATGCGGCAGTGATTTCGGGCAAGACTTTGTTCGAGGGGACCGCACCGGCAGCGGAAAAAATCAAGGCAGACGCGGATCCGAAGTGCCAGGCGATCCATCCGGATGGAATTGCCCCTGATGAAGTGATTGTGAATTCCAACGGAACGCTTAAAAACGTGTTTGTTTATGTGAAAGAAGGGCTTTCCGGTAAGACTTTTCCAGCGCCGAAAGGGGCGGTTGTATTTGACCAGCATGGCTGCCAATACAATCCCAAGGTTTTTGGTATTCAGGTCAATCAACCGCTTGAGATTGTGAACAGCGACGACACGCTTCACAATGTCCACTCCCTTTCTACGAACAGCACGCAGTTCAATCTTGGTATGCCGATAAAAGGCATGAAACTTAAGAAGACTTTCACAAAACCCGAAGTGATGGTCAAGATCAAATGCGAAGTCCATCCCTGGATGCGTGCTTATGCCGGTGTTTTGGACCATCCTTTTTTTGCGGTGACGGGCGATGATGGCAGCTTTGAAATCAAAAACCTGCCTCCCGGCAGTTATGTGATCGAGGCTTGGCATGAAAAATACGGGAGCCAAACCCAAAAGGTCACCGTCGCCTCTGACGACCAAAAGCAGGATATTTCATTCCCATACAAAGCTTCCTGAAGTTTTGAGCCGGCTTTATAACTATTCGAAACTGGTTGTTTTTTTTACCTTTTGCCTGATTGTCGCCGGAGGCCTTGTGACGAGCACCGGCTCGGGTCTTTCGGTGCCGGATTGGCCGCTGTCTTATGGCATGGTGTTTCCGCCGATGATCGGCGGGATACGCTTTGAGCACACCCACCGCGTGATCGCGGGATTTGTTGGCATCTTAACTTTTATTTTAATGGTTGCCATTCTACGGGTCGAGAAAAGAAATTGGATAAAAGCGCTCGGGGTGCTTGCGTTTTTAGCGGTGATCGCACAAGCCATTTTAGGCGGGCTCACGGTCATCACTCTTTTGCCTCCGGCTATTTCAGTCACGCACGCTGTTTTGGCGCAGACATTTTTTACGCTGCTTTGCTCCATAACTTTTTTTCTTTCCCCTGCATATGAAAGCAAAAATGCGACTCCGAGCAAGAATATCGCGTCGTTGAGGCGCCTTCTTATAGTCACAGCGGTTTTTGTAGCTCTACAGCTCATTGCCGGTTCATGGGTGCGGCACACGGCCGGTCACGGCATGAATATCCATTTTGCGCTGGCCTTCCTTATTTTTCTTCACACGCTCTTTATTGTTTTTAGAATCTCAAAAGAGGAGAGTGCACTGCACAAACTTCTTCACCACGCTTTTCTTCTTGTATTCCTGGTGATGGGGCAGCTCTTTTTAGGGTTTGGGGCTTACTGGCTTAAATTTCACATGAAAATACCGGACAGCAACAGGCTGGGAGCAAAAGCCGTGCTGGTGGCGACCGCACACCAAGCCACGGGCGCGCTTATCCTGGCAACCGTTGTGGTGTTGATTCTCCGCGTGTTTCGGTTATTTAAAGAAGAGGCAACGCAGTAATCGTGAGACCTTTTGCACTTTATTTACAGCTCACAAAACCGCGTCTCTTGCTGATGGTGCTGGCTACGACACTGACAGGCTATTATATGGCCAGTTCAGGTCTGCTTGGTTTTAAAACTTTAACGCTTACACTGCTGGGGTCGGCGTTTGTCGGGGGAGGCGCTAATGCGCTCAACCAGTATCTTGAAAGGGGCCTCGACGCCATGATGAAACGCACCCAAGGCCGGCCTTTGCCCAGCAAAGGGCTTGGTAAACGCGAAGCGCTTTGGTTTGGCATTCTTTTATCTGCCGCGGGTTTGGTTGTCCTTTTTTTTGGCGTCAATTGTTTAGCGGGCCTAATAGGCGTCTTGGCCCTATTGGCCTATGTGCTTCTTTACACGCCGCTCAAACAAAAAACACCTGCTAATACGCTCATCGGCGCCTTATCGGGAGCGGCGCCGTGTCTGATAGGCTGGACGGCCGCAAATGGGCGTCTCGGCCGCGGGTCCTTTATACTTTTCCTGATTCTTTTTGTGTGGCAGCTGCCGCATTTTTTTGCGATTGCGTGGGTCTACCGTGAAGATTATAAAAACGGGGGTTTTAAGATGCTGTCGGTGAGGGACGACGAAGGAAAGAAAACGGCGACACAGATCGTTTCCTGCTCGGTTATTCTTTTTTTGGTGAGTCTTCTTCCAACCATGGCGGGCCTGGCGGGATTGACTTATTTGTTTATGGCGATCTTTTTCGGGGTCTTTCTCGTGGGTTTTTCGATATACTTGGCTGTAAATAAACTGTCGGAAATAAAAAAATTTGTTCCTACATCTATTGTCTATCTTTTTGTGCTGAATCTGTCAATGGTTCTCGATAAAACATGATGACAAAACCCGACAGCTCACGCCAACCCAAAGAGGAGTCAACGGTGTTTTGGTGGACGGGCTGGATTCTTCTTACGATCGTTTCATTTTTTGTTTCCTGTATTTTTTGGACCAGGATCATTGCCACTCATGTGGGAAACATGCACAGGCCCGGCGTTCCCATCCTTTGGGTTGCAACCGTGTTTGGAAGTTGGATGGTGCTGCTGGTGCCGCTGATTATCGTGATGTATAACAAGGTTGATAAGGCGTATGAAGACACCCGGATGGCCCGTGAGACGGCTCAGTTCAGCCGGACGAGAAGTGAATTGGGCCCGCGCAGTGTTTCTGTGGAAACATCGAAGCGCGTGCTGCCGAAAGAGCTTACCGAACGGCTCAAGCGCTTGCCTGAAACGATACGCGGAGGGCATCTGGTGACGGTCTCCCTTAGGGATGGGAGAAAGATCGAGAATGTTTTTGTTGCCAATAAAAAAGAGATTCTCGGGATTTACAATACCGAAGAGATGTCATTTTCAGCAGACGACATCTCCGATCTTTTGCTCGCCGATCTTGATAAACTGCCTTTATTTGAAGCTCAAAAATGGCTTAAACTTGACGGGATTGACGTATGAAACGAATCGCCTTTTGGATAGGGCGTTTGCTTCAGCTGGCAGGACTTGTGTCGCTTCCTTCTGCGATTGGGGTCGGGTTTATGGAGCACAATGAAAGAGGCTCTATCATTATTTTTATCGGCTCGGTTGCGATTTTCTATTTAGGCTATTTCTTGACGCTCGTGACGGCTAAGTTATAATAATCGCCATGAATCCTTCGGAAAGTTCCCTTAAGCCTCCGAGAAAAAAAGTCCCTCCAAAGCTCGCCGTGATCGACCAAAATGGCTGCACCGGTTGTGAAGCGTGTATCGTGTTTTGCCCGGTGGATTGCATCGAGATTGTTCCGGGTGTTGAACACGCCCAATTTCAGCAAGTGGTGGAAGTGGATTTGAGCCGCTGCATCGGCTGTTCGCTTTGCGCGAAGCACTGTCCATGGATCACCATTGATATGTTTCCCTATGAGCAGGCGCTCAAAGAAGCGCCTGCGGTTACTTTAAAAAGCGTTTGCGGACAGCCAGCGTCTTCTCAATAAAATCTGCAACGTCCTTTTCAAGACGCATTCCGCTCAAGTAATGGATCTCCGGAATGCCCGCAGGGCTTGTGACATTGACTTCCGTGAGATATTTTCCGATCACGTCGATTCCCGCAAAATAAAGTCCATGGGCCAATAGCTTTGGAGCCATGAATTCCACGAGCTTCTTGTCCCAAGCGGTGAGATCGGACCGATGCATGGAACCCCCGATGCTCAAATTAGCCCTGAAGTCATAGGTCGGCGGCCGGCGAATAAATGACCCCAGCGGTTTTCCATCGAGTATCAGTATCCTTTTGTCGCCAAAACGATCGGCCGGGATAAATCTCTGAATCATAACGGTTTTTTGGCCAAAAACCGTTGCGGTGTCGAGCAGGGAAGGCAGATTTCTGTCTCCGGGACTGCTGGAAAATATTCCCGCGCCCCCTTTTTCGTCGAGAGGTTTGATCACGACCGGTTTTTTGAGGTAATGAATGAATTTTTTAGCTTCGCGAGGCTCCTGAGTCACAAAGGTTTCAGAAGTGTATTTTTTGAACAAGAGTGAAAAGAGTTTTTCGTTTGAAATGGCCATGCCTTGCGGATCATTGAGGATGAAGGCCTTATGTTTGATGCTCTCAAGAATTTGAAGCGCGCTCAAATATTCCGTATCAAAAGGTGGTTCTTTGCGGATAAAAATACAGTCTAAAAGAGAAAGTCTATCCGCGTTTGCGTTGGGTTTGGAAGGCAGGTAGCCTCTTTTGCTGTGCAGTTTTGCCGGGGACAGATAGGCAAACGGCCCATCGAGTTGCCAGAAGAGATGCCTGCTTTCAAAATAGAAGACTTTATGTCCGCGCGCGATGAGTTCACGCATGATCCAAAATGAAGAGTCCTCATTAATTTTAACTTTGGATACCGGGTAAAGTAAAAAGGCTATTTTCATGGGTGAATGGATGTTATTATAACATAAGCGCCACTCAGTAAGGATCAAAATGGACTTGGATATCAAAGAACCCCTGCTAACACTGGACAATTTAAAAGACTATTTTTTACGCGGTTCAAAAGCACCCGGTGATTTGAAGATCGGTGTCGAATGGGAAAAAATCGGCGTCTACAAAGACAACGGCTGCGCCATCGCTTACTCCGGCGAAAGGGGAGTGGAGCAAATTTTCCGTCTGCTCGTCAAAAAGAATGGGTGGCAACCCGTTTATTCAAACAGTCATATTATCGCGCTTAAAAAAAATGAGGCGCGAATCACGCTCGAACCCGGCGGGCAGATCGAGTTGAGCGGTCAAAAGGCATCCCGCCTTCGGGAGAATTTTGCCGAATTGGATTGTCACTTGAATGAGATTCGGGGCGTTTCGGATGAACTGGGGATCGCGTGGCTTGGTATCGGCGCGCAGCCGTTTAGTATTGCTTCAGAAATCGAATGGGTCCCCAAGGAGCGTTACGCGATCATGCGGGAAAGCCTGAAAGACAAAGGCCCTCTAACGTATTCCAT
>OBEQ011826075.1_pt1 | contig 14694 bp, 16 predicted proteins | sample 1670901 | NCBI WGS metagenome assembly OBEQ01 (sample SAMEA104232315, study PRJEB22302) | groundwater metagenome | biome: forest; feature: aquifer; material: groundwater | place: USA | collected 2011-08-07 | depth 5.4 m
AGCACTGGAAACGGGAAGGCTTACATTCAACTCTTTAACGAACTGCCAGTAATCATTACTTGGATCATAAGCAAAGTATCCCGGCTTTTCCCGGCACAGAAGATTGGGAGTGTCGTAGCAGCGTATGTTATTCTCATCATAATAATACTGATAGTCGTAATTGCTCCATGCGACAACAATATCTCCACTCTGCTGTTCAACACTCACTTGAAACGGATAAACTGCGGGATAGATGCCCCGATGCAGCATAATACCGGGAGGCCCCTTTCGCTCGGTAAAAGCAGGCAAGCGGTATTCTTCGAACCTTGGATCTTCGTCAGATTGGACAAATGTTGCTGAGCGAGTTGCCAGGGGTGTACGTGTGGGAACTGCTGAAGGAGTAAGTGTTGGCAAAGGCGCAGATGTTGGCGGGAGCGTCAGAGCAACCATAGGCGTTGGCGTGAGAATAGCATCAAGTGACTCAGTGGGTGTTGGGATGAGTACTGGAATGACACTTGGTGACGCGGTACGCAGAAGAGAATCGAAAGGTGTGGAGCTTGGCAGTGAATGTGTTGCACCAGCCAATGTTGCTGTGACCTGCGGCACTGCCAATGGTTCAGGAGTGGAAAAGCGGTTTTGACCAGTCGTTGGCACGGGCGGAATTGATTCCTGAATACTGCAGGATAGTGAACATATAAGTGAACATATCAATGAACAAGCCCTGAAGCGTTGAGTACTCTTCATGGTTTCACTGTGGTAGAATATACCAATTACACTCATTTAGAAAGTGCTTTTTTCTCTTCGAGCTATCTCGTCGCGAAGTTCGATTGCTTTTTCAAAATCAAGTTGCTCAACGCTTTGGCGCATTTCTTCTTGAAGGACTGCAATGGATTTAAGCACATGTGCGTCTTTTTTCTTACTATCCCCACTGGGAGTAATATCCTCTTCAATTGCACGCTTGATACTTTGTGGAATGATCTTATGTTTTTTGTTGTACGCAACTTGCAACTTTCTGCGCCGATCCGTTTCAGCAATCGCGTGCTTGATTGAATTAGTCATCACATCCGCATACAAAATAACATACGAATCAACATTTCGTGCAGCTCTTCCGATTGTTTGGATAAGGCTTGTGGTATTGCGCAAAAAGCCTTCCTTATCCGCATCAAGAATCGCTACGAGACCGACTTCGGGTATATCGAGTCCTTCACGCAAAAGATTAATCCCTACCAACACATCAAAGACTCCTTGGCGCAACTGCTTAATAATCGCCGTACGATCAAGGGTATCCACTTCGCTGTGCATATAGCGCGCTTTGATGTCATGCTCAATGAGATATTCTGTGAGTTCTTCTGCTGAGCGTTTTGTAAGCGTGGTCACCAATGTGCGATTGCCTTTTTTTGCGACTTTAACAATTTCTTTCATAACATCTGCGATCGATCCCTTCATCGGGCGAATGTCTACGGGCGGGTCGATAAGGCCCGTGGGCCGTACGATCAGCTCGACGGTTTGCCCAGAATGAGCCCCCTCATATTCTGCAGGAGTTGCACTCACAAATATGCCATGTTCAAGGTATTGCTCAAATTCAGTAAATTTCAGCGGACGATTATCCAGAGCACTCGGCAAGCGAAATCCATAATCAACTAGATTTTTCTTTCTGGAATAATCGCCACTCTGCATACCGCGTATTTGTGGCACGGTCACATGACTTTCGTCGATCACAATGAGGAATTCTTTTGAGTATGGATTGTGTTTGAAAAAATCCAGCAATACTGAAGGCGGCTCGCCCGCCTTTCTCCCGTCGAAATGCCGCGAGTAATTTTCAATGCCCTTGCAATAGCCGAGCTGCTGCATCATTTCGAGATCATAATTTGTTCGCTGTTCAAGACGGTGTGCTTCCAGCATACCAAGCTTTGGCAGTTGAACCTCCAGTTCTTTGCGAATTGATACAATGGCTCGTTTTCGCTTTTCTTCCGGAGCAATGAATGGTTTGGCAGGAAAAAGAAGGGCATGAGAAAGAGATTCAAGTAATGTGCCATTCATTGCATGTACAAATGAAATCGACTCGATGATATCACCATCGAATGAAAAACGAAAAAGATCCCCTCCCGACCCCTGCATCACATCCACCGTATCTCCTCGTACTCGAAATCTGCCAGGAATTAACTCTAAATCATTCCGTTCATAGAGCAAATCAACAAGTCGTTGCATAAATGCGCGCCTCGCAATACGCTCCCCCACTCGAACTTCATAGGTGCTCTGATGGAAATCAATCGGATCCCCGAAGCCATATATGCACGAAACGGATGCAACGACGATGACGTCTTTGCGCGACATCAATGCAATTGCCGCTTCCATGCGAAGGCGCTCGATTGTTTCGTTAATCTGTGTTTCTTTTTCAATATAGGTATCAGTTTGGGGAACATAACTTTCCGGCTGATAATAATCATAATAGGAAACGAAATAACATACACTGTTTTTTGGGAAAAAAGTTTTAAATTCCGTATACAGCTGCGCGGCAAGCGTTTTATTATGCGCAATGACAAGGGTGGGCATCTGCACTTTTTCGATCACATTGGCAATGGTGTACGTTTTACCGGAACCCGTAACGCCCAGAAGTGTTTGCGCCCTGCACGATGAAAAACCATCCGTTAATTGCTGGATGGCTTTGGGCTGGTCGCCTGCTGGCTTATAATCCGAGAACAGCTTGAATTTCACAAGATAAAAATCTATTTCTTCCGCTTCTTCTTAACAGTAATTCGTATTTCGGGCAAGAGGGAAGGTGACATGCCTTCATAGTTTTTATTCACTTGCGCGCGCTTTGCTTGTGCCGCCCAAGATCCGCCAGTCGGACCAGTCTGTTCCTTCGTGCGCTTTTTAGCACGCTTTTCTCCCTTTGTTTCCGGCTCAAAATTATCTGGTGTCTTCATATACCCTAAGTATAGCAAAAAAAGACCGATATCGAGTATGACATCGGCTGTGATACATCAAGCAATTCAAGGAGTTTGTCGTTTATTTTTTTTTCTTATCGGCAAGGGTGTTTTACTAAAATGCTGGTGAATCTTCTTCAATGCTCGTTTCTTGAGAAGCGAAGCGTAAGATTCTGATACACCCAAATCAGAACCGATCGATTTCAACGTACGCTCGTACAGAAAATACTGCAGGAGCGCATATCTTTCGCGATAATCAAGTCGAGTAAGCATCCGGTTGACAATCTTCCACGTATCATTTTCTTCATCTTGCGCAATAATCGTTTCGAGATGACTGGGAGTAGATAAAGAAATATCAAGAAGTGAGAGTGTGGAATCAGAATCATCAGAGGAAGCGCCATACATCTCGTCAAATGAGAGCGTATTCTTATACTTCTGCGCATCACGATCATGAGTGACATCATCTTCCACGTTTCTTTTCCTCCGATAAAATGCCGGAAAATATTTTCTACGTTCATCAAGCATCGCTCCCCGAATACGTCGGACAGCAAATGTTAAAAATTGGCAACCTTTCACAGGGTCATATCGGGCAAGCGCTTCCATAAAACCACTCCATCCAGCGCACTCAAGGTCAACTGAATTGCGGCCATCATCAGTTACTGCTTTAGCAATTCTATGCGCATTTGATCGTATGAATTCGGTAACAGCTTCTGCCGCTTTATTTTTTGCAACCAAACTTCCTGTTTTTTGATACTTGATTACCCATTCTGTAAGTTTGTTTGGAATGAACTGTTCTGAAATTCTTGGGGTACCTGATCGATAATGTGTTGTCAAAGGAACAATATCCAACATCTCTCTTCTTAATAGGTATGATCCATCAATTACACCCGCCTGTCAATAACCTTGACAATCTCATCATGCCATGAAAAACTAGCATCATGTCCTTTGAAGCAAGATCTTCAGATTGGATGAGAATAAAAAAGTTCCTCGCCCATACGGCACGGGAAACGGGCCAGCGGCTCGGGTGGAAAGAGATAACCTTACGCGCAGAAAATCAGGACTTGAGAATTGAATTTGCAAATCTACCGCATGATGGAATTGCGGACCACCAAAGAGGCTTCTACTATTCGAAAATCTTTCATTCTGATGGATGGTATAGAAATGACGAGTATGGAGCGCACTTGGTAAGCTATGGCAATGGCGCTACTCACATACCTCATGGATATCCGTCTGTTTCAGGTGTTCTCTTCTTTGCATTTGGAGAAGCTCGAAGTGTGTTTTTGCCTGGAGTAAAAATAAGGCGTACGGCGCGAAAAAGACGTGAAAATGAGCCGACCGATATCCTAACACAGCATCGCTATCAGCATAGCGTATTACTCTACGGACTCGCTGATGGAGTACTAACGCTTTCCGATGAGCATCTATTTAGCTCCGCAACTCTTGTATTCCTTCAAAAGCATTTAGGGGGCTATCGGCGCGTAGTCGACCATGCGCTTCCGGGTGTTGTGTTTCCTGAAGACGAAAGAGTTGCGCATGTGCAAGAATTTCAATATCATAGAGATTTTGTCCCCCTTCTCGCAGAGCATCTCGTCGCTCAAATCATCTTCGCAACTGAAGGCGCGGGAATTCGACCTGAGACCGCATTACGACTCATTACACCGACCCAACATTGATTGGGTCGTTTTTTATTTGCAACACTTGACATTTCTCATCTTTTGTGCAATACTGCCGCGTATGGCTCAAGCGAGTAGAGTAACGTCCATTGATCCTTCAAAACGAGAAAATGCGGCCATTCAGCCCTCAAGAGAATATCATCATCCGTTGGAAGGGCTTTCACACCCGATTGTCATCGGCACACTTCTTGCCATGGCTGAAGTAATGGCATTTTTGGGAATGTTTTTCGGCCTTCGCCTTTCACTTGCAGGATTCTATATCATAAGCATGATTCTCCTTTCAACAAGAATATGGAGTGAAACAAGAAACACACATCCACTACTTGATGGGGAATACGCGTGGATCGTACGGCTTCTTGTGGTGGTGATAGGATGTGTTTTCGTGGAAGTCGGCATGACGATGAAGCTTTCCTGGCAAAGCTACGCCGCGCAAGCTTTCGGATTCTCGATTCCAATCACATATACCACCGTTCTACTTCACTTCAGAAGTAGAACGATTGCGAGTTAAGCCCTCTAACGGGCTTCTTTTTTTGCCATCAAACAGATATTCGATGCATCCCACCAATGTGCTCGATGCCCCTTTCTGCTGTAGTAGCAATCGACAACATCAAATCCGGCCAGCGTACACAACCTTGCAAGTTCACGACATCGAAAGCTATAATAATAGAGTGGTGTTGAAATAGCGCCCGATTTCCATGTGGTTAATAAATCCCTCCATGAAAGATCGCAATAATCAATCCCGAATGTACGAGCATATGTATCGGGGACGAGAAGCGACCGTTCAAGCGCGTACTTCCATACGCTTTTTTCTTTGAGTGTGGGACGCCATAAGTTCCAATTTGTCAGAAACAGCATTCCGCCGGGTTTAAGTAATTGAAACATCAACACTAATGCCTTCATCCGCATTTTTTCAGAAGGGAGATGATGGAGAACCGCAACTGAAAATACGGCATCAAATGTTCTGCCTTTTAGTTCGGGAATATCATCAAGTGCCAATATATCTCCTTGATAAAAATCCTTGATTGCGCAGCCATATCGCTCTCGTGCTATCTGAATAAAATGTTGATTCAGATCAATTCCAACATAGCGGATATCTCTGTTTTTTAAAAAATCTGCCATGCGCCCATTACCACAACCAGCATCCAAAACACTCATATCATCCTTTACAATATTCTGTAATGGAGTACAATCATCCCACGAAAAGCGCCGTGTTGCACTAAATTCGCTCGATGCTGATTCATAGCCTCGGCGTGTTATTTCAAGAAGTTTTTCTGCAACGGCATCTTTCATATGAATGCAAAACAACAAATCATAGCTACAGCTATTATAAAGGACCTTGCGATGCGAAGCAATCCGAGTTTTGCCGATTGCGATGCCATCAAGCGAAAGCATATGCGATCAAGCGGCATCACAATGATCGACAATCATTCGATTCTACGATGGTATCACTTACTCATCGAGCGCGAAGAAATGACTCAGAGCACAGCCGTTGAATCTGCGCTTCAGATCCATCCAGTACGATCACAATCTGGCATTGCGGTCATCACTCTTCTTACGATGCCGGCAGGTTGTCCCGGCAGATGTTCGTATTGCCCAACAGAAGCGCGTATGCCAAAAAGCTACGTTGCAACCGAACCCGCTGCAGCACGAGCGCTTACTCTACAGTTCGATCCCTACATCCAAACAGAAAATCGCATCACCACATTGCGGCACAACGGCCATTCAGCGGATAAAATTGAACTCATTATCAAGGGCGGCACCTGGTCGGCATACCCACGAGACTATCGCGAATGGTTTATCCAACAATGTTTTCAGGCCATGAATGAAACGGGTGTAGTACAGCGCGATATTGTCAACACAAATCCTTCCTCGCATTTCAATCGCTTCTGGGGAGAGGAAAAAAACAATTGGTCGATAGAAAAACTCCTCGAGGAACAACACATCAACGAAACGGCTCTCAATCGCTGCATCGGACTTACGATTGAAACGCGCCCTGACTGGGTGACAATCGAAGAGATTACCCACCTCCGCACATTGGGATGCACGCGCGTAGAACTGGGACTTCAGACTACCGACGAAGATATTTTGAAAAACATCAAGCGCGGACATACTGCCTTGCAAACAGCTCATGCAACAAAACTACTGAAAGATGCGGGTTTCAAAGTAGATCATCATCTCATGCCAGGACTTCCCGGAGCAATTCCGGAAAAAGATCTGCAGATGGCGCAAGAAGTATTCTCATCTGACCTCTATCAGCCGGATACGATAAAGCTCTATCCGTGCGTCATCTTGCCGTCAACGGAAATCTATACATGGTTCAAGGAAGGGCGCTTCATCCCTTATTCTACGGAAACTCTTTTGGCGCTTTTGGCGGATATCAAAGCAATTGTTCCGCCCTATATGCGTGTTGCTCGCGTGATTCGAGATTTTCCTTCACCGGAAATTGCGGGCGGAAACCTTATTACCAACCTTCGTGAAACAATTCAGAAGGCTATGAACAAAAAAGGTGTTCACTGCAAATGCCTACGTTGCCGGGAGATTGGCCATGTGCTTTCAAGATCAGATCTTGCAAACCATGAATGGAAACCAGTGCTAAAAACGAGATCATACGCCGCATCGGGTGGCACTGAATATTTTTTGAGCTATGAAAGTGAGGATGAACAAATCGTCTATGCGTTTTTGCGCATGAGATTCCCCTCTCCCGAAGCAAGTGTGCTATGGAAAGCGATTCCTGAAATTTCCCACGCAGCACTCATTCGAGAACTCCACACCTATGGATCACTAGTGCCAATAAGCGCTACAGATACGAATGCCTCACAGCATCGCGGACTTGGAAAATCACTACTGGCAGAAGCGGAAAAAATTGCACACGAACATGGATACAAAAAAATGGCAGTGATCTCCGGTGTTGGTGTGCGAGATTATTATAAAAAACAAGGATATTCGCTTGAAGGGACGTACATGGTAAAAAAATAAACCCTATGTGGTCATAGGGCTGAAAAAATAGGTTTGAAGAGACTTGAGAGAAGCTCTTTTGTCTGTGCAATTTGAGCTGCGCTCAAGATTTGATTGCCTTTTTCGTCCGTATCCGACGGGGCATCGATCACATAGATGCGTTCTTCGAGCTCTTCTTGCGCTTGCATCTGTGGCGGAATGGGCGGTCTCATGCCAGTAGCTTTCTCGACATCATCCGGGAACTTTCCCGGATCGGCAGTTTCGTAGATGAGCGCGGGTGTATCTTGATCACAAAATGCGACTTTATACCCCGCCAATCCGACTGCTCCATGTGGCTCCAAGATAATGCCGTGGTGATTATACGCATCCTCCATCGTCAAATAGCATGCCACATCAGAAATACTATATGCCCTAAAGTCATTTCGCATCGCTTGCATATCTGGCATTTGAGCAATAATACCTTCACGAACAACCCTGTCCGTCACCGGATCCCACTCATCATAGATATGTCCGCCGTAGAAATCAAACAATCGTGCCATACCACTCGGATGCTTTACGCGCATTGCTGATGACGGCGACTTTTTTGTCGGCCTGATGATATATTCGCCGGTGCGCAAAAACTCCGGAAATACAACATTCTCATTGACTGCACAAATGATCGGACCAACTGGCAAACCCGCTTCTTTTGCAAGGACCGTTCCCATGATGTCTCCAAAGTTGCCTGAAGGAATACTTGGAATCATCAACTGAGTACCGTCCAGTCCCATGCGGGAATATCCATAAAACGGATAGACCATCTGAGGCAATTGCCGTCCAAGACTTATGGAATTTGCTGATGTGAAAATATCTTCGTCTTTTGATATTTCGTAGGCAAACTTCTTATCTCCCATGAGATACTTTGCAAGCTGCTGACAGACATCAAATTCCGCATTCACTGCAACAGCAAAAATGTTTTCGTAAAGGGTGGTCATCTGTCGACGCTGTCCGGCGCTGATCTCTCCTTGCGGATAAAACACCACGACAAACGCGTTCGACATGCCCTTCAGTGCATCAGCAATCGCTCCGCCGGTATCCCCGCTTGTCGCAACAAGGACAATGCGTGTGAGTCCGCGTTTTTTGAGGAAATGATTAAGGATGCGAGCATAGAACCGCGCCGCGTAATCTTTGAACGAGTATGTCGGTCCCTTTGTGAGCCACATGATATACAGGCGATCATGGACATGCTGTACGGGTGTCGGTATAATCGCCTCGTCATAAGCATCTCTAAGAAGCGCTCCCAACTCATCATCAGATATGTGCCACTTCAAATACGAGTAGAGAACTTCGAACGCTATCTCGGCATACGATTGATCAGACATCGCTTTGATCTTTTGCCTTAAGATCGTTGGCACATCTTTGCGAGCTAAGCTATAGAGTCCATGATTGGACGCCATGCCATTGAGGAGCGCATCAGGGAACGTCACGTGTTCTGCCCTGTTGTTGGTGCTGTAGTAGAGAATCGGTTTGATCATCAAACGTGAAAAGGACACGGGAACATATCACCATGAGAGATATTTTTAGTCAACTATTCTCTCTATTGTAAAGACAATTTCTTACAGTATTATTTGATATTTTAAAAAAAAGGAATAGTATCTTGTGCAAGGGGAAGAGTCACGGAGAGAGACTCTGCGGAAAAACATTTCCGCTGGCGCCATGCTGCAAGTCGTTTTTACTTGGTAAGCCGTGCCGCCACCCCACTTTTTTTATTCACCAACCACTGCTTGAGCCGCCACCGCCCGATGACCCCCCGCCAAAACCGCCAAAGCCACCTCCACCACCCCATCGATCCCATCCTCCCCACGTGCCTCCTGCCCACCACGCAGGATGGTTCCCTTGATGGCTTTGGTAATTTTTTGAAACTGCATAATCAAATAATAAACCAAAAATAACCACTGCAGGCAGCCACATCCATGCGCTCGTAATAAGCGCTACAATACCACCGGTAACACCCCCAATCGCTCCGCCAAGCCACCATGATTTTGTGCGCCCCAAAATACTTGCGATCCACGAGAAGAAAAAAATGATGATAAATAACAGCTCTCCTCCGTATCGCTCGATAATATTCAGCCATGACGGCGCTTTTTTTGACGAAGAAGCGGACAACACTTCTCCTTCGATTGCCTCCATGATACTTGAGGCTCCGACAACTATTCCCTCTCCGTATTTTTCTTCGCGAAACAAAGGACGGACAATATCTTCCTGAATACGTTTTGATTCAAGATCAGTCAGTGCTCCTTCAAGTCCATATCCAACTTCAATGCGCATTTTTCTGTCATCGATGGCAACTAAAAACAATACGCCGTTATTATATTCTTTTGTCCCAATCCCCCATTCGCGGAAGAGTTTATTGGCATAGCTTTCGATATCATCTCCTTCAAGTGATCTGATAATGGCAATAGCGATTTCATGATTTTTCTCTTTGGCAAATGCCGTGAGTTGCTGCTCGAGTTCTTGGCGCGATTCGATGGGGAGAATATTTGCAAAATCATTTACAAAACCAGATGCCGTGTCAGGAGAGGTATACGCACTACATAGTGACGGCATTACCAAAAACAAAAATGCCCATGCAGTGCACAGATACCTCATAAAGAGTATATCGAGAAAAAATTATTCCACCGTAAAATCAACTTTTGGCGCCTGGTCTGCTCCTTCGGCCGCTTTAAACGATTCGCTTAGTTCAAATTTGAAAAGCGATGCGACGATGTTTGAGGGAAAGCTTCGAACGGCCAAGTTGTAGATTCGAACAGCATCATTGAAATCGCGCCGCGCAACAGACACGCGATTCTCTGTACCTTCAAGTTGTGTCATGAGATCACGATAGGCTTCCGTTGCTTTCAGCTGTGGATATGCCTCTACGGTTACAAGAAGGCGCGAAAGGGCTGAGTCAAAATTTCCTGCAGCCTTTACTTGATCATTCACACTTCCGGTTTGTGCTTTCGCCCATGCACTGCGCGCTTCTACCACGGCTATGATCGTACTCTGCTCAAATTCTGAAGCTCCTTTGACGGTATTTACCAAATTTGGCACAAGATCAACTCTCCGTTGATACTGCGTCTGTACATCAGCCCATTTGTTCTTCATGAGTTCTTGCCCGGAAACAAGCCCATTGAATCCGCCCCATAGCCAAAGCACTAAAACCAAAAAAACGGCGACAACACTTCCAATAATAATCTGCTTTTTGTTCATATGATTTTTTTAAAAAATTAATCTTCGTCGTTAGTATTAAGTGAAAACTTTTTTTTGATATCCACTACTTTGTTCTCAACCTCTTTAAGTCGCTCTTTGCACTGTGCCGCAAGAGCTAAGCCGCGCTCAAAAAGCTCAAGGCTTTTGTCGAGATCGATGCCGCCTTTTTCAAATTGCGTAACGATCGATTCGAGCTCATCAAATTGTTGTTGCAGACTTTGCGTTGATTGTTTTTTTGTCATAGTTTAAAACAATTCTTGTTGTGATGATAGTATTTTCGCTGACCGCTCGCCATCGCTGAATGAAATATCCACTCTATCCCCCGGCTGCACACCTTTAATGGAAGACACAACGGCACCCTTGCTTTTTATAATGCTATATCCTCGCTTGAGAACCGTCAATGGATTGACTGTACTGAGTTGACGTTCAAAAAATGTAATTCGATCAGCTTGTTGTCGACAACCATACTCCAAACGAGAGTTCATGCGCCCGACAAAATCGTGTATACGCTCGGCCGCATTCGCCAATGTTTGCTGGTATGTCGCCACATATCCGGCAAATCCATGGAGCGTTCGTTGCATGGAATTGATCCTGCCCGTAAGCGCATGTTCTATACTTCTGATAGACTGGTCATATCGGTTGCGCTGCCATTCGATTGCATGATCCATTGAGCGATTAAGCAGCGATGTAAAAGACGCTATATCAGAAAGTAGCTCAATACGGTCGGGCACAACTAAGCTTGCCGCATGCGTAGGAGTAGCTGCTCGGACATCTGCGGCATAATCCGCCAAACTCTCATCACGCTCATGGCCTACGCCGCATACAACCGGAATTTTTGAACTAAATACTGCGCGCGCCACTTGTTCTGAATTAAACGCCTGCAAATCCTCCAGACTGCCTCCTCCGCGAATCAACACAATAACCTCAATCTCCTCCTCGACCCCGTGATTATTGAACCACTCAAAACTTTTTACAATATCCTCAACAGCTTGCGCACCCTGTACGTGGACATGGGAAAGAAGTATTTCAAGCCCGCCGAACCTTCCGTCCAGAATTCGCATAAAGTCCGTATAGGCGGCAGATTCGCGCGATGCGATCAGTCCTATTTTTTGAGGAAATTGCGGCAGCGGGCGCTTGCGAGCAGCATCAAAGATGCCCTCTGCCTGAAGCTTTGCTTTGGTAAGTTCAAATGCCCTCTTCAGCGCACCTTCGCCTTTCGGTACGACCGTATCGACAAAGATGCTGAATTTTCCGGTCTTGCCATAGACGCGAGGAGCGCCGAACACCGATACTTGCATGCCGTCTTCAAGCCGTCCAAGCTGGTAGGCAAGGCCGAAACATTCCACCGCACTATTCTCATCTTTTAAGGTAAAAAAGACCCATTTCCCTTGGTTTACTTTGTAGGATGCCACTTCCCCTTCCACAGTCACTTTTCTCCCGCCTACGATGCTATTGATGTATTCGACAAATTGCGTAACGGAAAAAGCTACCGCGTCTGGAACACTCGTTGCATCTGGCGTTGTTTTGAAATCAAAATCCATATCACTGTTATCATCTCGAATATAGTAAGAAGAGTCAATGATATAAAAAAACCATCGTATTGCTACAATGGTCGGCTTTTTTCGCGACTACTCTGTGAGACGGCGGGGCCTCTGATGTGCATGGTCGTCGACTTCCATTTGCGCTTCTTCAATCGCAGTAGTGTTCTGCTGAATATGTGAAACGATTCCACGTAACTTTGATGTTATCTCATCGCGCTTATACGTATCGACTGTTGCCAGTGCAAGATCAGCTTCGAGATGACGCAACATATTAAGCGTCTCTTTAATGTCAGATTCGTTTTTATGCAACTTCACTGCGAGATCCTCTATAGTTTGAACGGTTCGACCCGTATTCTTTAGTTCATAATCTTTCCTGTCCTTCTTTCGCCACTCAACACTCTTTAACAAATTTTGTACCAACTTAAATGCAACGCGTAAACTTTTGCGCTCGCGCAAAAGATTTGTAATATGTTGTATGCCGAGCTCTGTTATAAAAGTTCGAATGTCCGCATGCTCGGGCCCCGTTGCAAGTGCCAATAATCGCTTAGTCTGTTTTTTTGCATAGTGAAGAATTGCAAAATCACTTAACCTAATACGTTCTTTAACGCGCTCCTTGTATATTCCGTATACCCAAAGCGCACCATGATTACTCTTATTTTCCGGCATAAAAATCCCTACATATCTTAACTGTTATATGCAGTATCATAAATAGTAATAACCATACTGTCAATTACTTCGAAAAAATCAACCTTCCTTCATCAATAGGGTCTCATTAACTCTTTAGATTCACTAGCGTAATTCCATTTTTAACATAATCTTGATCAAAGCTCAACAGTCCAGAAAATGTATATTCGCGCATGAGTGTTATATTGATTGCATCAACAAAGCTTACATTTTTTGATCGCTGTTTTTTAAAACAATCTTGAGCTGCCTTCAGAATAATCTCATCGGGATACATAAGAATAACTCCTTGCTTGGTGATATCCTCCATAAAATGATGCGCCGTTTTTTGTGCTACTCGCTGTGAAAGAATTGTCGCTGTTTCACTATAGACAAATACTGATGTAAAAAGCTGTAACGAAGAAAACTCTGCAAGTGATGACAGTATGCGCACTGCATGAGTATGATTTGTATCACTAAGGCTGTAGAGTGCAATGAAAAAATCTGAATCCGCTAAAAAATCATGTACCATATAAACAACGATCATGCTGAGAAGAAAGCTTTTTTGGCGCCCCCCTCTTACCATGTGTCTTTACCGCACGCAGAAATGCTCCAGTATTGAAATATTTATTCGCCTTCTCATGAGTCTCACGAGTACGAATAAGCTCACGGAAAAGCTCACTGGTACTCGCATACCCCCCTTCAGATACAAGCGTGTCAACATATTGTGCCGTTTGAGAGGGAAGAGAAATAGTTATAATTTTACGCATACCTTATCATTATTGCTTAATGCTATCTGTACTATATTGTACTACACTGTCAAGTTGTTGTCGCGCTTTTTGTTCTGAAACATAAAAAAACCATCGGATTGCTCCAATGGTTGGTTTGTTGCGGCTACTCGGTGAGGCGAGGTCTCTGATGCGCGTAATCGTCGCTTTCCGTGCGCGCTTCTTCAATCGCAGCAGTATTTTGCTGAATGCGAGAAACAAGCCCGCGTAGTTGCGCCTTGATCTCGTCGCGCTTATACGCATCGACAGTCGCGAGCGCTAGATCTGCTTCGAAATGACGCAAGGTGTCGAGTGCCTCTTTGATATCAACCTCGTTTTTCTGATGTCTTACGACAAGGTTTTCGATGGCCTGGGCACTTCTGCCGGCATTCGCAATCTCGAAATCAGAACGATTTCTTTTCCGCCATTCAATCTGTCTTAAAACACCGTTGACACGCTTGATCGCATCATGAAGACCTTTGCGTTCCCGCAGCAGGTTAGGAATATGGCGGTTTCCCAGCTCACTGATCGACGTCCGGATTTCCAGCCATTCAATGTCAGGAGCAATTCCCATCAGTCGCTTCGTCTGCTTGCGCGCATAGCGCATGATCAAGTGGTCGTTGAGCTTGATATGTGAGACAACGGCGTCACACAACCTCTTAGTGGTCGCGTACAACATCTTCATATGATCCTGATGCGTCGCTGCATAGATCGCACTCGCTATGAATGCGCACACACCGACAATTGGCAGCCAGTAGGTAGTAAGAAGCCAGATAATGGCCTTCATTAATAAGCCTACGCCATAAAACAAAAGACCACCTACTACTCCCCCACCTGCAATAAACCCCACATTAACATCAGGATTTTTAGAATTTGCTAATCCAAAACCAGCTGACATACCGATGACTATTCCAACGATAACAAAGTATTCTAATAGCATTTCAGTTCGGCAGGAGTTGCTAAATCA
>OBEQ010180878.1_pt1 | contig 14690 bp, 16 predicted proteins | sample 1670901 | NCBI WGS metagenome assembly OBEQ01 (sample SAMEA104232315, study PRJEB22302) | groundwater metagenome | biome: forest; feature: aquifer; material: groundwater | place: USA | collected 2011-08-07 | depth 5.4 m
CACACGCGAGTCCGCGAGCGTGTCCGAGGCGCATTGGTTCGCTCCACCACGCAATCTGAGCGTACGAGGCAGTTTCAAGCTACCACACGCTCCGCGCGTGCGAAGTGGGTTCGCGCAAAGGCTAATACATCACCGCCAAAATTTATACTTAAAAATATGGACAACCCAAACTCTCAAATTGTCATCTACAAGGACAAAAATGGACACGTAAAAATTGATGTTCGTTTTGACGGTAACACCGTTTGGCTCACACAAGACGCATTAGCGTCCTTGTATGACAAGGGGCGCTCTACAATAACCGAACATATAATAAATATCTTTACAGAAGGTGAGCTCAACGAAGATTCAGTATGTCGGGAATTCCGACGTACTGGCACTGATGGTAAGGAATACTCTCTAAAATACTACAATCTTGAGCTCATTATTGCCGTAGGCTACCGAGTTAAATCCTCGCAGGGCATAGCCTTCCGTAAATGGGCTACCGAACGACTCTCAGAATATATCGTGAAAGGCTTTGTCATCGACAGTGAGCGCCTCAAAACCCCGATCTCCCTTTCGACTATTTCGAGGAGCTCGAGCGAACGATCACCGATATTCGCACTAGTGCAAAGCGTTTCTATCGTAAAATCACCGACATCTACGCTACCAGTATTGACTACGACCCCACCAACGATCAGAGCCTCCTGTTTTTTAAAACCGTCCAGAACAAGGTCCACTATGCCGTCACGGGTAGTACCGCAGCGGAGATCGTAGTAGACAGAATCGATGTGAGAAAAAAGAATCTTGGGCTTACGAATTTTCGGGGAGCAAAACCGACAAAAGAAGAAGTAATTGTCGCCAAGAATTATTACGACAAAGAGGAGTTGACCCAACTCAACGCGCTTGTCGAGCAGTACTTGATATTTGCGACCGAACAAGCACGTCGCAGAATCCCCATGACCATGAAGGATTGGATAGACAAGCTGCATGGCTTTCTTACGATCAACGATCGAAGTATTCTGAAGGACGCAGGTAGGATTTCTCACGAGTTAATGAAGGAAATTTCCGAGAAGAAATTTGAAGTGTATAAAAAGTCAGAGGCAAAACTTGATACGGATTTTGATGAGGAGGCGCTTCGTGCGATTGAGAACGCCAAAAAAAGAAGCAAGAAACTCAAGGGATAATTTCTAGTAGTAATTAGGAAAAAACCGACACCTGCTTCTCTTGTCGCATAATGCGTAAGGCGGTGTTGACAATGCTCACGCGCTAGCATACCCTACTCGTGATGCAATCTTCTACCAAATCGCAGAATGCAGTGTTTTTGCTTACTCGTCTTGTGGTGGCAGCGATCTTTTTCTATGCTGGTTACATGAAGTTTGGATTTTGGACGGCGCCTCCGGCTGGCATGCCGCCTGCGATGGTCTACCTCACGCAATTTCTCTCAATCGTCGAGCCTTTGGGTGCACTGGCTATTCTTCTTGGTTTTTTGACGCGATGGGCCGCAACGGGGCTGGCTATTATTATGGTTGGAGCAATCATCGTCATGCAGTTTATGATGGGTGTTGGCTTTGCCACACCGACCATGGTGGGGTGGGAATTCCCCCTCATGATTCTTGCTGGGTGTCTCGTTCTCGTGGTTTTCGGAGGAGGCTCATGGTCGGTTGATAATCTACAAGCGAGCAAAAAAACACAAAAGGTGGTATTATAAGAAACATATTACTAAACTAAGCACGTAATTGTATGGCAGGAAAAGCAGGATCAGCGTTTATGAAGCCGATGAAGTTGAGCGCAGAGCTTGAAGCGGTAGTAGGGAAGGGTCCGATGCCGCGATCGGAAGTCGTCAAGGCCCTCTGGGTCTATATCAAGGCGAACGGATTGCAGGATCAAAAGAACAAGCGAAACATCAATGCTGACGCAAAGCTGAAAGCAGTCTTTGGTGGAAAGGCCATGGTCAACATGTTTGAAATGGCCAAACTCGTCTCCAAGCATTTGTCGTAGTCGTCGGTTCCTCCTCCTTAGAAAGGGGGAGGCGAGGAGGGGGTATGACGAAGTCTAAAATCCAAACACTCGAAACAACTCGCCACTTTTGATGGCGATTTGTTTCGTTGGCACCGTTGGTGTGGCGAGGTATACTAGCAACATGGAGGCAGCAGCAACGCCAAGGCGAAATTGGGCGATCTTTCTCTCGAGCGTTTTCTTTGTGCTCGGTTTTTCCGTGGTGTTCGCTATCGTTGGTGTACTCTTACAGACGGCGCTCGCGCATGTCTCATATCAAGTCCAGACTTGGCTCGGGTGGATCGGGGGCGCGATCATCATCATTTTTGGGCTTTTCCTGCTGCGACTCTTTACACCGAAATTTCTCGAGCGGGAGCGCACCATCGCGGTCCGTCGGCGCTTTCGCTCGCAGTATGTCACGTCCTTTGTCTTTGGTGCCGCCTTTGCTGTCGGTTGGACGCCCTGTGTGTCGGCGGCACTCGGTGCAATCTTGGCGCTCGCGGCCACAGCTCCATCATCAGCATTCTTCCTTCTCTTTGCGTACACGCTCGGCATCGGCATCCCCTTCCTTATCGTCGGCTTTTTTGTCGAACAGGTGAGCGCCTGGATCGCGAGGGCGGGTAAGTGGCTTCTCTATGTGCAATATTTTTTTGGAGCCATCCTCGTTGTGATTGGTATCCTCGTCTTTGTCGGGGAGCTCTCGCGGGTCGCCAATCTGCAATTTGCTGTCAACTTTCTCGATCGCCTGAACTTTGTTTCGAGCGCTGGCGGGGGCATTAAAAACTTATCTGTTCTCAACCTCGGCGTTGCGCTCCTTGCCGGTTTCGGATCATTCCTCTCACCGTGCATCTTACCGATCGTGCCCGGCTTTCTTTCCTATCTTGCCGGCAGTGCAGCCAAAACTTCGTAACTTTATCATCTCGTGACTGCTAAAAACTTCATCCGCATTCTCGTTGTTGTTGCCATCATCGGCGCCGTTATCTATTTGCAGTCAGGGAAGAGCAAGCCCGTGCTCACTAATGCACTCTCGAATCCCGAGATCCCTTCGTCGGTCGCGATTGATAACTCCACCAAGTTCGCAGAAACGAGCACGGTTCCCATAAGCACGAGCACACCGGTTTTCCCAAAAAGCAAGACGACAAAGAAAAATCCCCTGCTTACAGCCGTGCTTCCCCCGGCTCCTGCGCCCGCGCCCGCAGCCGCAGATCGTGTGGCGACCAAAGAACAGCTCTTTCCACGCGTGAAAGAAATCGTCCTTCCCAGTGGCTTTATCAACACCACCAACAATTTCCGCCTTGCTCCCATTGTCGGCAAGAAGGTGATTCTAGTGGACTTTTGGACCTATAGTTGCATCAATTGTATTCGCACCCAGCCATATCTCAACGCCTGGTATGAAAAATACAAGAGTGCCGGCCTCGAGATTGTGGGCATGCATACCCCGGAGTTTGATTTTGAAAAGATTTACGACAATGTGAAAGCGGCGGTCACGCGAGATCACATCAATTACCCCGTTGTGCTCGACAACGATCAAGGTACCTGGAGCGCCTACGGCAATCGCTTTTGGCCCCGACGTTACCTAATTGATATTGATGGCTACATCGTGCTCGACCAGATCGGGGAAGGTGGCTACGAAGATCTTGAAATTGCGATCCAGAAAGCCCTCGCCGAACGTGCCTCCGTCTTGCGTGTCGCACAAGCGATTCCAACTGGCGTTGTTCACCCGCAGATGGGAAGCGACGCTCAAACGGGAGAAGTCATTAGTCCAGAGACGTATTTCGGCGCCTCCCGCAATCGGTTTCTTGCAAACGGCGCCATCGGCGTCGAAGGCGATGCGGCGTTTACCGCAACATCCTCGGGCGCGCAACTCAACAAGTTTTCCCTCGATGGTACATGGCATTTCGCTCCCGAATATGCCGAGAACCGCAGCGCTCCGGCAAGGCTTATCTATCGCTATCGCGCCAAAAATGTCTACTTTGTTGCAAGTGCCGCAACCAGTACGCGCATCACCATCCTGCGCGACGGTGTGCCACTTTCAGTAGCGCTTGCCGGAGAAGACGTGCAGATGAAGAAAGGCGCGGCCAGCGCAACAATCAAAGACAATCGTCTCTATAAACTGATCAAAGAAGGAGATACGAGCGAGCACACCTTAGAAATCAATATCCCCACCCCCGGCCTCCGCGCCTTCACCTTCACCTTTGGGTAAAACGAATGTCGACTTTATTCGGTACGAGAAAACTTTTGATCGAGCGTCCATGTATCCGCGCCATGGAGCGCCACCGAAAGCATGGCGATAGCGAGACCGAAGTCGCGCACGCCGATGTCGTTGTAACCGACGGTGATAGCAAGATGCAAGAGATGTAAGGCAAGGAGGAATGCAACCAGTCGGGTCCAAAAGCCCAGAAGTAGCGCTACGCCAAGGACGGTTTCCAGGATGCCGTTTCCAAGAACCAGGACCGTCGCAGAAAGATGTGAAAGTGCCGTTGCGTAACCGGGTACCCAGCTCACCCAATCTCCGGGGTGAGTGAGTTGCGAAAGACCAAACCACAAAAGTACCAGCGATAGTCCAATACGCAGTACAGGCACCGCCCATGTCCCTAGTTTTTCATTTCGCTCGGTCGTCATATGACTATTGTGTCGCAGAGACGGGCGTTTGTCGAGTTCCAGCCGGGCGGATCTAAATTGTGAATAATGAATTATGAGTGACCCTATTCGTAGCGCAGGGCGTCGATAGGGCTAAGTAAAGAAGCTCGTCTAGCTGGGCCTGCCCCGTATGAAAGCCAATGCGCGCAAATAGTGAGAAAATCTCTTGATAAACTATTCATATCTTAAGGCATCAATGGGACTCATGCGTGAAGCTTTTCGTGCGGGGTAGTATCCGAACACGATCCCAATGGCCGCAGAAACCCCAAAGGCAAGAGCGATCGAAGACAAAGAGACACTGGTCTGCAAGATACCAAGTTGCGTCACCCCAAACGAAAGGAGCCAGCCGAGAAGGACACCGATAAAACCTCCAAGAAAAGTAAGTACGACTGCTTCGATCAAAAATTGCAGATTGATATCACGCCGCCGTGCGCCGATCGCTTTACGCAAGCCGATCTCGCGGGTGCGTTCAGTGACAGTGGTAAGCATCATATTCATGATACCGATACCACCGACGATAAGCGAGATGGAGGCAATCGAAGCGAGGAATATGGTGAAGGTGTTGACGACCGAAGAGAGCGTCCCCAAGATATCTTCTTGAGAAATGATCGAGAAATCTGCCTCGGCGACGCGATGCTTTGCAAGGAGCACGCTTATTGCGGCATCCTTTACTTCTCCCATATGCTCTTTATCGGTGACACTCACGGAAATGGTGGAAAGATAGTCAACGCCGGAAAGAATCTTTTGCATGGTCGAAAGGGGAACGAGCACCATGTCATCAGGGCCTGAAAATCCGGCTCCACCTTTCTTCATGAGGACCCCGATGACACGGAAATTCGTCTTGTTAACACGAATGATTTTACCCAAAGGATCTGCGTCACCGAAAAGATCAGTGGCAACTGTGGCTCCCAAGACTGCTTCTCGCCCCAAACTGCGGATATTGCTGTCGCTCAAAAATGATCCTGTTGCAACACTGACATTGCGTACGGTCTCGTAGGTAGGGAGCACCCCATCAATGGTGGTGTTGGTATTATTGCCGGTCGCTGCACTCACCTGAAAGCGGCGGGATAGCTCCGGGGATACAGCCGCGACGCCGTCGATGGTACCTAGCACATCGATATCTTCGTTTTTAAGTGTCTGCGCTCCGCCACGCCCGGAAGAAACAATGCCCCGTCCGGGTTGCACAATGCCCGGTAAGATTGTGAGCAGGTTTGACCCCAACCCTTCGATGCTCGACTGAATGGAAAGTTTGGCACCTTCGCCAATAGAAATCATGGCGATGACCGAAGCGATACCGATCACAATACCGAGAATAGTTAACCCCGAACGGGCCTTGTTTGCCGAAAGGGCGGCATAAGTTTCTTGCAGTAGATCTCGTATTTTCATGTGAATAGTTGATGACTCTTCGTATCGCTCACAAGCATGCCATCTTTGATGTGAATAATCCGATGCGCATGTTGTGCCACATCGTGCTCGTGAGTAATAAGGATGATGGTGCGGCCTTTTTCTCTGTTAAGTCGCTCGAACGTACCGAGCACGATCTCCCCAGTTTTGGAATCGAGGTTGCCGGTCGGCTCGTCGGCTAGAATAAGGGAAGGATTGTTAACCAGTGCCCGTGCGATGGCAACACGCTGTGTCTGCCCGCCAGAGAGTTGGTTAGAGAGATGGGCAAAGTGCGTATCGCTCATACCTGCGGCTGTGAGTGCTTGCCCTGCGCGCTCTTCTCTCTCCGGCGAAGGAATGCGCGCATAGAGAAGGGGGAGCGCCACGTTTCGCAGGACGGTACTTCGCGGTAAAAGATTAAAGGATTGAAAGACAAAACCGATTTTATCTTTGCGAATATCAGCGAGATCATCGTCGGAAAGAGTCGAAACGTCTTTACCATCAAGTACATACGTTCCCGAGCTTGGGGTATCGAGCGCCCCGAGAATATGCATGAGTGTTGATTTGCCCGAACCCGAGGGCCCCATAATGGCAACAAATTCACCGTCATTTATTTTGAACGAGACATCTTTGAGTGCCTGAAACGCCGTATCTGTTCCAGCATTATATGTTTTAGTAATGTTGCTGACTTCAATCATCGTCCTTGGATGCGACCTGCTCCACCGCCGCGATTACCGCCACCTATATTGCCAAAGAGTGATGGTGCTTGTGGTGCGGTGGCGGCTTTTGTCGGTGTTATGGAACGCACCACAATTATATCAGCTTCGTGCAGTCCGGAGATGATTTCTGTCGCCAAGTCACTTGAAAGCCCGATTTCAACAGTCTGCCGCTTTGGCGGAGTGCCCGAGAGCACTCCTTTGGTACCGGTCGCACTTCGCACTTCGTTATCGAGGAGTTCAACATAATGATTTCCCCCTTGCGTCTTAATAGCGCTCCCGGGCACAGTCAGCACGTCTTGTTTGACGGCGCTTACGATAGAAGCGGAAACGCTCATTCCGGGCTTCACGCGGACATCTTGTGCATCAAAACGAATTTTTGCCGTGTACGTCACCACCCCTTGCGACATTGTACCCACGGCATCAAGTTCGGAAACTGTCCCGGTGAGGGTGATATCAGGAATAGCATCAAAGGTGAGCGTCGCTTTTTCCCCAACCTTTACATGGGCGGCGTCCACTTCGTTGAGTGAAATCTCGGCTAGCTCTTGGGCAGTGATGAAGGTGGCAACGGTTGCACCACTTCCAACCGTGTCAGCCTTTTTTACCATCACTTTTGCGACCGTACCGGCAAATGGCGCACGGACGGTGTAATCGGCGAGATGCTCGCGAGCGTCCGCAAGCGCGTTCTCACGCTGGCGGATGGTCAATTCCGCCACTTGCAGATCTAGATCGTCGGCTCCGGCTTTTAGTTTCGTAAGCGACTGTGTATTCTCATCAATTGTCCGTTTCGCATTAGCGATGGCATCCTTGGCATTCTTAAGTGCGCTTTGCACCGCAAGTAAAGCGCTCAAGCGAGTATTCATTTTACCAGTATAGTCGGCAAGAAGTGCAAGGTGAGTATCGGCGATGGTGGCTGCTTGAATGTTGTGATCCTTGAGGCGGTCTTTGTAAAATTGGATTAAATTACTCGTACTTTTAACCGCTTCGGCCATTTGTTTGGAAAGAAGTGATGTTTCGCTCACGATGTCCTCAACGGTTGCCGTGCTGCTGAAACGACTCACTCCTTTGTAATCGGCGTAGGTTTTGTCATAGCTATCTTGTGCGATTTTGTACTTTGCCTCGGCATCATCATGGAATTGACGGGCCTTTTCGTCGTACTTTTGCGCTGCTGCCGTGTAGGTTTCAATATTCCACTCACCGCTTGAGGCGAATCCTCCCGTGCTGGTATAGAGGATGGTATGCAACCCGGTGATGATCGTTGGTAGATCGAGGAAACCGTTTGCAATAGCAGTGACGGCATCGTCATAGGCTTTGGCGAGATCGTTTTCGGCACTGCGCTTGCTGTCGCTCGCTTTCTCTATGGCGTTGGTCGCTTGAGTGAGCGAGAGTTCTTCGGGTGGCTTTTTCAGTTTCGCAAGCGCGAGCTTGGCGCTTTCAAGATTCACCTGCGCATCACGAAGAGCCTTTTCGGCGTCACGGGCGTCGAGAGAGAGAAGAGTTGCTCCGGCGGGAACCATCGCTCCCGCCGCGACGGGTAGATAGACAATATCACCACCCGCTTTTGTCTTGAGATCAATCTGTGCCGACGCCGCTATCTGCCCCGTGCCCGAGACGCTCGCCACCACCGTGCCGCGAGTGACTTTACCAAGAACGTAGCGAGTCTCACCGTTGCCACTTACCGAGTTTGTCCAGAGTTTGTAACCGCCAAGGGCTACAAGCACAATGACGATGACAGAAACGATCTTGTGAGCGGTTAGAGTTTTTTTGGCAATAGTAAAAGAATTACGCATGGGCATGGAGGTTGATTAGGGGACTACTATACTACCATTATTCGGCCGAAAATGTTTCGTTTCTAATTGAGCGGGAAACGATTTTGACGAACCACACAAAGGGTTGGCTACTGGATTTGGGAGACTTGGTTTTTTACCACGAATGGTGTTACAGTAACTTTATGCCCGAGATTCCACAGGAGCGGCGCGTCAAAGAGAATGTTGTCAAAGAAGCAGGGCTTAAAAAGTTTCGCGATTTTGTGTTGCGCTGGGTGGGAGAATATGCACACTCTACGGAAGAAGAAAGGAAAGATATTATTGAAAGCCTGAAACCAGAGTTCTTGCGACTTGGGAAAGAATTGTTGTACGACGGGCTCACGGTTGAGGAAATTGATGCTGTCGTGCCGTCGGCATTGGAAGCATATAAGGGATTCACAATCGTTGACCCCACTGCTCCTTTTGGAGAGAAGCCGAAGACTCCTGCACAGATACGCATGGAACTAGGCGTCGCACTTTCGGGCATGATTGCCCATCTTCCTCAACCAATCGTAGAAAATCTAAGATGACGTCATGAACGAGCCGCATATAAAGAAAGAGGAATATCTCAAGAAACTGACGCCGGAGCAGGTCAATGTTTGCCACCTTGCCGGCACCGAGCCGCCGTTCTCTGGGAAGTGGAACACAAACCATGAGATGGGGATGTACACCTGCTCGGTTTGTGAAGCACAGCTCTTTCGCTCGGAAACCAAGTTTGATTCTAGCACTGGCTGGCCAGCATTCGATGACGTTGTCCGCTCGGATGCTGTCGAAATCACACAGGACTACTCATTTGGCATGACGCGCACGGCCGTCAACTGCAAGAACTGCGGTTCACATCTGGGGCATCTCTTCGACGATGCGCAGACAAAGACGGGGAAGTACTACTGCATCAATTCCGTTTCGCTCGACTTCAAACCATGGGGTGTTGGTCCGCAAAATGTGTTATAATAGTGGCATGTACAATTGGTCAACAGACACTAGCCAATTCAAAACTGCTGAGGCTAAGGAACGTTTCGAACTCGAGCAGCAAGTGAACTTTGGACTGCGGGGCAAGCGTCTTTCGGGCAGGCTCCTTTCTCAGTATTGGGACGAACTTGTTCTCGATCCGGCTCGTCGGCATTTTCTCGACATCCTCTTGCATGACCATCCTCACACCGACGCAAATTCGGTTGCTTGAACGTTTCGCTCAAGAGCCGTTTATTCGAGACACGTTCTACTTTACGGGTGGCACGCCACTGGCTGCTTTTTACTTACAGCATCGGTACTCTGAAGACCTCGATTTCTTCAGCGAGAACGAGTTTGATCCCCAATCATTTTTAGTTTTTTGCAAAAAACTAAAAACAGAAGGACTGATTAGCGGAGTGGATTACGAACAGTCTTTTAATCGGAACATGTACCAGCTCTCTCTTGGAGACGAGGTGGTAAAAACAGAGTTTACATATTTTCCGTTTCCACGTCTAGAGCACGGCATACCACACTACGGTCTTCAGGCGGATAGTATGCTTGATATCGCGGTCAATAAACTCTTTACTATATATCAAAGGTCCAAGGCGCGTGATTACATTGATCTCTATTTGCTGTGTAGAGAAAAAGGATACAAACTAGATGATCTACAAAAAAAAGCACGAGCGAAATTTGATTTTCATATTGACCCCCTCCAGCTCGGCACGCAGTTTATAAAAGCTGAAACGGCGGAAGACACGCCCCGCATGATCATCGAGCTACCAAACAAAGAGTGGCAAGATTTCTTTATGGAGGCCGCCAAGGCTCTCAAGGATGATGTACTTGAACAATGATCGAGGTTGAAAAGAAGTTAAACCTGACAGCCGAAGAGGAGGCGCGGCTGTTGCACGGCGCCACTTTTCTGGGCGAGAAAACATTCACCGATATCTACTACGACACGGCTGATTATGCGCTGACGCGCGAGGACAAGTGGTTGCGTGAACGGGATGGAAAGTGGGAACTCAAGATCAATCGCAACCGCTCGCTCGAACGGCTCGGCGATCAGTACGACGAGATCGTTAACATCCCGGAAATCCTGTCAAGGTTGAACCTTGACTCAAGGTTCAACCTTGACAGAGGGGAACTGAAAAAGATTGGGTACTTGCCGTTCGCGACGGTGACGACAACGAGGGGGAAGTATAAGAAAGATGGCTACACGATCGATCTTGATATTGTCACTTACGCCGATACAGGTTTCATCTACCGTCTGGCCGAGATCGAGACAGAGGCAACTGACGAGGCACACATGGACGAGGTGCTCAAAGAACTGATCGCGTTTATCGAAAAAGAGGGAATTGAGCTTCGCCGCGCCGACGGCAAGATCGGCGCCTATCTGCGCACAGTCAAACCGGCCCATGCCGAAGCTCTTATTGTCGCCGGCGTCTTTCGTAAACACATCTAAATTAGGATATTTTGTCAAACCGTGGTATTCTTTCATAAATGAATCAAGCAGTAACTGAAAACACCACACTAAGCTTTGCAACGCTTGGGTTGCCTGCCAATATTTTACACGCCATCACCAAGCGCGGTCTTGTTGTCCCTACGCCGATTCAAGAGCAGGCCATTCCGGTTGCCATGAAGGGTGGCGACGTCATCGGTATTGCCCAAACAGGGACAGGAAAAACCTTTGCCTTTGGATTGCCGCTCATGAGCCGCTTACCGCTCGCTCGTGGCCGAGCCCTCATCTTGGTGCCGACGCGGGAGCTGGCCGTGCAAGTGGAAAGCGCTCTTTCTTCCGTAGGGCACGAACTTGGGATGAAGACCGCCGTCCTTATTGGTGGTGAGGGTATGGGGAAGCAGATTGCACAATTACGCGCCCGAGCCACGATTATCGTCGCCACTCCGGGTCGTCTCATTGACCATCTTGAGCGACGCACTGTCGGCCTATCTGATATCTCGGTTCTTGTACTCGATGAAGCCGATCGTATGCTCGACATGGGCTTCGCACCCCAACTCAAGAAAATCCTAGCCGTGCTTCCTAAAGAGCGCCAGACGATGCTCTTTTCGGCCACCATGCCACCGACGATCGTCGAACTTGCTTCGGCATTCCTCAAGACGCCGATGCGTGTCGAAGTCGCCCCACAAGGCACGACCGTCAAAGATGTAACCCAAGAGCTCTTCATCGTAAAGCGCGAAGGCAAGATGGAACTCCTCACCAAACTTTGTACCGAAGAAAAGGGAAGCGTGCTTGTTTTCTCGCGTACCAAACACGGTGCCACTAAAATTTGTCGCCAACTAAATCAATCAGGGCTTGCGGCCGCTGAGATTCATGCCAATCGATCCCTGCATCAACGTCTCGCTGCCCTTGAGGGATTTAAGCGTGGTCGCTATCGTATCTTAGTTGCAACTGATATCGCCGCTCGTGGCATTGACGTCACCGGTATTGCCCTCGTTATCAACTACGACCTTCCCCAGCAGCCGGAAGACTATGTGCACCGTATCGGCCGCACCGCACGGGCGGGGAGAAGCGGCAAAGCAATTTCCTTTGCTACACCAGACCAACGTGGCCATCTCCGTTCCATTGAGAGACTGATTAGCAAAGAATTGCCGACAACTAAACTGGCCGAGTTCGATGCCTTCGCCGCTCCCGCATCGCGCGGTCGCAGTGGCTCACGAAGTCCTCGTCCACAGTACGGTACTCGACCGCGCAGCGCCCCATCTTCTGGACACGTCGTGTCCGGAAGAAGTTACGGATCTCGGCCACGTGGCGGTGGATCTTCTGGACACGTCGTGTCCAGAATTCCGTCGCGCAGACCGTCACATAGTCCAGCATATGTGCCGGCGCCAAAACCAACCGGACCGTCATTTGCAACTCCTTCGACACTGCACCCGAGCATCACCCCCCGCCCCTACCGAAGGAGATAGTTTCGTGCTCGCATCATTGTTACATTCTAACGATCAGTTGGAAGTGTCCGTGTTTGCTTGAACGAGCAGTTCCCTGAGGAACACCTCCAAATACTTGAGGGAGGGCAAAGCCCGTTCGATAAAGACACTGATGCCGCGAAAACGCAGATCAAGGTATTCGTGTGCCAAGAGATTGCGCATATCTGCCCCTTTTGACAATATGCTCGCATGCTGCTCCGAAAAATCTTTCAAGAGGCGCAGGCCGAGAATCATTTCCTTATAGGTCTCGGGCAGAGCAACATGTTCTGATCCCAGCAATGTTTTTGCGCTGTCAATGGTTGCGTTCATGACATTTTCCACGCAGCGGTCCAGACTTCGTTGCATGTCTCGATCTTGTTGATAGACAAGCTGCCCCATTCCACGCAGACGCCCGAGATCTGTGAGTTCAGTTGCAAGGAAAGTAACAATGCGGGTGAGACGATCTTTATCTATCGGATTGAGCGACTGTGAACGGAGCGATATGGCAGAGTAGTCAGCAACGATGCGGCGATAGTCGAGCGCATCAAAAAGACTTTTTGCCAAGAGGACGCTGTATGACCAGTAGTCTTTTTGTGTGAGAATAATCCCTCGCAATGCAGAAAAGACGATGGTCGCAGGTGCATGATTAACGACCACAAGATCAACGTCGCTCCCGGTAATACGGGCGAGGTCAAGCTGAAGGTCTGACTCGGAATCATAATACTGGTCGGATTGGTATTCTAGTACGCCAGTGGAGGGTTTGAAATAGACGGCAATGTCCCAGTCAGAATGCGCGTGGATCATTCCTGTCGTTTGTGAGCCAAAAAGGAACGCCAAAAGAACGTCCTCGCGTCCAGCGAAGTATGTTCTCAACCGTTCTATGGTCCCTCCATGTTCGCGTTCCTCCATAACATCATTGTAGCACAAAAAAGAGAGCCTGCGCCGACAGCGGGAAAAAAGCAATGTTTGTACACAGTAGTTCCGTGTCGGCTTTGTGCCATAATGAACATCCATGGCTAAAGAAGCGCTCCGCAATGTAAAAAATAAGAAAGTATTCCAATACTATCTTCGTGCAACCTACCCGTAGCGATGGCTGACGGTGTGGCTGTTTCTCTGCGTCGTCATCACGAGCGTACTGGCGGTCATACCACCGCTCTATTACAAAGAATTCTTTGATGTGCTGACGTCAACATCGCCAGGTACGCGATCGTTTTGGGACATCTTTCATCCCGTCCTTATCGCTTCGGCGCTCAACATCGTTGCGCTCATTGCCTGGCGTATCAAAGCGGTGCTGACGAACAAGCTGCAACCCCAAGTGATGAAAGAGTTAAAGACGAGTTCCTTCAGCTATCTGCTTGGTCATTCCTACGCTTTCTTCACGAATAACTTCGTCGGCTCATTGGTACAGAAAGTGGGACGTTACTCTCGCGGGTATGAACGGATGGCTGACCGAATGACCTTTGATATCGTTCCTATTGTTATCAAGTTCGCAGGCATGCTGATCGCGGTCTACTTTGTAAACTGGACCATCTTTCTCCTCATTAGCCTGTATATGGTCGTCTTTATTGCCTCGCAACTCTTTTTCTCCCAGTGGAAACTCAAGTACGATATCGAGATAGCAGAGCAAGACTCAAAGGTGACCGGCATTCTCGCTGATGCGCTCACCAATCACGCGACTATTCAGAGTTTCGCTTCGTCTTCTTTCGAACGTGACCTTTTTGAACTGGAAGCCGAAAAACAGCGCAGCATGATGAACTGGAGTTGGAACATGGATGAGGCCTTGCGTGCTTTCCATCACTTCATTGGCACTGCGCTCGAAATCGCCTTTTTTATTTTCGGTCTCATGGCATGGCAACAAGGCATCTTTAGCATCGGTTCTTTTGTTTTGGTACAGGCATATATTGTCCAGATGAACAGTAACCTCTGGAATGTGGGGCGTATCTTCCGTGATGTCTTTGCGACCATTGCTGACGCCAAGGAAATGATTGACATTCTCGAGCTTCCGCACGCGATCCCTGACAAAAAATGCGCTCATGACTTGCGAATCACGAGTGGGAGTATCGCGTTCGAAAATATCTCGCACCAGTACAAAGATGGGCGGCATGTCTTTGCAGACTTTACGCTGGCCATGAAAGCGGGTGAGCGTGTTGCTCTGGTTGGCCCGTCGGGGGCGGGGAAATCTACCTTCGTTAAACTCTTGTTGCGCTTTGCTGATGTCGGTGATGGTGCGGTTGTGATTGACGGCACGGACATTCGTGACGTGAGCCAAGACAGCCTCCATCGTGCCATCGCGTACGTGCCCCAA
>OBEQ012797620.1_pt1 | contig 14689 bp, 16 predicted proteins | sample 1670901 | NCBI WGS metagenome assembly OBEQ01 (sample SAMEA104232315, study PRJEB22302) | groundwater metagenome | biome: forest; feature: aquifer; material: groundwater | place: USA | collected 2011-08-07 | depth 5.4 m
CTCCTATATTTTTCTGTCCCAGGCATAAATCGTTCTGCCATAACTAAAGAATCATACATACCAGAACCTTCATAGATATTAACTGTTTTTAGGAATAGCTCATCTACTTCCATTTCCTTAGCGATCTTCTTTATCTTTTCAATTTGATGCTCATTATGCCTCATAACAATAAACTGTAATTCTACATGAGGAAGTTTAGCGCCAGTTTTTCTTTTAATATCCCTAATATATCTTAAACCATCTATCATCTCATCAAATTTTGCATTTACCCTATAAATCTCTAGTGTTTCTTGATCAGCCCCATCTAAAGCAACAATTAAATGATTTAATCCTGATTTGAAAATATTTTCTACATATTCCTTATTCCTTATACCATACCCATTAGTGCTACTTATAACATGAATTCCTTTATCCCGGGCATACTTAATCATATTAAATACTTCTTTATTTAAGAAAGGCTCCCCATAATTCCAGAGGGTTATGTTAAGTAATGTATCTCCAACATCATCAACAATCTGCTTAAATTCTTCAAACTTCATATGCCCTTTAGGTCTTTTCGCCCATTTATTTCCTGTAGGACATAAAGGACATTCAACATTACAAAAATTAGTAGGTTCTATAAACAGAGAACTTGGCATGCCCCATACTACTGGATCCCTAAATTTTGCTGAAGCCTTTATTTTAAGATAATTCAACATCCTTTTAGGGGTTAATTCTCCCCTATGTTTTTCCATTAACTTATATTTTATTTCTTCAAAGCTCATTTTGTTAAAAAGTACTTTAATGCTAATAATCTTGATTTAAATGGATTTACCCATAAGGTAGATAAATGACAGCCACGATAACATAATTGACAGCTAGCAAATTTCTTTCTAAAGTCCTTTGTTGTCTGTGAGTTCCAAATTTCATCAAAAGTATTTTTTCTTATATTACCTAAAGGAGCCATTACATGACACGGCTGTATATCTCCATTTGGATTTACTCTCACTTCATATCTTGCTGCATAACAAGGACCTGGTCTTTTACCATGTCTAAGCCAATCCACTAAAAATAATTCATACAATCTATATTTCCAGGTCTTTAAATAGCCCCTGGCCTTCCATATTTGCTTAGCCTGTGCAATAATCTCCTCTTTTTGCTCTGGTGTCATTTCTAGATCTAAATCAGTATTATCACCATAGGCATGTTTTGCAGTATCAGTTGTTAAGAAAGAAAAATAACCGTATTTAGTCATGTATTCCTTAAAACTTATGTAAATAGTCTTATAATTTTCCTTGGTAACAGTCATTCCTACCTTAAAGGGAACATCATTTGCCTTAAGAACATCTATAGTTTTCATAACCATTTTAAAAGCCCCAGTCATTCCTCTATTCCTATCATGTTCTGGTTCTAATCCATCTAAAGAAATGTGAACACAATTAATCTCTTCTTTACATTCCTTAACTAATTTTTCCATCCTCTTAAACAAGAAAGAATTAGTATTTATATCAACTTTATTGCCTGTTCTTTTATGTACAATCTTGATTATTTGTTCTAAATCTGTTCTTAATAAGGGTTCTCCACCGCTTACTGTAACATGACAACCTTTCCATAATTGAGAAGAAAACAAATTATCTACCTCATCAATTGTTAATTCATTATTTGGCTTCATTTTCCAATAATTGCACATAATACATCTTGCATTGCAACCATCAGTAACTATAAAGGTACAGGTAGAAGGTCTATAGTTTCCTGTAACATTATCCCATTTAAATCCAGCATACCTCTTCAAAAATCTAAGATATCTATTCATCTTAAGATTAAATCACGAAAAACTCTATTTAAATATTATGTATTTTAACTGTATTATTTATAGATTTGAAGACTATCTTATTACAGGAAATAAAAGAAATAGATTATTTTTTATAGGAACTTAATAATTTAAACCAATCTTCAGACAATTTTGAAATATCATATTCTCTTTTAACAATCTTAAGTCCATTAGCAACGAACTTATCCCTTAATCTTTTATTCTTGATCAATTCTTCAAGACAATTAATCAATGCCTTTTCATCTTTTTGCTTTATTAAATAACCATTTATGCCATTTTTTATAATTTCCTTTGGACCTATACAATCTGTTGATATAATTGCTAATCCAGAAGCCATAGCTTCGGTTAAGGAAATTCCAAATAATTCTTCCCAATTTTCAGTTTCATAAGAGTTTAATACAAATATATCGCATTTAGAATATATTTCAGCTAACCTTTTCTTGTCTTCAATAAAACCAAAATATTTTACATTCGGTAATTCTTTAAGCAGATAAACTAAATTCCCTTTACCAACAAACCAAAACTCAATATTATTAAATTTTCTAGCTGCATTTACTAAACCTTCTATACCCTTTTCTTTTACAATTCTTCCAACATAAAGAACCCTAACTTTATTATCTTTCCTTTTTGTGTAATTAAATATATTTAAATCAACAGCGTGTGGTATATGTATTGCATTAGTCCCTTTTTTGGAAATATTTTCCTTAGCTGTTTCTGTTGTAGTTACTACATTCAAATTTTTTAAAAAAGAATTCCAGAGTTTCTTTGTAATAAAATTAGGTTTCACTACATTCTTGCTATAATCCCAATAAGGCCAGGAAGTAAGATAAATTATTTTTTTATCAAGCTTTTTAAGCAATAACGGAATTATAACCCTAAATGAATAAGGCTCAACACCAACTATTATTGCATCTTTAGTAAAAAGCAAGATTATTGGTGCAAAGAAACTTCTAAATATTTCAAAAAACGTGGGTTTTTCAAATCTATTTATTAATTTAGATAGTAAAAAACGAAGAGGTTTATTCCCATAGTAGACAACATTTCCGATTTTACCTTTGTCTCTTAAATAATAAATACACCTAAAATATTCTTTATTAAAAGCTCCTGAATAAATCTTTACATTAACCATAATTTTCCAGAACTAATGTTATTCTATAAAGTTTACGAACTATGCCTTTTCAAAAACCAATGTAAGTCCCGTATAACTACTCATACCTAAAAAAAGATTGGTAATGAGTTTAAAGGGGTTAGTCCTAGAACCATACTTATAAACTTCTACTAATTTAAAATTATTCTGTTTAGCCAAGTCTTCTAGTGCAATTATAGGATAAAGCCTAACATGTTCTAGATCATTCCAAAAGTTTCTTATATTAAAAAATTCATTTGTATTTAAAGCAGACAACAATAATCTTCCATCTTTATTTAAAAGCCTACCAGATTGTTTAAAGAGATAAAAAGCTTGCTGTAAATCCAAGCATTCTATTACTCTATTAGCAATTACATAATTGAATTTTCCTTTTATTTTATCTAAGGAACTATATACTTTATAGCCCTTTTTTCTAGCAATGTTTATACCGGAGTTGTTTATATCATAACCAACTAATTTAAGATTATTAAATTTACCTTTAACCCTATCAAAAAAACGACAATCCCCGCAGCCATAATCTAGAATCCTTGAATTATTGGATAAAAGAAATTCTGCTACTCCATGATCGTATTTCCTATTAAGGATATTTAGCATTGAATTTTCTTTAAACGAAGTCATATTTAGGCTCTTGTTTTAACAATAATTTTTATACTTTTTCAAAAACTAATGTAATCCCAGTATAGACACTCATGAAAAAAAGTAAATTTACTAATATTTTTAAAGGGTTAATTCTACCATTATACCTATTTACATTAATTAATTTCAGGTTATTCTGTTTAGCTATTTCATTTAACGCATTTAGAGAATAAAGTCTTATATGGCTAGGATCGTTCCATATATCCCTTAGGTTATAGAATTCATTTGCATTTAATGTAGAAATAATTAACTTACCCCCAGAATTTAAAAATTCACTAGATTGTTTAAAGAAAAATCTAGCTTGTTCAGCTGTTAAATGTTCAATAACTTGCTCACATATAACACAATCGAATTTTCCTTTTATTTTATCTAAGGAACTATATACCTCATAGCCTTTTTTCTTACCAAGATCTAAGTAATATTTATCTATATCATAACCAACTAATTTAAGATTATTAAATTTACCCTTAACCCTATCAAAGAATTCACATTTACCACAACCAAAATCTAAAACTCTGGTGTTATCAGAGATATGTGATTCTGTTATATAGTATGGTATTTTTTTATCACCTTCTTGCTCCAAATTACTATGAAAGGTTTCAATTTGAATGAATTCTGCTGGCACACCGTTACCATTAGTATCTGAAACTGATGCAACAGGCATAAAAAGTACTAATAAGAATGAAACTACAATAAAAATAAAATAATGTCTTTCTTTGAAAATGCGCTCTTTCATTTTTAATATACGATTAAGACCTTATTTATAAGTTTTATCTTTTATATTGCTTAATTAACCCCTTATATAAATCCTCTATTTGGGTAACAACAATCTCATTATCATACCTCTCTTCCATTACCTTATAACCATTTTCTCCTAATCTTTCTCTTAGTTCTTTATCTTTAGCTAATTTTAAAATACCTTTGGAAGATAGCAAAGAAATAAACTACATATCTTTCAGGTATTTATTTAAAATCTTTTTCTTTATCATGAAAATCTTATCAATTATCTCTTTTCCTTGCTGAAAATCAACTTTTTCTCCATAATAATTAATACTATTTCTAACCCATCGTACTCTGTCAAACTCATCATAATCAAAGTCTTTGATTATATCTTTTAAAAGCTCGCCAATGCAAATATGTGACAATACTTTATAACCATGTGATATACATAAAGCCTCCAATATTTCTCTTAAGGAATCATAAGCAAGAGAAACATATGCGGAAATATTTATCTCATTAATTCCTGCAGTTTTTACAGCAATTTCTTTAATCCCAGACATCTCAATCAAAGATTTTACTAATTCTCTATCAATTCTGGTTTTCTTAATCAACGCTTTTCTGAAACATTCATCTAAATCCATTTTATCTTACCCTGAATAGTTATGCCATTTAAAATATTGTTAATTAAATGTTCATTTTTCAAATCCCTGATATCCTTAACTACAAATAATTGCAGTTTCCTATTTAGTTTATTATCAAACTTATGGATATCTGGAAATTCTTTTGTTTTTTCTGATATTATCAAAAGATCAAAATCGCTGGTCTCGGTATCTAATCCAGAAGTACATGAGCCAAACATTACTATTGTAGGTCTTAAATAAAACTTATTTAATGCATCAATTAGACCAGCACCTTTAACTTTGCGGATATTATAGTATATTTTTAGATCTTGATAGAAGTCATTCTCTAAATTCGCTTTATAGAGATTTAAAATTCTTTCTTTCCTTTCTTTAAGTAAACCAAGCCCTGCCAAAGATTTTAATTCTTTACTTGCTGTTGCAGGAGCAATCTTTAATAATCTAGCAGCCTCCCTAACATTAAAATCCCTATTAGGCTCTTCAAAAAACAATTTCATAATGTTTAACTTTTTGAACATAAGTTTATTATTATGAACACTTGTTTAAATATTTTTCTATAGAATATTTTCTCGCCCTAATTTAATTAACCCCTTATATAAATCCTCTATTTGGGTAACAACAATCTCATTATCATACCTCTCTTCCATTACCTTATAGCCATTTTCTCCTAATCTTTCTCTTAGTTCTTTATCTTTAGCTAATTTTAAAATAGAGTTTTTCCAACCCCAATAGTCAAATGGTGGAACTAAAACCTTAAATTCTCCTTGCATTTCACGAATAGCACCTATATCAGAAGATATTAATGGTTTTTTTGAAGCTCCTACTTCTATAGGAACCCCACTAAAAGGCTCCTTCCAGATTACGGGTTGTATAACAATATCCGAAGCAGCATATATCTTAGGAATTTCCTCTAAAGGTAATCTTCCAGTTAATACAACATTGTCTTGAATATTATTTTCCTTTATCATAGCTTGAAGATCCTTCATCATTGGACCATCACCAACTATTAAAAAAGTTATATCTTTATTTTCCCTTAAAATTAAAGGTATTATTCTTAAAAGAACAGGGACTCCTTTAGTATAAAATAAACTACCAACGCAGCTAACAACAACTCCTTTAAGATTATATTTTTTCCTATAAGTTTTATCTTCCACATGTTTAGAATAAAATTCAACCTCTCTTGATATTGGAATAACATTAACATTTGAAATTACCCCACATAATCTTAATTTCTCTTTTTCCATTTCACTGCTGCATATTTTTGCATCTGCTTTTTCTAAGACTTTCCAGGATTTCTTAAGATAATGCCATTTATACATATCAAAAGGCCATCTGTAAAAAGGAAATTTAGTTAAAATTATAGAATAACTACATAAATCATAGTTCTCATAGTCTGGCGTTAAGCAGCTACTTCTTGGGCATGCATACCAATAATCGCGAAAATGAACAACTACTGGGATCTTGGATTGATTAGCAGCTAAAACTGCAGGTATTGACGTTAATCTATCTTGAGAATGAACGATGTCTATTTTCTCTTCTAAAATTATTTTTTTAAGAAAATCAGAAAGATAATTTTCCTGATAACTATAAGAAGGTATTTTATGAAATTCCTTAAATTTTCTTGTGTTTAATCCTTGATAGTCTTGCGTTGAAGCTATAATAACCTTATGACCTCTTTTAGTTAAACGTTCAGCAAGCATTCTTGTACTTACTTCTGCACCACCATAACCTAATGACTTATATATTGTAAATAGAATGTTCATATTAAAACTATAATGAAGAAACCTTTAATGCATCATAAATAACTTCAATCATATAATCTAGTTCTTCCTTTTTAAGCCCAGGAAACATAGGTAAAGTAACAATTCTCTCTGAAACCTTCTCTGTTACTGGAAGAGAAACATAATAATTTTTATAAAATGATTGTCTGTGTACCGGAGGATCAAAATGTACACTTGCTCCAACCTCTTTTTCTCTTAAAAACTTTAAAAATTTAGTTCTATCAATATTATCATGTAATTTAACTGTATACATTTGATAAACATGTTTAGCTCTTGCATCCTCAACTGGAAGATCCATAAACTCCTTAGGGAGATTTTCATTAAGATAGCTAGCATGCGCTCTTCTTAAATCATTCATTTCTTCAAGTTTTTTTAACTGAGTTATACCTATAGCAGCGAGAACATCTGGTAGCCTATAATTATAACCAGCATAAATAGCATCTCTAAGCCATGGTTTTTCCTTTCTTTCCCTTTCAAATGCAGAAGACGATACTCCATGAGCCTTTAATGCCTCTATTTTATCTGCTAACTTTGAATCGTTGGTTGTAATCATACCCCCTTCTGCTGTTGTAATATTTTTAGTAGGATAGAAGCTAAAAACACCCATTCCAAAACTTCCTGTTTTTTTATTATTATAAGTTCCTCCAATGGTTTCAGCTGAATCTTCTATCACCATTAAATTATGCTTATTTGCTAAATCCATTATTCTATCCATATCTGCACTCTGACCAGCATAATGTACAGGCATAATTACAATAGTATCCTTTGTAATTTTTTTCTCTATATCATCTGGATCTATATTACAAGTATCATACTTTATATCTGCAAAAATAGGTTTACATCTTGTATTCACAACAGCATTTGCAGTAGCAACAAATGTAAAACTTGGAATTATTACTTCGCCTCCCCTCAAATCAAATGCCTGAAGTACTAATTGTAATCCTGAGGTACAAGAATTTACAGCAATTGCATGTCTAACCCCAATATAATCAGCAAATAACTTCTCAAACTCTTTTGTCTTAGGGCCATGAGCTAACCAACCAGAATCTAGAACTTCTCTAACTGCTTCATTTTCTTTTTCATCAAAATAAGGTTTACACAAAGGTACTTTCATAAAATTTCTCACAATTTCAAGCATTTAAATAAGTTACTAATTTAAGGTAAATTCATAAACTACTGTATGGCTTAAAGAAGGGAGTATTTTAGCCAAACCAGTCATAAAATTATAAAAGGGTTTATACTTACCAAGCCTATCACAAAAATAAGGAAGTGTTACAAAAATACCCTTTTTCTCATTCAACCTAAAACCTTCTTGGACAAACAATTCTTCAAGGTCATTTAAGGAAATTTCTCCTGGTGCCAATTCCATAGTTTCTCTTCTATACTCTGACTCTAAACCTAAGAAAACATAGACCCTTCTTTTTAAATCTTTTATATTTGGAAAAGAAATAACTGCTTTACCTTTTGGTATTAAAACTCTTTTAAATTCTTTAACTAAACTTGGGAGCTCATCTTTATTAATATATATAATAGAAACCGAGTTTACTATAGCATCTAAACTTCTATCTTTAAATGGGAGGTTTCTCATATCTGCCAGAAGATAATTATTTTTTGTTAATTTCTTGGCAAGTTTTAAACCTTCACCAGATCTATCTATTCCGAGAACATTTGTACCTAATTGTGAGGTTAAAAATCCGTCTCCACAACCTATGTCTAATATTCTTTTATTATGTGTATTACCTAAAAATTCTTTTATAAGGTTATAATTCTCATAATACCAATGTTTAGAAAACCCAGTTAATGTGAAATGGTATGGCCCCTTCTTAGCATAGATATCATCAAAATTTTTAACCATGTCTTCTAAAATTACTTTTTCTCTAAAAACTTAATATATTCTCTTATCCCTTCATTTAAATCATATTGTGGTTCAAAACCTAATAATTTTCTTGCTTTAGAAATATCAAGAGTGCCTCTTTCTGGCATTGATTTGTCTAAAGGCTCCTCTCTTATCTTAACATCTGGAACAAGTTCTTTTACTATTTCTGCTAATTCTTTCAATGATTTTGCATTTCCACTAGTTATATTAAATACCTCATTTTTAGCATTCTCAGAAAAAGTAGCTAAGACAAATCCATGTGCTGCATCTTTAACATGAGTAAAATCCAACTTCGTATCCGATCCCTTTAAAATCAATTCCTCCCCTTTCAAAGCATTTTCAACAAAAATTTGACTTACTCTTTTATTCATATCTGTTGGACCATAAACTGCACTAGGTCTTATAATTGTATATTCTAAATCAAATCTTTTACCATACGCTTGAGTAAATATCTCGCCTGCTAATTTGGATGCACCATATATATCTTTAGGATTCTTTGGATGATTCTCATCAGCAGGCGTATATTGAAAATCCCCATAAACCATGCTTGAAGAAGTATAAATAAATCTTTTTACAAATCCAACATCTTTAATTGCTTCCAATAAGTTAGTTGTTGAAGTTACTGTAGACTCAATAGCCTCATCAATAAGAACATTAGAAATGGTGGAGATAGGCATTCCTGCAAGATGTATTATATAATCTGGTTTATGTTTCTCTAAAATACGATATACTTCTCTAAGGTATCGAGCATCAGCCCTTTCAATAGTAACTTTATCAACAATCCCTTCAAATCTCTTATTTATTAAGGTACTATAATCGGCTTCAAACGGATTAACATATTGTATTAATGGGTCGAAGATTACAACCTCTTCTTCTTTTTCAAGCAATTCCCTAGCTATATTACTACCAATAAAACCTGCACCACCAACCAGCAATGTTTTTGTCATTAAACTCAATTTCTAAATATAATTTATAAGTATTATGCATTAAAGATGTAAAATTAACAAAGTATATAACGGGATTTTTAGTTTTTAAGTTATTAAAGAAATGTTTATAAAAGTAATTTAGAGATAATTAAAAGATGAAAGTAGCATTAGTATTACCACCACATACTTTTGAAGATAGGTATAATAAAAGTATAGCCAAAGCAGCAGGTGTTTTACCTCCATTAGGATTATTATACATTGCTTCCGTTGTTAGAGAAGGGGGTCATGAAGTAGCTGTATTAGACGGCAGTGTTAAAGATTTCTATGAAATTAATCAAAGATTAGATGAATTTAAACCAGACATAATCGGGATTAATGTAATGACATTCTTATGGGATAAAGTAAAGAAATGGTTGCCTGAATTAAAGCAAAGATTTCCGGGGGTTTTTATCATCGTAGGCGGAGCCCATCCTAGTGTTATAAAGGAAGGTTGCTTAAGAGAGTCAGAACATATTGATGGAATTATAACTGGAGAGGCAGAATATTTAATGCTAGAATTAGCAAATAATCTAGAAAATAAAAAACCACTAAATGAAGTTAAGGGCTTAATTTATAGGGATAATGATAAGATAATAACTAATGTCCCTAATGAAAGAATTTCTGATTTAGATAAAATTCCATTTCCTGCAAGAGATTTAATTGACTTAAATGATTATGTACCAGCACCAGAACAATATAAAAGATTACCAGTTACTAACATAATAACAACAAGGGGATGCCCTTATTTATGCACTTTTTGTGCAACCAGCAGAACAGCTCCAAAATACAGAAGCCCTGAAAATGTTGTAGGTGAAATGAAAGAGTTAGTTGAAAAATATGGAATTAGAGATATAGCAATATGGGATGATACATTTACATTAAACAAAAAAAGGGTTCTAGAGATATGCAGATTAATAATTGAAAGTAAATTAGATGTAATATGGTGTGCTCACTCAAGAATTAATTTAGTTGATAGGGAGTTACTAGAGACAATGTCAAAAGCAGGTTGTTGGAAGGTATTCTTTGGCGCAGAATCAATGATACAAAAGAACCTTGATACTATTAAAAAGGGCCTAAAGGTTGAAGAGATATTTAATGCAATAAACTTGTGTAAAAAATTTGGGATTGACTCTGAATGCTCCTTTATGTTCGGAATTCCAGGTGAGACTTATGAGGATGCTTTACAAACAATTAAGTTAGTTAAACAACTTGATCCTGATTATGCGAAATTCTTCCCAATAACACCAATGCCTGGAACTGAATTTTATGAGGAAGGCGTTAAACATGGAACGATAGATGGTAATATAGAATCTAGAACCACAGGAAATTATGTTGTTTATGTACCTAATTCAATGAAAAAAGAAGAAATGGAAAAGATAGTTCCTTTAGCATATAAAGAGTTCTACCTAAGACCAAAATATATATTTAAATATGCAAAGAAAATCAGGAGCCTTGATGACGTCAAAAGGGCATGGAGAGGAGCAAGCGCAGTACTCGCACTTTGAATTTAAGTTATTTTAAAAATATCAATTTTTCTATTTCTTTTGTTTTAAAAACTTTAACATGATTTTGTTTATCAAAATGTTTATCATCTGACCACACTATAGAATTATCAAGGCTTAATGCTGTTGCTATAAAAATGATATCTTCCTGGTCAATATGATTCATTATTTCTTTTGCTTTATTCCAATTTTTCTTGATCTCTTCAGTCGGCACTAATCTTATGTATTTAAATAATATCTCCATAGTCCTAAGATACTCTTTTTCTTTAAGACCGGATTTTTCTATTATATATCCTTTATATTTTCTGATCTTGTGCAAAGAGGGTTCTGGGAAATATAAATCAAATTCAGAGTGCAATATCATCTTTCTAGTTATTGAATCACGTATCAATGCAGAAAGAATAATATTAACATCCAATATAATCTTCATTTTTTATTGAAGTCTTTTAAAGTATCTTTATTTATTTTATGCGCTATCTTTTCTACATCTTCTTGTGTAAATTTACTTTTTCTGATTAATTTATCAAGTAACTCTAAATCATTAATTTTTTCTGCAATCGTTTTTCTTACTATTTCACTCCATCTTATCTCTGAATGTTTTTTCATTTTGGTGTGTAATTCTTCTGGTATAGCTAAGGTTACATTTGGCATTTTAACCACCTCAAATAGTTATTATGTGATTACACATATTTAAATTTTTCTATTTCTGGCTCTGTTAAGTTAATTAATGCTACCTGAAAAGGAGCCCATTTTGACCTTCTTTTATTTTGTCTAAAAAACCCTTTATCGTCTAGACCTATATGCTAGATTACATATAATAAACCAATAACATTAATTAAGTTAACACAACCCTATTTCTATTCCTACCAGATCAAGGTATATATTTAAATATGTAAAGAAAATCAGGAGCCTTAATGACGTTAAAAGGGGATGGAAAGGAGCAAGCGCAGTACTCGCACTTTGAAGCTGTAAATTGTATAATCTGTAATAAAGATAATTCTGAGTTCTTATTTGAAAGGGATGGTTTTAAGATAGTTAAATGTAAATCCTGTGGTTTAATTTATGTTAATCCTAGGTTAAGTATAAAAAAGCTTAATGAGATGTACAATAAAAATGAAATCTCTCCTAAAGACTATTATTTAGAAAATAAAGAAAGCGAGGGTAAGATTTTAGAAAGAAGAATAAATTTTATTAAAAAATATAAATCTAGAGGAAATCTTCTTGATGTTGGTTGTAGTATAGGAACATTTTTAGCTATAGCAAAGAAACATGGCTTTGATACTTATGGCATTGATATTAATAAAAGTGCAGTTGAATATGCAAAAAACCTAGGTTTAAATGCAGAGGTTAAGGATCTTTCTTCATTTAAGGATGAAACTTTTGAAGTTATAATATTAAATGATGTTCTTGAACATGTTGAAAATCCTATTAAGATGCTTAAGGACATAAAAAGAATAATGAAAGAAGATGGAATTTTAGAGATTTCAACACCAAATGTGGATAGTATATTAGCAAAGATAAGTGGAAGAAGATGGTTACATATTAAACCAAATGAACATCTTTATTATTTTTCACCTGAAACTCTAACTAAGATTCTTGAACTTTCCGGTTTTAAATTGATAGGACATAGATACTTTAATAGAGTAAGAGAAATAAATGTTATATTAAGAAAGCTCGAAACATATTCTAAATTCTTTCCTAAATTAATAAAAGTAGTTCCTGGATTTATAAGAAAGATAAAGCTACCTATTTATACCTTTGATGAAATTGAAGTTATAGCGAAGATTAAGGGAAATTAAGTTACTTAAACAAAAACTATAATCTTATTATTTTTTAAATAAATATTTAATTCAACTTCAATCAAACTTTTCTTAAAATTCTATTTTTAAAACCTGTTCTAACAAAAGACCTTAACATGTTAAATGTTCTGCTCATACTACCACCTAAACTAAGTTTTATTAGTTTCAGCCATACTACCGGTTCAAAAACAAAAATTGAAGGATAATAAACAAAAGGGAATATAATTTTTGTAAATCTTTTATTTCTATTATTTGCTAAATAGTATATAGTGCTAGAAGGAATTAAAGGTATTAATCTAATTACTTTATTTAAAAAAGATTTATTAAACATAAGATCATGTTTCTTATACGGGTCAATATCCATATTTCGTTCCTTTGCCAGGTCATAGATCCTAGTCCCTGGAAAAAAGGCAAGTGAAAACAATTGTAATTGATAAGGTTTAGGAATTTTAGTTAATACTTTTATTGTCTCAAGTATATCTTCTTCAGTCTCAAAAGGACTATCTAGAATAACATCATAAAATGGAACTAATTTTAAGTCATTGATAATTTTTGTAGCTTGTAAAAATTGTTCATTTGAAATCATACGCTGATAAATTTCTCTTTGGACCCTTTGACTGCCTGTTTGTAGTCCCATAAAAACCCAAGTAAGCCCTGCATCCTTTAGAATTTCCGCTTTTTCTTCAGTTAAAAATGTAGGTATAGCTTTTGCAGTTATGGGTATATTAATTTCTTTTTTTATTTTATCTCTAAATTCCTTAAGCCATTCTATTTCATGGCCTAAAAAATTATCGTCTTGTATATTTATATACACTGTATCAGGATATTGCTGCTTCATAATTTTAAGTTCTTCTATGCAATTGTCCACACTTCTTGTTCTGATTAATGGACCCTTCATATTTTCTTCTTTACGTAATTTTACCAAAAAAGAATGAATACAAAAACCACATTTTAAATTACAACCCCGACTTGTTGTTAAACTATAGTATTTACCGTCATATCTTGAGTATTTTTTGAACAAATCATGGTTCATTATTTTTATTTCACCACTATTAAAAATATATGTTTCAGGTGGCAAGTTTTCATGGAAAGGATATTTATCAAGATCGGTTTCTGGTGATCTCATAGGATTTTGTACATAAAATCCATTGTTCATATAAGCCAAATTAGATATCTTAGATATGTCCCCCAGACTTTTTAATACGTTGCAAATTTCCAACAGTACATCTTCTGCCTCGCCTCTGACAACAAAATCAACATATTTTAAACATTGTTGGGGATCTATGGTTGCGTGATAACCCCCCATAAATGAAATAAATTTGTATTTTGATTTCAGAAATGTTGCTAACTTTTCTATTTCTAAAAATTCAGTGCTTAATACACTGAAACCAACTAACTGTGGTTTGTATTGATTAAAAAATTTCTCAACAGCACCATTCATGGTTTCACTATAATCTGGAAGTATAAGAATACGACTAGAAATATTATTTTTTCTTAGATATGCATGAAGATACTTTAAACCTATAATATCTGTATTACCTTGGACAGTTACAAGAAGGACATTTAACAGTTTATTTGTGCTTAACTGTTGTTCTATAGAATTTTCTTGAATAAGTTGAATCTCTTCCATCTTTCATTTTTTAAGCACACCATATTTATATATTTTTCTATTTGTTGTGTTGGTGCATTCCTATAATTTTAAATATATAGGGCTCATTAGCCCTCTTAAGTTCTGAAGAACGAAAAGAGGTGAGCCCCATGGTTAAAGAGTATTCAGATTATTTAAAATTTATTGATGATGCATTAGAAGTTGCA
>OBEQ010065230.1_pt1 | contig 14688 bp, 12 predicted proteins | sample 1670901 | NCBI WGS metagenome assembly OBEQ01 (sample SAMEA104232315, study PRJEB22302) | groundwater metagenome | biome: forest; feature: aquifer; material: groundwater | place: USA | collected 2011-08-07 | depth 5.4 m
GCACTTCCTTCGCCCACCCACCTGTTGGTGGGTACCCGGGCTCGGTCGTCGGCCACCCGCCGCTCCTGAAGCGGCAACCATCAAGGTTGCCGCGGAATGCCGAGCGCGGTGGGCGCTCGGCCGAGGAAGGTCGGCGCTCCTGTCCGTCGCGCCGACGTTGATCAATTGTCGCGGCTCCCCTCAGCTGGCTCCGAGTTGAGCCGGAGCCAGCTGAGCCTGGGACCTCCTGGTCCCGAGCCCGCCTCGCCACCGAGACGAGTTGTTCCCAGACGAGTGCTGGATATGTTAGCACGCTCCCCGCCGACGCAGATACTCGAGGACCGCTTCCCCATCGGTCACGACGTGCAGGCTCGTCTTCAGCTTGTCCTCCCGACAGGCCTCCTGCGTCAGACGCACGTCGCCCGGATTGTCCTCCACGAGCAAGATCTCGATCGGTTTCCCCATGGCTACGCTCCGCCGTTGCCGACGTCTCTCGGGAGGGTGCAGTAGAACGTGCTGCCCTGTCCGACGGCCGATTCCACCCAGATGCGACCCCCGTGCCGCTCCACAATCTTCTTGCAGATGGCCAGCCCGATTCCCGTCCCCGGATACTCCTCGCTGGTGTGCAACCGCTGGAAGATGATGAAGATCCGCTCCCGGTACTTCGAGTCGATCCCGACGCCGTTGTCCTGCACCGCAAAGCGCCACATCCCGTCGTCCTGCGGGGTCGCCCGGAGGTGGATCGTCGGCGCCTGGCCCTTGCAGAACTTCATCGCATTGCCGATGAGGTTCTGGAGCAGCTGCCCGAGCTGCACGTCGTCACCCATCACGGTCGGCAGCGGCTCGTGGGTGATGACGGCGCCCCGCTCCTCGATGGCTATCTTCAAGTTCGTCAGCGTGGCCCCCAGCAGTGCTTCGCAGTCCGTGGGCGCAAACGACTTGCCTTTCGTGCCCACCCGGGAGTAGACCAGGAGATCAGTGAGCAGCCGCTGCATGTGAATCGCCCCCTGGACGGCGTAGCCGATGAACTCATCCGCATCGCTGTCGAGTTTGCCCTTGTAGCGCTTGGCCAGCAGTTGTGTGTAGCTCGCCACCATCCGAAGCGGCTCCTGAAGGTCGTGGGAAGCGACATAGGCGAACTGCTCCAGCTCCGCATTGGAGTGGACGAGCTCCTTCGCCTGCTGGGCCATCGTCTCTTCGACTCGCCGGCGGTCCTCCTCCACTCCGATCGCGGTCGCCACAATCTCGAGGACCCGCCGGTCGCTGGGCGTCGGCACGACATCGTGCTGGTACATGACGCAGAGCGAGCCGATCGGCTGCCCGAAGCAGCGCACGCGGTGGCCCACATAGGTTTTCAACCCGTAGCGGGCGACGTTGGGATCGGTGCGAGCGTACGAGGTGGAGGAGAGATCTCTGACGACGAAAAATCCCGGCGAGGTCTCCTTCGTCATGAGGTCATGACAGATATGCCCGTCGGCCTGGTCGATCGACTGATAGTCACTGGGGGTGTTCCACTGCCCGATGACATGGAGCAAGTCGCCCTCCAGCCGGCTATACAGGGCGTACGTCGCCGACAGCAGCTCGCCGCAGGCTTCGGTCAGGAGCGTGATGTTCCGATGAAAATCCAGCCCTAAGCTGAGGAAGGTTTTATTGAGCCTCGCGAGGCGATCCTCGGCCCGCTTCTGTTCGGTGATGTCACGAAAGCTCCAGACCCTTCCGACGCTCTTGCCCGAGATCCGTTGCGGCTGCGAGTACCGCTCGACGATCCGCCCGTCCTTGAATTCGAGGATGTCGTAGCTTTCGGCGTCCGGCTGGGCATAGAGCCCCTTGACCTTGCTGAGAAACTCCTGGGGCGTCTGGAGCTGATCCAGGACGAAAGCTAGGGCGCGGCTGTCGTCCTGCGAGTCCATGATCTCGTCTGGGATGCCCCACATCTCGACGAACTTCCGGTTGAAGCTGATGATCTTCCCTTCGCGATTGATGACGAGGATGCCGTCCGCGGTGGACTCGAGTGTTCCCTGGAGGATCGAGATCGAGCTCTCCAGCGCCTCCTCGGTAAGCTTGCGCTGCGCGATATCCTGGCGCAGCGCCTCGTTGCGCTGCATGAGCTCCTGCGAGACGAGCTCTATGGAGCGCTCCAGCAGCAGGCGGTCGGCATCCGCCTGCTGGTAGGCTTCATCGATGACGGAGAGGAACGCCTCCCATCCCTTCGGCAGATCGACGGGATCGCCAAGGTGCCGTCTGAGCTGCCTGGCAAGAAGTTTATGCATCCCTTCGCAGGGCTCTCTTAGGTTACCGCTCGGAGAACGTCGTAATGGTCATCGTCTGGTTGTGCAGCTCGCAGTTGGCGTTGGGCGCGGCGGGGCAGATTTCGCCATACGAGTAGAAGCCCGTCAGCGTGGCCCCGTCGCCCAAGACGGAGCGGACCGCCTCGAGCTCCTCCTCCGTCCGCTGCTTCAACACCAGCTTGCGGCCCACGCAGCTGATGAGGATCGCCAGATCGGGTGACGAGGACTGCAGCGCCTCGTAGCTGGTCTGAGCCGCGCCGTGGGCCCCCTCAACAAGCCGGTCGAAATTCGCCTTCATAAGGCGGGCGTAGGTCCCCTGCGGCACGTCTCCGGCAAACGTCATGCTCTGCTCCTTCTCGTCTACGGCCAGGATGGTCCGGACGACCTCCCGGTCGCCGGTAGCGTTCCGAACGCTCAAGGGAAACAACAACCCAGTCGCTGGTAGGCCGCTCGCGTGCTCCCCGAGATATTTCTTGTAGAGCTGCAAGGCCGGCTGCTCATCGAGCTCGTAGAGCACATTGCCCTTCGAGCGGGTGATCAGCCGTTCCGGACCGAAGGGGTCCCAGCCGCCGAGGGAGCCGTACCCGACCTTGAGTCGGCTGCCGTACAATCCCAAGATGCCGATCTCCCCTTCCTTCGCGATGTCGTCGACACAGACTATCGTGCGCTCAAAGCGGGCCCCGTCGCCGGCAAGCCCCCCCGTCACAACGACGCCGCGCGGCAGATAGGCCGTCACGCCCCGCACGAGCTCGCTGCCATCGACGCGCTGGCCGTCGGAGAGCACCACGGCATGGACGAGGCCGTTCGGATCGAGCGCCTTGGCCAACCGTTCTCCCGCCGCGCGGCTGTCCGCGCACTCGACGATGTTGGTGTGCGCCAGCGCAACCGTCGTCGTCTCGAACTGGACGGCGGTGATCACCACCGAATCGTCGGCGACCCGCGTCCCATAGATCTCCCCCGCGGTGGAACAGCCGAAGAGGTGCGCCGCAGGATAGCAAGCCCGCAATTCCTGAAGCCGCTGCCGGTCGCTGAGGATTGCGGTGCTGCCGAACACCAGGGCCAGCTGCGCCGTGTGTTTCAGCTGCGTGCTCGAGGGCGTCCACCCCACCGCTTTCGTCCACTGCCGTTGCTCAAGTTTCATGGCGCTCCTCCTTGTTGACGGCCGGTAAACACAATGCAGCCCTGCGCGGCTTCCATCAAGCGTAGGGCTGCCTCATTGCTGCAAGCTGTCGGCAGCCCAGCCGCCATACCGTCTTTCGGGTTAGGCCTGAAGCTTTGCGCCGCCGGATTTCTCCGGCGTTGCCCTTTCGAACTGCTCGAGTTTCGACGTTAGAAAAACTGTACCACACCTCCCGAAAGATTATCAAATCCTACGCAAAATTATTCAACAGCATGGGGGCGGCTCTGCTTCGCCCGACCGGGCTTCGCAGCAGCTCGCCTAATTGCTTCGAAGCTCTCACCGAAATTCTCTGCGCAGGAGAGCGAAGAAGAATCGGGGCGGCAGGATTCGAACCTGCGGCCTTCTGGTCCCGAACCAGACGCTCTACCAAGCTGAGCCACGCCCCGAAATCGCCTATAGGTCTGTGTCGTTGCCTTTTCCCAGATTACACTTGTCGCACAACGTCCTAAGATTCTCCAAGCTGGTATCCCCGCCCTTTGAAAATGGAATCACATGATCGACGTGCAGTATCACCCCTTGTTGCGCTGCCGGACTTCGGCCACAAATAACACAACTATATCGATTTCTCTTGTAAACTTGCAGCCTCAACTTTTCGTTTATGACTCGTGATCTGAGAGTGGATTTCCCTTTCAGGAGTTTGCTGAACTCTGGATCACTTTTCTTGCTCCTAATAAACGCTTCACATGCCTTAAACCAACCGCCGAAACGACGGGAATAAACCGTGACCACGTACCTTGAGAGAGGCTTTCTGATCTCACCATAAAACGGTTGTCTTCCGAGCTGTCGCCAGATAGTCTCCAAATTATCAAACAGTTCTTGGTCGGGTATTCTGCCAACCTTTTCTACCTTCAAGCCAGCTCTTGCCACAGCCTTATTCCAATCGCCAAATCTGTTCCGGTAAGGCTTGCACGAAAATTTACCGAGTCTCAAGTATTCCCTCTGTCCGATCGTCTGTTTTCCCAAGAGTCCCGCAACTCTCTTGAGATCGTCAAGCAGTTCCTCGTCGCTAAAGTATCTCGCGTTCGTTCTTAACTTGAAATCCATGCGGCCTATTATTTCGTGGCTATTGATGTGCCAGGAGGTGGCTGGCTGAGATTTTCACGACTTTGCCTGCGCGCCAGATGGCAACGGGCTGGCTGAGCCGTTTATGCTCTTCGAGGACTCGTCGAAAGGCCCGTTTCATGGCCTGTTCAGCCTTCACGGACAATGAGGCTCCATTACCTTTCTTAATTTTAGCCATGACTACCGCTCCGCGTTTTTGAAGATCCTCGAAAACACGTCAGCATCGGCAACTGTTAATGTACCACCCTCTTCTTTGGCAATCAAAGCTGGAGGGGCAGTCGACGTGTTGAACACCGCCCAGGAATCGAGCAGGGATCTGTACACCCTCAAGAAATTCTGCACGCTTCTTCCAAAGCGACGACGAACATCTGCCGCTGGAACATTGTGTCCGCCCTGCGCCACACGGTCTTTAATTCGCACCAGAGCCAGTTCAACGCTAGGAATCCAGAGAAAGAACAGGTGGATCGCATAGCCTTGCTGCTTTAACCTCCGTAAGAGCTGGACATAGGTCTTCCCAGCCAAGGTGGTTTCAAACGCAAAGTCTGCACGCCGTTCGGCGAATTCATGGATCTGTTTGAGTAGCAGCCTACCAGCCTTGATTCCGGCTGCCTCGGGAGAAAATGGTGATAAGCCTTGAGCGATGAGATCGGCGTTGACAAAATTTTTGCACTTCGCGTAATGCGGCAAGAACTCCCTCGCAAAAGTCGTTTTCCCTGAACCGTTTGGCCCTGCAATGACATAGAGGTTGGGAGACTTCTTCTTGATTGACACTAGAGTATCGTTGGCTCAACGACGAGGGGTGCCAATTTCCTCAACACCTCAGCCATGGTCGCTCCCGGCACCGTACAGCAAAAACGAGCTTTCCTGGCCTTCCAATCCAGACTCTTGACTTGGTCAGCCAACACCATCCCCGATACTTCTCACCCTTTAGGAATGGGCACCTCAAAAGGATGACTTTTTACCTGGGTCGTGCTGGAGCAGACGAGGGCAAGACCAACCTTTCTGTTGTACAATGCTGGAGACAGAATGAGCGCAGGTCGGTGGCCGGCTTGCTCATGCCCTGCTTGAGGGGTGAACGTCAGCCAGACCATATCGCCACGCCTGGGATCATACGAGTCGGCCATGACCACGCTTCTTGTCCGACCCGTCCTCCCCAGTCAAGTGCTGCATGACGATGTCGCGTTGTCATTCCTCTCAGCAACTCTGCTAAGGTATCGTGCCGCTGCCGTCTTGGTTTCACCACGATCTTGCCCGCAACAAGCGCAATGTCCACCACAGACCCCTGGTGGAGATGGATGTCCTGTGCCACCGCCCGGGGAATCCGCACGGCGAGGTTATTGCCCCACTTTTGGACCGTCGTGCTGCCTCTCATCCTCCCCCATGTGGCGTATCTACAACGAGTAGACATCTTCTACCGAGCGATGTCAACCGACCTCATCGGGATCAGCCTGCCGTTGGACAGAAACTGATGGACGAGCTTGGCGAGGTAGTCGACCTCGACGTTGACGCGCTCACCCGACCGTGTCTCGCGCAGGGTGGTCTGGCGCAGCGTTTCGGGGATCAGGTGAACGGTGAACGTCGATGCCGTCGGCCGGCTTCCGACCGTCAGACTGATCCCGTCCACCGCCACCGGGCCCTTGGGCACGAGGAAGCGGCGCGCAGCGGCCGGCACGCGGATCTCGAGCACGAGCTCGCCGGCGCGCCGGCTGCGCTTGATGACCGTGCCGATGCCGTCCACATGGCCGAACAGGATGTGGCCGCTGAGCCGGTCGGTCAGCAAGAGGCTGGGCTCCACGTTGACGCGCTGACCCCTGTGCCACGCGCCCACGGTGCTCAGGCCGCGGGTTTCCTCGATGACCTCAAAGGCCAGCGTCCCATGGCTCACGTCCACCACGGTCAAGCAGGTCCCACTGAGCGCCACGCTCTCGAGCCGCTGGACGCGCGAGGCGATCTTGGGTGCCTGGACGACGAGGCGGCTGAAGCCCGTGCGCCGTTCGACGCGCGCCACCGTCCCGATTTCCTGGATAATGCCGGTGAACATCAGCGAGAAGGACGCCGCGCTTGAGACAGGAGACAGGAGACACGGGACAGGTGTCGTCTGCGCACTGACCTGTCTCCTGTCTCTTGTCTCCTGTCTCGGTCTTTGGGATAGACGACGTCCGCTTCCACGCACAGGTCCGGACCGACCCGGGTGCACACGAGGTGCTTCAACCCGACGACCTGGGACAGACGCGACACCCCGTGGCCCCCGACTGAACCTGGCGCCGCGCGGCCGCCGATGAGGAGCGGCGCGACAAAAAACGCGATCCGATCGACGAGCCGCTCCGCCAAGGCCCCCGCCAAGACTTCCCCCCCCCCCTCAATCAGCACCGAGTGGATCCCTCGCCGGACCAGCAGCCGGAAGAGACGCGCGAGCGGAACCCGTCCCCGGCGTGCCGGCAGCACGATGACCTCGGCTCCTCGGCGCGCCAGGGCGGCCGCCTTGGCCGGCGCGCGGACAGTCGCCTGCCTGCGCCCCCGCTGCTTCGCGTTGCGAAGCAAAGCGTGCGGGGGCAGGCAGGTGGCGATGAGGGTTGGTGCGGGTGACTCGGATGAAAGGCACCGCGCCGACAGCGGAGTCCTGAGGCGGCTGTCCACGATAATCTTGAGGGGACGACCGCGGCGTCGTCGTCCGCCCGCCCCGGCCCAGCGATCTGCGGGTAGCGGACCGGGGTGGCGCACACTCAACAACGGATCATCCGTCAGCACGGTGTCGATCCCAACCAGGATCGCATCCAGCCGGGCACGCCACGCATGGCCCAGCCGGCGCGCCGGTGCTGCGGTGATCCAGCGCGACTGCCCGCTGCGCGTGGCGATCTTGCCATCGAGGCTCTGCGCGGCCTTCGCCACCACGAATGGCAAGCCGGTCGTCATCGCTTTGCGGAACGGCTCGATGAGCTGTTCGGCTTCGGTCCCGCGGATACCGGTCACCACCCGCACACCCATCCGGCGCAGCCGGTCGATGCCGCGCCCGTCGGTAACGGGGTTAGGGTCCTTGGCGCCGATGACCACGCGCGCGATGCCCGCCGCGAGGATCGCGTCGCAGCACGGGCCGGTGCGGCCAGTGTGGCGGCACGGCTCGAGGGTCACGTAGAGCACCCCGCCGCGCGCCCGTGAACCGGCGCGCCGGAGCGCTTCGACCTCCGCGTGGAGAGCACCCGCGCGCCGGTGCCAACCCCAGCCGACGAGGCGGCCGCCCTTGACGATGAGAGCCCCGACCGGCGGGTTGGGCGACGTCTCGCCCTCGGAGCGACGCGCCAGGCGCAGCGCGAGATCCATCCACCGCTCATGGGAACCGGTTGGCCCGTTGGCCCGTTGGCCGGTTGGCCGGTTGACCGGTTGCGACTCAACGACGGGGTAACGGGTCAACGGGTGCGCGCGGCGGTCCATTGGCGGAGCGACTCCACGAGCTCGTAGGGGATCTTGACGGCCCCGACCGGCAGCCCTTCCTTCGAGTCGCCGTGGGAGTCGCTACCGCCGGTCTTGAGCAGCTTCAGGCGGTCGGCGACCCCCTCGTAGTGGCGCACCTGCTCTGGCGTATGGGAGGAGTGGTAGACCTCGAGCCCGGCCAGGCCTTCCCGCGTGAAGGCGTCGATGAACGCGTCGCCCTTCAGGTACACCGGATGGGCGAGCACCGGCACGCCGCCCGCCTCGAGGATGAGACGGATGATACGGGACGGCGGCATGGGGGAGCCGGGCACGAAGCCTGGGTTGGCCGGGCCGAGATATTTTGAAAACGCCTCGGACAGCGAGTTGATGTAGCCGTGCTTGAGCAGGATGCGCGCCACATGGGGGCGGCCGACGGTGCCGACCCCCGCCAGTTCCAGGACCTCCTCCGCGCTGATCCGAACGCCGACCTCCGAGAGGCGGCAGACCATCTCATGCATGCGGCGCACCCGCCGTGCCTGCTGCTCCGTGAGGTGCGCGATGAGCGACGGGTGGCCGAAGTCCAGGAAGAGGCCCAGGACGTGTACGTCCTGGGCCTCTGCGCTGGCCGACATCTCGATGCCGGGGATGAGCTCGATGCCGACCCGGCGCGCCGCAGGCTCGGCCACGGCGTAGGCCTCGGTGTTGTCGTGGTCGGTGATGGCGATGGCCGAAAGGCCCGCGGCTTTGGCGAGCTCGACGACCCGCTCCGGGGCGTCCGTGCCGTCGGAATAGAAGGTATGGAGATGCAGGTCAGCGGTGCGTGAATCCATTGGAAGTCCCACGAGCCACGAGCCCGGAGCTCTCAGCCAACGCGCGGCTCTGTCGTCTGGCCATGACCATGGCGCTTCTTGTGGATCGCATCCAGGATGCCGTTGATGAACTTGCCAGACTCGACGTCGCCGAATCGCTTGGCCAGCTCAATCGCCTCATTGATGCACACCTTGGCGGGCACGCCGTCGAGGTAGAGCATCTCGAATGCGCCCAGCCGGAGAATGTTCCGGTCGATAACCGCCATCCGCTTCAGGTCCCAGTTGTCGGTGTGGGCGCTGATCACTCGGTCGATGTCGGCGAGGCGCTGGCGCGCCCCCTCGACGAGCTGGTTCGCGTAGCTCTTGACGTCGTCGGCGACCTGTACCTCGGCCTGCCAGAACTCCTCGATGACCTGCTTCGGGTCGACCTGCCGGATGTCCACCTGGTAGAGCATCTGCAGCGCGCACTCTCTCGACTTCGTCCGGTTTCGCATCAGGCTCACACGCGCAGGGTACCGAGCAGCCGCAACACAGCGAGGGCCGCCAGCACCGCCTCCTGCCCCCGGTTGCCTCGGTCTCCTCCCGCACGCGCCAGCGCCTGCGCGAGCGTGTCGGCGACGATGACCCCGAAACTCACCGGCACGCCCGTGCGCACCGAAACCTCAGCCAGGCCCGTCGCGACCGCGTTCGCGAGGACTTCGTACTGCGGCGTGTCACCCTTGATGAGCGCTCCCAGCGCGATGACCGCGTGGGGGTGGGACCGGTGTTTGGCGAGGCGGGCGGCAACGACCGGCAGCTCAAAAGCGCCCGGCACCCACAAGACACGGATGGCGCCGGCTGAGGCCCCGTAGCGGTGCAGCGCCCGGACCGCGCCCTCGATGAGCTTGCGGCTGAGCCGCTCGTGGAACTGCGAGGCGAGGATGACGAAGCGCTTACCGCGCGCCGACCCCTCCGCTGGCCGGCCGGGCCCCGTCCGCCGCATCACCACACCGGTGCCTCCAGCCCGGGCGGGCTAGACGGCATCGAGGCCTGCCTGCGCCCCCGCTGCTTCGCTTTGCGAAGCAAAGCGTGCGGGGGCAGGCAGGAGGTGGCCGAGCTTGTCGCGCTTGGCCTCAAGGTACTTCACGTTGTCGGGATGCGCGTCGATTTCAATCGGCACGCGCTCGACCACGCGCAGCCCGTACCCCTCCAGGCCGATGATCTTCCTGGGGTTGTTGGTGAGCAGGCGGAGGTCCTTCAGCCCCAAATCCACCAAGATCTGGGCGCCGATGCCGTAGTCGCGCAGGTCCGGCGGGAAGCCGAGGGCGAGGTTCGCTTCAACCGTATCCATCCCCTGGTCCTGGAGCGCGTACGCCTTCAGCTTGTTCGCCAGGCCGATGCCCCGCCCCTCCTGATTGATGTAGAGGATGACGCCGCGGCCGTCCGAGGCGATCTTCTCCATGGCCCGGCGCAACTGCGGACCGCAGTCGCACCGGCGGCTGCCGAACACGTCGCCAGTGAGGCACTGCGAGTGGACGCGCACGAGCACCGGCCGGCCCTCGTCCACCGCCCCCCGGACGAGCGCGATATGCTGGCGGTCGTCGATGCTGGTGCCGTAGAGCACCAGCGAGAACTCACCGAACTCGGTCGGCAACTTGGTCGTCGTCACGCGCGTCACCAGCTTCTCGAAACGCCGGCGGTACTCGATGAGGCTGGCGATCGTGCAGATCTTGAGCCGGTGCCGCTCGGCGAACGCCAAGAGATCCGGGATGCGCGCCATCGAGCCGTCGTCCTGCATGATTTCGCAGATGACGCCCGCCGGGGCCAGGCCAGCCAGGCGCGCCAGGTCCACCGCCGCCTCGGTGTGACCAGCCCGGCGTAGGACGCCGCCCTCCTTGGCGCGCAGCGGGAAGACGTGGCCGGGACGGCACAGGTCGCCGGGACCCGAGGCGGGGTTGACGAGCACCTGAATCGTATGGGCCCGGTCGTGGGCGGAAATGCCGGTGGTCACCCCGCGCTTGGCGTCGACCGAGATGGTCCAGGCCGTCTTCATCGGGTCCTCGGAGGGGCTCACCATCGGATGGAGCCCCAGCCAGTCGAGCGATCGGCCCTCCATGGGGACGCAGACAATCCCCCGGCCGTGGGTGGCCATGAAGTTGATGTGCTCGGGAGTCGCGAAGCCGGCCGCGATGACGAGGTCGCCCTCGTTCTCGCGGTCATCGTCGTCCACGACGATGACGATGCGGCCTTCGCGGATCTCCTCCAGCACCTCGGGAAGCGGGTGGAATGCGGGCTCAGGCATGGCAGATCAGTATAGCCTCCGGGGGGTGGAGGGTCAACCGGGCCGCGGCTCAGGCCGCGACGGGGGCAATCGAGGGGGCCGGGCGGCTGGGGACGAGCTTGGCGGAGAGGATCTTGGAGATACCGGGCTCCTCCATCGTCACCCCGTAGAGCGAGTCGGCCTTCGTGATCGTCTTCTTGTTGTGCGTGACGAGGATGAACTGGGAGAGCGTGAGGAACTCCTCGAGCACGCGGGTGAAGCGGTCCACGTTGGCCTCATCGAGGGGCGCATCGATCTCATCCAGGATGCAGAAGGGGGAGGGCCGGACCTTGAAGAGCGCGAAGAGGAGGGCGACCGCCGTGAGCGCCCGCTCGCCGCCGGAGAGGAGGCTGATGCTCTGGAGCCGCTTCCCCGGCGGACGGGCGACGATGTCGATGCCGGACTCCAGCACATCCTCCTCATCGATGAGGATGAGGTTTGCCTCGCCGCCGTTGAAGAGCCGGGTGAAATAGTGTTGGAACGCCTGCTTGATCCGCTCGAACGTCTCGCGGAACTGGGTGCGGGCGGTGCGATTGATCTGCGTGATGGAGGTCTTGAGGTCGTCCCGCGCCTGGACGAGGTCCTGCTGCTGGGTCTGGAGGAAGTCGAGGCGGCGCTTGAGTTCGTCGTACTCCTCCACCGAGCCCAGGCTCACCGGACCGATCCCCTCCAGCTTGCCCCGCAACTTCTGGACCTGCTCGGACATCTGGGCACGCTGCGCATCGGTGAGCGGCGGGGGGTTGGCCTGACGCTCCGCGTCGATGGCGGTCTGGTCGATCTGGTAGAGCTCGCGCAGCCGTTCGACGAGGTGGGTGCGGCGGTACGTCCGCTCGGAGAGCTGCTGGGCCTGTGCCTGAAGCTGGCGCATCAGCGTCGAGAGCTCTTGCTCCGCGGCCAAGAGATGCGGCAGGAGCTGGTCCCGCGTCGCCTCTTCGGTGTTGAGCGTCCGGCTGACGGTCTCCGCCTCGGCGTCGAGCCGGCTCCGCTCCTCGGTGAGGCGCTGGATCGCTTGGCGGTGTTCCTCGAGCTGCCCGGCGAGCTCTTCAGAGCGCCGCAGGGCATCTTGCCTCCGGGCGGCCTTGGATTCGAGCTGTTGTAGTAATCCGGCCTTGTCCGCGTCAAGCTCCACGCGGCGAGCACGTAACGCGTCGCGGCGCTCCGTCAACGACTGCCGCGAGGACTCAACCTGCGAGCGGGCAATCAAGAACTGCTGGCGGCGCTGTTCCGAGGATTCGCGCGCGGCCTGTGCATCGTCGAGCGCGCGCTCGAGTATGTGCTGACGCTCCTCGGCCTCTTGCGCGACCCGCTCGGTCTGCGCCGATTCGGCGCGCAGCGCTTCGCGCTGGGACGTCAGGTCCCGCACCTCGAGCTCGCAGGCGCGCTGTTCTTCGTCAAGCCGCTCCAGCTCACGCGCGAGCTGGGTCGCCTGTGCGTCGAGCTTGTGCAGGGCGGGTACTCCGTGGGCCACCTGCCCCTTCGCCGCCTCCTGCTCACTCAGGCACGCCTGCCACGCCTGCTCCGCCTCGCGGGAGTCGGCTTCGACCCGACGAAACTCTTCCTCCAAGGCGTGAAGCGCGGCCTGGCCCTGCTCCCAGCGCTGCTGACGCCCAAACCGGCTGGAGACGGAGGCCCGCGTCGTCTGGCCGAAGCGCCACGAGCGGCGGTCCCACCGCTCCCCGCGCTGGCTCACCAGCCGTTCCTGCGGCGGCTGGTCCTGGCCGAGCAGCCGCTGGATATCATCGATGATCCAGGAGTCGTTGAGGAGCCAGTCCACCAGTGGCTGGTACTCGGGCTCGGCGCGCACATACTGTTTCACCGCGCCCGCCAGCCCCTCCTGCGAACTGGCCGGCTCCATCGCCAGCGCAAGCGGGCAGTCCGAGAGGACGAGGAAGCGGCAGCCCTCCAACCCCTGCTCGTTCAGCAGCTCCCGGCAGCGCGACAGCGCCCGGCGGTCTCGCACAACCAGCGCCTCGCCGAGCGGCCCGAGTGCCGCCTCGACGACCTCTTCGTAACCGGGGGCGGGCTGCACGAGATCCACGAGCGGGCCGATCAGCCCGTCCACCTGCCGGCCCATGAGTATCTTCACCGTGTCAGGAAACCCTTCATAGCGGTGCCAGAGGTCTTCGAGCAGCCCGACGCGGGCGCGCTCGCCTGAACGCCGGTCGCGCAGCTCGTGAAGCCGCCCGGTCAGCTCATGGCGTCTGGCCGACGCGGCGTCATGCCGCTCCTGCGCCGTCGTCAGGCGGCGCCTGAGTTCGTCGCACGTGCGCTGCAGTCCCGCGTGCTCGTTGAACGCGGCCTGGCTGCGGCAGCACAGCTCATCGGCGTGCGCGGCACGCTGGGTGCGCTGGGCTTCGAGGCGGCTGACCTGCGTCTCCATGCTCTGGAGCCGCGAAGCCAGGCCGGCGAGCCGGTTGCGCTGATGCGAAGCCTCAGAGGCCGCGTCGAAGAGCTGGGCCTTGGCCGCTTCGAGCGTCTCGAGCACCGACTGCAGCACAACCTCGAGTGCGGCCAGCTCGCTGCCGCCCTGATGGGCCTGCTCCTCAACAACGGAGAGCTGGATCTGCACTTCGGCCTCGGCGCCGCTGACGCGGGCGAGCTGCTCGTCGAGCTGGGTCGTGCGCTCGCGCAGCTGGACCGCCTCGGCCTCGGCCTGCTGGATCTGCTGCGCGAGCTCGTCGATCCAGCGCATCTTGAGGGCGAGCTGGCCGTCGTGCTGCTGGACCTCGCTAGCGGAGGTCACCGCCTGCGTGCGCAGCTCCTGGAGCGTACCGGCGATGGCGGAGACGGCGGCGTTGGCCGCTTCGAGCGACGTGACGTGCGTCTGCTTCTGTGTTTCGAGTGCGTCCCGCTCGACCTGGAGGGCCTGCACCCGTGTGTCGAGCTCCTGGTCGCGCGTCTGGCCCGAGCCCAGCTCATCCACGACGAGCCGCAGCTCCAGCCCTTTCAGCTGCTCCCACTGCGTTTTGTACTGGCGGGCCTTGTTCGCCGCGCGCTCCAGCGCCCCGACCTGCCGGCGGACCTCGCCGATGATGTCGGCGATCCGCACGAGATGCTCTTGGACCTCGTCGAGCCGGCGCATCGTCTCATGCTTTTTCGCCAGGTACTTGGCGACGCCGCTGGCCTCTTCGAAGACCACACGGCGCTCCCCCGGCTTCGAGGAGAGGATCATGTCGATGTGGCCCTGCTCGATGATGGCGTACGTGCCGCCGCCCAAGCCGGTGCCGAGGAAGAGCTCGTGGATGTCCTTCAGCCGGCAGGGGATCTGGTTGATGAAGCACTCGCTCTCGCCAGAGCGGTAGACGCGGCGGGTGATCGTCACTTCGGTGAAGGCGATGGGCAAAAGCCCCTGCTCATTGGCGATGGTGAGGTGCACCTCCGCCATAGAGAGCGGGGCCTTCTGGTCGGTGCCGTTGAAGATGACGTCTTCGAGGCGGGGGGCGCGGACGTCGCGCGGGTTGTGCTCGCCGAGGACCCAGCGGATGGCATCGACAATGTTGCTCTTCCCGCTGCCGTTCGGGCCGACGAGGGCGGTGACGCCGGGCTCGAAGTGAATCGCCGTCTTATGGGCGAACGACTTGAAGCCGAAGATCTCGAGTTTCTTAACTCGCATCCGAGTGGCTCAGTGGCTGAGTGGCTGAGTGGCGAAGGGGCTGGGGGGGC
>OBEQ011605599.1_pt1 | contig 14688 bp, 8 predicted proteins | sample 1670901 | NCBI WGS metagenome assembly OBEQ01 (sample SAMEA104232315, study PRJEB22302) | groundwater metagenome | biome: forest; feature: aquifer; material: groundwater | place: USA | collected 2011-08-07 | depth 5.4 m
AATTTAGAAACTAAACCGACTTTTTCAACACCCTGTTAGGGGTAAAGTGGATCAAACAGCCCTTATTTTATCGTTCCATGCTGCAATATCCTGTGATCCTGGGCATGGGGTCAAGTGAATTGGAGAACGACCACTCGAGAACATGGACGGACCAATTAGCTTTTTCAAACGTGAAGCAAATGGACATTCGAAAAACCGCAACCCGGCCGTGTCTCCTTCGGCCTTTAAAGCCGACTCGTCCCTGTTTCCCATCCCTCAGGATCATGTATGCACGGTGATGACTTCTTGAAAGGCCCCGGCCAAAGCAGCAAGCACTCTTCGTCCCATGGGAAAAAAGAGGAACCCAGTTCTGCGGACAAGTCGCTCATGCACGGCAAGAAAGGTGGCGGTGGCGGGGGCGTACATGCAGCCGCTCAAAAGAAGAAGGAAGAAGAAGACGCCTACTGGGAGGCGCAAGAAAAGAAAAGGATGGAGCAGGCAAACACGGATCGTCCGGCGCCGCCGGTCGATCGTACCGTGGTCAAGATCACCAACATCCAATGGGACCGCGAATCAGTGACCACCGGCGGCAAAGCCTTTGTCTCCATGGACATCGACATCCCGCCCAATCACGCGCATGTCACCGGGGTCACCTGCGCGGTTGAACAACTCATGCAAGGCGGCGAGTGGAAGAAGACGGAATCCACCTCCAACCATTGCGACGCCAAGGACGGCAAGGCCCATTGCGAAATCGCCGTGCCGCCCCCGCTCAACAACCCGGACGGCACGACCCCAACGAAAATCAAATACCGGGTCGAGGCCAAGCACGCCTACTCGAAAGAAACCCTGGGCCCCCCGGTTGATGCGGTTCCCGGAGACCCCGCATCTCGTTTCGATAGCGTTGTCTACTATATCCCGACCCGAAATCAATATGTCGTCTATTCCAACTTGGAAGAGTACAACACCCTGGTGCCCGAAATCGAAAAGATGAACGGCCTCAAAGGCAAGACCAAGCAGATGTTGGAAGCGACCGATCCCGCCGTGCGCAAACAGTTGGGGGAAGAAATCGACGAGGAGGCCAAAGAGCTCTTCGAAGCCCAAATCGTGGGAGAAACGGAACCGGTCATCGAAGCGCTGATCAACATCCGTAAACCTCGTAAATGGGCCAACCCTCCTGGGTACGTGTACGTCCGCCCTCATGCCCTCAATAGCGGGAGCGGTCACAAAGGCAAATTGTACAAGGATACGGACGAGGCGATAAAGGACAACATCAAGGACCTGTTGGAGAAGGCCCCCGGTAGCAAGGAGCACTCGCCGTTTTTCTCAACCGAGGTCAAGTGCTCGCTGTTCAAAGGGGATCCGCTCACCGGCCAGTGGCCGATCAAATGGAATTTCAAAGTGGAAAAAGACGGCGAATTCCTGGGTCGAGGCTACACTTTCAGCAGTGAAGCCGTCGTTTGCCAATACGCCCTGGGCTTTGACGGCATTGAAGGCTCGGGAAATTGGAAAGAGAGGAAGTTCCATCTCGGAACCGGCGGGCATATCTCCTACGACTTGTTTAATGGGAAGGCGGAAGGCTCCTTCCCATTGCCGGAAAATGGCGTAAACCTGTTAACGCTTCTGAAAACCTCGCCCTATCTCGATTCGGTTTTGGCCAAAGACCGGAAATGCCTGCTCAGGCTGAATGTCACTTTGAAAGGGGACGCTTTTGTCGGCGTCAGCGTGACCGGGGCGTTGAACCTGCTGGACTTGGATTTATCCAAGGAGACCCTTTCAACAGGAGGTCCCAAAGCCGGGTCGGGAGCCGAAGTCCATGGGTTCGCGGGAGCGAAGGTGGGCGGCGGCCTTGTGGTGGGCGTGGAATGGGGCGCGCCCGACCTGGGTCACAAATTCAAGGCGCTGGGGACTTGTGGGACGGATATCGAGGGCTCGGCCGGCGCGAGCGCGGAGTTCGAGTGGAAGGTCGAGTACAAGGATGGTGTTTTCTATTTCCATGGCGGCGCGGGGTTGACCGTGGCCTTGGGCTGCAAGGGTAAATTCACCTTCGAACTGGGCTTGGTGGAGGGTGTCCATTTTATCGGGTACCTCTGCAGTTGCCTGGATTACCACAAGATGGATGGCGCCGACAAAAGTACGTTTTCGGCGTACAAGAATATCGCGTTCACGATGATGGCGCTGGCGAACCTCCCCTTGACCACGGAGGAGGCGATGGCTAACAAAGTCATCACGAACTTCCCACGTTGGCTCAAGGACATTAAAAAAGAATACGCAAAGGTCAAGGAAACCCTGACGGAGTCCTCCTATCGTACGGGCGCACTGAATAATGTACCGCCAGAGGCTCTTGGACAGGCCCTGCTCACGATTATGAAATTTCGGGAGCAAGCTGATTTCCGCTCCATCATGCAAATCCTTTGTACGACAACTAGGCGAAACGCGAACGTTGGGACGGATCCTTCCGCCAACCACAAGCTTAAATGGACACTGCGGTCGGTATGGTCCATGGCGCAAGAGAATGAGCCTTCGCTGGAAACGGATTTGGAACGGGAGGATGCGTTGAAAAAGGGGATCAAGAAAATAATGGATTTTGGATTCGGTATAGGCTACGTTGACAAGCACGGAAATCCTCAAGATCAAAATGATGTTTTTCTTCACGAATTTCAAAATCTGTTGAAAAAATACGGGGTGATCTGAAAATGTTAGCCATGGTCACTCTGCTTATCTTTGCTGCTAGTGGGCATAAGGATGCGCCTTATTCATGCGGACAAAAAGAAACGCGGAAAAAAGAATACGGTACGGTTGTGCTTCGCGTCAGTTGTGAATACTTGGAAATGGGTGGATTGGCTTCCGCATTGGAGTACAAAGGAAAAGTCCAGCATGGCATTTCCATTCATTACGATAGTTTATGGCGAAAACGCGATAGCTGCGTATTTGTCAATGGGAAAAAGGACGGATCTATTCTTTTCTGGGACACCCTTGGAAATTTGATTGGGCAAAGATCTTTTCGCCATGGAATCCCAGTGGGTAAAGACGAGAATTACTGGGCCCCCGGTCATCCTTCAATTATCAAAAACTACAATGCCAATGGCAAAGAGGATGGACCTTGGAATGAGTGGTGGAAGAACGGGAACAAGAAGGCCGAGTTCGTAGCCAAAAATGGCGAAATAGTTTCCGGGACAGAGTATTATCCGAACGGCAAGCCCCGCATCCAATATGTAACCAAATACGAACCCAAGAACAAAAACGTTCTCAAAACGAAGTATATCCAAGCCGAAGCGTGGACTCTCAATGGCAAATCGGCGGGTAAGATCGTCAACGGAAATGGTGAATGGATCGTCTTTCCGGACGGAGATGACTCTACCAATAATTCTGTATTCCGCGCGGTGTACAAGGACAGCATCATGGTTAAAAGCGACGAATTGGATTCCGCCGAAATAAAGAATTGGCTCAAGCCATGAATTTCATCGCCATCGTCAAATATACTTTTACAGCCGTAAGCGCTTTCTTCCTGCTCTCATTCGTTTATCAAGGGATTGAAGAGACCCGCTTCCAACTCACCGCTGTAAAGGTCACGGGCGTGGTTTCCGGATCCGGCGGTCCCGGCGGTGCAAATCCCATCTACAGGTGGGAATTTCCGAAAGGCACAAGGCATCAACAACGATCCCATACTTCCAGTTCGGGATGGAATTTTATGCCAGGGGATTCGATCAATCTGTATGTCGATCCCGTCCATCCGGAAAATGCACAAATAGCCGGGTTTGCGGATCAATGGTTTTTACCCGTGTTCATGGGTGTATTCGGGGCGATGTTCGGCGTGGCTGGCTTTGGAATGATTTACTATGGAATTCGTAAGCGAAAAATGATGACGCAGCTGTTGTCGCGCGGCGCCAAAGTCAAGGCAAGAATTTCAGGCATCGAAATCGATCGTTCGATAAGTATGAATGGTCGTTCCCCATTCGTAGTAAATGCCGAGGCAATGATTGACGGCAAGGTCTATCTGTTCAACAGCGATGGCATCTGGTATGATCCCAAACCATACCTCGGCCGTGAAGAGGTGGACGTAATCTATTTGCCGGAAAATCCGACGAAGTATTTTGTGGACCTTTCTTTCTTGCCTAAAGCGGCGGACTGAACGATTGGATTATGAAATTTAAGAACACGCATTTCCGCAAATACCATTCAGAAATCCCAAATAAATGAGAGCCCGGATGCCTATGATTACCAAGACCCTTGCGTTATTTACGATAGCGTTGGCCGCCTTTTTTCCCGACAAGGTCCACGCCGCCTTCGGCTTCAACGTCGACGGTACCCTCGACAAGAACGCCATCAGCCACGCCTATTTCGAAGGTGAGTTTTCCCGCATTCTGCCTCCGTTGGAAACCTTCCGGCAGACCTATCCCAATCCCTCCAAGGACGACTTGATCTTCGTCTACAAATACCTCAGCGTGATTTACGCCGCGGATCAGAAAACGAAACTCAAGGCGGAAAGCTACATGGTCCAGCTCGTGAAACTGATGCCGACCATTGAACTGATCGATCTCTACATCAGCGACAATATCCAGGCCATTTTCAAGGACGTCAAATCGAACTTCCTCAAACAGCAACAGTATGTGCGGGAGCATGACGTGTATGGGCACCCAAGCGGGTCGAACGTGGACTCGACTACGGCTTATAAACCTAGCAGGAAATCCCATACCGCGTTGTGGTGGACCCTCGGGGGACTAGGTGTGACCGCCGTTGCTGCGACAACTTATATCGTATTGTCCGAATCCACTTCTCCGGGGAAAAATAATGAACTGGGCAATTAAACACTTGCGTCCCTATCGGTATTGGCTCATCCTTGCGGCTCTGACGGCGGCGTTCATCGGCTGCCTCACCAAACAAGAGCCCGACACGTTCAGCCTACCGGAAAAATTCGTGGACTCGCTGTCGCGCTATGATTCCGTGCAAATCATTCTCAAGGATACCAACGGGAAGACCTTGGATCTCTTGTTCCATGGCAAAGTCCACTCCGCCGATCAATTGAAGGATTTGCCGGCCCCGAATATTCTCGATGGGGATATGCTGGTCACCATCATTGGGTACCAAGGTGGTCAAGTGACGTATGATGTCGACCGGGTATTCAATGGGAAAACTCACCAAGTCGAAATCCATCAGCCCATTATTCTCCCCAACACCAAGCTGAGCTTCGAAATCCAGGAGTTGCGGATCCCGAAAAAGACGACGATGCCCCTTCCCCTCGTGACAGTGGAGCCCGCCGACCTTGCCGACAAATCCCTTGTGTGGACGTCCTCCAACACCAAAGTATTCGAGATTGACCCCAAGGGTCTGCGGGGGATAGCGCCCGGCGTGGCATATGTGCGCGTCTCGCTCATGTCCGATACCGCGAAACACGGGGATATTCCCATCACGGTGGTTGCGAACCTCAAGCTGCCCGATAGCCTCAAGATCACGCCCGATACCTTGAAGATCGCCGCCAAGGGCAAAGCTGGGCAGTTCACATTGCTGGCATTCCCTTCCACCGCCAATGCTGTGACCTGGCACATTGAGGACTCCACCATAGCCTCCATCACCGGGGATGGACAAGTCCAAGGGCTCAAGCGAGGGACGGCCAAGGTCAAAGTCGTTTCCAAGGAAGATGAAACCATTACTGATTCGGCTCTGGTCGCCGTATCGGATCCCATAACCGTCGAAAGCGTTCGATTCCCGAAAAATAAGTTGGAATTATTCGTGGACGGCGCCGCCGAGAGCTTGCTAGTCGATGTGCGTCCGACGGATGCCAATCCCGAGGTGTCCTTTTTCGTGCGGGACTCCTCTATTGCCCGCTTATTGAATGGTCGGGTCCTGGGTCTCCGCGAAGGAATCACTTATGTCATCGCCAGGTCCGTTGAAAACGCACTCAAAACCGATTCCATCCAAGTGACGGTTTTTCCGTCCCAAAAGGTGGACAGCATCCGGGTTAGTCCGGATACGCTTAAGCTTTATGTGGGCGGAGAACAAAAAACACTTCAGGCCAAATTGTATCCCGCCTCTATATCCCAGCTCATCCAATGGACTTCCGCATCGCCCTCCATTGCCACGGTGGATAGCGCCGGAAAGGTCAGCCCAATAACGGAAGGTAAAGCGTTCGTCACGGCCATAAGCAAAGCGGATAGCGGGAAGAAGGCCGTCGCCGTTATCGTGGTCAAAAGGGATGTCCCGATTATCGATGTAGGCCGCGATACCACTATACCCGTGGGCAAGACTTTGACGTTTACGCCCAAAGTCACCCAGGAATACGGCGTGGTGACTCGGTTCAAATGGGATCTGAATGGGGATGGAATTTGGGATGATTCGGCTTCGGCAATCCAAGCCGTTTCACTCAAATACGATCAAGAAAAAGAGGTCGCGGTCGGCTTCTACGTGCGGGACACCGAGGGAAATGAGACTTCGGTCGTGAAGAAGGTGAAGGCCGTAAATGGTCCCGTCATCAATATTTTCTCGCCGCTGAATAATTCCTATTCCAACAAATCACCCTTAGCCGTTGCTTGGAGCGTGGATGGAAAAGACCAAGATACCTTCCTCAAGGAAAACCTGAAAGAGGGGGCCAACACCGTGACTCGCACGGCCAAGGATGGACAGGGGAATGTCTATTCCGCATCGATCACGGTCTATTACGATACCACGGCTCCCAATAAGCCTGTGGTGAAGGGTCCCGCGATGTCAGGATCCTCAACTCCCGCCTGGACTTGGACCAGCGGGGGCAAGGGAGGCGCAGGTGTGTATCGTTTCAGCCTGGATAAGGACGAATTCACAGGTGTAAGCGAGACCACGGACACCTCTTATACGCCGGACGTCGCCCTCAAGGAAGATATCCACACTCTTTACGTGCAGGAGCGCGATGTCGCCGGCAATTGGTCCCCGTCGGGACGTTTTGGGATTCGCGTGGATGTGTCGGGTCCCGGAAAGCCTGCAGTAAAAGTGAGCCCGTCTGCCATCACTAATGTTCGTACGCCTACATGGAGTTGGGTGAGTGGCGGAGGCGGCACCGGGTCCTATCAGTATAAACTCGATAACACAGATTTGAAGACCGGCGCGACGGCGACGACGGATACGTCCTTCACCTCGATTAAACTCGCGACTGGCGCACATACCCTATATGTCCAGGAAAAGGATTCGGTAGGAAATTGGTCCGTATCAGGATTTGCGACCATCCTTATCGATACGATTCCGCCAAATGCTCCCACGGTGACCTCGACATCACCTTCGCCGACAAACAACACTTTGCCGACTTGGACTTGGATCAGCGGCGGAAACGGAGGCGCCGGACTGTATCGGTACAAGCTTGGGGATACCGTTTGGACAACGGGAGGGTTCCTTGGGGCCTCGACAACCTTTACACCTGCAGCTGCGCTGACTGAGGGCGCACGTGTCTTGAATGTGGAGGAACAGGATTCCGCGGGTAATTGGTCTGCGGCGGGGAGCTTCGCGTTGACCGTGGATATTACACCTCCAGTTGCCCCTAAAATGGATTCAACCCCGCTTTCTCCTCTCAACACCCTGAAGCCTGTTTGGACCTGGAAAACAGGTGGGGGCGGAAACGGGACATACAGGATCAGGGTAGATAGCCCAGATCTTTCCGGCGGGAGCATGGTTTCCACAGCTAGTTATGCGCAACCGGTGAACCTTTCGGAAGGCAAGCATACTCTGTATGCACAGGAACGTGACGTTGCAGGGAATTGGTCGGCGACTTCCAGCCGGGAACTGGTCCTAGCGATCAGGGGCGTGGTAGGCGGGGTGAGCGCTGGACCGAATGCGTCGCAGTATGTGTCCCTCGCATTCAATCCAAGCGGGGTTCCTTATCTGGCGTACTCGGATGAGGCGCATGAGAAAAAAGCTACAGTGGTGCGCTTCACTGGATTGAATTGGGAAACGGTGGGAATCGAGGGGTTCAGTTCGAATATCGTTTACGAAATGAAAATGCGGATTAACAAGGCAGGAATCCCTTATGTTGCCTATTCGGATGGGGGTATAAGTCAGCGTGCAACGGTCATGAGTTTCAATGGAACATCCTGGAACAAAGTCGGCGCGGCAGGTTTTTCTCCCGGCAGCGTATCCAGCATCTCCTTAGCACTTTCCCAAACGGATGTTCCCTACATTGCATTCAGCCTATACGATAATGGTGGAAAAGCGGGTGCCATGCGGTTTAACGGCAGTACATGGGATCTCTTGGGTATTGGTGGTTTTTCCGCAGGCAACGCGCATGAGCTATCAATGGCAATAAATTCCGCTGGTGTCCCGTATCTTGCATTTTACGACGACGCAACAGACCTCAAAGCTACCGTAGTACGATTCAATGGCATTACCTGGGAAAAGGTCGGCACCAATGATATTTCCACTTGGTGGGGCTTATACACCTCGCTGGCATTTGATAGCCAGGATGTTCCTTATATTGCGTTTCAGGACAGAGCGCTAGGAAACAAAGTGACCGTCATGAGACTTGTAGGTCAGACCTGGCAGGCAGTGGGCAGTCCTGGTTTTTCGGAAGGAGAAGGGAGTTCTTTGAGCCTCGCCCTCTCACCTCAGGGAATTCCGTATGTGTGTTATACCGACGCCTCTTTCGGGGACAAACTAACCGTGATGAAATTCGATGGCGCGAAATGGAGCCCCGTGGGTCCGAAAATCCTTTCAGTGGGAACGGCAGGAGCGGTAACATTTGCGATGAGCCCAGATGGGGTGCCCAATGTGGGATATGTCGATACCGATGGAGGCTACAAGCCATTCGTAGTGAAGGCCTCGTTCGATCCGTAGTTGAGGCGGGCCCAACAAATTTTGAAAGTTCTTCCATCCATTGGGCTACCAATTTTCATAGGTCTTTTTGAAGGGGGCCGGGCCGCTCTCCGGTGGGGAGCGGCTTTTCGACAGGAAAGACCCAACATGTGGACATTTAGCGATATGATTATGGAGTGATGGACGGGCTTTATTGTGAAGACGGAAACAAAAGCTATGGAAACGTCGCCTCAGGGGGTTTGGGGTTGGATGCGACCTGGAATTTCCGCCTATTTGATGCATTTGACCAGTTTTTTCCCAAGGGCGACGGTAAATTGGTAGGGCCGTCTTTGCCAATTTTTCACCTAGAAAAGCCCGGAATTTTGGCGGGAAATTGATTAACTATACAATGCTTGGGTTTTTCACTTTGGTCCGGTCGTTGGGGCCGGTCTATGAGGGGTTTTGAAAATATGCTGAAATCAGGTTTTGCCAAAAAATTGTTGCTCATCTTGAGCCTACCTGCCCTTGTTGCTGCGCAGGTGGGGACGTTCAAGTATTGGGACGTGTTGGATACCTCCAAGGTTCCCCAAACTTTGTCCGCCACCGGTCTATATACCAGCATTGCCAACCCCAAGAAGACCATGCTGGCCAACGCCTACCACTTCGAGGTGAACTCGGCCCTGTGGAGCGACGGCGCCCACAAAATGCGCTGGGTGATGAACAAGCCGGGAAAGTCCATCGTGTATGAAGAGAAGAACGACTATTGGGGATATGGGGACAGTGCTTGTTTTATCAAACAGTTCGCCGTCGACACCATCCTGGGCGACACCACTTCCCGCGTGCTCTTTGAAACGCGCTTCCTGATGAACCGGAAGGACACGGCGTCTATCGACTCCCTTACCACCCCCGGCAAGAAAATCTACAAGCTGATGGACCGCTGGTATGGCTACAGCTACAAATGGGATGCCGATCAGAAGGATGCCCATCTGGTGCCCGCCACCGGCGCGGACGACTCAATCCGCATTTGGCCCAAAAACAAGGTTGGTGCTTCCAAAATGAAGAAATGGCGCTTCCCCAGCCGCGCACAGTGCGAACAGTGCCATCGCGTCGACTACGCCGACACTTTGCACGGACGTTCGGTCTTGGGCTTCTTCACCGCCCAGCTCAATCGTCCCCACCCCGATACGGCCAACATCAACCAGTTGGAATATTTCTTCAAGAAGGGTGTGCTCACCGGAACCAAGACCACCAACTGGGATGCCACCACCGTGCCCCGCTGGTACGCCATCGACGACAGCACCAATCCCAAGGCCACCTTGGACATTCGCGCCCGTTCCTACATCGCCGCCAACTGCTCGGGCTGCCACGGCAAGCGCGGCAAGGCGACCGGCGCCACCTTCGGCGTGGACTTGGACTACGACTTCTACACCATGGAATCGAAGATGGAATTCCGCCACCATTCCCCCTCCTGGCCTTTCGGACTGGATGATGACTCCATCACGCCGAAGTTCTACCCCAAGACCGACCTGGGCAACAACCCCAAGGCCTATGACTCCCTCGTGATCGACCCCGCCCTGGTCGTGCCCGGCTATCCGCAGAAGTCCGTGATCCTGTTTCGCCAGACGGTGCGCAAGACCGCCCCCGGCGATTATGATCCCGAACGCAACCAGATGCCCCCGCTGGCCTCCTTCGAGGTCAACATGGTGGCGACCAGCGTCATCCGCCAGTGGATCCTGACCATGCCGAAAATCCCCGCGCCCCGCGCGACGGGAATCCACTTCGGAACGGTCCGCACCCTCTTGAAGGGTCCTGCCATCCAGGGCAATACCATCGTCATCCCCATGGAAATGGCCGGCCCCGGTCTCGTGAAGGTTTCCCTCACGGGCATCAACGGCCGCTCTTTCGACCTGACCCAGGTGAGCCGCACCGCTTATGCGCTGCCGGCCAACCTGACGCCGGGCGTCTACGTCATCAAGGTCGGAAAGCAGAACTTCACGCGCTACCTGTTCTAAGGGCCTTTCTTTCCGCGCCTTCGGCGCCTTCCGCGTCCCCGCAGACCCCGCCACCCGGCGGGGTCTTTTTTGTACGCCCGGCAAATAATCCGTTCCAGGCCGCGGTGATCGTCCGCCGATTCCGGTTCTCCGGTTTTGTTCCCGCGCCGCAGCGGCCTCGCTCTCCGACGGAGAGCGGAATGGGGTGGCGATCTCCAATGGAGAGCGCAGTTTGGGGCCTGGCCGTGAGAAGCTCCAATCCGGGGGAGTTAGAATAGGGATGTGAGACCGGCCACCATCACCCCAACGTATCCCGCAGGTTACCCATCCCCCAGCCACGGAGCCGCCATGACCGCATGCCTCAAGGTAATGACACCCGCCCTCCTCCTCGCGCTGGCGGCCCATGCCCCGCTTTCCGCCGCGGCAGGATTCCAATACTGGAACCCGCAGGATACCGCGGCCGCTCCCAAGACCCTGTCGGCCATGGGGCTGTACAAGGACATCACCGCCAAAAAGCAGGTCCTGGTCCCTTCGGCGCATGCCTACGAGGTGAATTCACCGCTGTGGAGCGACGACGCGAAGAAGAAGCGCTGGGTGTTGCTGAAGCCCCGGACCTCCATCGGGTTCCGCGAGCTGGATGACTACTGGGATTATCCGGACAGCGCCGTGTTCGTGAAGGATTTCGATATCGATACCATACCGGGGGACACGACCTCGCGGATCCATTGGGAGACCCGCGTGCTGGTGAATACCAAGGAAGCCGATGATGGCATGGCGGGGAAGGTCACTGACGTGTGGTACGGCTTCAGCTACAAGTGGGATGCGGATCAGAAGGAGGCGCGCCTGGTGGGCGCGACGGGGCAGGATACCGCGGTCCGGATTTGGCCGCAGGGCCCGAAGGGAGCTTCGCGCCTGAAAAAATGGACCTTCCCCTCGCGGAATCAATGCGTGCATTGCCATCGTACCGAAGAGGGGGACGGCGTGCACGGTCGCACCGTCCTCGGTTTCTTCACCGCGCAGTTGAACCGGCCCCATCCCGATTCCGCGGGGCGGAACCAGTTGGATGCCTTATTCGCCCAAGGCGTGCTCAAGGGATCCCGCCCCGCGGTGTGGGACAATTCCCCCCGCTGGCGCGGGATAGAAGAGGACCGTGCCGGCCTGGACGTTCGGGCCCGTTCCTATATCGCCGCGAACTGCTCCGGCTGCCACGGCGACCGGGGCGAAAAAGTAGGCGCCACCTTCGGGGTGCAGCTCAACTACGACTTCCATACCATGGAAGCGAAGATGGATCTCCGCCACCGCTCCGTCGCCTGGCCTTTCGGCCTGGACGATGGTTCCATCCCGCCGCGGTTCTACCCGAAATCGGACTACATCAACAACCCCGGAGCCCAGGATTACCTGGTCATCGACCCGGCCGTCATCGTCCCAGGTTATCCGCAGAAATCCGTGCTGCTGTTCCGCCAGACCCAACGTGATACGACCCCGGGGGACTACGATCCCGATCGCAACCAGATGCCGCCCTTGGCTTCCTTCGAAGTCAACCTCGCCGCCACCGATCTGATCAAGAGATGGATCCTGGAAATGGGCCCCGTGGTTCCCGTAGGCGTCCGTCGGGGCATCGCCGTTGCGGCCGCTGCGCCGGCGGTCTGCTTCCAGGGCCGCACCTTGGTGGTGTCCCGTGAAGCCCTGAAGGCCGATCCCAAGGTGTCCATGCTGGCCTTGAACGGCGGCGAAGTGCGTCTGGAGCGTTTGGCGGAAGGCCTGTACGCGTTGCCCGCCGGGCTGCCCAAGGGCCTGTACTATATCCGCGCGGGCGGCAAAAGTCTGTTGAAGTACCTGCTGTAGACATTCATCCGGATCCAAGGAGTCGCCATGCCCGCATGCAAACCGGCCTTAATCGCCCTGTCCCTTTTTTCCGCTTCCGCGGGTGCGGGGTTCAAGTATTGGGATGTAACCGACACGTCCAAGACCCCGGAGACCTTGTCGGCCACGGGCCTGTACACGGACATCGCGGGCGCCAACAAAAAACCGCTCCCCAACGCCTGGCATTTCGAAGTGAACGCCGCCCTCTGGAGCGATGACGCCAAGAAGCAGCGCTGGGTGCTGCTCAAGCCGGGAACCGCCATCGGCTTCCGCGAGCTCGACGACTACTGGGACTATCCCGATAGCACCGTCTTCATCAAGCTGTTCGCCCTCGACACCGTCTCCGGCGATTCCACCACGCGCGTGAATTGGGAGACTCGTCTGCTCATCAACCACAAGGAAATCGTGGACTCGGGTTTGGGAACGGTCTCCGATCATTGGTACGGCTTCAGCTACAAGTGGAACGCGGATCAGAAGGATGCGCGCCTGGTGCACGCGGATATGATGGGAAGGAAGGATTCCCTCCGCATCTGGCCGCAGGGCAGGAACAAACCTTCGCGCTACAAGAAATGGGTCTTCCCATCCCGGTACCAATGCGATCGCTGCCACGTATCCCGCCTGGGCTCAACCCTGCACGCGCGCTCCGTGCTCGGCTTCTTCACCGCGCAGCTGAACCGTCCGCATCCCGATTCCGCTGGCATCAACCAGTTGGAATACTTCTTCGCCAAGAAAATCCTGAAGGGACAGCGGCCGCAGGGCTGGGCCACTTCGCCGCATTGGTACGGCGTGGCCGATAGCGCCGATCCCAAGGCCACCTTGGATATCCGGGCCCGATCCTATATCGCTGCCAATTGTTCCGGCTGCCACGGGGCGCGCGGCAACGGCGTCGGCGCCGCCGATCATTGCAATCTGAACTACGACTTCTTCACCATGGAGTCCCAGATGGAGTTCCGCCACCACTATACCAGCTACTTCGGCCTCGACGACGACGCCAACCCTCCCCGGTATTATCCGAAAACGGATCTAGGGAACAATCCCGAGGGCAAGGATTCCGTGGACATTGAACCCGCCCTGGTCGTACCGGGCTATCCCCAGAAGTCCGTGCTCCTCTACCGCCAGACCAGCCGCGACACCGCGGCGGGCAGCTTCGACGGGGATCCCCGGCAAATGCCGCCGCTGGCTTCTTTCGAAGTCAATATCCCGGCCACCACAATGCTGGCGAAATGGATCAAGGAAATGCCGCCCGTCCGCGCGCCCAACGGTATCAGGAGCGCGCGCGCCCATATCCCGGTCTCGGGCTTCACCATCCGCCTCGGCCGTCTGGAGCTTTCCGCGGAAACCCGTCGCGCCCATGCGCCGGTCACGATGGCGGCCGTTACGGGAATGAAGGTGGAACTGCGCCGGATATCGGAAGGCATCTATGCTTTGCCCGATCGCCTGCCCCAAGGCCTATACCTTATCCGCATCGGAGCCACAAGCCTGTTGCGGTATCTGCCTTAAGGGTTGAGCCGGGTTGAGCCACAAGCGGTGAGCCTGTGGCCAAAAGCATTTCCGGATCGGATTAATGCCATAATCGATTTCTATTTGAATACGGCCAAGGAAATCGCTATTCGGTCGGTCGCCTCGTAACCGCTCCAGCTGGGAATGAGGCAAAGTTGATAATTACCTATCGCTTCAACCCCGAATTGCTTGAATTGGTGCCGAAACCGGGTAGAAAAGTCGCAAAATACGTCACTATATACAATCCCTCCAACCGGCGAGTCCCCGTCCTGATTTAAAGCGTCAAGCTGAAATCCCAACCCCAACTGAGGCAATACAGCCATATTTTTTCCGGTTTTCATTTCTTTTCCAAATAAAATTTCATTAAGTGCCGAAGCGTGCCTATCGTACAGCGCCGACTGGTCTCCCTGGATTACTCCGGACCAGTCCCAACCTCTTTTTTCAATCTTGTGGGTTGAAACCTTCACTTTAGGGAACCTCTAGAAATTGCATGATTTCCTTGTAGGGTAACACGCGTGTTACTATATTTGAGTCCGGAGGGTATGACCATGAAGTTACCGGGCCTTTTCGACCACCAAGACAGACTCGAATCCATCAGCCGGGTCGGTGA
>OBEQ011034161.1_pt1 | contig 14685 bp, 11 predicted proteins | sample 1670901 | NCBI WGS metagenome assembly OBEQ01 (sample SAMEA104232315, study PRJEB22302) | groundwater metagenome | biome: forest; feature: aquifer; material: groundwater | place: USA | collected 2011-08-07 | depth 5.4 m
CGGTGGGCAAGGATGGTTGCGTTTGCTACGCTTGTAAAAATTATACCAGAGCCTACCTGGCGCATCTCTTCCGAGCCAAAGAAATTTTCGCCAACACTCTAGCTTCCATCCATAATCTCCACTTCATTGTCAATTTGGTCAAAAAAATGCGGGCAGCCATTCTTGGCGGATATTTTTTCCAATACAAAGAGGAGTTTCTCGGCCAATATCGCATCTAATCGCAATACAAAGGGGCGCCCTTTGTATTGTATTATACAAAGGGCGCCCCTTTGCCCTTTGCGGGACTTTTGATACTATCTGCAATAATTATTTTCAACCTTGACTGCCCCTCCGGCCAAATAAAAACTTCCGGCAGAGCCATCAGCTTGATTCATATTCACGCAGGCCTTGGAAGAGGTCAATCCTAGTTCACCGACGGTTACGGTGGTAGTGGCGCTCGCGCCGCTGGAGACATGGAGTTTGGTTGTTGGGGTTGTGGTGCCGATACCGACGTTGCCGGAAGTTGACCCTAAAATTACATCGCCTCGGACTGTTTCTAAAGCTCGGAAAAGCGTCGCCGAGGTTAGAGTCGGATTGATATACAAACCGCGAGTGATACCATTGGCCCCGCCCGTCTGATTGACCGTAGGGGTAATATTTAGCCAATTAAATACGCCAGTGCCAGAGGTGGGGGCAAAGGTTGAATTAATGCCCAACTGAGCACTTGAACCCGAAACCTGAGCTGGATTAAAGCCACTCAGACTATTAACTTCTACCAGATTGCCAATGTTAGCTGTTGTTGTGAACGAACTCAACTGGAGTAGCTGATTCCCAACTATCTGTATTCCGTCATTGGAGGTCGTAACTGCGTTTATCCAGCCGCTGCCGCCCGTTGGACTTGAAATCGTCAGACGCCCAGTACTATTCTGATAGGCGAAACTGAAGAGCGATACGCCGTTTCGCTGAAAATCCGCCAAATTGGAGGCATTGGCTGAGGCAGTAACATTAACATTGACTTTGAACGCTGTCGGTGTTCCGGTGGTATTCCAAGTTTGAGCGATATTGAGAGCTGTGCCGGCCAGTGAACCAGAACCTGCGAGGGTGGTATCTAGGATATCAAGTGTAGAACCCGGACTCGTCGTCCCAATGCCAACTTTTCCAATAAGCGTGCTCGTACCTGTTACGGATAGGGCACCTCCTGTTGAAATATCTGTGCTTATGGTTGTCGAGGCATTAACAAAATTATTCCAAAGTATTAGGACGTAAATTATAAGAGAGAGAGAGAGAGAGAGAGAGAGAAAAAAGCCAATTTGTTTTTTTCATTTTTGTTTTTTCATCTCGTTAAGGGATGCATGCGTTTTTTTTTTGTATCATTAGGGTTATTTGTAGAATTATAATATAACCTAGAAATAATAGAAGATATGAATTTTGTGGATAATCTGTGGATAATCTGTAGATACGAAGTTGCAAAGGGCGCCCCTTTGTAAGATACTGATTAGTATGAACTATCGGGACTACAAGGAATTTGCTTCAGACTGCATATACCATATATATAATCGAGGTAATGGAAAGATGGAAATTTTTCGGGATTCACAGGATTACCAAATATTTCTAAATCGAGTATCCCTAGTTCTAGGTATTAAAACTCTTTCTTCTGCAAAGTCTGCAAAGGGGCGCCCTTTGCATTTGCCGGTGAAAGGGAAGAAAGAGAGGATAAACATAACGCCTTTTCCAGCAGGTTCTTTCTCTCTACTGTGCTACTGCTTAATGCCAAACCACTTTCATTTTCTTGTCCGTCAGAATAGAGATATTCCAGTGAGTAAGTTTCTCCTTAAGCTTTGCACGAGTTATTCTATGTATTTCAATCGTAGGCATCAACACGTTGGACACGTATTTCAGGATCGATTTCGGGCGTCTAGAATTGATTCCGATTCTTATTTCAATTGGATTTCCGTTTATATTCACGCGAACCCAAAAACAGCTCATTTAGTCGGACGACTTGATGATTGGCCGCACAGTAGTTATCCTGGCTATATCGGCAAGCAAGAAAACTTGCTCTGTGATACAAGTATTATCATGTCTGAATTTAAATCTAAGGAAGCGTACAAACGTTTTGTTGCTGACGGGCTGGGTATGGCGGAGAAGATTAAACTCGCAGGCGCGTTACTCGATGAAGCCGAGGAATCTTAATTTACGAAGTTTACAAAGTACAAAGGGCGCCCCTTTGTATGTTGTATGATTAAATTTAAATTTAAATTAAAGAGTAATTTTGCACCTGCGTGGGACTCCAGTAGCAGAGCTAGGAAGCTCGCTACGGGGCAGGCCAGCCTTCTAAATTATGTTTAGTGGTAATTTCAAACTTAAATCAGAATTTAATCCCGCCGGTGATCAACCGCGAGCCATCAAAGCTTTGGTTGATGGCTCGCGGCAAGGACTTAAGCACCAGACGCTTTTGGGCGTGACGGGCTCCGGCAAGACTTTTACGGCGGCTAATGTTATCCAAGCCATGCAGAAACCGACGCTTGTCATCGCTCACAACAAAACTCTGGCGGCCCAGCTGGCGCAGGAATACAAGGAATTTTTCCCCGACAATGCCGTGCATTATTTCGTCTCCTACTACGATTATTACCAGCCCGAAGCTTACATGCCGATAACCGATACTTATATAGAAAAAGAGGCGGTGATAAACGAGGAGATTGACCGTTTGCGTCACGCTTCAACCCAAGCACTACTCACGCGGCGGGACGTGATTATCGTAGCCTCTGTTTCTTGCATTTACGGCTTGGGCAGTCCGGAAGAGTATGAAAAGGTTAATATTAAAATTGAAAAGGGCCAGGCCGTTTTACGCGGAGAGATGATGCGCGGCTTGATTAGAATTCATTATGAACGCACCACGGTGGATTTATCTCCTGGAATGTTTCGCGCCATCGGAGATGTGGTGGAAGTAATGCCCGTAAGCGAGCGATTTATTTATCGCGTTGAGTTTGAGAACGGCATAATAGAGCGCATTGCCAGGATAGACGCCGTTAGCCGAAAAATTCTCGGCGAGCCTGATGCGGTTTTTATTTTCCCGGCCAAGCACTTTATCACGCCGGAAGAGGACAGAGCTAAGGCGATTCTAACCATCAAGCTTGAGCTGGCTCTACAACTCAAGCGCTTTGAAAAAGAGAAAAAACTTTTGGAGGCGGAGCGGCTCAAGCGCCGGACGAATTATGACCTCGCCATGATTAAGGAAATCGGCTATTGCAACGGCATTGAAAACTACTCGCGGCATTTTTCGGGGAAAATGCCGGGCGAGCCGCCTGATACTTTGTTGTCTTACTTTCCGCATCGCGCTGATGGTGCCGCGGATTTTCTGACGGTCATTGACGAATCGCATGTTACCGTGCCTCAACTCGGCAGCATGTACGCCGGTGATAAATCGCGCAAAGACACTTTAGTGGAGCACGGTTTTCGCTTGCCAAGCGCTCGGGACAACCGGCCGCTCCAGTTTAACGAATTTGAAGAGCGGGTGGGACAAGTTTTGTACACGTCGGCAACGCCTGGGTCTTATGAACTGAAAAAAAGTTCGCAAGTTGTGGAACAAGTGATTCGTCCTACGGGACTGATTGACCCGGAAACTATCGTGCGGCTGATTCAGGAGCGCGCCAATTATCGCGGCCAGATTTTTGATTTTATCAGTGAGGCAGAAAAAGTGATTAAGAAGGGAGAACGAGTCATTGCCACCACGCTTACCAAAAAAATGGCTGAAGACTTGAGCGCCTTTCTCAAGGAAAAGGGCATTAAAGCCGAGTATCTTCACAGCGACATCAAGACCATTGAACGGATTGAAATTTTGACGAGGTTCAGGAAGGGCGAATTTGATTGCGTCGTCGGCATCAATCTTTTGCGTGAGGGTTTGGATTTGCCGGAAGTGGCGCTTATCGGCATTCTTGACGCCGATAAGGAAGGTTTTTTGCGCTCCGAAACTTCGCTTATTCAAACTATCGGCCGGGCGGCGCGCAATGTGAGCGGCCGAGTAATTCTTTATGCGGACAAGGTGACCGGTTCAATGGAACGCGCCATCGGCGAGACCAACCGCCGGCGCGAGCTTCAGCTTGCTTATAACAAAAAGCATGACATCACGCCAAAAACCATTATCAAAAAAATCCACGACATCACCGATGAGCTGGATTCTCACAAGAAAGCCGTGCGCTTGCTTGTGGCCATGGATTTGGCGGTGTCGCCCAAAAATCGTGCCAAACTCCTGCGCGACAAAGAGCGACAAATGAACTCCGCCGTCAAAATTTTGGACTTCGAAACGGCCGCTTTGCTTCGGGACGAGATTAAAGAGCTTGAGAAATTGGCCGCAGTGTCAAAAAGTGCCTTAAAATAAGGATATTTTGGAAATACAAAATGGGAAATGCACAAAGTCGCTTGACAAACTTTCAATGTATGCTAGACTTTCTGGCAGTCAGTTCGTTATCAAATCGGCCTCACCAATTTGCCTTTTGAGAGTATTTAGAGGGTAGGTTGGTGTGGCCACATATAAACAGTTGGCCAAACACCTAATAAGGACTCATGAGTCCTGATTAGAACCGACACTTTCTGACCTGGTTGTTGCGGGTCGTTAAGCCCGCCAGTCCAGAGGAAAGTGGTTGCGGTTCGGGAACCCCCTTTCCCAAGGGGTGAGACACCAGAGAGGTTTGAGCAAGCAACGGCTCAATGAAACTCACAAATGCTCAAGGGCTCTGCAAAAAGTCCGAGAGTTGAGGTCATATCACCTTTTTTTGAGGAAGCCGGGAAGCTTCCGGGTGGTCTGGTCAACTGTTTGAGGAGGATGCTTACGCATCCTTAACACCTCCGGTCGCTCGCATGCGGCCGGAGATTTTTCGTTTTCCATAGTGCTTATCATTTCTTTTTGTTATACTTTGACCATCATTATTTATTTATTTTTTTAGTTACTGGTTATGCTTAAAGCGGCAGTCGGTTTAGCTTACGGCAATGATTCTTACGCGGTTGGCGTCAACGCGGCCCAAGGCGCGCTCACGGGACTCGGCGCTGTGAGACCTAATTTGATTTTGGTTTTCGCTTCGGTGCGCTATGAGCAGAAACAAATCCTTGACGGCATCCGTTCAGTCGCTCCCGAGGCTCTCATTGTCGGTTCGTCCACGGCCGGAGAAATTACGACCGCCGGTCCCGCCAAACGCCACTCTGTGGCTACTATGGCTCTCGCTTCGTCTGACATAAAATTTTATGCCAGTGTGGGAGAAAATATCGCAAAGGGCCCGCGCCAGGCAGGCAAGAAAGTGGCGGATGCTGTGTTGCGCCAGTCAAAGGAAGCGTTGACCGCCTTTATGATGTTTCCCGATGTGTTGGCGGGCAATGGCGCGGATATTGTCCGGGGCGTACTGGACTCCTTGGGCGAGCATTTTCCTGTTGTTGGAGGGGCCTCCGGTGATGATTTTGAATTCAAAAAAACCTATCAATATCTCAACGACAAAGTGTACTCTGGAGCTGTTGTTGGTCTAGGCTTTGCCGGAAATTTGAAAATCGGCATCGGCGTCAAGCACGGCTGGATACCCATAGGCATACCGCTTCGCGTTACCAAGTCCGAAGGCTCAATTCTACACGAGCTCAACGGCAAGCCGGCGATTTTAATTTACGAAGATTATTTCGGCGTCGAAACCGCAGCCCAGCTTAAAACAGAAACCCTGGCCAAGCTCGCTATCACCTACCCCCTTGGTATTAAAACGGCGGGTAGTGAGGAAATGCTTATTCGCGACCCGATAACAGTTGATGAAAAAGGTTCAATCACCTGCGCCGCGGAAATTCCCGAAGGCTCGGAGGTTCAGCTTATGATAGGCAGTAGAGAAGAGGCGGTCAAAGTCGCCAAAGAAGCCGCGCAGAACGCTATGAGTGAGCTTGATGGAAAACCCAAGGCAGTGGTGATTTTCAACTGTATTGCTCGCAACAAGCTCTTCGGCGAGCGCGCGGGCGATGAGATTGCGGTTATTCAGGAAGCGATTGGCGCGAGCGTGCCTTTAATCGGTTTTTATACCTACGGCGAGCAAGCGCCACTTGGCGGTGAGGTACGCGATATTAAAAAATGCAATTCGGTTTTCCACAACGAGACGGTTGTCATTGTTGTGTTGGGGGATTAATAGTTATCCCTTTTGACCCCGCCCATCCGATGGTATAATTTAGTTGCCTAATTTTCCTAGCAGGCTTAGTTTTCGGAATCTTTTATAAGCTATAATTTTTAAATTTATGACGATGTCTTCCGCGGGCATGATGGCGCCAGTGTCAACGAATATCATTGAACTGATTGTTGGCATTGCCGCTACTCTTATCGGGCTCTTTGCCATTTATCTGCTTATCAAGCTCAATCGAAAGCTTGGCGGCAAAATTAAAACCGCCCTCCAATACTTCGTGTTGGGCGTGCTGGCAAACATCGTGGCCATTATCTGGTCGCTCTTTTTTGAGCATATCTACGTCATTGCCGGCATAACATTCAACATTCATCAACTGCTTATGACGCTCGGCATGATTTTCTTCATTCTTTCGACTTACCGATTCTCCTCTCTTATTCAGAGCTAAGGCGTTATGGATGAGAAACGTCAGGCTATCATAACCGAATTTAGCGCCCTTTTGGCTCAAAGCGCGGCTGACTTGTTGGGTATTGATCAAATCAAAAGCATTATTGGTGAAGGCCCTTCCCAAGCTATTTTTTTCAGCAGAGAAAAAAAATGGTTCAAAAACACCCCAGCAATTTTTGATGAGCCGGCTGTGGCGAAAGGGGTCGGCCTTATTGTCGGCGCTTTGTCCGGAGCCTTTGGCGCCAATTTGATTGAAGAGCGACTGGAACACTTGTACACAGAGCTTGAAAAAAGATATGCCTCTGATACAGTGGGCCAGGCTCTCATGCCGCTCATTCCCGAAGGCTTTCTTGAAAAGCATCGGATTCAGTATCTTTCAAAAGAAGAATTGGAAGTGAGAGTGCTTGAGAAGACTAAAGAGCTTCGCAAGCTCAATGACGAGCTTGAAGTCAAAGTGGCGGAGCGCACGGCCGAGCTTAAAAAACTGCTTTCGGAGCAGGAGCGGAGCGGCAAACTGCTCATCCGCCGCGACCTTGAGCTCACTAGAGTCAATGAAAAGCTCCGCGACCTTGACCAAAGGAAGTCCGAGTTTTTATCGGTCGCTGCCCACCAACTTCGCACGCCGCTTTCCGGCATCAAGTGGACACTTGATATGATTTTAAACGAAGAATTAGGACACGTTTCCAACGAGCAAAAAGTTTTTCTTATGAAAAGTTACGAGTCCAACGACCGGATGATTCGTTTAGTCGAAGACATGCTTCGTGCCGACCAGATAGATGCCGGAAAATATGATTTGAAGCTCGTCAGCACGCAGGTTCTGGACCTGATTGACAATGTTCTCTACGAAATTATGCCAAGCGCCACAAAGAGGCAAATCAAGGTCGAATTTCGTCATTCCGACATCCCAAAACTAAATATCGACCAGGAAAAAATGCGGGCGGTGTTCGAAAACCTTATTGACAACGCGGTCAAGTACAGCCGGCCTGGCGGCGTGGTTTTAATCGATGCTCGGCGTCTTCCCGGCGCGGTGGAATTTATAGTTAAAGACGACGGCATCGGCATTCCGGAAGACCAGCAGGCCTTGATTTTCTCTCGGTTTTTTCGAGCTCGGAATTCTCTAAAGGTTGAAACCGACGGCAACGGACTTGGTTTATTTATTGTTAAGAGTATAATAGAAATGCACGGCGGGAAGGTTTGGTTTGAAAGCGCGGAAAACAAAGGTACGACCTTGTATTTTACCATAAAAACATAATCCGAATGATACGAATCTACATGCGAATGCCACGAATCACGAATAAGACGCGTATCACTTTCGGCTCTCATTCGCCATTCGCATCATTTGAATATTATTCGTAGATTCGGATTACACATTATATATGAAAAAAATTTTAATAATTGAAGACGACGTTTTTTTGGGAGACGTTTTGTTGAAAAAACTCAAGCACGAATCTTATGATGTACTCTTGTGCCGCGATGGCATTGAGGGCTTTAAAAAAATATCAGATTTCAAGCCCGATTTGGTGCTCCTCGACATTATTCTGCCATCCATGAACGGCTATGAAATTCTTGAGGCCAAAGCCAAAGACAAAGCGGTACAGGACATTCCAGTCATTATCATTTCCAATTCAGGCCAGCCGGTTGAAATCAGCCGTGCGCTATCGCTCGGCGTGAAAGATTATCTTGTTAAAGCGCAGTTTGACCCGGATGACGTTTTGTCTAAAGTCAAAGCCGAATTGAGCAAAGAAAAAACCAAAATTGCCGTCAACCCGACGGCGGGGGCTTCTCTTGAGGACAAGAAAATCATGTGGGTTGAAGATGACAATTTTTTAAGCGATATCATCGCCCGCAAACTTTCGCGCGAGAAGTGCGCCCTTGTTCACGCCACTGAAGGCGAAGAGGCCATAGGCTTAGCGGAAAAAGAACAGCCCGATGTTATTCTGCTTGATATTCTCCTGCCGGGCATTGACGGTTTTGAAATCCTCTCTCGTCTCAAGGCCAATCAAAAGACAAAACAAATTCCGGTAATTCTTCTCTCCAATCTTGGACAAAAGGCCGATGTTGATAAGGGGCAGAGTCTCGGCGCCGCTTGTTTCCTTATAAAAGCTACAGTAACGCTTGATGAGATTATCGCTGAAATAAAATCAGTCATTTTCAGCAAGAAGGATTAAAAATTGTCTGAAAAGCCTTTCCTCAAAGTCTTACACAAAGGTTGAACCTTTGCACAAAGGTTCAACCTTTGTGTATTCTTCGTTGACCTTGAGCCTTTAACTTTATATACTTTCACTCACAACCCCTAGCGTAGCTCAGGGGTCTGTATCTGTTATGTTAAAAGAAAACGAAAACTCTGATGGAGCGGGCAGACTTATAGTTAAAGGGGCTAGAACCCACAACCTGAAAAACATCACGATTGAAATGCCGCGAAATTCTATGATTGTGTTCACGGGGCTTTCCGGCAGTGGCAAGTCCTCTTTGGCCTTTGATACGATTTTCGCCGAGGGTCAGCGGCGTTACGTGGAATCGCTTTCATCTTACGCAAGGCAGTTTTTGCGCCAGATGCAAAAGCCAGATGTGGATGAAATTGTCGGCTTATCGCCCGCCATTTCCATTGACCAGAAATCGCGCTCCAATAACCCCCGTTCAACCGTAGCCACTATTACTGAAATCTATGATTATTTGAGAATTCTTTACGCCAGAGTCGGAGTGCCGCACTGCCTCGTCTGCGAACGGCCGATTAAAAAGCTGTCTCACGAAGAAATCATTGAAACCATTTTGGAAACGGTTGAAAAACTGGATGTCAAAGGAAAAGACAAAGAAATTTTGGGCGTGCCGTACAACACTTTGAAACTGAAAATTTTCGCGCCGCTCGTGGTTGGCCGGAAAGGAGAGTATTACCAGCTGCTCTACGACCTTTTGGGCAAGGGTTATAGCGCCGTGAAAATTGACGGCCAACTAAAAAAACTGCGCGAGCAGATTATTCTGGCCAAGAACAAGAAGCACGACATTGATGTTTTGGTGGATGAGTTTTTTCTGACCGAACTGAAAGACCCTTCAAATACTTCAGGGCAGGCAAGAAAATCCGGCGCGGCGGAGCGTTTGAGCGAATCAGTCGAACGCGCGCTCCAAGAGTCGCAAGGGCTTCTCAAAATAGAAACTCTGGGTGAAGAGCGTTTGATATCCGCCAAATTCATGTGCCCGTACGACGGCTTTTCCTATCCGGAAATTGAGCCTAGGCTTTTTTCCTTCAACTCGCCTTACGGCGCCTGCTCGGAGTGCAACGGCCTAGGCACAAGGCACTTTTTCGGCGACGAACTCTGTCCCAAATGCCGCGGCGCGCGGCTTCGCGAAGAAACTCTGCATGTCGTTCTTGGAGGAACGACCGCAGATCGACGCGGACTTAACGCGGATAAACGCGGAAAAAACATCACCGAGTTGGTTGGTTTATCAATCAAAAACGCCCGGGAATTTTTTAGCAAGCTGAAACTTTCCGCCAAAGACAAAGAAATCGCCAAAGTGGTTTTGAAAGAGATTGAATCGCGGCTTGATTTCATGATTAACGTCGGCATTGAATACATTACGCTTGACCGCCGAGCCCACACCCTCTCGGGCGGCGAAGCCCAGCGCATCAGGCTGGCGTCCCAGCTCGGCTCGGGGCTTGTCGGCGCGCTTTTTGTTTTGGACGAACCTACCATCGGCCTTCACTCGCGCGATAATGCTCGGCTTATTAAAACGCTTCTGCACCTCCGCGATATCGGCAATACGATTATTGTCGTTGAACACGATGAAGAGACCATTCTTTCTTCGGATTTTTTGGTTGACATTGGCCCGGGGGCAGGGGTACATGGCGGCAAAATTGTCGTGTCCGGCTATGTTGAAAAACTGTTAAGCGCCAAGAAAAACGAATCAAAATCTTTGACCCTTGATTATCTGCGGGGCGAGAAGAAAATTCCTATTCCGGCCGAGCGGCGCGACAAAGACAAAGGCGTTCTTAAAATCCGCGGTGGCAAAATTTTCAACATTACCAATTTCAACGCGGACGTTCCGCTCGGCCGGCTGGTGGCTGTTACCGGCGTTTCCGGTTCCGGCAAGTCATCGCTTCTCTATGAAATACTTTACAAAAATTTGCAGGCGCGCTTTGAACGGCGCTATCGTTCAAACGAAGTGTTCAATTGCGCCAGTTTTACCGGCTCGGAGTACCTTTCCCGGGCGATTTTGATTGACCAGAGCCCGATTGGCCGGACTCCACGGTCAAACCCGGCGACCTACACGGGCGCTTTTACCTTTATCCGAGAACTTTTTGCCGAATCGGCGGAAGCGCGGGTGCGGGGGTGGCGTGCCAATCGCTTTTCTTTCAATGTCAAGGGCGGTCGGTGCGAAGCCTGCCAGGGCAACGGCGAGGTCGCGGTTGAGATGCATTTTCTGCCGACAGTGTATGTGCCGTGCGAAGTTTGCGAAGGCCGGCGATTTATGAAAGAGACGCTTGAGGTAACTTACAAAAAGAAAAACATCTATCAAGCGCTCAACATGACCGTTGAAGAGGCCTTGAAGTTTTTCCAAGATATTCCGGCGATATATGACCGCTTCAAAACGCTCAATGAAGTTGGGCTGGGCTATCTTGAGCTCGGCCAATCGGCCACGACTCTTTCCGGCGGCGAAGCTCAGCGGGTGAAAATTTCCTCCGAACTCTATCGCCGACATGTGGAGAAAACCATCTATCTTTTGGACGAGCCGACAGTCGGGCTTCATTACGAGGACGTGCGCAAGCTCATTGAAATTTTAGAGAAACTGGTTGCTCACGGCAACACGGTCGTGGTGATAGAGCACAATTTAGACGTCATCAAATGCGCCGATTACATTCTTGACTGCGGGCCCGAAGGAGGCGAGGCCGGGGGTAATCTGGTAGCTAAGGGGACGCCGGAGGAGGTTGCTCGCTCTAAGAGTTCGTATACAGGTCAATACTTGAAAAAAATTTTATAGAACTAAAGGGCAACCTGCCCCGCATTGAGAAATTCTGATTTTTCTACTACTGGGGTACTTAAAAAAGCTTTTGAGTACAAAGGTTTAACCTTTGTATCATTTAACCTTTGTATCACAACATAGTTTCAATCATATCTTCAAACTTGAAAAATTCGTGAGTGCGGTGGTCACGCGGGCGGGAGAGAGAAATTTCCTTTTCCAGCACTATTTTTCCAGGACGGCCGTTTATGACGATGATGCGGTCGGAGAGTTCGATGGCGTCCGCAATAAGATGATTTACCATAATCACAGTCATGCGGTATTTGCTCCAGAGCGAAAGGATGTCTTGCTTCAAAGCTTGCGCGCTTGCGATGTCCAGATTGGAAAAGGGTTCGTCCATCAGCAAGAGTTCTGGATTTAAGGCGAGCGCCCGCGCGACGCCCACTCGTTGACGCTCGCCGCCGGAGAGCTCGTGAGGAAAACGTTTCTCAAAGCCGGCCAGTCCCACCTCGCGCAATTTATCCAAAGCAATGCTCCGGCGTTTGTTGAGAGGCATGTCTTGCATCTGAAGACCAAAAGCCGCGTTGTCCAGCGCGGAGAGCCATGGAAACAGAGCGTAATTTTGGAATACCATTGTCCTCTTGTCGTAGTGGCGGGTTATGCTACCGGTCGATGGTTTTATGACGTCGGCAATCAGGCGAAGGAGCGTTGACTTGCCGCAACCGGACGGCCCTACGAGCGACAAAAATTCGCCTCGGTTCGCTTGAAATGAAATGGGGCCAATGGTGCGCGACTGCCGTTCATCCGGGAAGGCGTAGGAAAGGCCATCAATTTTAATTATGGTCTCATTCTGCATAGTGTTGGGTTTTTTTAAGCAGTGGAATCCAAATAAGCCGGTTTAAAGCGAACACCAGCAAAAGAATAGCGGCAATGCCGGCGGTCATCACGGCATGATTGTTATTTGCCTCGGCGGTGGATAAGAGCAAGCCGATGCCGCTGTGAAGACCAATGAGTTCAATGCCGATTACCGCTTCCCAGCCGATGCTGATGCCGACAAGCGACCCCGTGATGACGGCCGGAGTTGAAAGCGGCAGAAGATAATGAATGATGCGCTTCAAGCCAAGCGCGCCAAAAACTTCGGCGGCATCGTTTAAATCTTGCCTCGCGTTTTGAATGGCGTGCAAAGTGTAAAAAAGTATCGGCCAGATAATGGAAGTGGCGGCGAAAACAATTGCCATGATATCCGTGTAGCCGAGGGCGCTTGCAAAGAGGGGAATGAGGGCAAAGGACGGCAGGTTTTGCAAAATATCAAAAAGCGGCAGGAGCGCTTCTCCCATTTTATTGCCTCCGACTAGGACGGCAAGGGAGACGCCAACGAACAGAGAGATGGCATAGCCGGCAAGCACGCGGAAAAATGTCAGGGCGAGCGCGTTAGCGATAGCGGGCGCGTAAATTTTTCCCAAGGCGGCGGCAATGAGGAGAAAAACTGCCGGCAGTAAAAGAATGATAGCGGCAGAAACGCGATGCCTCTGATGCAAATAGATTTTGAGCCTATGAGGACTGTGAATCATGTTATGCGTAATTGTATCGCATATCGTTACTGAAAGGCTAGAGGTGAAAAAGCCCCGCCCCGCCCGCCGCGGGCGGGGCGGGGCTTTTTGCGAGGTTTAGTAAAAAGATAAAAGAAAATCGCCCCTCCCTGCAAGCAGGGAGGGGCGAACAGTGAACTTAGATGTCCGAGGTTTGCTTGAGACTTTCCACAAAAACCTTCAATTCCTCGAAGAGTCGTTGGGATTTTTCACCAAGCACGGTATTATCCGGTAGGGCACTTTCCATGCTAATACCGGCTTCTTCAAAGATTGAACGATTCAACTCCTTGATGCGCCTAGGGTACTCATACCAATCTGACATCACATCCGACTGTCCCTGCGACTGCCATGTGGGAAATCCGATATATTCGATAACCTCTCCTACCGTGACCTGCGCCACTGGCTGCTCCGCCATGCATTTTTTAATCATGCACTTTAACTGCGTCGAGGTGAACGGCTTTTTCAGGAAATAATCAGTCCCTGAAGCGACGCTGGTTTCACTTGACATAAGGATTACCGGAGTTTTTGATTTTGACCGAATATACCGAAGTACTCCAATACCATTTATTTTTGGCATGTTAAAGTCGGTGATAACCAAGTCAGGCTTTTCGGACTCAAATTTGCGTGTTCCCTCATCGCCGTCGGCGGCGGTTACAACGTTGTTATAACCGATTAAGCTCAGCAAGCCTACCATCACCATGATTATTGAAGGATCGTCATCAATTACTAGAATTTTTTTCATAATTTCAATTTGCGGACAATAGGCAACAAATAGTATGTTGTCTTTTTCTAAAAATGAGTGTAGCATACGCTGTATGATACGTCAAGATTTAGTAAAGAAAAAATTACCCGATGCCCCAGGCGTCTATTTCTTTCTGGGCAAGAACCGGAAAATTCTTTACATTGGCCGGGCGACCTCGCTTCGCGATAGGGTCAAGAGTTATTTCAGCGCCGACTTGATTGAGACGAGAGGACCTCAAATTGTCGGCATGGTAAGAAATGCTTTAAGCGTTGATTTCAAGAAAACCGACTCGGTGCTTGAAGCGATTTTGCTTGAAGCGGATTTGATTAAAAAATTTCAGCCGCCGCACAATATCAAAGAAAAAGACGACAAGAGTTTCAATTGCGTCGTCATCACCGACGAAGATTTCCCGCGCATTCTTATCGTCCGCAAGAAAGACCTTAACATCAGGATTCATAATTCAGGATTCATGATTCAAGAATGGTACGGGCCGTTTCCGAACGGGGCACAACTGAAAGACGCGCTTAAAATCATCCGAAAAATTTTTCCATTCCGCGACAAGTGTGAGTCCGGTCAAGGAAAATCTTGTTTCAATAGGCAGATAGGTCTTTGTCCCGGGGTTTGCGCCGGTGAGATTACGAAAGAAGAGTATGCCAAAACCATTGCCAACATAAAACTTTTTTTTAGCGGCAGGAAAACGCAGGTTATCAAAAATTTAGAGTCTGAAATGAAGGCCGCGGCCAAAGTTAGAAATTTTGAGCGGGCTGGGGAAATCAAGAAAACTCTTTTTGCGCTTCAGCACATCCAAGACGTTTCTTTAATTAAAACTACAAACTACAAACTA
>OBEQ010955661.1_pt1 | contig 14683 bp, 20 predicted proteins | sample 1670901 | NCBI WGS metagenome assembly OBEQ01 (sample SAMEA104232315, study PRJEB22302) | groundwater metagenome | biome: forest; feature: aquifer; material: groundwater | place: USA | collected 2011-08-07 | depth 5.4 m
AACATCACTTACTATTCCTCCCCCAAACAAGTCGGCGCGCTCACGAACTGGTTAAGCATCGCCGGGGGAGGCTACCACACCATCGCCACATGTTCGTAAAATATGAAATTTTTTATTCACAGTTGGTATGGCAGTATTCGTGATACAATTAAAGCGTGGGATTATTTTCATCCAAAAAACCGAAACTGGCAATCGTGTTTGATATCGGCAGCGGAAGCGTCGGTGCCGCGGTCATCGCGCTTTCTCAAACCGGCAAGCCGAAAGCGCTTTTTTCGGTGCGCGAGCAAATGGTTTTTCAGGAAAATCTGAAATTCGACCGATTCGTTTCTTCCATGCTTGACGCTCTCGAAAAAGCGGCGAGGGCGCTTCAGGATTTTCCTCTGCCGCCAAATTCGGGCAAAAGTTTCTCCATCTTTTTCGCCTCGCCGTGGTATGCGTCGCAGACGCGCGCACCCAAAAAGACTTTTTCCTCGCCGACTGTCATTACCGAAAAATTGCTTCGCGACACGGAAGAGAAAGAAGCGGAAGATTTTAAGGCGTTTGAAATGAAAAAGTTGGGCAATGACGCCGTGGTGCTCGAAACGCAAAATATGCAGGTGAAACTAAACGGTTATGAAACATCCTCCCCTGAAGGAAAGACCGCGTCCGTGCTTGAGACTTCCTTTTACGTGAGCATCGTCCCCCAAAAAATAATGCGCGCGACCAAAGAAAAGATAGCCGGACTTTTTCATAATCGGAGCGTGTTTTTTTACACTTTCTCTTTTTCGACGTTTGCCGTCGTACGGGACATATTTTTCCATCAAAAAAATTTTCTTTCTTTGGATATCAGCGGCGAGGTGACGGATGTTTCGGTTGTTCGGGACAACGTTTTGGAAGAGACGAGGACATTCCCGCAAGGAAAGAATTTTTTGCTCCGCAAGATTGCCGGCGCGCTCGGTGCCTCGCACGAGGAAGCGCTTTCGTATCTTGCCATGGCGGCATCAAAGAAACTCGCGGAAGGGGAGGAGCAAAAAATGAAAAAAATAATGGCGGACGCGGGCGGCGAGTGGCTCTCGGGGCTTCAGAAAACGTTGTCAGGGCTTTCAGAGGGCGGTTCTTTGCCGCACGACATGTTTTTTGCCGCCGATGAAAACGTCTCGGCGTGGTTTGCGGAGTATCTGCAAGGCACCTCTGAAATTTTCCCGCCGGACACTCCTTTTGCGGCGCATTATCTGAATGCGGCATTTCTTTCTTCGTTTTGCGAGAGCGGACAGGGAGTGGCGAGGGATCCGTTTTTAATGATTGAGGCCGTATTTTTGTCGAAATTGATAGAGTGAGGCTCTATCTTAAAAAAGAGGGGTTTATTTTTTCTTAAAAATTCCACTATGCTTTCATTAAAAATTTCCAATTACTAATTTCTAATTTCCAATAAAATATCCAATGTCGCAATCTTTTAGACATTAGAAATTTTATTGGGAATTAGAAATTGGATATTAGAAATTATTCAAATAATAAAGTGTTTCTTGCGCGAAACAAAAAATTAATCCTCGTTGTGATTTTAATACTTAATTAATAAAATTTACTTATGATAAGACAAACGATGCAGGATATTGTGGAAAATAAAGAGAGCGGCGATGAAATGCACGCGGAAATTTCGCAGCGGAAGGTTGTAGTTGAAGAGCCGCTCACCAAAGAGAAGACAAGCGGCGCGCCAACTTTCCCCTCTATTGAAACCTCTCCCATTTTTGAGAAAATGAAACGGCACAACAAAGACCGAGAGAGTTTTTCGGACGAATTTGTCGCGGACGAAAAGAGCAATAGTCGCCGTCTTTTCGTCAAAATAGCCATTATTCTTGGCGCGGTTCTTTTTCTCGGGGCATTTCTTTACGGGCTTTTCTTTTATAACGCGGTTCTCACCATCGTTCTGAAACATGTCGATGTTGTGTTGCAAAGCCAAGAATTCCTTGCGGGCGGAGCGGGCGCGGAGGCTTTCCAGACGATGGCTCTTTCGGGCGGGGGTTCCACCGACCTTGCCGCAACGGGCGAAAAGAATGTTGTTAGCAAATCCTCGGGGAAAATCATTATTTACAACAATTTCGGAGCTCAAACCCAAGCCTTGATTAAAAATACCCGCTTCCAGTCCTCTGACGGCAAAGTGTACCGGATACGCGATTCCATCGTTGTTCCCGGGCAAAAGACCGTGAATGGCAAGCAGGTTCCCGGGTCGCTTGAGGTGGTCGCGTATGCCGATGCGGCGGGGGCGGAGTATAACATCGGGCTGGCGGATTTCACCATTCCGGGCTTCAAGGGGTCGCCGAAATACGCAAAGTTTTACGCGCGCGGAAAGACGCCGATGACGGGAGGATTTTCCGGACTCATGAAGGTGGTGTCTCCCGCCGATATTCAAAAAGCGAAAGACGCGCTCGCATCGGAACTCAAAGACAAGCTTTTTGCGCAAGCCGTCGCACAAAAACCGAAAGGAACGATTTTGTACAAAGATGCCGTGTTTTACAGCTTTGCGGATTCGATTGATGCTGACGCGACGGCAAAAAGCGCCAGTGATAAAACCGTCAAACTCACCGTAAAAGGAAGCTTGACCGCCGTGCTGTTCAATGCGGAAGACCTCTCAAAGCGCATTGTGAAAGCGTCTGTTGCACCAACTGACGCATCAAATACTCTTCTTGCCAATGACCGGATTTTGGTAACAAACATTGAAGAATTGGAGTTTGTGCCGAAGAACGCCGCCGGCACTCCTCCGAAAGAAGGGGATACCTACGCCTTTGCGCTCAAAGGTACGGCTCACGCGATATGGCAGGTCGATACCGCAACGCTTCAGGGAAAACTTGTCGGGGTGAAAAAGGCGGATTATAAAAACGTGTTGGCGGAGTTTTCGGGAATAGAGAAAGCAACCGCTCATATCCGCCCTTTCTGGAAGACGAAATTCCCGAGCGATATTGCCAAAATTCGCGTGGAAGTTACGCCAAACTAACGCGCGAGCCGACTTTTTTGCGCCCTTTGCATCGAAATCCCGTCTCGCGTGTGTGACCATGCATTGAAAAACAATAATTGCCGGTGTATGATAGTATTCATGACTGACAAAAAAGAGAAAAAAGAAAAAAAGATGAGCATTGAAGACCTTGCGCGGATGATGCAGGCGGGGTTTGAAGGTGTTGAGACTCGGCTTGGCGGGCGAATTGACCGCATAGAAACCCGAATGGAAAATATGGAAACAAGGCTGGAGGGGATGGAGTTACGAATGGGAAGCATAGAGATAAGAATGGGAAATTTAGAGCTTCGAGCTTTTACCGAAGAAGAAAAAGAGGAAATTTTATCCCTGATTCACCATTACGACAAGCGCCTTGAAGCGGAAACTTTAGGGAAAGATCTCGTCCTCCTTACTCGCGAAGAATATGACATTTTTGTAAAACTTGCCGGAATCGCAAATCGGTTTAAAGAGGAGAGGGAGTACGCTTAAAATATAAAAAAGAGCTTCGCTAGTCACGCAGCTTGACTCTCATAAGCCAAAATGCTAGCATAATAAAACTTACGCAATGATACAACAAAAAGAAAAAGTTGAGAGCGTATATGGTACGGTAATGGAAGCTTTGCCAAATACATTGTTCCGAGTGACGCTTGACGGACACACGGCAGACAAGACGGAAAGCAAGTCGGGCATTTTGCTTGCCTACCTGTCCGGAAAAATGCGTCTGCATCGGATCAAAGTATTAGTGGGCGACCGGGTAGTCGTTGTTCTTGACCCTTACGGGGGAAAAGGACGAATTATTAAACGAATGTAATGTCGTCCGCCGCAGGCGCAAAGGAAGTCTGAAACCTTGGTTTCAGCAGCCCGTAGCGAGCCGTGCGAGCGAACTCTAAAAATGAGGGTACGAGCAGCAGTAAAAAAGATTTGTCCGAAATGCAAGACGGTTCGTCGAACCGGGCGGGTTTATGTTATCTGCGATAATCCTCGTCATAAACAACGACAAGGCTAAACACAAAAAGATGCGAATCCTAGGAATCACCATACCGGAAAACAAGCGTTTAGAAATAGGTCTTACTTCGATTTACGGAGTTGGGCGCGTTTCGGCGCAAAAAATGCTCACGATGGCACACGTGCCGTTCGGGGCGAAACCGAAAGACCTTTCTCCGGAAGAGGAAACGCTCATCCGAAAAGATATTGAAAGCATGAAAGTCGAGGGCGACTTGAAGAGAACAATCGCGGGAAATATCAAGCGGCTGAAAGATATCAAAAGTTACCGCGGGACGAGACATGCGCGACGGATGCCGACTCGGGGGCAGAGAACAAAGACCAACTCTCGCACGGTCAGAGGCAACGTCAGGAAGACCATGGGTTCGGGCAAACGAAAGACAGAGAAGACATAACGAAGTATAAGGGGACGACAAAAAACTAAAACAAACATGGGAAAAAAACGCATAGTTAAAAAGGGGGGTGAAGGCGGAACTGGAAAACCGCGCTCTTTAAGCCGTGTTCCGAAAAAGAAAGTTTCTGTCGGTACCCTCTATATCGAGTCAACGTACAACAACACCAAAGTTCTTCTCGCTGACGCATCCGGGAATGCCCTTGCGTGGTCATCGTCGGGGATGCTCGGCTTTCGCGGCGCAAAAAAGGGCACGCCGTTTGCCGGAGCGAAAGTCGGCGAGCTTTTGGGCGAAAAAGCACAGGCGATGGGAATGAAAGAGGTCGGCGTGGTTATTAAAGGAGTCGGTTCGGCGCGCGAGGCGGTGGTGCGGGGGTTCAACTCAAAAGGTATAGAAGTGGTAACCATCAAAGACGTTACGCCTGTGCCTCACAACGGGCCGAAACCGAAGAAGCCAAGACGAGTATAATTTTAAATAACGCGCCCGCGGCGCAAGGGAAGTCTGAAACCGTGGTTTCAGCAGCCCGTAGCGAGCCGCGCGAGCGAACACGAAAATATGGAAGATAAAAAATGTAAAATTTGCCGACGAGCGGGAGAGAAACTCTTTTTGAAAGGAGAGAGGTGTTTTACGCCGAAATGCGCTTTCGAACGGAAGCCGTACGCGCCCGGAAAAAGGGACTCCGAAAGAAAGCACCGAAGCACCGTAACGGAATTCGGCACTCAGCTTCGCGAAAAGCAGAAAGTTCGAAACGTGTACCGCATCTCCGAGAAACAATTTTCAAACTATGTAAAGCGCGCCTCCGAGTCCAAAGGCAATCCTTCCGAGAATCTTTTCGCGGAGCTTGAAAGCCGCCTTGATTCCGCGGTGTACCGCCTCGGTTTCGCCAAATCCCGCTCGGAGTCGCGCCAAGTGGTCGCTCACGGACATGTGCTCGTCAACGGGCGAAGAGTTACCGTGCCGTCTTATGAAATACGCATTGGTGACAAGCTCTCTGTGCGCGCCGGAAGTGTCAGCAACGGACTTTTCGCGAACATTTCCGAAAAACTCGCCAAGGCTGTTGTTCCCGCATGGCTCAATTTTGATGCGAAAAAAGTTGAAGCCGAAGTGCGAGGCAAACCGATTCTTGACAAGCAGAGTTCCGAGTACAATCTCACGTCCGTTATCGAGTTTTACAGCCGATAGTTCAAGAGTTCAAGAAGCTTGCAAAATGTTAGAATTCGTGTAGTGTTATCTTACATTAAGAATTTCCAATACTCAATTTCTAATTTCCAATAAAATTTCTAATGTTAAAAATTTATGACATTGGGTGTTTCATTGGAAATTAGAAATTGGGACTTAGAAATTATTAAGCGGAAATCTTCAAACTTAAAAAATACGCAAGCTTTTCAAAAGATATTTTTATAAAAACATCTTATCAACAATTTCTATGCTTGAAACAGACATTTTATTGCCATCGAAGCCGAAAGTCGTGAGTGAAAGCGATTTTTCCGGCGTGTTCGAAATAGACGGATTATATCCGGGCTATGGACACACGCTCGGGAATTCGCTCCGCCGCATTCTTTTGTCTTCCTTGACGGGAGCCGCGATTACTTCCGTGAAAATTGACGGCGTAAGCCATGAGTTTTCCGCCATTGACGGGGTGAAAGAGGACGTTATCATGATTCTCTTGAATCTCAAGAAAGTTCGTTTCCGAATGACCGGTGACGAGCCTCAAGAGATAACCTTGTCGGTAAAGGGTCAGAAATCCGTTACTGCCGGCGATATGAAAACACCGGGACAAATTGAAGTTTTGAATCCGGAACAGCACATTGCCGAAGTTACCGGAACTGGCGCAACACTCAATGTCAGCATGACTATTCAAAAAGGGCTCGGCTACTCCACACGCGAAGAACTCCAAAAAGAAAAAGTGGAAGTCGGCTCAATTGTTCTCGACGCCATTTTTACTCCCATCAGACGAGTGAATTATGAAGTGGAAGACATGCGCGTTGGAGACCGCACCGACCACAACCGATTGCGAATCACCATTGAAACGGACGGCTCCATCTCCTCGCGGGACGCTTTGGAAAGCTCAATCAATATTATGATACGCCAGCTTCAGGCGATAGTCGGATTCAAAGAAGAAATGCTTCCCACCGAAGCAGAGCTCGAAAAAGCCGCCCTGAAAGAGGCAAAAGACAAAAAGAAAAAAGAAGACATTGACCCGGAGATATTAAAGACGCGAATTGAAACGATGAACTTGACGACGCGAACCGCAAACGCTCTCAACACCGCAAATATCCGCACGCTTGGCGGGTTGGTACGCAAGAAAGAAGAAGACTTGCTCGACGTTGACGGCCTTGGTGAAAAAGGGATTCAGGAGATTAAGAAAATTTTGCTCGATAACGGCTTATCTTTAAGACAGTAATTCCATGCGCCATCACAATTCTAACAGAAAATTCGGAAGAGAGAGAAAGGTGCGCACCGCGCTCCTTCGCGGTTTGGCGGTGTCTCTCATTCGTGACAAGAAAATAACCACCACCGAAGCGAAAGCGAAAGAGCTCCGCCCGTTCATGGAAAAACTTATTACCGGAGCGAGAAGCGCGACGCTTGCGTCCCGCCGCAATGCCGTTACAAAGCTTGGCGGGGTTTCTGTTGCCGCAAAGACGCTTGTTGACGACATTGCGCCGATGTATGCAAAACGCGCCGGCGGGTATACTCGGGTGGTGAAGCTTGCGCCGCGCGGAGGCGATGCGAGCAAGATGGCAGTTATTGAATTTGTACAGTAATTTTATGCAAAAAAATACTCATATTATTGATGCTGAAGGAAAGAGAATCGGACGAATAGCGACCGAGGCGGCTGTTTTTTTGATGGGGAAAAATGCTCCCGATTTTGAAAGAAATAAAGTTACCGGCACTAAGGTGAGTATCGTCAACGCATCAAAGGCGGATATGGTTGAAAAAAGAATGGCGCAAAAAACGTATGCGCGATATTCAGGCTATCCGGGCGGTTTGAAGATGCAAAAAGCGAAAGACGTGGTCAAACGCCATGGGTATAGCGAATTGTTTTTGAAGGCGATTTACGGCATGATTCCGTCAAACCGTTTGCGCGCGATTCGAATGAAAAATCTTACTATTGCCGAATAACAAGAAGACTATGATAAAAACAGAAACCAAAAAAACAGAAAAAACAGACCGATTCACGGGTGCCATCGGGCGCCGGAAGACTTCCACCGCATCGGTGCGCATCACTCCGTCAAAGGAAAGTGAAATCATCGTGAACGGCAAGGAATACACCGTATATTTTCCGACCGCAGAAATGAAATCGCTTCTCATGGAGCCGTTTGTAAAAGCAAAGATACAGCAGAAATTTGCTGTTTCTGTTATGGCGAAAGGCGGCGGCATTCACTCGCAGGCGGAAGCGGTTCGCCACGGCATTTCTCGCGCGCTTATCGGATACGACATTGAACTTCGCAAACGTTTGAAAAAAGAAGGACTTTTGAAACGCGACCCTCGCGCCAAAGAACGTCGCAAGTTTGGACTCAAGAAGGCTCGCAAAGCCGCACAGTGGAGCAAACGCTAGCACGAGCCGTGATTTTGGCGTCCTGCGCCGCTAAATTCCCACGGGGTCTTGGGGCAGGAGAATTTCTCCAGCCCCAGCAACACCCGCGGAAATTTATCGACGCATTACACCCAAAATCCCCGTCTCGTGCGGTCGGAAAGGTCGAACATTCGTCACTACGAAGGTTCGATTTTTTTTGCAACAACACTCGTTTTGTGCTAATATCAACATTATGAACACCATAGCAATTCCAAAAACTGCATATCGCAATATCGCAAAAACACAAGGCGTAGCGAGGCATAACGTAGCTCTTGCCAAAAAAGAGGATTTTGATTGTGGTTGTGACGAAGTTACGGATGCATACGCCAAGAAACTTGAGCGTATCAGCAGGGAGACGGAAGAAGGAAAAGGGAAAACGCTGAAAAGCATGCGCGAGCTTGAAGAGTATCTTGCCAATTTGTAAAATATGGATGAGAAATATTATCAGGTGGTACCGTCGGAGTATTGTGAAAAGGTACTGCGGAAAATTAAAAAATGGAACCCGGATCTTTCCGCAAAACTTCATGTGCAAATCAAGAAAATCGCCCGCGAACCTGAATTTGGAAAACCGCTTCGTCATATCTTAAAAAACTATCGTCGCATACACATCGAATCATTTGTATTGCTTTACGAATTCCGCAATAACGAAGTTCACCTCATCGATTTTGACCATCACGGTAAGATTTACAAGAAGTATTGAAAATGGGAATCATATAAAAAATTATGAACGACGAAGAAAAAAACGAAAATTTAGACCAAGACGATGTGGTTTTTGAGGAAGAAGGGGAGGGTCTTCAGCCTGCCCAAAAAATAAAGAAATTGCGCGAGGAGCTCAAGAAATGCCAGAAGGAAAAGGAGGAATATCTTGCCGGCTGGCAGAGGGCGAAGGCAGACTTTATCAATGCGCGAAAGGAAGAAGAAAAGTCCCGTCTTGAACTCATGAAATTCGCGAACAAAGAGCTTATTATGGAAATTCTTTTCGTGGCGGACAGTTTCGACATGGCTTTTGCCAATAAAGAAGCATGGGAAAAAGTAGACCAAAATTGGCGCACCGGCGTGGAATATATTTACGGACAGCTCATCGGCATCTTGGAGCAAAACGGCATAAAGCAGTTAAACCCGCTCGGTGAAATGTTTGACCCGAACATCCACACTTCGATTGAAAGCATACCGGCGGAAAAACCGGAAGACGACCACAAAATTGTCGCCGTCATACAAAAGGGCTACATGATGCACGGCACCCTCGTGCGTTCGCCGAAAGTTAAAGTGTTCGTTAGTAAATCATGAATCACCTTGAACACGAGGCGCTCGTTCGGAAACTTGAACATCCGGCGGAACTCGAAGCCTATAAAAGACAATATGACAATTACAAGGCAAGCGCATTGCCGCGTTTTTTTGGCGGTCTTTTGGTTCTCTCGGGGAATTTTGTGTACGGCAAAAAACCGTCATATAAAAAGTTTCGCGCCGTGGAGATTATCGCGCGCGTGCCGTATCATTCTTGGTCATCGGCCGCGTATACGCTCCTCACCCTGTTTTACTCAAACGAACATAAAGCGATTAAGCTCTCAAAAATATCCCTCTTCGCGCGGCTGGCGCAGGACAACGAAACTATGCACGTGGTCGTCATTTCACAACTGGTAAGGCGCGAGCATCCAAACGGCATCATCACACGCACACTTGTTCCGGTTATTTTTGCTTTCTTTTATTTCTGGGCAGCCTATCTGCTCTATCTTATCAATCCGAAATACGCCCTTGAACTCAATTATTTGTTTGAACGGCACGCGTTTCTGCAATACGACGAATTTCTTCGCGAGCGCGGAGAAGACCTCAAGAAAAAAGAAGTCAACAGCGACTTTTTGAAATGGTACGGGCGGGATTCAAAAAATCAATATGATTTTTTCTTGTCGGTTCGGAATGACGAGCTTATTCACCGCAACACATCAATCGAAACAATCGAGAAAGGTACCTGACCCCTTTACAACTGTGGATAAGTCCCCCTTGGTTTTTGACAGGGCGGGTATATAATTGTATTAGGACTTACGCACTTGGCGATCTTCGTCGTTGAAACAAGGGTTTTTCCGTCAATGTACTTGTTAGTACATCTCCGTAAAAACCATTGTTTCGCCTAGAATCTCATCCAAGTGCGTAAGCCCTATACTTATTTGTTTATTAATAAATAATTTTTTAATCGTATGAACATATTGCACAAGATCGCGTTTATGCTCGTTATCATCGGGGGGTTGAATTGGCTTCTCGTCGGAGCCGTCGGGTGGGATGTCGGCATGCTCTTTGGCGGGCAGGGAATGATAATCTCCCGCGTCATTTACATTCTCGTGGGGCTTTCCGCAATCTTTTTGATGTTTACGCACAAGAGAGACTGCAAGATGTGCTCCGCGTCCGGCATGCCGAACATGTAATACCGCTTTTTGACAAAAGCCCCGTTTATGCGGGGCTTTTTTGTTGTGAATAGAATTCAGGCACGCTTTCTTGTGTTTTTAATCAATATATGGTATTCTGTAAATATGAGAGGAAAAAATCACGAACAAGAGGAATTCAACGAGAGAGCCACGCCCATCTCGGTATTTTTGGAATGGTACAATAAAAATATTCCGGAAAGCTATCCGCGCGCCACACTGAAAGCGCTGAAGCAGTTTCAGTCCGCCTACCCCGCCCTTTTTGAAAATAATGAAGAATGGTCTATCGACAAACACCGAAAACGGCTGATGGAGTGGTTGCCGTCCTATCGCGAGGCGTAAACACCGTGTCCGTGCGAAGCATCATTTTTGCGTACCGTTTTAGAATTCGCGCCCTGAATTTCAGGGGGCATTTTCGTTTGAAAGAGTCTGTTTGTTTCGCTCGTCAATAAATGATAGACTTATCATATTACCGGAAGTAATTTTTAATCGACAAAATTTATGAAAAAAACATTTATTATGACGGCGGTATTGGCGGCAAGTATGTTTACGGGCGGCGGGGTGTTTGCGCAAAACCCCCAAATTACGCTTCCGTCTGCCGGACTTACGCCGGACAGCCCGTTTTATTTCCTTGACCGACTCGGTGAAAATCTGCGGGAATTTTTCACTTTTAATCCCGAAGCTAAAGTAAAACTGCAGATTGAGTTTGCCGGCGAGCGCATCGCCGAAATCAAAGTGATGGTTGATAAAAAAGAACCGGAAACAAAAGGCATAGAAAAAGCGAAATTGCTTTTAATCGCCAACGTGGCTTCCGCCGCTGAAATTGTGAGCAAGGAAAAAGCGTCCGGCAAAGACGTAACCGCGCTCGCCAAAGACATTGATGACCAATTCGGCGCCCGCGAGAAACTTCTCGCGCAGACCTTTTTGGACGCGAGGGAAAAACTCATTGCGGAGCATAAAGAGATTAAGGAGAAGCTCCTTAAAGATGCGGTTGCCGCCGGAGATACCGTTAAAATCGCCGCGCTTACAGAACAGCTGGATAACATACAAAATAAAGCCGCCGATTTGAAAGACAAAAAAGACGAGATTAAAAACTCATTCCGCGATGAGCAAAAAAAGATAGAGCAAGAAATGGACCAAGAAGACCGGCAAAAAAAGGAACAGGAGCAAGACCAAGAAGATGAGCGGGAAGAGAACCAAGAGGGTGACCAAGGCGAATCCGAATTGAACCAAAATGGCGAACAGGGCAAGCACGAAACCGAGAAGAAGGGATCGGAAGGAGTCGACAACTCTCAAGAGGGAGAATAAAAATATGAAAACCGCCCGCGATGAAAATCCCGGGCGGTTTTTAGTGCGCCACCGTTACCCCATACACCGTTCTAGCTCCCGCTTTTTGGAGCATTGCCCGCGCTTCCGAAATAGTGGCTCCGGTCGTGATGACATCATCGATAATGATGACGGTTTTCCCCCGTATCTTCTCGTGGTTTTGTACTGCAAAAGAACCGCGTATATTTTGCAGGCGTTTCGCTCTGTCCTTTACGGATACTTGAGTTTCCGTGTCCTTTATCTTGTAAAGGACACGGGTTTCAAGAATAAAGGACATTTGGTTTTTGCGCGCCAATTCTTTTGCCAAGAGCTCGGACTGGTTATACCCGCGTTCTTTGTAGCGCTTTTCCGAGAGCGGAATCGGGATAATGACGTAAACATGCGGGGTGAGCGCCAGAGAAAGGGGGTCGCTGAAAAGGGATTTTTCCGCCAACTGCTCGAAGAGAGCGTCGTGGAGAGATTCCGCGATGTCGGCGGCAATCATTCTTTTGTTTTTGTATTTGAGCGCGACGATGGCGGCTCGAACGTGCGGATGCGCGTATTCCCACAGAGAAAAAACGCCGTCGCAGTCAAGCCCTCCGCAGGGGGACAAGGGAATTCTCCCGCGACACGGGGCGCAAAAACTCGCGCCCTCTTTCCCGCACGCGATACAGCGCGACGGAAAAAGAGCGTTCAAAACTCTCATTAAAAATTTTTGCGCGATGACTTTCGTGTTTTCCACCGTTTTTTTAGCGTCCTTATCGTTTTATGGTATACTTATAGCACACTTTATGGCATTTCCAAATTTCAATGTTCAAAAAATGATTGATTCGGCGAGAGGGCTCTTCAAAAAGCCGGAGAGCGTTATCGGTTTGGATATCGGTTCTTCTTTTATCAAGGTGGTTCAGGTGCGCAAAGAACAAGGGCGCGCGGTTCTTGAAACCTACGGCGAACTCGCGCTCGGCCCCTACGGCGGGCTTGATGTTGGGCGGGCGACGAATCTTCCGGCAGACAAAATAGCGGAAGCGATTAACGATCTTTTTCGAGAAGCGAACGTAACGACAAAAACGGGATCGGTGGCATTGCCGTTATCCTCGGCGCTCTTGACGCTCATCGAGCTGCCCATGCTTGACGAAGAGAAGCTCGCACAGATGATACCGATAGAAGCGAGAAAGTACATACCGGTCCCGATTACCGAAGTGACTTTGGACTGGATTGTCGTACCGCGTTCGGAAGAACTTGCCGCGAAGGAAGCGGATGCGACAAAACAAAAAATTCAAGTAATGATTGTCGCCATACACAACCAAGTTTTGAACAAACAGCAGGACATTGTGTCAAAACTCGGACTCGAAGGGGTATCTTTCGAGATAGAAACGTACAGCTCCATTCGCGCAACTCTGGGGCGCGACATGGCGCCAGTCATGTTTCTTGACATGGGGGCGGGGATAACGAAGCTCGCGCTGGTCGAGCAAGGAATAATCAAAAGCGTGCATATCGTGAGCCGCGGTTCTCAGGAAATAACGCTTGCACTGTCTCGCGCGCTGAACGTAAGCATCGCGAAAGCGGAAGGGCTCAAAAGGAGCGTCGGACTTCTCGGGAAAGACGAAGACGGGCGAAAAGTTTCCGATGTGGTGGAAGCCACTGCCGGATATATTTTTGCGGAAGCAAACAGGGTATTGGTAAGTTACCAAAGCAAAAACAATCGGTCAATAAGCAAGGTGGTGCTGACCGGCGGGGGCGCGCTTCTGAAAGGATTGCCGGAGTTTGCGCGGAAATGGCTTGAAGCGGAGGTGGTTCTCGGCGATTCGTTTTCCAAACTTGAAACACCGGCATTTCTCCAAACTGTACTTGCGGATGCGGGTCCGGAATTTTCCGTCGCAATAGGCCTCGCACTCAAAAAATTGCAGGAGACGGCGTGATGCCACACCCAACAAGGACTACCCTGTAAGTTATCCCCCAAAAACTTGCCACCCCCGAACCTCATTTGGTACACTAAATTCAACATGGTAAAAATTTCAGCAAACCGCGTAGATATGCAAAGGGCACGTCTTGATCAGGCGCAGTTGAGAGATGTCGGCTACACCAAAACCGCCCCCGCCATCTCCTCCGGCACCCTCACCCTGGACATATCCACCGGCAATGTATTTGAAGTATCGCTCACGCAAAATGTCACTACCTTAAATATCACCAACCCCGCACCTTCAGGTCAAGCCTGCACTTTTGATCTCATCCTCTCCGGTGCGGGAAACGCCCGCACCGTAACCTGGCCGTCCTCCGTACAATGGGCGGGGGGGGGGGCAGCACCCTCTCTAGGCAGCGGTAACAACGGCAGGAAAGATATTTTCACTTTTTACACGAGCAATGCGGGAACAAATTGGTACGGAATAATCCGCGGGCAAACAGTAATGGTGCCCCCGCAGCTTTGGACTTGGGGGCTTAATAGCAGCGGCCAGCTCGGTCTCAACGACGTCACCGCCCGCTCCTCTCCCGTACAAGTCGGCGCGCTCACGACGTGGTTAAGCGTTGCCGTGGGAGAATCCCACACCATCGCCGTCAAAACCGACGGCACGCTCTGGACTTGGGGATCTAACAACGCCGGCCAGCTCGGCCTTGGCACCTCCGGCGTAGGGACATACAAATCAAGTCCCAATCAAGTCGGCGCGCTCACAAACTGGTCAAGCATCGCCGGAGGACAATACCACAACCTCGCCCTCAAAACCGATGGCACACTTTGGAGTTGGGGGAAGAACAACAACGGTCAGCTCGGCCTTGGCAACATCACCTACTACTCCTCCCCCAAACAAGTCGGCGCCCTCACGAATTGGTCGAGCATTGCCAGTGGACAAAACCACAACCTCGCCCTCAAAACCGACGGCACGCTCTGGGCTTGGGGGAATAACGGTCAAGGTCAGCTCGGTCTCGGCGACATCACCAACCGCTCCTCTCCCGTACAAGTCGGCGCCCTCACGAATTGGTCGAGCATTGCCAGTGGACAAAACCACAACCTCGCCCTCAAAACCGACGGCAC
>OBEQ010627424.1_pt1 | contig 14680 bp, 16 predicted proteins | sample 1670901 | NCBI WGS metagenome assembly OBEQ01 (sample SAMEA104232315, study PRJEB22302) | groundwater metagenome | biome: forest; feature: aquifer; material: groundwater | place: USA | collected 2011-08-07 | depth 5.4 m
CAGCAAAAGATGCAAACAAAACCTTTAAATATCGAGATAGTTGCCAGCAGCCAAACTCAGAGGTGAGCCCAATGACAAACCGAATTATGCTAGGCATTGACAAAGAGAAGTTTGACGATGACATAGAAGGGGGAGGCGACGATGAAGGCGATGATTTCGACGACGCCAGCGGTGACGATGACGAGTGGTAAGCTCGTCAAAGTTCGTCAATCCATTTTTCTTCTGTTTCTTGTAAATCCTTTTGACAAAGGTTTTTATAGACTCCCTTGAATTGCGTGTGAGCTATATGGCAGAAATCAAGAAAATACTTACCACTGAAGAGGGCAGAAGGTTTTACGTTCGCAGCCTCACTGATGACTTTCACACACAGTACGGCTTCGTCTCCAAGGCAGCAATTGCAAAGGCAAAGCCCGGTGATGTCGTCAAAACTAACACCGGCAAGGAGTTTTTTGTCATGGAGCCTGCGTTCATTGACCTCTACGGCAGGATTAAGCGCGCTCCGCAGATTATACCCCGCAAGGACGTTGCGGCAATCATTGCCGAAACAGGAATAGGCAAAAGCAGCACCGTAGTAGATGCCGGGACAGGCTCTGGCGCCCTTGCTCTTTTTCTCGCAAACATTGCAAAAAAGGTTGTCACTTACGAAATCCGCGAGGATTTCGCTAAAGTTGCCGATGAAAATATCAGGATGCTGCAGCTGAAAAATGTTGTGCTAAAAAACAAAGATATCTACAGCGGTATTGACGAAAAGAATGTGGATGTCGTCACTTTGGATTTGCCGGAGCCGTGGAAGGCTGTTGAGCCGGCAGCAAAAGCCCTGAAAGTCGGCGGATTCGTAGTCTCTTATTCGCCTTCAATCCCCCAAGCTGCTGATTTTGTCGCAGCAGCAGCAAAGAACAAATCGCTGATGCACGTTAAAACCATCGAAATCATTGAAAGAGAGTGGGAATTTGACCAGCGCATAATCAGGCCCAAGTCGCAGCCCATCGGGCATTCGGGGTTCCTGACTTTTGTGAGGAAAGTGCGGGCTTGAAAACATTTCCCGCTCGGGGCTATTATAGTAAACTGCGCGGGATAGGTGTTATCACTAAGCGCAGTTTACTAATAGATAACTGCGTACAAATGTCACGTATCCTACGCAGTTATCTATATCTCTTAATGCTAGTCGCCAGCCGAAAATCAAAAAATATATAAACTCCATAACTTCCATAAATTCTATGGCAACTACAATCTCTATATCAGTTGACTTGAAGGAGAAAATAAGGAATCTTGGAAGAGCCGGGGATTCGTATGAAGACGTGATTAGAAGAATGTATGAAATGACGCGGAGAAACTTATTGATGACATACATTTACGACTTATCAGATTCTGTCACTATTGATGAGGCCATAGCGGAAGCAAGGAAAAAATGGCAAAAGTCATCATAACTGCTTCTTTAAAGGAGGAAATATTCAAGAGGTTCAAAGCAGCATCTGAGAAGATATTTCTTCAAATGAAGTCATTAGAACATGATCCACATAAAGGAAAAGCACTGGGCCATGTTGCGGGTGTAGTCATCAAAGAGCTTAAGTACGAGAAGTACCGGTTCTATTTCATTACTGATGGACACGTCTTGAAATTCGGTACAGATGATGAGCTTGCTGCACTGTTGATTAAGTTTGTGCGCATGTCAGATAAGAAGAATCAGCAAAAGATTATTGATGAGATAAAGATGATTCTGAAGTCAATGGGCTTTGAAGCCCTGTGAGGTCTTTGGATTAATTAATATCTTCCTTCACAATCTCCCCAGGCATTGTTGTCTTATTGGGCCAAATCTTCCTTCCGGGATAGATTGATGTGTGTATTCCGAGCTTCGCATTGTCTCCGATGATTGTGCCGAATTTTCTCCTGCCTGTGTCAGCAAGCTCGCCCACGACCATCGACTTCACGTTCCCGTTGTCATGCCTCAGGTTGGCAACTATTGTCCCTGCGCCAAAGTTCACGTCCTTTCCGATTACAGAGTCAGCGCAGTAGCTGAGATGGCCTATGATTGCGTGTTCCATTAATATTGAATTCTTGATTTCAACAGCGTTCCCGACCTTGCAGCTGTTGCCAATTGCAGTGTAAGGGCGGATATAGCAGTTCGGGCCTATTTTGCAGTTCTCCCCGATAACAACAGGCCCCTCAATGTAAGCTCCACTCCTTACGAGAGTGTTCTTGCCAACAGAAACAAATCCTTTCAGAACTGCATTTTTCTCAACAACAGCTGTAGCTGCAATTTGGGGCTTTTCTTTTTCCCTTAGCTTCAAAATTGCTTCATTCGCTTCCAGAAGCGACCATGGGTAGGTCATGGGCTGCCAGAACTCTGCCTCCTCAACAGCGACCTTTTCCTTTCTGGCGATTTCAGCCATTGCGTCTGTTATTTCGTACTCGCCGCGGCTGCTCTTCTTCATTTTGCGCAGCAGCGAAAACACAGAATTTGGCATGACATAGCAGCCTGTGTTCGCAAGCCCTTTACCTGTTTCATCAGGCTTCTCAATAATAACCTTCAGGCTTCCTTTATCAGCAACAATCCTGCCGAAGCTGCGGATGTTTTTGACTTCTTTTGCGAGTATGCAGGCATCATGCCTGAGGCACTTCTTAATGTCATCGCTGCTGTAAAGGTCATCGCCCATTATCACGAGGAACTTTTTCTCGCCCGCCACGAATTTCTCAGCCTGCAGGAGCGCATGCCCTGTCCCGAGCTGCTCTGTCTGGAATGCGTACGCAAGCTTTATTTTGCCATACCTGTTGCCAAATTTAGTGATAATCTGTTCGCTGCCGAACCCGACAACAACAACCGCTTCTGTTATTGCTTTTGTCTCTGCAAGCTGCTCGAGATTATACTCCAGAATCACCTTATTTGCCACTGTGAGCATCACCTTTGACCTGCTAACTGTCAATGGGTGGAGCCTTGTTGATTTTCCAGCTGCGAGTATGACCGCTTTCATGCACCTATCTCCCTTTTTGCTGCCGCGGCGATTTCTTCCGCAAGCTGTTTGATTTCCTTCTCATTTGTCCCTTCAAGCATTATCCTGAGCATGTTTTGGGTTCCCGAATACCTTATTAATGAGCGTCCTTTCAGCGCACGGATTTGTTTTTCAGCCTTTGCAACCGCTGCTGATGTGAGTGGAAGCGAAGCTAGCTCCTTTTTCTCCCTGACTTCCACGTTTATTAATACTTGCGGTTTTTTGGCAAGCGTTGCCAGCTCTGACAGCGGCTTCCCTGTTGCTTTCATGATTGCCAGCACATGCAATGATGCCAGTAGCCCGTCGCCGGTTGTGTTCCCCGACAGGATGATGTGGCCTGACTGCTCGCCTCCTAAGCTATAGCCGCGTCTCTTCATTTCCTCATGCACATATTTATCTCCGTTCTTAACTCTAACGACCTTGACGCCAAGCGCTTCAAGCTCATCGTCAAGAGCAGTGTTCGTGTATTCGGTCACGACTACAGCCTTCTTGTTTAGCTTGCCTTGCTGCAGCAGGTGTTTCGCAAGAGCAAGTATCAGCGCATCGCCATCAACAACAGCTCCTTTCTCGTCCACCATAACAAGGCGGTCAGAGTCGCCGTCAAACGCTATGCCGCATGCCGCTTTGACCGATGAGACTTCTTTTTGCAGTTGCTGTGGGTGCATTGCCCCGCAGTCCTGGTTAATGTTTTTGCCGTCAGGCTTGTTGTTTATTATTGCTGCAGTGGCCCCGAGGGTTGCGAAGATGGCTGCAGCTTTGTATGCCGCTCCGTTTGCAGCATCAACAACAACATTTAGCCCAGCCAGTTTAGGTTTTCCAGCTGATTCAGCCAAAAACGTAAGGTACTCAGCCTCTGCTTTTGCAAAGGTCATTACAGTGCCTTTGCGGCTTCTTTCTGCCCTTGTGTCCAGGCTGTTTTCAACAAACGCCTCTTCTTTTTCGCTTAGCTTCTCTCCAGTTGGCGCAAAGAACTTAATGCCATTCTCATCCGAAGGGTTATGGCTGGCTGAGACCATTATGCCGCCGTCAGCCTTAAGGTGCTTTGTAAGGTAAGCTACGGCCGCTGTGGGAAGCACTCCAAGCAGTTGGACATCCACGCCAACATCCGTAAGCCCTTCGGCAAGTGCCTGCTCTATCATTGCGCATGAAGCTCTTGTGTCCTTTCCCAGTACAACAGACGGGTTCTTTTTTCCATGAGCGATCTTCTTGATTAAATTCGCGTAGCCAGCAGCTAGTTTCCTGATGCTGCCCAGAGTGAGCGGCTCCTCTCCTGGCTTCCCCCTTATGCCGTCAGTTCCGAAAAGCTTGGCTCTTGAAATCACCGCAGCGCCTCTGCTATCTTCTTTAGAGTATCCTTGTGAATCTTTGAGTTGGTAGCAACAATTCCGTCCACAGTGTACGGGTGCCATCCTTTCCCTTTGAGGTCTGTTACCATGCCGCCGGCTTCGCGAAGAATTACCGTTGATGCCGTGTAATCCCAAGGTGTGCTGGCTGCCCTCAAGTAGCAGTCTGCCCTGCCTGCCGCAACATCGGCTGTTGTCAAAGCACCGCAGCCGCGGCATCTTATGCTTTTAACATGGAAAGCAATGCCATTCAATATTTGCAGCATTTTCTTCCTCTCGTTGTCTTCATAACCCATGTCGCAGTACACTATTGAGCTGTTCAGCTTTGGAACTTCTGAAACAGCAATGCGTTTGCCATTCAGAAAAGCTCCCCTGCCTGTGATTGCAGTATACAATTCCGAAGCTACTGGATTGTAGACCACGCCAACAAGCAGCTGCTTGCCGCGCCTAAGCCCTATGGCAACGCAGAACTGATTGCTGCCCCTGCTGTAATTTGTCGTTCCGTCCAGAGGGTCGATGTGCCAGACATACTCACCATCAGTTGGAGCGCTCTCCTCACTTGCAATGCCATGGCCCGGGAACGCCTTGCGAATGCGCTTTTGTATTATCGAATCAGCCGCGCGGTCTGCATTGGTGACCAGGTTTCTAATGCTGCCGCCTTTAAATTCGATTGACAGCTGGTGCCTGAAGTGCAGCATAAGTACTTTGCCAGCTTCCTTTGCCGCGGCAACTGCTACCGCTTGAGCTTTTGCGAGAAAATCTTCCATCTTAGTGTTGTTGGTGCTGGCAGCTTACTTGATTTGCTGCCCCAGCTTTGCCCAGTCATCAAGGAACTGCTTGAGGCCAACGTCAGTAAGCGGATGCTTGAACATCTGTTCGATAACCTTGAACGGGCAGGTTGCTATGTCCGCGCCGATTAATGCAGCCTGTTTTACGTGGTCCGTATGCCTCACAGACGCAAAAAGAATTTTTGTCTTGAAATCGTAGTTGTCGTAAATCTGCCTTATCTCTTCAATCAGCTCAACGCCGTCCTGGCCAACGTCATCAATTCTGCCAACAAAGGGGCTAATAATGTAGGCTCCGACTTTTGCGGCAAGCAGGGCCTGGTTTGCGGAAAAGCAAAGCGTAACATTTACTCTTATTCCCTCCTTTGCAAGGGTTTTAACGGCTTTCAGCCCGTCAGGCAGCAGGGGTATCTTGACAACAACGTTCTTGTGCACCTTTGCCAGTATTCTGGCTTCGTGGAGTATGTCCTCGTATTTAACGGCGACAACCTCTGCCGAAACATCGCCGTCAACTATCTCGCATATCTCCTTGACAATCGACTTGAAGTCCTTGCCCTTGTCCTTTTCCTTGGCCACAAGGCTGGGATTTGTGGTCACGCCATCAAGGATTCCCCAATCGTTAACCTGCCTTATCTCGTCAATGTTTGCCGTGTCAATGAATATTTCCATTTATTAGCACCCCCCGATTTGATTGTTGCTATCCGTGCCCATTTTTATTGTTTTCGCTATTTATTTCACAGTAACGCTCTTTGCCAAGTTCCTTGGGTAGTCGGGGTCGCAGCCTTTTAAGATGGCCAAGTGGTAGGCCAGTATCTGGACTGGTATTATGTTGACAATCGGGCTGGCGTTGCCAGCGTCAGGCACCTTGACCCAGTAGTCAAACACATCGTGATTATCAGGCGAGATGCCAATTATGTAGCCGCCCCTGGCCTTGACCTCCATGGCGTTGTTCAGCACGTCCTGCATTGTGCTATCATTTGCAACAAGGACAATGCACGGGGTGCCTTCCTCAACCAGTGCAAGGGGGCCGTGCTTAAGCTCGCCTGCCGCAAAGCCCTGCGCATGGATGTAGCAGGTTTCCTGCAGCTTGATTGCGGCTTCAAGCGCAATCGGGTAGTTAATCCCCCTGCCGATTATTAAAATGTCCCTCTTCTCCTGGAGATTCTCGGCCAGGTTCCTTATGCGTTGCTCATATCTTGGGTTTAGCATGTCGTTAACCGCGCCTGCAGCGTTCATCAGCAAAAGCTTGCCTTCCTGCAGCTTGCCGGCTGCAGCGTAAGCCAAAAGAGTTAGAACAGCAAGCTGGGCGGTCGTTGCCTTCGTGCTGACAACGGCTTTCTCAGCGCCAGCGTTCACCATGAAAAAATCATCGCTAACCCTCATCATGGTCGAGCCAAAAACGTTGAGCAAAGATATTATCTTGACATTCCTTGACTTGGCTATCTCGATTGCCTCCAGCACATCAGCTGTCTCGCCGCTCTGGGATACGGCTACCATGAGGGTTTTCGGAGTCAGGTAATACTGGTAGTTGCCAAATTCAGAAGCAACAACGGAATTGACATGCTTGTTCGCAATCTGGGAAAAAAGATACTCGCCGACCATGCAGACCTTTCCCGCAGTGCCGCAGCCAACAAAGAAAGTGCCAAATGCGTTCTTGATTTCGTTTGCAATGGAAATGAGCTTCGCATCGTCCTGGTTTATCGCGGCAGCGATGGTGTGCTTCTGCTCCATGATTTCCTTGATGAGGAAGTGGTCGTAGCCCTCCTTTCCAGTGCTGGCACTGTGCCAGTGGATGTCAACAATCCTCTTCTGCTTTTCCTCTCCGGTGTTAAGGTCAAAAAATTTCACCTTGCGGGACTTGCTGTCAAAAATAACTCCCTCGCTGTCATCAAGATACATCACCTTGTTGGTGTAGTCAAGGAAAGCTGTAACGTCAGAAGCAATAAAGAACTCCTCATCGCTGTTCTCGTGTATCCCGATAATAAGAGGGGAGCCCTTCCTTGCAGCCACTATCTGGCCTGTCTTGGAGCTTATCGCGACAAAGGCAGACCGGCCTTTCAATAGCTTGGCTGCTTCTGCCGCGGCCAAGGCAAAATCTGAGCCTTGCCTTTCCATAATGTTCTCTATCAAGTGCGGGATGAGCTCAGTGTCAGTCTCCGAGGCGAACTTGTGGCCTGCCAGTTCCTGCTTGAGCTTGGCATAGTTCTCGACTATGCCGTTATGCACAACGGCAATCGTGCCTGTGCAATCAACATGAGGGTGGGCATTTTGCTCTGTGACCCCGCCATGAGTGGCCCATCGGGTGTGGCCAACGGCGAGATGGCTGCTGCCATTCATGGATTGTGCAACATACTTCCCCTCAATGCCGCCAATCTTGCCTACCTTCTTGATGACAGAAAAGGATTTTTCAGAATTATCTGTAACGGCTGCGATGCCCCAGGAGTCGTAGCCGCGGTACTCTAGTTTCTTGAGGCCTTCCAGAACAACGTCGGCTGCTTCCTTGTTCCCAGAATACGCTATGATGCCGCACATTGAAATTCACAAACCGCGATTAGTTTAAAAAAAATTCGGGCGACATGCCTGCTCTAGGAGGTGTTGAGGCTCAAGAAGCATAATCCGCATGCCGCCTTACAAACAAGCAAAGCAGCCGCATATAAAAGCATTCCTAAAAGCTTAATACGACCATTATAAGAATATTTGTAATATTGTTGTGTTTTGGCTGCGGGCTAAATAGATTCAATTCCTTCTTTTCATAAAGTACCAAGCACCGAATACGACAGCCACTGAAAGAACAATCAAGCCAAACATACGGCCTGATGGTCCTATTTGAACGGCGTTGCCTGTTCTTGCGGTTGCCGGTGGCGTCGCTGGAGCAGGCGGCGCTGTAACTGGCGGAGGCGTATAAGTAGGCGGTGTCGGTACCGAAGGAGCAGTAACAGGCGCAGGAGCCGGAGTAGGCAAAGCTGCAACATTGCCACCACAAGCAGCAACAGCTAAATAAACCAAAGAACCAACCAAAAAAGCACGTAAAGGCCAAGGAACAATACCAGCAACAGCTCCCAAACCACCAGCAACATGACCCAAAACCCCACCAAAACCTCCGCTGCTGTAACTACCATGACTACTAGCGTTATTAACGGCTCCTTCCAACCTGCTCGGTTCGTTGCTAACAACCCAATGAGGATTATCCCACGGTCTAAAGCTTCGGCCCATGAAGCCTCTAGTGGCTTTTGCAGTATAAAAAACTTTCGGCTTTTATTTCTTCATAGTGACAAATAAGCTGGAAGGAGAGGTGGAACACGCAAAAACTAATACACACCGTGCTAACTGCTAATGATAAAATTTATATACAAGTACTAATTACCAGTTAGTATGATTGCCAAAGAGATTTTAAGACAGGTCGTAATCACCCAGAAAAGGGATATTTTTCCCCCTAAATACGAGACTGTACCAAGAGAAATACTGGGCAGCATAGTAAGGTGGCTTGATGATGAAAGGATAATCGTCCTCACTGGCATCAGGCGGTGCGGAAAATCCACCCTGCTGAAACAAATCATGCAGGACAAGTCTGAATGGTGCTATGTCAATTTTGAGGATGAGCGGTTGTTAGATTTCAAAGCGCAGGATTTTGAAATTCTCAATGAAGTGCTCATAGAAGTTTACGGCCCCTCAATGATTTATTTCTTTGATGAAATCCAGAATGTGGAAAGGTTTGAGACCTTTGTAAGAAGACTGCAGGACAATGGGAAAAAAGTAGTCATCACTGGCTCTAATGCATCCTTATTGAGCAAAGAGTTTGGCACAAGATTAACTGGGAGGTACAAGTCGTTTGAAATCTACCCCTTTTCCTTCAGGGAATTCTTAAGGTTCAAAAAGATAAGGGTGGAAAAAGATGACTTTTACATAGCTGAGAAGAAAGTGACGCTAATCAAACTCTTTGAAGAATACCTGCTATCAGGAGGTCTTCCAGAATACCTCAAGAATAAGGACAAAGATTACGTAAGAACGCTGTATGAAAATATTTTGTACAGGGACATCATAACAAGATACTCCCTAAAAAGAGAGAAACTGATTAAAGAACTCGTAAACATATTAGTCACAAATACTTCTTCCCGATTCACATACAACTCTCTCAAGAAAACACTTGGCCTCGCCAATGCCATAACCGTAAAAGAATACATATCTTACCTAAGCAACTCCTATCTTTTCTTTGAGCTTTTAAAATTCTCCTACTCTGTGAAGCAACAGTTAAGTTCACCAAGAAAAATATACCTAATAGACTCAGCTTTCAACCAGGTATGCGGATTGAACTTCGCACAGAACAAAGGGAAAATTCTAGAAAATACCATATTTGTCGAATTAAAAAGGAAGGGCAAGGAAATATACTACTACGCCAACAAAAACGAATGCGATTTCGTTATAAAAGACGGCGCAAAGGTAACAGGCGCAATACAGGCATGCCACGCTATGGACGATGCAAACAGAGAAAGAGAGCTAAACGGATTACTAGAGGCGCTCAACACATTCAACCTAAAGGAAGGTTTAATACTCACGCACGAGCAAACAGAAGAACTAACAATCAAAGGGAAGAAAATAATAATTCTGCCAGCATTTAGATGGATAATCGAACAGAACAACATGGGCTAAAAATAATCAAGGTGGCCGCTGCTAAAACGCGCCGTGGTCGCACTGCTCACCGTTCATCCAGCAGCTTGGGTAGGGGTAACAGCTGTCAAAATAGTCAGGATTGGAAGAACACCTTATAGAGCCATCGTTATAAGGTAGATAAGTAGGGATGGTTAAAGCAGCAGAAACCAAAAGGCTAAAAGCTAACAAAGCCAGACAGCAAAGCACACCAACTAACAAAAGCCTCTTTTTCATCCTAACGCTTTACAACAAGAAATAATGGATATAAAAAGGTCTGCGTTTTTTGATTGACCTTCTTGTAGTTTTTCCGATTGATCGCTTTTCCTAAAAGGGGTCATGGTCATGGGAACGGAGTTTCAGGGCACGCTGGCGGAGGTCCTGCCTGGTATACATAGTCCCTGGTGGAGGTGGTTAGATTATACCTTATTACATGGTATGTGTCGAGGGCAAAGTTGTAGAATTTTGTGCCATCTGTTTCGGTGGTTATGCAGGTTATGTTCCAGAGCCTGCCTGTGAGCGCTGGAGCACACCGATTATTTGGCCCGTAATAGCACCAGTCCACATACGGCTTCTCAACATCGCCGTTAACCGTACCCATAACCACCGGGTTTATCAGGCTTTCAAGACCGCAGCAGGGGGACTGCTCGTCTCTGCCATAAAACCTCATAAGGAAGCTGGATGCGTTGCCGTCATGCTTGTAAAGTCTCCATTCTATCTCATGGTAGAAAGTTGAAATGTTCCAATTTGTCAGGTTCGTCGCATTAAAGTAATTTGTGTAAAGAATACTGCCGTCTTTTATGGTTTTCTGGCTTTCCACAGCGTAAAGCGGGTCCGGCAGGCCTTCTATGCTGAAAAATGCAGTGATGTTTTCAGTGTTGTTTACCATGACATCCCCTGCCGCGACAGAATAGTTTATTGTGATGTTAGTGCCAACCATGAACGGCCCGGTGCTGTTGTCCTGGTAGAAAAAAAACTGCATGCTGTTATAGTCCCTGCCAAACTCCGTCTTAATCCGATATGCGTTGAACGAGGCATTTTCCATATCGTCAAGCCTTTTTGTAAGGTTTCTGTCCTTCATAATGGTCTTGCCAAGGCAGTCGTCCACTCCAATGTGCTTGCTCGGGTCATCAACATCGGCAAGCAGGGCCGTATTGCAGGTAGCTGGCGGGATATCACAGCACATAGTGCCGTTGATTACAATCTCCTTCATAGTCTTGTTAAAAATCGCTTGAGCATCGGGACCTTGGAAATAATCTTTCTTCAGGCGCAGGTATTCTGCAACAGCAGCGAAAGCGCTGTACGTCGCAATTGAAACGGCCTGGGGGAGATAGCTGCCCCTTAGCTCCCTGACCATCTGATTGGCAGCGTCTGCTTTTGCCTGCGTTGATGGAATCTGGTCTTTAAGGACACTGTCGGTTTGTGCGGTAAAGGATAATATGAGCACGCTTGTAACCAGGATTGCTATTGACGTGAAGAATATTGCCTTCTTGCTTGAAACGCTGCGCTTAATGGCATCTGCCAAGGTTGTTTTTGCAATCTTTTTCATTGCCAGACCCTCACTTCAGCAATCGTTGGCCCGTAAACAACGGCTGTTTTGTTAATTACGCCAAACATCAGTTTCTTGGAAGAAACAAGCACGCCGCTAGTATTCTCATTTGTCAGGCTCCTCTCGTAAATGACCTCGTTGTTAATCACAACCTTAAAGCTGTACTGCGGCGGAATAAGGTTGGAGGTCACGTTTTTCAGCAGTTCAGCCGCAAAATATTTCTCCCCAATAACATAAAACTCTGTTGCCTGCTGAAGAACAGTGTTGTCAGTATTCGTGATGGTGTTGTTCTTAATCAATAATATTACTAGGGGATTATTGAGCTGGCTCAGCTTTGCTTCGGATAGCGACTCAGAAACCCCCTTTGAAACCAGTTCGGACTGTGCGGTGTAGGGCCTGTTGGTCCTTGCCGCCAATAAAATGACAAGTGCTACTGCCACTATCATGGCGCCAATGAAGGCGTCAAGCGTGAGGTATTGAGCCTTCTTATTCCCAAGTCGGCTTTCGCCGACTGGGCCCAGTCGAGCTTGCCTCGACTTGGGTTCCTTTCTTGGTTTCTCGCAGGGGCTTCGCATCTTGATTCCCTATCAGGATATTGTCTCATTACAGGCCTTCCCGCTGAAGTTCACAAGAGGACTGCCAAGGCCTATCTTGTTCTGGGCCGGCACTAAGTTGCCTTTGTCATCTTCAAAGTATATGCAGAACTCAGACTCCATTCCAAGAAGGGACTTAAGGTTTTCATAGGAAAGCGCCAATGCTTGGCCAAGCTTATATTCATCCACTTTCGTGCCCTGTACAAAAATTATTGTCAGGTTCTGGTTTGCGCTTAAAATTCCAGGCAACTTCTGCGCCTCGCTCTGGAGCTTCTCAGAGCGCCTGTTATTGGCAGCAGGCCCCATGAGGTAGAATAACACCATGGCTGACAAAATGAAAATAACCACGGCTATTACCGCATCGGTAGAAAACGTTTGGCCTCTTTTCATCCTTCAAAACCTCTTTTTAACCATGAATTGATGTGCTTGCTTATTGCGGATACGCTTTAAAACATTTATGGTCATCCAATCCAGTTACGTGCAGCACGCTGCGTAGCCATAATCACAGCCCTGTTCGAGCGATACAACACCGCTGCACGTGCTGCCGCAAGCTGCCTGCTCTGCTGCAGTCAGTGCCAGTGGCCTGAAAATAACTACCTTTTGCTCTTTACTTACAGTATTAGTTCCCCTTACAAGGTTGCCAATAACATCTCTTGGCAGAACTTTGGTTATGTTAAGCGGAAAACCCTGCCTCTTTGACGCAACGCTAACAAGCGTTATGTTGCCCTGGCCGCCAACATCCGTAAGCGAAGTGGAGTTAACAATGCTAAGCACGTAGGGCTGGCCGTTGAGGGTCGGAGGGAGCGTAAAGGCGTGGAAGTAGCCGTTTTCCGAGCTGAAAGCTATCAGCGCTTCCTGCTCTATAACCTCTGCCAGGTCCTGAAGCTGTGATCTGTAATTGCTATCAGTTGCCTGCACAAGATCGTCAGTAACCGCTGCCAAGGTGACTATCAGGAAGAACGTGAGGAACGCTATTAACATAGCTGCCTCATTTGCAGATTGCCCCTTTTTATGCGCTAACATCCAAGTCTAACCGCCTAGCCGGATATTTAATAGTTTCGCCTCTAATCGATTGCAGACAACTTTGATTATCCTCTATATATGTCAAAGTTGCCTAAGAGAATGTCAGCTGATAGCTGACATCCCTCAGCGATACGCTGAGAGAACTTTGAAGTAAAATAATATATGGGAGTTATTCAAAGTTTTCTACAAATTGCCACTAAATCAAACCCGCTAAATTAAGAGTTCACTTATGGTTTTCTTCCCAGCAGTTCGCCCGGTAGGGAGTGGTATAATGTCAGGCTGTCCATCCAGCTGTAGCGGACTGTGATGTTGTACCTGTTCTTGTCCCTGCCGACGTCTAAGTAAGTGCATGGTGTTAGGCACGGGGCAATAGGAACTCCGCCATTGGCCCCTGTCAACGTGAAAGACGCGCTTTGGCCGTTTCTCAAGGCAACAGAACCCTGTGCGGTGTTATTGCAATTACAAGCTAGCCCCCCAACAAGTGCGTCTGAGGTTGCAGACACGCTTCTGACAAGCATGTCTCTTCCAGCTCCGTTCAGCAGCACAAGGGTAATGCCGGTTGCGCTCACGCTATGGTCTGAGCAGGTGAGGCTTACTGGGAATGTGCATTTTTCTGGCAGTAGTGTGCTTGGGCTTAGTACGCCGAAGTATGCTAGTGCTCCTATGACTACAAGCACTACGAGTATGGCCCAGCCATATGTCATCAGGAACTCCATAGCAGCCTGTGCTCTTCTACGACCCTTTAAGCCTTTAAGCATTTGCCTCATTTTTTAGCCTCCATTCAAATTAAAATCTCACTATACCCTCACGGTCTTCTTCCCAGCAGTTCGCCAGGCAGCGTATGTAAGATGGTTGCGCTGTCCGCCCAGCTGTAGTATACTGTGATGTTGTACCTGTTCTTGTCTCTCCCGGTGTCAGTATATGTGCAGCCCCCCGCCGCCTGCGGCGTGCCCATTGTCATGGTTTTTGTTTCGCCATTCCTAAACTGAGATCCTCCAACGCAGCCACTAGTCCCAATAGCCGCAACACTCAAACAGGTATCTGTAACCGCTATTGCACAGGCGACACCAGCAACAGTTTTTGCTGTGCAGCACATACCACCAACGCCGAGCGCCTCACTTGTTGTAGCAATGCCTCTAATAGTCATATCTCTTCCAGCGCCGTTCTGAAGCGCCAATGCAATGTAAGGCGATCCACCACCAACAATTGAATGGTCAGTGCAGCTTAAGCTTACCGGGAATGTGCACTTTTCTGGCAGTAGTGTGCTTGGGCTTAGTACGCCGAAGTACGCGAGCGCTCCTATGACGATGAGCACTACGAGTATGGCCCAGCCATACGTCATCAGGAACTCCATAGCAGCCTGTGCCCTTCTAGAACCCTTTAAGCTTACCATCGCCATCTACCTCCTCTTTTTCCTACAAAGCAACTAAAATATCAGGCAAACTGCCAATCGTTCTCAATGCGTGTTATTCCCACTCTATTAATATTTAAACTTTTCTATTTCTGCTGCGGCAGCACCGGCAAAGTTTAATAACCGCAAACAACTCTTTGCAGCCATGCGCTTCATTACAATGGCTGATTTGAAGCTTAAAAAGAGGGAAAAAGCAAGCTACAAGGGACAGAACGGAAGGGTGCTGGTCATTGCCGGTTCGATTGATTACGTTGGGGCAGCATACCTTGCCGGGCAGGCGGCCTTCCGCTCAGGCGTTGATGCCGTAGTCGTGGCTGCCCCTGAAAAAGTTGCCTGGGCGATAAA
>OBEQ012595651.1_pt1 | contig 14680 bp, 11 predicted proteins | sample 1670901 | NCBI WGS metagenome assembly OBEQ01 (sample SAMEA104232315, study PRJEB22302) | groundwater metagenome | biome: forest; feature: aquifer; material: groundwater | place: USA | collected 2011-08-07 | depth 5.4 m
CTGGCGCGGCCGTCAGCCGCGGGGAAGGGGGAGGCCGCGCTGGGGCGCGGCCGGCCCGGGGGAAGCTTGCTTCCCCCGAAAACCAGCAGAAGCGCGGCCGCAGGGTGCTCGTCTTTGGTTGCGGCTGTCCAAGGCCGCGCTGTGGCAAGATGTCCGGGCACGGCGAGTTGACATGGGGCTATCGGGAAAGCTCGAGACCATGCCCATCGCGGACCTTCTCCAGTTCCTGGGGATGGGCCGCAAGACGGGCATGCTGGTGGTGCGCTCGGGCAACTACGAGCGCAAGCTCTGGTTCGAGGAAGGCCGCCTCGTGTCGTCACGGAGCGACGATCCGCAAGAGTACCTCGGCCAGTTCCTGCTCCAGCTGGGCATCGTCGACGAGGGCACGCTCGGCGGCGCGCTGCGCCTTGCGGACCGACAGAAGCGCCCCCTCGGCGCGGTGATGATCGCTGGGGGTCTGCTCACCGAGGAGCGGCTCAAGGAGATCCTCGTCGCGAAGTGCTACGAGACCATCTACAACCTCTTTCTCTGGGACAAGGGGACGTTCGAGTTCCTCGACGGCGAGCGTATCGGCGACGAGCACATGCGCATCTCGATGGAGTTCCAGGGCGTGCTCATGGAGGGCGCGTACCGGGTCGATCAGTGGAAGGTCATTCGCGACGTCTTCCCGGCCGACGACATGATCGTCACGCGCGTCGCGGGTGTCGCCATCGAGTCGGACGAGGACATCGAGGACGCCACCAAGCTCGTCTACACGACCTGCGGGAACCAGCCGCAGACCATCGGCGCCCTGTGCATGAACCTGCACCGCACGAAGTTCTGGGTCTATAACCAGCTGCTCGAGCTCAAGCGACGGGGGGCGATCCGCATCGGCCAGGTCGAGCCACCCGAGCCGCCCGAGTTCGAGGTGCGTCCGCCGACGAACCTCACGGCGCCCGCGGACATCGACAGCCCCGACGTGACCTTCGTGGACGATCCTACTTACGCCTGGGCGGCCAACGGCAAGGACCGCGCCCTGACCGGATCGGCCACGTCGAGCCTGTGGTCGGGGAGCGCCAACCTCACGACCCACACCGGGACGACCGGTGGGGTTTACGACCTCAACGGCAACATCTGGGAGTGGACCGAGACGGTGGGCCTGGCGCAGACCACGGGTAACTACATCGTCAACGACGTCAACCTGGGAGTGGCGGCCCCCGGCCAGAATTACCTCAGCGCCCTGGCGACCGACTCGCGCCTCCGCCGCCTCGGCTTGCCGGGTGCGACCTCTGGATCCGGAACGGCCCTCATCGGCGGCGACGGCTTCTTGAAACGCCTTCTTCGCGCCCGGCAGATCGCCGCTCGCGTACGCCGCGAGCCCCCGCCGGTACGAGGACTCGGCGCTCGAGTTCATCTTGAGGGGTCCGGTCTGCGGCGCCTGCGGAGCGATCGGCAGCCAGCGCGTCACCGTGGGACGGTACACCATCGAGGAGACGAACCTGGAGTACAGAACATCGGCTGCGCTGAGCCGTCCATCGAGGAATCGCTGCACCAGCGACCGGCCGATTGCGTCGGCCTTGGCCGGGTCCGGCCGACCAGCCAGATCCAGGAACGCCTCGGCCGCGGGGTAGCCGCGCTTTGTGAAATAGCGGGGGCCCTTCTTCCTGATGAACACGATCTGTGTTTCGCGGGCGGTGTCCCTGTGAAGGTGGGACTGCGCGAGGTGGGTGAGGTTCGTATTGTACGAGCCGCATAGACCGGTGTCCGATGTAAAAAGAACCAGCGCACTCGTCAGGCCCTCTCGCCTGGTACACAAGGGGTGATCCCATCCCGGCGCGTCAGTCACGCTCAGGACTCGGTCGATGAGGCCATCCAGGAACTCAAGGACCAGCCGCGCCTGCAGGAGCCGCCCTTGGGCGCGCTTGAGCTTCGACGCGGACACCAGCTGCATCGCCCGCATGATCTGCTTGGTGTTCTGGATGCTCCGTAAGCGGCGACGGATGATGCGTAAGGAAGCCATGGGCTATCGTAGTGACAAGCGACGCGCAACAAGCAACAAGGAAGATCTCATTTCACCGCGGAGAGAAATTGTGCTTTGCATTCCTTGGCGGCGGCGTCCAAGCGATTGGCGATAGTTTCCGGCAGCTCCTTCGTGCGCTCGATCTCGTGGAGGACGTCGGGGTAGCGCTCCTCTAAAAAGGCGTGGAACGATGCCTCGAAGGTCCTCACCTGCTCCTTCGGGATGTCATCCAAGTGGCCTTGATTGGCGATATAGATGATGGAGACTTGGTGGGCCAGACTCATCGGCTGATATTGATCCTGCTTCAGGATCTCGACCATGCGCTCGCCGCGAGTCAATTGCGCCTGGGTCGCTTTGTCCAACTCGGAGCCGAACTGGGTAAACGCGACCAGCTCACGATACTGGGCGAGGTTCAAGCGCAAGCGGGAGAGGGGGCGTGCACCACGTCTGTGTGAGGTGGTCTCAAGCGAAGGTGATGAACAGGGCCGACGTCCATACCTTGGCGTCATCCACCTGACGGCCGAGGAAATAGACCGGACGGTGGCCGTGCGGGCCGTTGTCCGGGGCGATGTCGACGGTCCCGCTGACCTCGCGCGGCATCGCCTGTTCGCTCATGCGTTCCAGGCCGAGGAACATTTCGACGCCCGGCAGATCCTGACGCAGCCGGCCGGCCTGCATAAGCTCCGCGCCGCTCACCTCCCAGGAGAAGCTGGGGCAATGGACGAAGGGATTGCCATCCAGCGGATTGCCGACCTTGACATAGCCGTCAATGGTGCCTTCGACCTTGATGCGACACTGGGCAAGGTTGCTCATGTCGATCTCGACCGCGTCCACATCGCCATAGGTGTCACTGCGGAAGTGGATTTCGGTCGCGCCGACCCGCCAGCAGGTTTCTTCGTCGTGCTCGAAGCCGCGCCCGATGAAGGAGTGAATGACGCCGTTGGTGATGGTGATGGTGCCGCGCCAGGCTGCCCAGCGATAGCGATCCCGGATGCGGGCGCCGCCCCAGCGCAGACGGATGCGGCGATCGGAATAGCCCGCCTCCTGTTGCAGGTCGCGGCGCCAGATCGGCCCCTGATGGTCATAGGCGATGATCTCATCCCAACCGCTGTCGCCGAGGAAGCGATAATTCAGCGTCGCCGGACCGGACTGCGTCAACTCGTCGCCCTGGATATGCGCACCGCACCAGGCCAGGCCGACGCTCCGTTCGCCGGTCGAGGCCCAGGTGTGGCGGGCGCGCAGGGCCTTGGCCACCGCGGCACGACTCAACTCGGGGGCCAGCAGGCCGGTCAGGCCGCCCTTGGTGCCGAACACCGCGGTACCCGGAACGCCGCCGCCGCAGCGGCCGCGGTGCTCGTCACCGGCCATGGAGGCGCCGATCTTGTAGCCGCGTCGCATGGCGTCTTCATACAGCCAGCCGAAATGCCCCCAGGACGAACCGATTTCCACCAGCCGCTCGAGCGCCGGATAATGCCAGTCGAGGATACAGCGCCGGCCGCCTACATGGGGAATCAGCAGATGTCCCTCGGGGTCATGGGCATAGGACGCCCATAGCTCCTCGAGCGGCCAGGCACCCGGCTCGATCTGAGCATTGCCGCCCATCTCCTCGTTCCATTCGAATGACCGGACATGCTTGCCGCTTTTCAGAAACGGGAATTCCGGCGTGTTGCCGTGCAGGAACACCACATTGTGGTCGCCGCCGGCACAGGAGCTGCCGCACCACTCGGTGCCGGGGAAGGCGACGAAGCTGCCCTCGGCATTGATGTCGTGGATCAGCTCGACGGTCCTGGTCCATTTGGCATTGGTAATGTTGAAGTCGTTATGGGCGAAGGCCAGCACGTCCAGGCCCGAGACGTCGCGGCCGTAATTCAGATTGTAGGTGGTGCTGTTGGTGCCGATCGTGTCGTCGGAATGAACATGCAGGTCGCAATAGAGCACCCGCGGCACCGACAACCCCGCATCGACGGTGACGAAAGCAGTCTGCGGCTTCACCATCGGCCGGTGCGGCAGGCGGGCCGTCACCGCCAGCTCGCCCGGCTGCCCGGTGGGCAGATCGGTGATGGGCAGCACCGCCCAGCCCGACCCGGGCAGGGTGGTTTCCCGGGAATAGACCGGACGGCCGTCCAGCGTCGCCGTGACCTCGACCGGCTCCGGCAAGTCCCAGCAGGTGTTGCCCCACTTGTCTTCGGCGCGCAGCCGCAGGGTCAGCGGCTGTCCGGCCTTGATCAGGCGCGAGGCGGTCATCACCAGTTGTGCCGGAGCACCGGCGACGATATCAATGCTGATATCACCGGGGATCGCCGCGGCGCGCGAGCTGCCCAGCGGATCGACATAGCAGCGGAAGCGGAAATTTTCCTCGACAAAGGTCTGTACCCGCGTGCCCGAGCCGCCAAAGCGACGGTCGCCGAGACGCAGGATAATATGATCGCCGGCCTTGAGGTAGCCGTCGACGGTATCGACGATGATCGCCTTCTGGAACGGCCGCTCATGGCCCTTCTGATCGAAGCGGACCTTCAGCGACTGCACCGTCGCCGGGCTCTGGCCGTCGACCAGCGGGCCGGCCTGATACTCGGCCGAAACATAGTCGGCCCCACTCGGGTCGGCGGTCTGGAACAGCGCCCAGTCCGAATAGAACTTGAAGGTTGCCTTGAACCAGGCCCCATCGGCCAGGCCGGAGCCGCCCAGTTCGTAGTCAATGACGATTTCGTTCCAACTGCCGGCCTCCAGCCGGTCGACGTTGCAGGTGACCTTGCCCAGGAAGGACATGGCCTTGGTGCTGGTGTACAGGCCGGCGGGGGCGGTGCAGTCGCCCAGATATTCCCGCAGCCGGTCTTCGGTCACGGTCTGCCAATCAAGCCCGGTCTTTTCGGTCATGTCGTCTGTCCTCGCGAAAATTCTGAAGCGATGCGGGAGGGTCCGGCCTTATTTACTGGAACGGCCAGGGCGCCATCGGATCCCACAGGGGGATGCCCATCACCGCGTACCACGGCGCCATCACCAGGATGCCGTAGGCGATGGCCAGCAACACCGACACCCAGCCGACCTTGGCGTATTCGGTCATGGTGAAGGTGCCGCTGCTATAGGCGATGACCGCGGCGGTGATCTGGGTCGGCAGGATGTAGGCGAAGGTGTCGGTATCCGACACCAGCATGGTCAGAGCCACCGGATGCAGCCCCAGCTTGGGCGCCAGTGCCAGCAGGATGGGTGCCAGCATGGTGATGGCGGCGATGTTCGACAGCATGCCAAGCCGGATGATGTGCGTGCCGACCATCAGAATCACCAGCACCATCCACCATGTCTGGCCGGCCGCGACCGGATGGATCAGGTCCGACAGCCACTTGGCCAGACCCGACGAGCCCATGGCCGTCGACATGGACAGGGCACCGGCCAGCAGCATCAGGGTGCCCCAGATGGTCCGATCCTGGATTTCCTTCCACTTGAAGCCGAAGACCCCGGGGATGAACAGCACGGCCAGCCCCATCAGAGCGGCGTTGTGGGATTTGATACCGTGCCAGTCCTCGGTGACCCACATCAACGCCACCGCGGCGAACACCGACAGGATCAGCCATTCGGTACGGCTGGTCCGTTCCAGTTCGGCGTATTGGCGCTCGATCACCTTGAAGCCGCCATCGATGCCGACATTCCGGGTCTTGAAATAGCTCTGCACCCACCACTGCGTCAGCACGAACATGCCGAGATAGGGCCACTGCAACTTGAACCAGTCGATATAAGACAGCTTCAGGTGCAGCGAGGAGTCGAACAGGCTGACCAGCACCACATTGGGCAGATGAGCGGTCATGATGCACATGCCGCTGATCATCGAGCCATAGACCAGCGTCTGGATGACGATAGCCTTTTTGCCGTTATTCTCCCGCTCGCTGTCGCCGAAGAAACGCGTCAGGCCGCCGACCACCGGCAACAGGGTGGCGGCTCGGGCGTTGGCGGCGGGAATGATCAGCGACAAGACCAGATTGACCACGAACATCGCCCAGATGACGCCATTGACCGAGACCACCTTCATCCGGTGCAGCAGCGTCAGGGCAATGCGGCGATCCAGTCCGGCCGTCTGCATGATGGCCGCGAACAGGAAAGCGGACAGGCACAGAAACACCACCGGTGTGGAAAAGCCGGATGCCGCCTGGGGAAACTTCTCGATGCCGCCGGTCGTCACCAGCAGCATCGGAATGATGATGCCGGACACGCCCACCGGAATGGCTTCGAAAATCCACATGGTGCAGGACCACACCATCACCGCCAGCGTCGCCTTGCCGGCATGGGACAGGCCGGCCGGCCCCGGCATGGCGAGAATCAGAAAGAACAACGCCCAGGCCAGCGCGAAACCGAACAGCGTTTTGGCCGGGCTGCGCCCTGAAGCTGCGATATTCTCGAACAGACCCGCCAGCAGTCCGCCGCCGGGCGGACTGGCAGCGACAGAGGCCGGTATGATGGTCGTCATGGCATCCTCCCCGTTGATCAAATGAGGTCATGTCGCGCCCCGGTGTTTTTTTCCGGTGTTGCCCCATTCGATCACAACCCATATGCTCACGTCTGTCGGCTGGCCGACATGGCAGCGGCAATTTTAGAGAGCATGACATGGTCTCTGTCGCCGGAAACGGAAATACCGAAGCAGGACGGCGAGAGGCGACGCCATCCAATTTCCTGGCGCAGCTTGATCCGCTCGATCGTCGCCAATTGCGGGCGATCAGCCAGGAGCGGCTTCTGTCCAAGGGTGAGGTGCTGTTCAGCGCCGGCGATCCGGGTGAACACGTCTTTCTGTTGCAGTCCGGGCGCATCAAGATTCATCAGTTGTCCGGCACGGGGCGCGAGGTCATCCTGTGGTTCTGCCTGCCGGGTGAAATTTTCGGCTTGGCCGAGGTCGCGCAAGGCGGCGGCCGCGAGGTTTGCGCCGAGGCTTGCGAGGCCTCGCAGGTGCTGGTGTTGACTCAGGACCAGTTCAAGGGCTTTATCACCAGCCATCCCCAGGCCGCCTTGCTGAGCATTCAGGCAATGGCGTCACGCCTGCGCGTGCTGGGTCATGTGCTGGTGAATCTGGTATCCGACGACGTCAACACCCGCATCGCCAAGCTGTTGCTGCGTCTATCAGCCCGCTATGGCCAGCGGGTCGGCCAGTACGTCCATCTGAGCATCCGGCTGACTCATCAGGAAATCGCCGACATGGTCGGCACCACGCGACAGACCGTTACCAGCGTGCTGGCCGATTTTCGGCGGCGGGGCGTGTTGCGGATGGACAATCGCCGCATCCTGATCGAAAGCGAAGACGGCCTTGCCGGAATGATCCGCGAGTCGTCGTAGGCCCGCCATTGCAGCGCGACCGGCGAGGGCGTCGAGACGCCTTCAAGGCTCGGCGGTATCCGTATATAGTGCGGCCATGGAACTGCCCCTCAAGACCGTTTTCGCTTTCTGCGCCGCCCAGGATGGCCTGTTGCGCGAGCTGTTCGCGGCGCGTGGCGGTGTCGGCGAGGCTGAGCTGTATGCCATGGCGCGCCGTCATGGTGGCGCCGACCAGAGCCCCGCCGCGGTGGTCGAGCGACTGCGGCGCTTCCGCCTGATCGAAGAACGGCCGGGCGAGACGCTGGTGCTCGAGCTGACCCGGGCGGCCGAGCTGTTCCGGCTTGATGGCCGGCTCCATGCCGCATTGACCGTTACCGCGGCGCGGCTGGCGCGGGTGCGCAAGGACGGCACCCGGCTGTTCGATGACGCCTATGGCGAAATCCTGCCGCTGTACAATCGGTATCAAAGGCTCGATCAGGTGGAACGCGGCGCGGTGCTGCTGCTCGACCGGCTGGAGCGCAGCGGAGTAGCGGCATTGCGACTGGGGCGGCGGCTGCCGACGGCGGTGCTGACCTTCCCGAATCTGATTTCCGACGCCGACCAGCGCGCCCGGCTGATCGCCGTGCTCGGTTACGCGCCGACCCCGCCGACGCCCCTGGCCGCGCCGGAGCGCCGGACGCCGCCCATGGTCCTGACGCCCGATCAGGTCTGGGCGCGGCTGTCGGCCGACCTGCCTCTGGCCGATCTGATGGCCTGGGTGCTGGCCTGCTGGCCGGAAGCGCCGATCGACGTGACGCTGGCGGTGTTCGGCGAGTTGCGCGGCGATGAGCGGTTGCAGGTCCGCCCGGTGGGGGCGCGGCGCACCTATCGCCACCGGGATGTGATGCTCGAGGCGGCGCCGCTGCTGGTCGAGGCGGTGGCGGCATGACCAGTCTGCCGCTCGACCGCATGGAGCGCTTTCAGGACATTTTCGATGCCCTGCGCGGCGGCCGCCACCTGTCGGCCGACAACGACGACGCGGCGCTGTGGCGGGCATGGCGACCCCACAAGGAGGCGTGGACCGCCCTGCTGCGCGACGAGATGGAGGGCCTGCCGCATCGCCGCATCGCCGCATCGCCGTCGAAAATGCCTGGAGCGGCCTGATCGGTGATCTCGACCGGCTGGAGCTGTTCGTTGCGGATCTGAATCGATTGTTGCAACGGGCCTCGGTGTCCGACCTCAAGCAACTGCGTCTGGAGGTGCACCGCAATACCCAACTGGTGCCGCGCATCCAGACCGTGGTCGATCATCAGGCCCGCGGCAGCTTCGACCTGTTCGCCGACCCGCAGGCCTTCCAGCGGGCCGCCCACGATCTCGGCGGCTTCCTCGAGGAGTTCCGCACCCTGCGGCTGTTCGATCTGTTCGACCTGAGCTTTCGCGTCACGCGCCGTGACGGCTCGGAGCAACTGCATCCGCATCTCGACAAGATCGAAAGCAACGGCACCAGCATCACGATCAAGGTGCTGACCAATCTGATGCTGCTGAAAAGCCTGTTCCGCACCGGCAAATCCTGGGCGTTGCCGTTTTTCGTCGACGAGGCCAATGCCCTGGACCGCGACAATCTGCGCGCCGTGGTCGATCTGGCGCGGGAACAGGCCTTCGTCGCCATCCTCGCCAGCCCGCAGCCGGCGGGAGTCGCTGAAATCACCTATTTCCCCCAGTCCCGCGGCGCCCGCGTCTCGATCCATCCCGACATCGACGCGGTGCGCATGCTGCCGGCCGACCTCCCCGGCTCATGACTCTGGCCGGTGTCCTGCACATGTTGTTGCGCGATGGCAGGATGCCGGCCAGCCGTTGCGGCTCGGCAACGACCGCGGTGCTGCGGCCATTGCTCGAGGCGGGAGCGCTGGAGCGGCGGCGCAAAGGTGGCGGCAGTGAACTGGTGGTGGCCGATCCGGGCGCGCTGCGCCGTTTCGCCGAGCGGCTGTTTCCGGCCGGGCTCGAGGCAGCCCTGGATGGTGCCGGCAGCCGCGCCGAGGGGGTGACCCGCTTCCGCGATTCCAAGCGAGCCGCCCTCGCCGAGCGTCCCATCGTCCTGCTGCGCGGCCGGCCGGGAACGGTGGTGGACAGCGCCGCCGCCCTGGTGCTGCCGCCGGCCGAGCCGATGCGGTTCGACGGGCCCTTGGCGATCATCGAGAACAAGGCGGTGTTCCTGGCCTTCGAGACTTTGGCCGAGCGCGGGCTGGCGGCCGACATGGCGCTGTGGTCGGGGGGCCGGCTGGATCAGCGGGTCATCGACTGGCTGGCCGGACTGACCGGCCCGCTGCTTCATGCCGGCGACTGGGACGCGTCGGGGCTCGACGACTATGCCCGCCTGAAAGCGGCCTGTGGCACGCGGGCCCGACTGTTCCTGCCCCCCGATCTCGACGACCTGTTCGCCCGGCACGGCGCCGGGCTGGAACAGGAATGCCTGCTCGGATAGCCGGCCGGTGCGAAATCAGCCGCCCCGGGGATGGCAGGCCACCGCCGCCACATGGCCGGAAGCCGTATGCCATTGCTCCAGATGCCATGCCGTCACTCCCTCGGGCGGCAGGAACAGCAGTCGGGGCGGGTCGGGACGGACAGAGAAACTATTGAAGGACAGGGACAGGCCCTGACCAAGCGCCTTGGCCACCGCCTCCTTCAGGGTCCAGAGCCGCAGAAAGCCGACGTCCTGCTCGGAGTCCGGCAGGCCCTGCAACCAATGGCTTTCGTCCTCGGTCAGCACATGGCGGACGACATCGCTGCCAACCCGGCGCTCCCGCCATTCCACATCAACCCCCACCACGCCGCCAAACGCCACCGCACAGGCCACCATGCCCGTGGTGTGGCTGAGATTGATGTCGAGGCCCACCACCTGCGGCTCGGCGAGAAACGGCTTGCCGCCGCCCGGCGAAGTGGCGAAGACCAGAGCCGCCGGGTCGATGTCCAGAAGCTCCCCCAGCATCCGCCGCAACAGGCCATGCGCCGCGACATATTCGGCGCTGTGAACGGGGCGGAGATAGCGGTCGGCGCGCTGCCGTTCCTCCGGGCACAGCACGGCGGCGAAATCCGCCAGATGTGCGGGCTCCAGGCCGTCCAAAGCGAGGGTACGGATATGCACGACCGCCCCCTCCGCGAGAGACAGGCGGTGCGCCTCGATGCCTGAAGGGATGGAGCAGGACGGCATCAGACGGGGGGATCACCGACCGCAGATGCGAACTGCGGCGAAAAGCCGGGGGCGGGCAGCGGCGTGCACCAGGAAAAACCACCATGGAAATCGACCATCGCTTTGAACACCGCGGCCAGACTGCGATGGTCATGGGAGCCGACCGAAACACCCAGCCGCTCCAGAAGCTTCAACGGGTGGGACACGAAGGCTGCGCGCAGATCGGCCTTGCCGCCGCACAGCAGCACCGTTTCCTGCACGGAACCCGGCCGGAACCCCATCCCGCCGGGACTCCCCGGCATCACCGGAGCGCTCGGTGGGAGCGGCGCAGTCGCGACACGCGGCCTGTGGCGAACCTCGTCCAGCATCCGGTTCATTGCGTCCATGGCTCCGATCCAGTCGCCCGGGGTGGTCTGACGGATCAGCCGCATGGCACGATAAAGGGGCGTGGTGGCGGAGTCCAGGCCCCACCGCCAACTGCACGGCTGGCTCAGCAGAGTCCATACCGGCACGCCGAGGGCTCCGGCGAGATGGGCCGGCGCACTGTCGACACTGATCAGCAGATCGAGGCCGGCGACCGCCGCCGCCAGATCGGCGACATCGGAGATCATTCCCCCCATCCGCTCCACATCGGCGGACCATGGCTGCCGCGCCAGACCGAGTTCCTCACCGCCCCATTGCACGCTGATCCAGGCGATGTCGGAGCGATTGCGCACCACCCGTTCCAGCAGAGCCAGGGGAACCGACTTGATGTCGTTGGCGGCACCACGGGCGTTGGCCGCCCAGTTCAGCCCAACCCGCAACCGCCCATCACGGTGACCGCTCGACGCTGCGGTCAGGTAGGCGCCGCCGCCGGTCGGGTCCGGGCACAGGGTGTCGAGCCGCATCAGCGACACCCGGATATCCGCCGCGGTCATGCGCGTCTCGCCCGGAGAGACCAGCTCGACCGGCAGGGCCTGTTGCTGGAGCAGACGATGCAGCTCGGGGCGGCATTGGATGCGAACCCGGCGGAACCGCTCGGCCAGCGGCAGGACATACCGCCATTGCTGAATGAAGTCGCCGAGTCCCTGTTCGGCGGTGATCAGAAGATCACGCTCACGGAACGTCGGCAGGACCATCAACGGCGCCGGCGCCTCCGCCGCGCGGGACACCAGCGCCCAAGGCGCCGTCGCATCCCACAGCATGATCTCGCGTTCTCCGGTTGACGGACGGGTTACCCCCACGTCGAGGCAGTGGGGCTGACCGGAAGAGGACGGTGCGACGCTCACATGCAGATCGTCGAGACACCAGTGGAGCAACGAGCCGGACGCCATCACGCTATCGCCACAAGATCTTCGGCCAACCGGTCCAGTTCATCCTGGGAAAAATCAATGCCGGTGAAGTCGGACGGGGTGTAGACCGCCGTGGCCGTCGCCGCACACGCCGCCGTCAGATGCTCTACCTCCTCTGCGATGCCCGCCAGCATGGCCTCGATGGTCGAGACGGCATGTCGTGCGCCGAAGCGGCAGGACAGAGTCAGGCCGTCGGAGTCCTGCCAGCCGTCGAAGGCCAGGAGATGGCGCCGTTCTGCCTCGGCGGCGCGCTCGCGACCGGCGCCGAGACGGACCAGCGGCAGGCCCTGGCCACCGAACTGGGCCAGGTCGCCGACGAAGTTGAAGGATACCGCAGAGTCCACCTGTAACGACGGATCGGTACCATAGCGCAGCAGGCCGTATCCCATGCCCCCGTCGGGAACGCGCCGGATCGCCTCCTTTACCGCGACCAGCCAATCGGCGGGATCGTCCGCCGAGGCCGCCGGCAGGACCATCGGGTAGCGGGTGGTAAACCAGCCGATGGTCCGCGACAGATCAATGTCCGGGGCGAAGGGCTGACGCCCATGCCCCTCGAGATCCATGACCAGCGGCGAACCGGCCCACCGGCACAGGCTGCGGCCGACCGCGGCAAGGACGGCCTCGTGAGTGCGCAGGCCGAACACAGCGGCCATGCTGCTCAGAAAGCGGCTGGTCCGGGCCCGGTCTACCTGAAGCCGCCGTTCCTGAACGTCGCCTTCGCGGTTTGCCGCCTCCGGGTGGTCGATGGGAAGGATGGGGCAGTTCTCGGCCCGATCCGCCACCTCCCGCCAATAGGGCCGTTCCGCCGCCACGGCCGCGCCGCGCCGCGCGAGCGCCTGCGCCCACCACGACCAGGCCGTCGTCGCCGGGGCGATCGCGGTCGGGCCGTCGCTCAGGCCGGTGTCCAGATCGGCCGCCAGGATCGACCAGGACACCATATCGAACACCGCATGATGGACGGCGACGACCACGCGGGCGCCGATCGCCCCCACGGCGAGGTTCCGCCCGAGCGTCGGATCGAGAGTATCCATCAGCCGGTCAGCCAAGCGGTCCTCGGCATCGCGCAACGCCGCATCGGTCGGCGGGGTGTCGTCGACCACCAGCACGGTCGGCACCACCGGGGGGCCGACGCGCTGGACCGGGCTGTCGGCCGCCAATTCCAAGCGGGTCCGCAGCGCGTCATGCCGGGCGATGATGGCGCTGACCACCGCGCCGAGGCGTTCAGCGGTCACGGCGACGGGAACCGCGAAGACCGCGCTCAGGCACCAGCGGTTCCGGTCGGGCATCGGCGTCTCGAGGAACCACCGCTGAATTGGGGTCAATGGCACGGCTTCGGTGAGCGGAACGACACCGATCGCGCCGTCGCGGATCGGCACCGCCAGCCGGGCCAGCCCGCGCGGGGTCGGCGCCTGGAAGACCTGCGTCGGCGTCAGGCCGAGGCCCGCGGCGCGGGCACGGCCGACGATCTGGATGGCGACGATGGAATCGCCACCCAGCGCAAAGAAGTCGTCATCCGGGCCGACCTCTGCTGTCAGCAGCGCGGTGCGCCACAGCTCGCGCAGGATCGTCAGCCGCTCGTCATCGACCCCCTTGGCGGTATCGCGCGGCTCCTCCGGCAGCGCCGCCGGTGCGGTGTCGAGCAGCGCCTGACGGTCGACCTTGCCGTTTGCCGTCAGCGGCAGAGCCGGGCACACGACGATCCGCCCCGGCACCAGCGCCGCCGGCACCCGTTGGCCCAGCCAATCGGCGATGCTCCGCGAGGTGGTCTCGCCGACGACCGCGGCGAACAGCGCCGGCTCGCGCCCGTCGCGACGCTCGACCAGAACCACGGCATCGCGCAGATCGGGGTGAGAGCGCAGCAGTTCCGCCAGTCCGGCCGGTTCGATGCGATGGCCGCGAATTTTCACCATGTCGTCGCCGCGACCAAGGAACACGACGGCACCGTCGGCGCGACGGCATCCCACATCGCCCGTGCGATAAAAGCGCTCGCCATCGGCGGTGCGGCCGAAGCGGTCCTGAGCGGGGGCGTCCGGGCGGGTATAGCCCGCCGCGACGGCGGCACCGGAGATGACGATCTCGCCCTCCGCGCCATCGGCAACCGGCTGTCCCTGCGGGTCGAGAATGGCGACATGATAGCCCCGCAAGGACGGGCCAATCGGTACGGCGTGGGCGCCGTCGTCGCGCAACGCGGCGAGCGCCTCCGTCATGCAGGCGCCGATGGTCGTTTCGGTCGGGCCATAGTGGTTGAAGATACGGCAGTCCCCGCCCAGCGCTCGGATACGGTCGACCAGCCGCCAGGACAGGACATCACCGCCAAGAATCAACGCCCGCCGCGGCAGCAGCCGCCGCGCCCCCGGCACCTCGAGCAGAGCGGTCAGATGGGCCGGGACGATCTTCATGGCGTCGACCGGTGTTTCGTCCAGCCAGCGCTGAAGCGCCGCCGGATCGCGAGCGGTCTCGGCGTCGACGGCGTGAAGCGCGCCACCGCTCCACAGGGCGCCGAGGATCGACGTATAGCCAAGATCCGCCGCCACCGACGACATCGCCGCGAAGGACACCGCCCCCGGCTCGCCCAACCGCTCGAGCATGGCCGTGACATAGGTGGCCACGGCGCCGTAGGACACGCGCACGCCCTTCGGCCGTCCGGTAGAACCCGACGTATACAGCACATAGGCGATGTGGTCAGGGGCGGTCCTATACCGGCGAGCGGAATGTTTGACACATCCTCGGACCGCGGTGCCGGTATCCAGCCGCCATTGCGGCGGCGGCCAAGCGCGGAGCGCGCCCGGCGAGGGCGTAGATGAGCCTTCAGGCTCATCGGTATATGCTGCCGGCCCGGGCCCGTCATCGTCGCGCGTCCAGACGATGCTCGGCAGCGGCACGGTCAGAGCA
>OBEQ012637895.1_pt1 | contig 14680 bp, 11 predicted proteins | sample 1670901 | NCBI WGS metagenome assembly OBEQ01 (sample SAMEA104232315, study PRJEB22302) | groundwater metagenome | biome: forest; feature: aquifer; material: groundwater | place: USA | collected 2011-08-07 | depth 5.4 m
AGCGGAGCGAGCGAACCGTGTGCGGCGACTGCTGCCAGCTCACCGACGGTGGCGTGCGCACCTGGGCGGTCTGCCTGAGCTGCGCGCGCCGCGGCGCCGGGGCGCTCGGCGGCGGCTGGGCGACGGTGCTCATGTGGGTGCTCGTGCCTGCCGTGGTACTCGTGGCCCTGGCGTTGGGGCTCGTGTGGCTGCGGCGGTGAGGTGAGCCGGCGCGCAGGCGAGCGGGAGGCGGCCCTGGCAGAAGCAGGAATGTGGCTCCGTCACGCCCGCTGAAATAGACTCGGCCGCCCCATGCGTTCCGCTCGCGTGTCCAAAGCAGCGTTCCGTCGTCCCGGTGTCGCCGCGCGCCTCGCGGGTGGCGCGCTGTGGGGTGGCGCGAGCGTGGGACTCCTGGTCACGCTGCTCGGCTGGCTGTCGCGCTGGTCGTGGCAGCTGGGGCTGCTCGAGCATTTCCGCGTCCAGATCGCGGTGGCGGCGCTCCTGGTGACCGTCGCGGCGGCGGTGGCGCGGCGGCTGGGGCCGGCGGCGCTGGCGGCGCTGGCGGTGATGCTCAACGTCGCGGCCATCGCGCCGACGTGGTTCTCGCCCGAGCGGCCCACGCACCACGGCGAGCCGCTCTCGCTGCTCGTGCTCAACGTGCAGGAGGACAACCGGGATCATGCGCGCGTGGCCCGCTTCCTGGCCGGAAGCGACGCGGACATCGTCGGGCTGCTCGAGATGGACTCGCGCTGGGTCCACGATCTCGAGCCGACCATGGCCGCGTGGCCGTACCGGATGCCGCAGCCGCACGACAAGGACAAGTTCGGCCTGGCGCTCTACTCGCGGCGCCCGTTCAGGTTCCGCGAGGTGCGCACCTTCGGCGTGTCCTTGACGCCCGCCATCGTGGCCACCATCGAGATGGACGGCGCGCCGGTCACGCTGGTGCTGGTGCACCCGGCGCCGCCGGTGAGCAGCCAGATGGCCGAGGTGCAGCGTCGCTTCCTCGATGCGCTGGCCGACGCGCGCCCGACCCTGGGCGAGCACGTGGTGGTCATGGGCGACATGAACGCGACGCCCTGGTCGTACCCGCTGCGCCGGTTGCGCGCGCGCACCGGCCTCGCCGACTCGCGCCGCGGCTTCGGCCTGGAGACCTCGTGGCCGACGGCGACGGCGGCGCTACGCATCCCCATCGACCATGTGCTGGTCAGCCCGCGCATCGTGGTGCTCGAGCGTGCGGTCGGCCCGGCGGTGGGCTCCGACCACTTCCCCGTGCAGGCGCAGATCGCGCTGGTTCGTTAGCCCGCGAGCAGCGCGGCCAGGTCGATGCTGCCGTCGAACACGAGCCGCGCCGGGCCGCGCATGGTCACGCCCGAGTAGTCCGGCGCGACCGTGATCGCGAGCGGGCCACCCAGGAGCTGCACGCGGATCTCGCGCCCGGTCTGGGCGCGCCCGGTCAGGCACGCGGCCACGGCGGTGGCGCAGGCGCCCGTGCCGCAGGCGAAGGTGATGCCGCAGCCGCGCTCCCACACCACCAGCTCGATGTGCTCGGGCGAGACGACGTGGGCGAATTCGGCGTTGGTGCGGCGTGGGAAGGCGGCGTGCGTCTCGAGCGGCGGGCCGAACTTTTCGGCCAGCGTGCGCAGCGCGGCGCCGGTCTCGCTCACGAACGTGATGGCGTGCGGGTTGCCCATGGAGACCGCGGTGATGGGCGTCTCGCGCCCGGCGATGTCGATGGGCTGCTCGATGCAGCGCTCGGTCGCCGCGCCGGTCATGGGAATCTCGCCGCGGGTCAGGCGCGGCCGGCCCATCTCCACGGAGACGGTGTCGGCCAGGCCGTCGGCTCCCGCCGTGACGCTGCACGCGAGCACACCGGCGCCGGTCTCGATGCGCAGGACCGGCTTGCGCATCGACGGGTCGCGATCGTAGAGGTGCTTGACCACGAGGCGCAGGCCGTTGCCGCACATCTCCGCCTCGCTGCCGTCGGCGTTGAGCACGCGCATGCGCGCGTCGGCGTCGGGCACGGTGGCGGGCAGGATGGGCAGCACGCCGTCGGCGCCGGCGCCGAAGTGGGGCTCGCACAGCCGTTCGGCCGCGCGCGCCTCGTTGGGCGTGGGCGTGGGCTCACCGCGACGCAGGTCGACGACCACGAAGTGGTTGCCGAGGCCCTGGTACTTGGCGAACTCGAGGCGCGCCATGGGCGGGCCTACGGGTTGGCGGGCGCGGGCGCCGGAGCAGGCGCGGGCGCCGGAGCGGGCTTGTCGGCGGCAGGCTTCGCCGGAGCGGGCTTGTCAGCGGCAGGCTTCGCCGGAGCGGGCTTGTCAGCGGCAGGCTTCGCCGGAGCGGGCTTGTCAGCGGCAGGCTTCGCCGGAGCGGGCTTGTCGGCGGCTGGCTTGTCAGTCGGTGGCTTGTCGGCGGCCGGCTTGTCGCCCACGGGAGCCGCAGGCGCGGGAGCCGCACCCGGCACGGCCGCAGGCACATCCGTCGCGCCCGGAACCACCGCGGGATTCTCGTCACTCGGCACGGGCGGCACGGGCGGCACCGCCGCGCCCGGCACGGCCGCGCCCGGCACGACCGTGGCGCCGCCATCACCCAGCGTCGCCGGCGCGTTGAGACCGGCATCCAGCTTGGCGTTGGAGTCCGCCATCACCTTCTGCGCCGCGCGGTCGTTGAGGTGCTTGCTGTACTCCTGCAGGTAGTCGGAGTCCTTCGCGCTGGCGAGGTACGCGAGCGTGATGGAGTTCACCATGAACAGCGTCGCGGCCAGGCCGGTGAGCTTGGTCAGGAAGTTTCCTGCACCCGAGCCACCGAAGACCGTGTTCGTGGAGCCGCCACCGAAACCCAGGCCCATCCCGCCGCCCTTACCGGCCTGCAGTAGCACGACCAGAATCAGGAAGACGCAGATGAAGAAGTGAAAAATCGTCAGAAACGTAACCATGACCGCGAAGTCCTACCCCAAACGAGCGGCGCGCGCAATCGCCACGAACGATTCGGCTTTCAGCGAGGCCCCTCCGACCAGCGCGCCGTCGATGTCGGGCTGTGACATCAGCTCCGCCGCGTTGTCCGGCTTGACCGAGCCGCCGTACTGGATTCGCACCTTGCCGGCGACCTCGGGCGACCACCGCTCGGCGAGGTTTTTACGAATGAACGCGTGGACTTCCTGCGCTTGCGCCGGCGTGGCGGTACGCCCGGTGCCGATGGCCCACACCGGCTCGTAGGCGATGACGATCTTGTCGGCGTCGCCCACCGAGAGCGGCGCCAGCGCGCCGTCCAGCTGTGCGGTGACGCGTGCAAAAGTCTCGTTGGCGTCGCGCTCCTTGTCGGTCTCGCCCACGCAGATGATGGCCGAGAGCCCCGCGCGCAGGGTCGAGCGCGCCTTCAGGCCCACCGCGGCGTCGAGCTCGCCGAAATGCTGCCGGCGCTCGGAGTGGCCCACGATCACGTAGCTCACGCCCACGTCGGCGAGCAGGGGCGCCGAGACCTCGCCGGTCCACGCGCCCTTGTCCTCCCAGAAGACGTTCTGCGCGCACAGGCGCACCCTGGAGTCCTCGAGGCGCTTGCTGACCGCGTGCAGCGCGGTGAACACGGGCGCGATGCCGACCTCGACGTCGCGCAGCGAGGCGACCGCGTTCTTGACCTCGGTGGCCAGCGCCAGCGACTCGGCGACGTGGTTGTGCAGCTTCCAGTTACCGACGACGATGGGTAGTCGATTCACGGGCGGACACTACCACGAAGGCACGCGCCGGCAGCATTGACGCGCTGGCGCTACCTGCTCAGAATCATGGCCGGAGGTGCGCCATGGAAGGCATGCCCAAGGTGACCGAGGAGCACAAGAAGCTGCATCGGCTGGCCGGCACGTGGGAGGGCGAGGAGAAGATGGAGGCCTCGCCCTGGGGACCGGCAGGCACCGCGCGGGGCAAGTACACCAATCGTGTCGATCTCGACGGCTTCGGCGTCATCCAGGACTACACCCAGACCCAGGACGGCAAGGTCACCTTCCGTGGCCACGGCGTCTTCGGCTACGACGGGCAGCAGAAGAACGTCAGCTGGTACTGGGTCGACTCCACCGGCCACATGCCGCCCGGGCCGGCGCGCGGCAACTGGGAGGGCAACACGCTCGTCCTCCGCTCCGAGTCGCCGCAAGGCCAGGGTCGCTACACCTTCCGCTTCGAGGGCGACAAGCAGCTCGACTTCAGCCTGGAGAACTCCTTCGACGCTGGCAAGTCATGGAAGCTGTTCATGACCGGCAGCTTCAAGAGGATCGCGTAGCCGTCAGCTGCCCGCCGCCCAGGTGACCTCGAAGACGCACGTGTCCGCCCCCAGCGCCTCGCACTGGGTGTGCTTGGCCGTGGCGTTGGCCGCGCCGGCCAGCTCGGCGATGCGCTCGAACGAGCCCTCGACCATGCAGCAGACCAGCGCCTCGCGCGGCGTGCCCGTCACGGTCACCACGCACTTGCCCGGGCTCGACTCGACCACGATGTCGCCCCAGCTGTGGTAGCGGTTCCAGTACTCGGGCGCCTGGCCCAGCACCGCCTCGGGCGTGAGCGACGCGGGATCCGCGCCCAGGAAGCGGGTGAAGGTCGCGGTCATGGCGGCGCGGCCCAGCTCGCGCGCCACCTTGCGCGGATCGCGCACCTGCGCGGGCACCGAGCGCAGCACCGCGACCAGCCGCTCGGTGGCGAACCAGTCGTACGGCGCCACCGTCGGGCGCAGCACCTCCGCCAGGGGCGGGTGATCCTCGACCGCGCGCCGCACCCACGCCGAGCCCAGGCGGTTGCCCAGGATGCGGTAGGCGACGCGGAAGAGCGCGCCCCGGCTCTCGCCCGAGGCAGCGTCGGGCAGGGTGGCGGCGGCGTCGGCGGCGGGCAGCTGCGGCTCGGGTCCCTCCGACAGCGCGTCGCCCAGCGCGGCGGCGAACTCGATGGCGCCGGCGTAACGATCGCCGGTCCTGGGCGCGAGCGCGCGCAGCAGCACGCGGTCCACGTTGGCCGACAGCTCGGCGCGCAGCCGGGACGGCGACGCGGGGCGATCCTGCAGCTGCCGGCGGATGACCTTGGACACGTCGCCGCCGCCGAAGGGCGCCAGGCCGGTCAGCATCATGTAGGTGGTCGAGGCCAGGCCGTACACGTCGGTGGCCGGGCCTTCTTCGCCCTGGGTGAACGACTCGGGCGCGGCGAAGCCGGGCGTGCCCGCGGCGTCGCCGGGCATGCCGCGTCGCTTGGCCACGCCCACGTCGACCAGCACGGCGCGATCGCGCACGCGGTCGAGCAGGATGTTGGCCGGCTTGACGTCGCGGTGCACTGCGCCGGCGCGTTGTATGACCGCGAGCGCGCCCTCCACCTGGCTCACGATGGTGCCGATCTGCTCCACCGCCATGGGCTCGCCCGACTCGTCGGCGCGCTGCATGAGGTCGGCCAGCTGCTCGCCCTCGACCAGCTCCATGACGAAGTAGACGTCGTGCTCGCGCGCGCCGAATGCGTACACCTGGACCAGGTTCTCGTGGCGCAGCGCCGCCAGCATGGCGGCCTCCTCGCGGAACTTGGCCACCAGCTCGGCGTCGCGGGCGAGATCGGCGCGCAGCACCTTGACCGCGACCGGCCGGCCCAGGCTCAGGTCCTCGGCGCGGTAGACCACGCCCATCGCGCCGCGGCTGATCTCGTGCAGGATCTGGTACATGCCGCCCAGCGTGGCGCCGGCGGGCAACACGTCGGCGTCGGCGAGGTCGTCGAAGACCACCACTTCCTGGGTGGCGGTGAGCCGGGGCGAGATGGGCTGCTCGCCGGGCAGGATGGCGGTCAGGTGCGCGCGCGTGCGCTTGGCCTCGCGCAGCGCCGCGTGCGCGCGCGCCAGCACCTCGTCGGCGGGCTCGCCGTTGCCGGCCTGGGTGAGGCCGGCGCGCACGCGCGCCTGGATGTCGAGCCCGTGGCGCTCGAGCGGCGACTCGGCGATGGTGCGGCGCAGCCGGTCGAGCATGGCCTGCGCGTCGCGCACGCCCAGCCCGGGCAGGACCACGCCCAGCTCGTCGCCGCCGATGCGGCCCAGGTGGTCGTCGCGGCGCAGCGTGCCCTCGCACAGGCTGGTCACGTGCTGGAGCACGGCGTCGCCGGCCTGGTGGCCGTGACGGTCGTTGATGGTGCGCAGCTCGGCGATGTCGAGCACGGCCACGCAGGGCGGCGCGCCGCTCGCGCCCGCGCGCGCGACCTCACCGGCCAGCGCTTCCACCAGCGCGCTCGCGGTCAGCACGCCGGTCAGCGGGTCCTTCTGCGCGGTCTCGCGCAGGCGGCTGTGGTCCTCGACCAGGCGATCATGGGCGCTGCGCCAGGCCAGCTCGCGCGCCAGCCGGCGGGCGACCAGGGCCAGCGCGTCACGCTCCTCCGAGGTGAAGCGGCGCGCGCCGTCGTCGACCAGGCAGAGCGCGCCCAGCGCGCGCGCGTTGGGCGCGTCGAGCGGCACCGCGAGCACCGAGCGCGCCGGCGCGGCGTCGACGACCATGACGCCGGGGATGCCGATGCCTTCACTGGCCACGATGGTCGCGCCCGCGACCAGGGCCAGGTCGCAGCGCCACAACAAGATGGCCTGCTCCTCGGGCCGGCCGGGCGCGCGCCGCGTCTTGGGCCAGCGGCCCTCGTGCGGCGGACCCCAGAGCACGCAGTCGGCGGCGCGGAAGTTGAGCGCCACGCGCTCGACGAACGTGGACAGCGCGACCTCCAGATCGTCGCCCAGGAGGGTCAGGTCGAAGAGATCGCGCAGGCGGCTGGCCTGGCGCGCCATGTCCTCGGGCGCGACCGAGGCGGCGCTGAGCGCGCGCAGGGCCACACCGGCGAGCGGGCGCAGCAGCACCGCGTCCAGCTCCAGCTCGCGCGTCGACGGCACCAGCTCGGCATGGTCAGCGAGGCCGTACACCGGTGGCAGCGCGCCCAGCCAGTCCTCGCGCATGCGCCGCAGCAGCCACGCGGCGTCGCGCCTCGGCGTCTGCAGGGTGGTGAACACCACATCGGGCGGGTCGGCGGCGAAGGCCTTCCAGCCCGCCTCGGCGTCGGCGGTGCGGCGCAGGGTCACGCCCGCGCCGCGCAGCAGGGCCTCCATGTCCGCGGCACACGTCTCGTCGGGCTCGACGATGAGCGCGACTGGCGCTTTCCTCCCACCCATACCCGGTAGCGTTGGTATCGCCATGTGCCGCGGCCGACTTCCGCCGCTTGACCCAGGATATCACGCAAGAAGTTGCGTCAGGACGGCTACGTTTCGTCGCGCGCCCGCACGATGCACCGGACGGCCAGGAACGTCCCCGCCAGGGTGAAGCCGAGCGCGACCAGGAAGAGGCCGTACAGCCAGCTTGCGGGCGTGTGGACCTCGGCCCCGTGCAGCCCCAGATCGACTGGCCCCGGCCCGGTCACCAGCAGCGCCAGCCCCGGTGAGGCCACGCGCCGGCCGTGGGTATCGATCGCCCACACCTCGAGCGAGTAGCGGTGGTGCGGCCGCAGGTAGAAGCGGTCGCCGCACATGCTGCGGCCCACGTCGAGCAAGCCGTCGGCTCCCAGGGCAACGACCTGCTCCTGGATCGTACCCGCTCGTACATCGGTGGCGCGGACCTGCAGGCGAAGCTCGCCCGGGGCATCGACCGGCGCGGTCAGTAACACGTGGCTCGACGGGCCGCACCCGAGCCGCTCGAACTGGCCCATAACGACCGCCGGCGCCCCCACCCACTCGGGCGGCGCGAGCGGCTCCGGCGCCACCACCGTCCATCGGCGCTGCTCGTCGCCCAGGTCGAGCATGTAGATCTCGCCCACCGTGAGCGGCCAGCGCGGCCGCAAGAGCGCCTGGCTGGAGTCGACCGCGCCATCGGCGGCGAAGATCACGTCGAGCGGCACGGCTGACTTGCCGTCGACCGTGTGCAGACGCAGATCGAGCGCGGCCGCCTCACGCACCGCCGTCTGGGCACGGGATGCCCACGCCGCCTCGACGACGATGTAACCCTCGGGCTCGAGCACGTCGGCCGGCCACACGCCGAGGTTCGGCAGGGCTCGAGCGCACTTCGCCCACGCCGCGTCCGTGCGCAGCACGAGCCCCGTGCACACCACCGCCGCGACCACCAGCAGCCGACGCGACATGTGAGGATCGTGGCCCGGCCCGGGCCGGGTCGCAAGGAAGGACTTACTCGAGCGCGGCGATGCCGGGCAGCGTCTTGCCCTCGACGAACTCGAGGCTGGCTCCGCCGCCGGTCGACAGGTGCGAGATCTGGTCGACGACGCCGGCCTCTTCGATGGCCGCGGCCGAGTCGCCGCCGCCGACCACGCTGAGCGCGCGCTTGTTGGCCGCGAGTGCCCTGGCCACGCCCACCGTGCCCGCCGCGAAGGGCTTCTTCTCGAACACGCCCATGGGGCCGTTCCAGAACACCGTGCGTGCACGCGCCAGCTCGTCGGCGTAGCCCTGTGCGGTCTCGGGCCCGATGTCGAGGGCCATGAAGCCCTCGGGCACCGCGTCGACCGAGACCACCTTGCCGGTCGGATCGTCGAGCCCGGTGGCCACGACCACATCGCGCGGCAGCAGGATGGCGACGTTCTTCTTCTCGGCTTCCTTGAGGAAGGCGCGCGCCAGCGGCAGCTTGTCCTCTTCCACCTTGCTCTTGCCCAGGTTCTTGCCCTGCGCCTTGAGGAAGGTGTTGGCCATGGCCCCGCCGATGAGCATCTTGTCGACCTTGCTGCACAGCGACTCGAGCACGGCGATCTTGTCGGAGACCTTGGCGCCGCCGATGACCGCGACGTACGGGTGCTCGACCTCGCCCAGCAGGCGCGAGAGGAACTCGATCTCCTTGAGCATGAGCAGGCCGGCGCCCTTGTGGCCCACGTACTTGATCATGCCCACCGTCGAGGCGTGGGCGCGGTGCGCGGTGCCGAAGGCGTCGTTCACGTAGACGTCGGCGTAGCTGGCCAGCGTCTTGGCCAGGCCGTCGTCGTTCTGCTCCTCGCCCGGGTGGAAGCGCAGGTTCTCCAGCAGGGCCACCTGGCCGTCGCGCAGATCCGAGACCACCTTGCGCGCGCCGTCGCCGGCCGGCTCGTCGGTGAGCAGGACGTCCTTGCCGATGAGCTCGGCCAGACGCGCGCCCACCGGCTCGAGCGAGAAGGCCGGATCCGGGCCGCCCTTGGGCCGGCCGAGGTGCGAGCCGAGCACGATGCGCGCGCCCTTCTCGATCAGGTACTGGATGGTCGGCAGCGCCGCGCGGATGCGCGCGTCGTCGGCGATGCCGCGCGCGGGCGTCAGCGGCACGTTGAAGTCGACGCGAACGAACACGCGCTTGCCCTCGACGGGCAGCTCCTTGACGCTCTTGATGGCCACGGTGTCCTCTTTCTCGACTCGCGCCGCTACAGCTTTGCCGCCACGAACCTGGTCAGGTCGTAGAGGCGCTGCGCGTAGCCACGCTCGTTATCGTACCAGGCGATGACCTTGACCATATCACCCTGCACGATGGTCGAGAGCGCGTCCACCGTCGACGAGTGCTTGTCGCCATTGTAGTCGCTCGACACCAGCGGCTCGTCAGACACGGCCAGGATGCCCTTGAGCGGGCCCGCGGCGGCCTTCTTGAAGGCCTCGTTGACCGACTCCTTGCTGGCCGGCTTCTCCACGTTCACGGTCAGGTCGACGCACGACACGTTGGGCGTGGGCACGCGGATGGCGAAGCCGTCGAGCTTGCCCGCCATGGCCGGCAGCACTTCCTTGAGCGCCTTGGCCGCGCCGGTCTTGGTGATGATCATGTTGAGCGCGGCGGCGCGCATGCGCCGGTAGTCCTCGTGCGGCAGGTCGAGGAGGTTCTGGTCGTTGGTGTAGGAGTGGATGGTGGTCATGAGACCCTTGGCGATGCCGAAGGTCTCGTGCAGCACCTTGGCCACCGGCGCCAGGCAGTTGGTCGTGCACGACGCGTTGGAGATGATGTGGTGCTTGGCCGCGTCGTAGGTCTCGAGGTTGATGCCACAGGCGAGCGTGACATCCGGGTCCTTGGCCGGCGCCGAGATGATCACCTTCTTGGCGCCCGCGGCGATGTGCTTGCCGGCCGAGGCCTTGTCGGTGAACAGGCCGGTCGACTCGATGACGATGTCGACGCCCAGCTGCTTCCACGGCAGCGCCGCCGGATCCCTGAGCTTGGTGATCTGGATGTCGTCACCGTCGATGGTGAGCTTGTCGTCGCTCTTGATCTCGACGTTGCCCGCAAAACGGCCGTGGACGGTGTCGTGCTTGAGGAGGTGCGCGAGCTGCTTGGCGTCGGTGAGGTCGTTGATGGCGACCACGTCGAACTGCCCCTTGTCCTCGTGCATCGCGCGAACGAAGCAGCGACCGATGCGTCCGAAACCGTTGATGCCGATGCGGATCTTCGCCATGGGGATAGAGCCTCTCAAGATGTCAGGTTGTCAGCGGTTGAAAGTCGACCCGAGACTAGTCGCCGACCCGAGGGTCGTCAATCGATCGCAGCGGAGGTCAAGCGAGAGGAGAAGAAAGCGCCGTCGGACGAGGCGCCGTGGCGACTGCCAGGCTGGATCTAGCGGGGCGTGGTGTCGGTGTGCAGGTCGTCGGTGACCTGCGCCAGCAGCTCGGTGGCGAGCCCGACGATCTGCCGCGACTCGTAACCTTGCGACTTGAGCTCCTTGAAGATCGATTTGGCGAGAATTTTCAAAGCCTTGTCGCGATCCTGTGCAACCTTGATGTCGTTCTTCGCAGGTGCTTCCGTCGCGTTCAGCGTAGCGGCCATGTGGATAAGTCCTCCAGGACTGGGCTCGGCGGTTGCGAAGCGTATGCCATCATGTAAAGTGCCGAAATTGCGAGAGTGCCTCACCCCTCTCGCGCACGGATTTACGCGCTTTGCCTGTCCTGTCACAAGTCAGTGCGTAGTCAGCTTCGCAGCCCGCAGGTTCTGAACGATGGCTCGCTCACGTAATGAAATCATTGAAATATTCCTGAAACTCGACGAGCTCGAAGAGCCAGGAGATCTCATCGCACGGGCCGCCGCGCGGCTCGCCATCCGGCCCGAGGACGTCGCGGCAGTACGCCTGATAAAGCGCTCGCTCGACGCGCGCAAGGGGCGACCGCTGGGCTGGCAGCTACGAGTCGAGGTCGATATTGGCTCCGCGCGCGAGCAGGAAGCGCCACGCAAGAGTCCGCCGCCGCATGCGGCCGCGGGACGACGCGTGGTCATCGCCGGCAGCGGCCCGGCGGGCACCTTCGCCGCGCTCTGGCTGGCCGAGGCGGGCGCGCATGTGACCGTGGTCGAGCGCGGCAAGGCGGTGCAGCCGCGCCGCCACGACCTGGCCCAGCTGGTCCGTCGCGGCGAGCTGGACGAGGACTCCAACTACTGCTTCGGCGAGGGCGGCGCGGGCACCTTCTCCGACGGCAAGCTGTACACGCGCGTCAAGGACCGCGAGGGCGTGGCCGAGGTGCTGCGCATCCTCGTCGACCACGGGGCCGAGCCCGACATCCGCGTCGACAGCCGGCCGCACGTCGGCTCCAACAAGCTGCCGCTCATCCTGCAGGGGCTGCGCGCGCGCCTGGAAGGCCTGGGCGTCGAGTACCGCTGGTCGGATGCGCTGGAAGACTTCTCCGTCGATGCGGCCGGGCGCATCGGGGCGGCGCGTCTGCGCTCGGGCGCCGAGCTGTCGTGCGACGCGCTGGTGCTGGCCACGGGCCACTCGGCGCGCGCCGTCTACGAGCTGTGCGACGCGCGCGGCGTGGCCCTCGTGGCCAAGCCGTTCGCCGTGGGCACGCGCCTCGAGCACCCGCAGCCGCTCATCGACCGCATCCAGTACGGGCGCGACTTCGGCCACCCGCGTCTGCCCGCGGCCTTCTACCACGTGACCGCGAATGTGCCCGCGGGCGGACGCGAGCGCGGCGTCTACTCCTTCTGCATGTGCCCGGGCGGCTGGATCGTCGACTCGTCGACCGAGCCGGGCCGCCTGGCCACGAACGGCATGAGCCTCAAGCGGCGCGACAGCCCCTACGCCAACGCGGCGATGGTGGTCACCGTCGAGCCGGAGGACTGCGCGGCGTTCGCGCGCCGCCCCGGCGATCCGCTCGCCGGCATCGCCTTCCAGCGTCACTGGGAGGAGCGCGCCTACGTGGCGGGCGGGGGCGGCTTCGTGGCCGTGGCGCAGCGCCTGGACGACTTCCTGGCCGCGCGCGCGACCACGGTCGCAGGCCGCTCCAGCTACCGTCCCCGCGTCACCGGCGGCACGCTCGACGGCACGCTGCCCCCGTTCGTGCTCGAGGCGCTGCGCCGCGCCGTGCCCGCCATGGACAAGACCATGCGCGGCTTCCACACCGCCGAGGCGCAGTTCGTCGGCATCGAGACGCGCACCTCGGCGCCCGTGCGCATCGTGCGCGACGACGCCACGCTCGCGTCGCCGTCGCACCCCGGGCTCTACCCGGCCGCCGAAGGCGCGGGCTACGCGGGCGGCATCGTCAGCGCCGCGCTCGACGGCCTGCGTGTGGCGCGCGCGATCGTCGGCTGAGCGACGGCCAGGCGGCCAGCGTGGCGAGCTATTGCGAAGGCGCGCCCGGGCGCGTGCCGGTCGGGTTGGGGCGCGCGCGCGTGGTCCGGGCCACGAAGATGACGTTGTCGAACAGCTTGGCCAGGCGCTCGGGCTGGGTCATGTTCTCCTCCGACGAGAACACGGCCCCGGTGTCGCGCATCGGATGCGACGCGGCGAACCAGTCGGCGACCTCTCCGCGGGGCGCCCGGCGCAGATCCACGATGCACAGCTCGCAGCCGGCGCGCGTGAACGCGGTGGCGAGGTTGGTCTCGGGCGGCGTGCCGAGCGTGAAGTCGTGCAGGCCCTTGCCCTTGCCCGTGTAGTCGACGGCCTGGAAGCTGCCCTCGGAGAAGGCGAAGCCGAACGTCACGTACTTGCTGCCGTAGGTCTTGGCGAGGTGCGTGCCCATGTTGACCAGGCCGGGGTAGGTCGAGGACCGGGCGATGTGGGCATTGTGGGCCCACAGCACGATCTTGGCGTCCTTGGCTTCCTGGGCCAGGATCCAGCCCACGTTCTCCGCCATGGCGTCGTCGCGCTCGCTGAAGCCATTGTCGCCATCCATCATCCTGGCGGCCTGGGCGACCACGCGCGCGTCCTCGCGGGCCCAGCGCCACTCCTCGCTGCTCGACTTCTTGCCGTAGTCCTTGCGCTGGGCGTCGAGGCGCACGACCACCGCGTCGACGGCGGCACGGCGCGCCTTGCGCTCGTCGACGGAGAGCGGCTTCCACAGCTCGTTCGCGGCCTTGTCGGCGAACACGCTCAGGCCCGCGGGCAACGCCTTCGCGTACTCGGGATCCACCTTCTGCAGGTAGGCCACGACGCTGGGCCAGGCGACCGAGGTGACCTGCATGTCGAAGCCGAGGAACTGCACCTTCTTCTTGTGCTTGGGGTCGAGGTTGTAGGCGCGCATCCACTCGATCATCGCCAGCACTTCCTCGGTGTCCCAGGTCCAGAAGTAGATGCCGGCGAGCGCCGCGTCGGCCTTGCCGGTGCCGTGCAGGACGTAGTCGTTGATGCGCCGCGACTCGGGCAGGTTGGCCTCGATGGCGAAGAGGGTGAAGCCCTGCTGCTCGACCAGGTATTCGAGCATGCGGTGCTTCATCTGGAAGAACTCGCGCGTGCCGTGGGTGGCCTCGCCGAGCGCGACGATGCGCGCGCCCGCGACCAGCTTGGCGATCGGCTTCATGTCGGCGAAGCCGTGACCGGCCTCGGGCGAGGTGAGCTTGATCGCGACCTGCTTGATCCAGGCAACCACCGAGTCGGGCGGTGGCGACGGCAGCGACGCCTCGAGGACGATGCTCTGGTCGTGGCTGTCCTTGATGATGGTCGGCTCGACCACCGCGCCCTCGACCTGCACGTCCACCGCGTAACCCTTGGCCTCGGGCAGCCGCAGGCGGAACTTGCCGTCCGCGCCCGGGCGCACCACGAACACGTCGCCGTTCACGTCGCTGACACGGATCGCGCGCACGACCGTCTTGGGGGGAAGGTGGCCGAATTCGCGCACCGTGCCGGTCACGGTGAAGCCGGCCGAGCCGAGGCGCAGCTCGACCTGCTCCTGACCGGTCAGTCGCTTCATCGGCCAGTACGCGGCCCCGCCGGCGTCGCTGGTGGCGGTGAAGGCGTACTCCCCCGCCGGCACTGACAGGGAGAATCGGCCGTCCTTGCCGCTCTCGACCACCTCGGTCGGCTTCGAGTTGGCGCCCTGCACCGCGGCGACCAGCGCGCCCGCCACGGGCGTACCGTCGGCGGCAAGGACCAGACCCTGCACGGCCACGGGCAGGCGCGGCGCGGGTGTCTCGAAGACGAAGGCGAGGGCGTCGACCCAGGCCTCGCCGGTGCCGGTGAGCAGCACGCCGAAGGCGACCTGCTTGGTCTCGGCGGGCACCTCGACCGCGATCTCGTAGTGCGTCCACTCGGTCGTGCCCTTGGGGCCGGTGGTCTGCATGTTGTCGAAGCCGAGCACCTGGCCGCTGCCCGTGCCGTCGGCGCGCAGCCACAGCCCCGCCCAGCCGGTCACGTCCTTGGTGCGGATCCAGCCGCTCAGGTGCACCAGCTTGCCGCGTGCCTTGTCGACGGGAAGCATCCCCGAGGCGACGCCGAATGATTCGCTGGGCTTCTCGGCGACCAGGCGCAGGCCGCGCTTGCCGGCATGCGCGGCGACGGCGGCGCCGGGATCGTTCCCGAGGACAAGG